>PPYF01208445.1_pt1 | contig 55674 bp, 49 predicted proteins | sample 1559871 | NCBI WGS metagenome assembly PPYF01 (sample SAMN08240021, study PRJNA423297) | Human gut metagenome, whole genome shotgun sequencing project.
AAGAACAGGTGAATGATCTGACCCATGGGAAAAAAGAGGAGGAACCGGAGGTCACGGTCACACCGGAAGTTACGGAGGAACCGGAAGTGACGCAGGAAGCAGAGCAGGATGAGACGGCGGAACCGACGGCGCAGGCAACGCCTGTACCCACGAAGGAAGCAACGCCGGAACCTACCAGGGAGGTAACGCCTGTACCTACACAGGCGCCGGTGGTAGTGGAAGAAAACAATGATTATATTATACCGGACAGCAGTACCCGTTATCTTACGAATGCAGATCTCAACGACCTCAGTGAATGGGAGATCCGTGTGGCGAGAAATGAGATTTATGCCCGTCATGGAAGAATGTTTACTTCGAAGGATCTGGCGGAGTATTTTGAAGGAAAGAGTTGGTATACACCGTCGATTCCGGCGGAAGAATTTGATAATGCCTATCTGAATGGCATCGAGATTGAAAATCTGAAGTTTATCACGGATTATGAAAAAGCTCATAATTTGAATCAATAAAAGAAAAAATAGCCCTGTAGTATGGAAGTTTTCTGTACTACAGGGCTATTGATATGTATTTATATTTTCTGCCTCAAAATGTTTTATTGCGCCGAATTAAAGTTTCTTCAGTGCATCGGCAGACAGGATTTTCCGTATGCTTACAAGGAACAGGATGATGGCTGTCGTTGCGGAAGTAATGTCTGCGATTGGTTCGGAGTAATAAATTCCCATAACCCCGAAGAATCGCGGCAGGATGATCGCCAGCGGAATGAGCAGAAATACCTTTCGCAACAGTGCGAGAAAGATGGAGATTTTAGCCTGTCCCAATCCCAGGAAGATAGACTGGCATCCGTTTTGCAGTCCGAAGATCAACATTCCGAACATATAAATAGGCATCACTTTCTTTACCAGATCTAAAAGTTCCGTCTGAGAAGTAAACAGCGCTCCAAAGGCGCCCGGAAACAGCAGGGTCAGCAAAGTGAAGCTGAAAGACAGCAGGAAAGTAAAAGAAATAAGAAGTTTTGCTGTCTTTTTCACCCGGTCAAATTTTTCGGCTCCGAAGTTATAACTGATAATGGGTTGTACTCCCTGGGTGAATCCGCCGATGGGGATAGACAGCAGCTGCATAACACTTTGCAGAATCGTCATAGAGCCCACGTAGAGGTCTCCGCCGTAAGTTTGAAGTCCGTGATTTAAAACAATGGAGATAGCGCTCTCAGTAGCGGACATAATAAAGGGAGAGACACCCAGCATACTGATACTTTTTACGATTTTTCCAGATAATTTCATATAACAGGAACGGATACGGATACTGGATTTTTTGGAATATAGAAAATGAAGTACCCATGCGGCGCTTACTGCCTGAGAAAATACGGTAGCGATAGCTGCCCCCTGTACGCCCATATCCAGAACAAAGATACAGATGGGGTCCAGGATAATATTGATCACGGCACCGATCAGCACCGACAGCATGGCGGTCCGTGCCTGTCCCTGAGAGGTAATGAAAAGATTCAGTCCCAGAGCAATCTGCACGAAAATGGTTCCCCACAGATAAATGGTGATATAATCCACTGCATATCCGATGGTGTTATCACTGGCTCCAAACATATACAGCAGAGGTTCCTTGGATAACTGAAAGATCATGGTGAGAGCCACGGAGAAGATCAGCAGCATGGAAAAAGAATTTCCTAAAATCTGTTCTGCCCGTTTGTGTTCGCCTTTTCCCAGAGAGATGGCGGCTAAAGGCGCTCCGCCGGCTCCTACAAAGGAACTGAAAGCGGAAATCAGCGTGAGAATGGGAAAAGTGACTCCCACGCCCGTAAGGGCCAGATGTCCCACTTCCGGGATTCTGCCGATGTAGATACGGTCTACGATGTTGTACAGCACATTGATTAATTGGGCAACCACGGAAGGGACTGCCAGCTGAAACATAAGTTTGGGGATGGATTCCGTCCCCAGGCGGGTGTCTTTTGCAGTATTCATTTTTGCACATCCTTTTTCATAATTCTGGATATAACTATAAAAGTTTTAAGTGGAAATGTCAAGATACCATAGAGATACTGTTAGCCGTCAAAGAAAATAAATATAAAAAAAGAATAAAAACCCTAAAAATACAAAGAAATTTCTTGCAAAAATGGAAAAAGATGTTTATTATTAGTTAGTCGACTAATGATAGTGAGGTGAAAAGAATGGAAGAAAAGGAAGAAAGTGTACAACATTTGATGTTTTTGACGGCACATTCCTATCTGGCACGATGTTTTGGTCAGGCTACCAGTCATGGTATTCATCCTGGACAGATTCCTATGCTGAAGCTTTTGCAAAGGGAAGATGGAATCAGCCAGAGAAGTATCAGTAAGAGATTGGGGATTCAGCCGCCGACCGTTACCGTTTCTCTGAAAAGGATGGAGAAGATGGAACTCATCCGACGGGAGCCGGATGAGAAAGACCAGAGAGTTCTTAGGGTATATCTGACAGAGAAGGGGAGAACCGTCATTACGGATGTACAAAAGACCCTGAAGAAGAATGAGGAGAAGATGCTGACGGGATTGACAGAGTCAGAAATCTGCCTTTTGAAAAGATTTTTGAGGCAAATGCGGGAAAATCTGCAGCAGATGCCGGTACAGGGAGAGACAGAAAAACAAAACAGAGAGGAGATGGCAGGATGCTTAGGATGTTCAAGGAACTAAAAGGTTCCTACAGGTATGTGGTGTTGATCGTATTACTGCTTTTTGGGCAGGCGTATTGCGATCTTTCTTTGCCGGCATACACATCGGATATTATCAATGTGGGGGTGCAGCAGGGAGGAATCGCGGATGGTGTTCCGGAACGTATCCGGGAAGAATCCATGAAACAGATTTTCTGGTTTTTGGATGAAAAAGATCAGAAAGAAGTGAAGGGGCAGTATCAGTTAGAGGATGGCGTTTATCATTTGCAGAAGATAAATAAAGAAAAAAGAGAAACGCTGAATCAAATTTTTTCCGTGCCAATGGTAGCTTTGGCAGGGTTTAAGGAGGAAGAGAGTGCGGAAAAGATTCGGGAGAGTATGCAGCTTCCTTCCGATACGGATATTTTGGCAGTGATAAGTAAGATGCCAGAGGAACAAAGACAGCAGATGCTGGAAAAAACCACGGAAAAGCTGAAGAATATGCCGGAATCTATTCTTACCCAGAGCGCAGTGCTGTATGTGAAACAGGAGTATCAGGCGTTGGGTGAAAATTTGGATGATATGCAGATGGATTACGTGTTGCTGGCAGGACTGAAAATGCTGTTTTTTGCGGGAATCATTATGGTCGCATCCGTGCTGGTGACCTTTTTATCCAGCCGGGTGGCGGCAAAGCTGGGGCATGATCTGAGAAATAAAGTATACCGAAAGGTTATTTCTTTTTCCAGCAGCGAGATGAATCAATTTTCTACTTCATCCCTGATTACCAGAAGTACCAATGATATTCAGCAGGTGCAGATGGTATTTACCATGCTTTTTAGAATCGTTTTGTATGCGCCGATTCTGGGTGTGGGTGGTGTTTTGAAGGTTTTACAGACGGAATCTACCATGACGTGGATTTTGGGTGTGGCAGTTGCCTTGATTCTTGGTGTGGTGATCGTACTTTTTTCCGTGGCAATGCCTAAGTTTAAAACGCTGCAGACACTGATTGATCGGCTGAATCTGGTAAGCCGTGAGATTCTGACGGGTATTCCGGTGATCCGGGCATTCAGCCGGGAAAAACACGAGGAGGAGCGGTTTGAGGAAGCGAATGACAGACTGACAAAAACGAACCTGTTCGTAAACCGGGCAATGACTTTCATGATGCCGGTGATGATGCTGATTATGAATGGTATCAGCGTTCTGATTATTTATACGGGAGCTCACAGCGTAGATATGGGAAATATTCAGGTGGGCGATATGATGGCGTTTATCCAGTATGCGATGCAGATCATCATGTCTTTCCTGATGATTACCATGATGTCCATCATGCTCCCCAGAGCAGGTGTAGCAGCAGGAAGAATCATGGAGATTCTGGATACAAAGGAGAGTATTCATAATCCAGAGAATCCGCAGACGCCGGAAAAAGAAGAGAAAGGAACCGTGGAATTTGATCATGTATCCTTTGCTTATCCGGGAGCGGAAGAGGAGGTTCTTTCTGATATTACTTTCCGGGCAAAGAAGGGTGAGACAGTGGCGTTTATTGGAAGTACGGGAAGCGGAAAAAGTACGCTGGTTAATCTGATTCCCCGTTTCTTTGATGTGACGGCCGGAACCATCCGGGTGGACGGCGTGGATGTGCGAAATATGGATCTGAAAGATCTGAGAGATCGTATCGGCTACGTTCCTCAAAAGGGTGTGCTGTTTTCGGGAACGATTGATTCCAACCTGCGGTATGGACGGGAAGATGCTTCGCAGGAAGAAATCAGAAAGGCTGCCCGGATCGCGCAGGCGCAGGAATTTATCGATCGGAAAGAAGAGGGTATGGACAGTCCGATCGCCCAGGGAGGAAGTAATGTATCTGGCGGACAGAAACAGCGTCTTTCTATTGCAAGGGCAGTGGCAAAACAGCCGGAGATCTATATTTTTGACGATAGTTTTTCAGCGCTTGATTATAAAACCGATGTGGCGCTGCGGAAGGCTCTGAAAGAAGAAACCGCAGAGGCTACCACTTTGATCGTAGCCCAGAGAATCAGCACGATTATCCATGCAGATCAGATTCTGGTATTGGATGAAGGAAAAGTGGCAGGAAAAGGAACGCATAAAGAATTATTAAAATCCTGTGAGGTGTATCAGCAGATCGCACGGTCACAGTTGTCAGAGGAGGAATTGGGCAATGAGTAATCATACGGCAAACAGACGTCCTCACGGAGGCCCCATGGGACATGGAAGAATGGGGACGGAAAAAGCAAAAGATTTTTCGGGGGCGATTCGAAAGCTCCTGGGGTATATGAAACGGTATAAAGGACGGATCGCAGTGATGCTGATCTTCGCAGTGGCGGGGACTGCCTTTAATATTGCAGGACCAAAGATACTGGGAAAAGCCACTACAGAATTGTTTAATGGTTTAGTGGGAAAAGTAAATGGAACAGGTGGTATTGATTTTGGAAAAATCGGCATGATCCTTTTATGGACCATGGGGCTCTATCTTTTAAGTGCGCTGTTTTCTTTTGTTCAGGGATTTATCATGACGGGTATTTCCAACGATGTGAGTTATTCCCTGCGAAAAGATATTTCAAAGAAAATGAATCGGCTGCCTATGAAATATTATGAGAGCAGAACTTACGGAGAAGTGCTTTCCAGAATCACCAACGATGTAGATACCCTTCAGCAGGGCATCAATCAGAGTATTACGCAGTTGGTTACTTCGGTGACTACGCTGATCGGTGTTTTTGTGATGATGCTCAGTATCAATGTGTGGATGACGCTCTGCGCAGTACTGATTCTTCCTGTTTCTATGGGAATCATCAGTGTGGTTATGAAACACTCTCAGAAATATTTCCAGCAGCAGCAGAGATTTTTGGGAGAAGTGAACGGGCAGGTGGAAGAAATTTATGCCGGACAGAATATTGTGAAGGCATTTAATAAGGAAGAATCTGTGATCGAAGACTTTGAGAAAGTAAATAAGAAACTGTATGAATCGGGATGGAAATCTCAGTTTTTCTCCGGTATGATGATGCCGGTCATGCAGTTTGTGGGTAATATCGGTTATGTGATGGTGGCTCTTCTGGGTGGTTATATGACCATCAAAGGTTCCATTGAGGTGGGAGATATCCAGTCTTTCTTCCAATATATACGAAACTTCACGCAGCCTGTACAGCAGATCGCACAGGTGACAAATATGATGCAGTCGGCAGCAGCGGCTTCTGAGCGGGTATTTGAATTCCTGGAAGAAGAGGAAGAGGATCAGCAGGTGGAAAATCCTGTAAAACTGGAAGGAAATCTTCAGGGAACCGTAGATTTTGAACATGTAAGTTTCGGTTACAATCCAGAACAGATGATTATCAAAGATTTTTCCGCTCATGTAAAACCGGGACAGAAGATTGCGATTGTGGGACCAACTGGCGCGGGAAAAACTACGATGGTAAAATTGCTGATGCGTTTTTATGATGTAAATAAAGGTGTGATCCGGGTGGATGGTCATGATATCCGGGAATTTAACCGGACGGAGCTGAGAGAGTGTTTCGGAATGGTTTTGCAGGATACCTGGCTGTTCCATGGGACAATTATGGAAAATATCCGCTATGGACGGCTGGATGCCACAGATGAAGAAGTGATCGCAGCGGCAAAAGCGGCGCATGCCCATCGATTTATTCAGACGCTTCCGGAAGGTTATCAGACGGTGCTCAATGAGGAGACCAGCAATGTGTCTCAGGGACAGAAACAGCTGCTCACCATTGCCCGGGCGATCCTGGCGGATAATAAGCTTCTGATCCTGGATGAGGCGACTTCTTCTGTAGATACCCGTACGGAGGTGCGCATCCAGAAAGCTATGGATAATCTGATGCGGGGACGTACCAGCTTCGTGATCGCTCACCGGCTTTCTACGATCCGGGATGCCGATCTGATCCTGGTTATGAAGGACGGAGATATTATTGAACAGGGAAATCATGAAGAGCTATTGGCAATGCAGGGATTTTATGCTAATCTATACAATAGTCAGTTTGAAAAAATAAGTGCATAAGCAGTAAAAACAGGGAGGAAATGTATGAAGAATCTTTTAGTGGCGCAGTCTGGCGGCCCGACAGCAGCGATCAATGCAACGGTGGCGGGAGTGATCACCGCAGCGATGGCTTCCGGGGAAGTGGATGAGATCTGGGGAGCAGTCAATGGAATCAAAGGAGTGCTGGAGGAGCGTTTTGTGAATCTGAGAGAACAGATCTCCAATACGCAGGATCTGGATGTGCTCTGTCAGACTCCGGCGGCAGCTCTGGGTTCTTGTCGGTTTAAGCTGAAAAACATTAAAGAAGATTCCAGTCAGTTTGAGGAAATTATCCGTATTTTTCGGAAACATGAGATTGCTTATTTTATTTATGCGGGCGGCAACGATTCCATGGATACTGTGGACAAATTATCCGCATACTGTAAAGAGCAGGGAATCACAGATATCAGCGTTATGGGCGCGCCAAAAACCATCGATAACGATTTGGTGGGTACGGATCACTGTCCGGGATTTGGCTCAGCGGCAAAATATATTGGAACCACGTTTGCGGAGCTGGAAAGAGATTGTCACGTATATGATACCAAGGCAGTCACCATTGTGGAAGTAATGGGAAGAAATGCGGGATGGCTTACGGCGGCATCTGCGTTGGCAAGAAACAACGGAGGACCGGGACCAAATCTGATCTATCTTTGTGAGCCGGAATTTTCCGTGGAAGGTTTTCTTCGGGACGTGAAGAAAGAACTGGAAAGTCATGACAGCGTGCTGGTAGCTATCAGCGAGGGAATCAAGGACGCCAATGGAGTTTACGTTTCTGAACAGGTACAAAGCGGTGCGGTGGATACTTTCGGTCACAGCTATATTGCAGGAAGCGCCCGGGTTCTGGAGGATGCGGTGCGTACTGAGATCGGATGCAAGGTTCGTTCTATTGAGCTGAATCTGATGCAAAGATGCGCTTCTCACATTGCCAGCGCGGTGGATATTCAGGAATCCCGTATGCTGGGCATGACGGCATGCCAGATGGCGCTGGAAGGAAAAAGCGGTCTGATGGCTGCGGTAGAGCGGGTGAGCGATGCTCCTTATGAGGTACGTTTTGTGGGAGTCCCTGTCAGTCAGGTGTCGAATCAGGAAAAGAAAGTTCCCAGAGATTTTATTAACGAAGCGGGAAATGATGTGACGGAGAAGATGATGGCATATCTGAATCCGTTGATTCAGGGAGAGGCGCCGGTGATTTACGAAAATGGGATTCCAAAACACGTTTCTTTGTATTGACTATAATAGCTGTACAGAAAATGGAAAAACATGTTGAAAAAAATCTGAAAAAATAGTAGAATTATAATCGGCTGAAATTTGTTTTCACATTAATTTTTAATAGAAAATGGAGGGCTGAAGAATGAGCAATACAGCACAAAGCGCAGCAAGTACAAGAATTGCTTCTTTACTTGATGCAAACAGTTTTGTTGAGATCGGTGGACAGATTACTGCAAGAAGTACAGATTTCAACTTATCTGCAAAAGAAACACCGTCAGACGGTGTCATCACCGGTTACGGTGTGATCGATGGAAACCTGGTTTATGTATACAGCCAGGATGTATCTGTTCTGAACGGAAGTATCGGAGAGATGCATGCAAAGAAAATTGCGAGACTTTATGATTTCGCTATGAAGACAGGAGCTCCTGTGATCGGTCTGGTAGACTGCGCGGGTATGCGTCTGCAGGAGGCTACCGATGCGCTGAATGGTTTCGGAGAGATCTATATGCAGCAGACAAAGGCAAGCGGAGTAATTCCTCAGATCACAGGTATCTTCGGAACCTGCGGCGGCGGAATGGCGCTGATCCCGGCTCTGACAGACTTTACTCTGATGGAAGAGAAAAAAGGAAGATTATTTGTTAATTCTCCAAACGCAATCGAAGGAAATGAAGTTTCCAAATGTGATACAGCTACAGCCGAATACCAGGGAAAAGAAACAGGTCTGGTAGATTACAGAGGAAGTGAAGAAGACGTACTGGCGCAGATCCGTACACTGGTTACTCTCCTTCCTGCAAACAACGAAGATGACATGTCCTACGAAGAGTGTACCGATGATTTGAACCGCGTATGCCCGGATCTGGCAAACTGTGCAGGCGACACAGCGATCGCACTGTCTCAGATCAGTGATAATCACGTATTCTTTGAAGTAAAAGCAGATTATGCAAAAGATATGCTTTGCGGATTTATCAAGCTGAATGGAACAACTGTAGGCGCTGTTGCCAACAGAAGCGAGATCTACGATGCAGAAGGAAATCTCACAGAGAAGATGGATTCTGTACTCTCTGCAAGAGGAGCAAAAAAGGCGGCAGAGTTTGTGAACTTCTGTGATGCGTTCAATATCCCGGTTCTGACTCTGACAAATGTTACCGGATTTAAGGCGACAAAGTGTTCTGAGGCAAATATCGCAAAAGCCGTTGCAGGATTGACTTATGCGTTTGCTAACGCTACCGTTCCGAAGGTAAATGTGATTGTAGGCGCAGCTTACGGAAGCGCTTATCTGGCTATGAACAGCAAATCTATCGGCGCTGATATGGTTTATGCATGGCCGACCGCTGAAATCGGCATGATGGATGCAAAACTGGCAGCAAAGATCATGTATGCTGATTCTGATGCGGCAACGATCAATGAAAAAGCAGCAGAGTATGCAACCTTACAGTCCAGCGTTTTGTCCGCAGCAAGAAGAGGTTATGTAGATACGATCATTGAAGCTGAGGATACAAGAAAATATGTGATCGGTGCTTTCGAGATGCTTTATACAAAGAGAGAGGACCGTCCAAGCAAAAAACATGGAACAGTTTAAATGAGGTGAGCAAATGAAGCAGACATGGAAAAAAATAACTGGCCTGATGCTGGCAGTTATCTGTACTTTCGCACTGACCGCCTGCGGTAAAGAAGAGACAAGCGCTTTTCAGAGAATCACAGATGAGATGGCTGCAAGCTGCGTGCAGATTTCGCAGGGTGCGGTAGAGTCGCTGGCAAGTTTTGATGAGGCTACACTGGCTCAGATGAAGATAAACAGAGATGACTTTACCAGAATAGCGGCAGAACAGTGGGCAGAACAGACAGCAGTGTTGGGTGCGTATAAAGAAATGGGTGAGCCTGTTACAGATATTGACCGTGAAGAAAATACTGTAACCGTGACCATCCCGGCTGAATTTGAAAAAGAATCCGGCGTACTCACATTTGTATATAATTATAACAAAGATTATGATCAGATGATTCCGGCATACATGACCCTTTCAGAAGTGGAGAGCTTTTCTTCTAATATGAAGGGCGCTGCCATCAATACCGTTATGGGCGTAGGAACAGTATTTGCAGTACTGATCTTCCTGATCATCATTATTTCTCTGTTTAAGTATGTAAATAAGATTGGTGCAAAAGAAGAGAAACCGGTAGCTTTGAAAGCAGCACCGGCTCCGGCGCCAGCGCCTGTTCCAGCTCCTGTAGTGGAAGAAGATCTTACCGATGATCTGGAACTGGTAGCAGTTATATCCGCAGCGATCGCTGCGTCTGAGAACACATCCACAGACAGCTTTGTGGTGCGTTCCATTAAAAAAGTGAACAGAAGTACATGGCGCAGAGCCTAATCAGAAGGAGGAACATCACATGAAAACTTATACAATCACTGTAAATGGAAATGTATACAACGTAACTGTTGAAGAAGGAACAACAAGCGGCGCACCGGCAGCAGCACCAGTGGCAGCGCCAAAAGCAGCTCCGGCAGCAGCACCTGCAGCTCCGGCTCCAAAGGCAGCAGCTCCGAAAGCAGCAGCAGGCGCAGTTGCAGTTACCGCTTCTGTACCGGGTAAAGTATTTAAAGTAGAAGCAAGCGTAGGACAGGCTGTAAAAGCAGGAGATCCTATCGTGATTCTGGAAGCTATGAAAATGGAAATCCCTGTTGTAGCTCCTCAGGACGGAACCGTTGCAAGCATTGACGTGGCTGCAGGTGATGCAGTAGAGTCCGGAGACTCTCTGGCATCCCTGAACTAAGAATTTACGGTCAGTGTAAGTTCTGACAACAGCAAGAATATTATGCTGAAAAAATCAACGGAGGTAATAACATGAGTATAGGAAATACATTGTCAAACTTATGGGATCAGACAGCATTTATGAATCTTGAATGGGGCAATTACGTAATGATTTTAGTTGCCTGCGTCTTCCTGTATTTGGCAATCAGAAAAGGCTTTGAGCCGCTGCTTCTGATTCCGATCGCATTTGGTATGCTTCTGGTAAATATTTACCCGGATATTATGGCAGAACCTTATGTGGACGCGCAGGGAATTGAGCATGCCGGCGGATTGTTACACTATTTCTTCCTGCTGGATGAATGGAGTATTCTGCCATCCCTGATCTTCATGGGCGTGGGTGCGATGACAGACTTTGGTCCACTGATCGCAAACCCAAAGAGTTTTATTCTGGGTGCGGCAGCACAGTTGGGTATCTACAGCGCTTATTTCCTGGCAATCCTTATGGGATTCAATGGAAAGGCAGCAGCAGCAATCTCCATCATCGGTGGAGCAGATGGTCCTACTTCTATCTTCCTGGCAGGTAAACTGGGACAGACAACTTTGATGGGACCGATCGCCGTGGCGGCTTATTCATATATGGCTCTGGTGCCGATCATCCAGCCGCCGATCATGAAACTGTTTACAACAGAAAAAGAACGTAAGATCAAGATGGAACAGCTTCGTCCGGTTTCCAAACTGGAGAAAATCTTATTCCCAATCGTGATTACGATCGTTGTTTGTATGATTCTTCCGACAACAGCTCCATTGGTAGGTATGCTGATGCTGGGTAACCTGTTCCGTGAATCCGGTGTGGTAAAACAGCTGACAGAGACAGCGTCCAATGCAATGATGTATATTGTAGTTATCCTGCTGGGTACTTCCGTAGGAGCATCCACCAGCGCAGAGGCATTCCTGAATTTAGATACACTGAAGATCGTAGCTCTCGGTCTGGTGGCATTTGCCGTAGGTACTGCCGGCGGCGTATTGTTCGGAAAAGTGATGTGCAAGATGTCTGGAGGAAAGATCAATCCTCTGATCGGTTCAGCCGGAGTTTCCGCAGTTCCTATGGCAGCCCGTGTATCTCAGAAGGTGGGAGCGGAAGCAGATCCTACAAACTTCCTTCTGATGCATGCGATGGGACCAAACGTAGCCGGTGTTATCGGTACAGCAGTAGCAGCCGGTGCATTTATGGCAGTATTTGGAGTATAAGCGTGAAATTTCATTAATGACTTTAAGAAAGGAAGTAGCGGTTCCGCAGTCTGTAAAGGCGCGGAATCGTTAGGAAAGGAATAAGAATATGTCAGAAATTGCAAAAAAGCCAATTAAGATTACTGAAACAATTCTGCGTGACGCTCATCAGTCTCTGATTGCTACAAGAATGACAACAGAACAGATGCTGCCTATCGTAGATAAAATGGATAAAGTAGGTTACCATTCCGTAGAGTGCTGGGGTGGCGCTACTTTTGACGCATCTCTTCGTTTCCTGAAGGAAGATCCATGGGAGAGACTTCGTAAATTCCGTGACGGATTCAAGAATACAAAACTGCAGATGTTGTTCCGTGGACAGAACATTCTGGGATATCGTCCATATGCAGATGACGTGGTAGAATATTTCGTACAGAAATCTATCGCAAATGGTATCGACATCATCCGTATCTTTGACTGTCTGAATGATATGAGAAACCTTCAGACAGCAGTAAAAGCAGCAAACAAAGAGAAAGGTCATGCGCAGGTTGCGCTGTCCTATACTTTGGGAGATGCTTATACTCTGGAATATTGGACAAACATTGCAAAACAGATTGAGGAGATGGGTGCAGATTCTATCTGTATCAAGGATATGGCTGGTCTGCTGCTTCCTTACAAAGCAACAGAACTGGTAACAGCTCTGAAAGAGACAGTGAAGATTCCGATTCAGCTGCATACCCACTATACTTCTGGTGTGGCTTCTATGACATACCTGAAAGCAGTAGAGGCAGGTATTGACGTGATCGATACGGCAATGTCTCCATTTGCTCTGGGTACTTCTCAGCCAGCAACAGAGGTTATGGTTGAGACTTTCAAAGGTACTCCGTATGATACGGGATTTGACCAAAATCTTCTGGCAGAGATTGCAGATTATTTCCGTCCGATCCGTGACGAGGCTCTGGACAGCGGTCTGCTGAATCCGAAGAACCTGGGTGTAAACATTAAGACTTTACTGTATCAGGTACCGGGCGGTATGCTGTCCAACCTGACATCTCAGCTGAAAGAGCAGCATGCAGAAGATAAGTTCTATGATGTTTTGGAAGAAGTTCCGAGAGTAAGAAAAGATCTGGGTGAGCCGCCTCTGGTTACTCCGTCTTCTCAGATCGTTGGTACACAGGCTGTATTTAACGTACTGATGGGCGAGAGATATAAGATGGTTACAAAAGAGACTAAGGCAGTTCTGTCCGGTGAATACGGCGCAACGGTAAAACCGTTTAATCCGGAAGTACAGAAAAAATGTATCGGTGACAAAGAGCCGATCACTTGCCGTCCTGCAGATCTGATCCCGGATGAGCTGGATACTCTGAGAGGAGAGATGGCGCAGTGGTCCCAGCAGGATGAGGACGTATTGTCCTACGCGCTGTTCCCACAGGTTGCTACAGACTTCTTCAAATACAGAGAAGCTCAGCAGACAAAGGTAGATCCTACCGTGGCGGATAACGAAAACGGAGCATATCCGGTATAAAGATAAGGAAATATGATTGGACTATTTATGCGTCAAACTCAGTCTGCGCTCACTTTGAGCCTAAGGTCTCAAAGATATGCTCGACCATTCGTTTGACAGGCATAAATAGTCCGTCCATAGTTCCAGACGATAGGTTTGTCGAAAAGGAAAAGCTGTTTCCAAAATCAGGTACACGATACACTGGTTTTAGAAGCGGCTTTTTTGCATAGACAGGAGGGTGGGTTAAGAACCAACCCACTGAACATTTACAGGGAAAAATTTTGTGTTGGGAACATTTGTATGAATATTTATGCGCATCAAACGAATTTGTCGAGCACATCTTTGAGACTTCAGGCTCAAAGTGAGCGCAGACTGAGTTTGATGGCATAAATATTCTTAGAATTTTCTCCCCATAAATATTCCTTGCAAAACCCCTCATTTTGACGCTTTTTGTCGGAAAAATAAGGTACTGCGACTGTTTGATGTACTACAGTGACAATGAATTAAATAAAAAAAGAGGATTGACAAATGAAAAATTGATTGTATAATAAAATAATATGCGTGACATACATACACTTGTATTTGCCTCGCGTAATTAGGAAGAAACTGCCATCCGCAGACGAGGGTGTTTGTCCGGAGGATGGAAAGGAGGAAAATATGAAATTTTCTGAGATGCCTTATAAGAGAGTGGATATGGAGGATGTGGAGAAAAAGTTCCGCGATATTATGGAGCGGGCGAAGAAAGCTTCCAGTGGGGAAGAACTTTTTGAGATCCACAGAGAGTACTATCGTCTGACCGGTGATGTGGAGACGAATGCAACTCTGGCAAATATCCGTCATGATGTGGACACCACAGATGAATTTTATGAGAAGGAGCAGGCATTTTATGATGAAGCAATGCCAGTCCTTCAAAATTATAGGAATGAATATATGAAGATCCTGTATGAGTCTCCTTACAGACCGTACATGGAGACGAAGATCGGAAAGGTTGCTTTTAAGAACATTGAGATTTCTCTGAAGTCCTTCGATGAAAAGCTGATCCCGCTGATGCAGGAAGAAAACGCTCTGGTAAGCCGTTACAACAAGATCACAGCTACCGCAGAGATTCCTTTTGAAGGAGAGATTTATAACCTGTCTCTGATGAGAAAGTTCCAGACCTCTTCCGACAGAGAAGTGAGAAGAAAAGCGTGGAAAGCAGTCAGCGAGTATTTCCAGTCTGTTACCGATGAGCTGGATGAGATTTACGATAAACTGGTGAAGAACCGTACAGAACAGGCTCGCCAGATGGGATATGAGAACTACGTGGAGCTGGGATATTACCGTATGAACCGGAACTGCTACGACAAAGACATGGTGGCAAATTTCCGGGAGCAGGTAAAGACCTATTTTGTTCCGTTTGTCAATCAGCTTCATGAAAGAAGAAGAGAGCGGATCGGCGTGGAGAAGCTTTCCTACATCGATCACGAAGTATATTTTACCGATGGTAATCCGGCGCCTACCGGAACACCGGAGGAGATTCTGCAGGCAGGACAGAAGATGTACAGTGAATTATCTCCGGAGACGAAAGAATTTTTCGATTTTATGCAGGAGAATGAACTGTTTGATGTTCTGGGAAGAAAGACAAAGAAACAGGGCGGTTATATGACGTATCTGCCGAATTACAAATCTCCGTTCATTTTTGCCAACTTTAACGGGACCAGCGGTGACGTAGATGTAATCACTCACGAGTGCGGTCATGCATTTCAGGGTTATCTGATGAGAGAAGAAGAGATTCGGGAATATGCCGATATCACCATGGAGACAGCGGAGATCCACTCTATGTCCATGGAATATTTCACCTATGGCTGGATGGAGATGTTCTTCGGAGACCAGAAGGATAAATACCTGACCATGCATCTGGAAGATTCTTCCGCTTTTGTGCCTTATGGTTGTATGGTGGATGAATTCCAGCATATCGTTTATGAGAATCCGGATATGACGCCGGCAGAGAGAAAACAGGCGTGGCTGGAACTGGAAAAGGTATATCGCCCTCATATGGATTATGAAGACGATCCGTTCTATTCCGCAGGCGGCTTCTGGCAGAGACAGCTGCATATCTTCAATTATCCGTTCTACTATATTGATTACGTTATTGCCAGCGTATGCGCAATGCAGTTTAAGGTTATGATGGATGAAGATTATAAGACAGCATGGAATAATTATTACAAGCTTTGTAAAATTTCTGCAAAAGAATTCTTCACGGAGAGTATCAAAGAAGTAGGGCTTAAGAGTCCTTTTGAAGACGGCTGCATGAAGGAACTGGTAGAAAAACTCAGCGCGAAAACATTTTCATAACGATATATTCACGTAAGTGATTATATAAATATTTTTCAGGAGGAAAAAAGTATGAAACGAAAAGTGATTGCTGTCCTTTTGGCAGGAACTATGGCAGCCGGACTTCTGGCAGGCTGTGGCGGATCTGACAAGGATACCAGCGCATCCGATTCCAAGACAGATGCTTCCGCAGAAGACGGAGCAGAAGAATCTGATGATGCGGAAGCAGATGACGCAGAAGGCGAAGTGGCTTACAGCAACAAACAGGTAGTAGTAGGAGATCTGACAGAGACAAGTGGTGACTACACACCAATGTGGACAAACAACGCATCTGATTACGCAGTTTACAAAATGATCACCGGCATGGAGACAGTAACTCATGATGCTGATGGAAAATGGCTGATCAACGAAACGGTAGTAGAAAAATCCGAAGAGACAGAAAATGAAGACGGTTCCAAAACCTGGACATTTACCATAAAAGACGGACTGAAGTTCAGTGATGGCAGCCCGGTTACTGCTGAAAACTACGTAGGATATTTCCTGCTGTGGGCAAGTGATGAGATCATCGTTGGAAAAGAAGCATCCAATGCCGTGGCATCCAGCGTACAGTATGTAAAAGGATTTGATAAATATTCTGCCGGAGAGAGCGATACACTGGAAGGTGTGCATCTGATCGATGACAAAACTTTCTCTGTAACCGTTGATGCAAAATATCTGCCATATTACTATGGACCAGCTCTGGTAGGAGCTACCCCGGAATATCTGAAAGGATGGCTGCCGGAGGATGTTACCATTGAAGAGACAGACAAAGGTGCAAAATTCTCTGACAACTATACGGTAGAATATATCTCTGATACGGTAGATAAATATCGTTACGAGCCGACTGTTTGCTCCGGTCCGTATGTATGGAAATCTTACGATGCCAACGCATATTCCTATACGATCGAGAAGAACCCGAACTTCCCGGGAACTTACGATGGAACAACAGCAAACATCGAAACTGTAGTTTACAAATACGTTCCTACGGATACGATGATCGACCAGTTGAAGACAGGCGCTATCGACGTACTGCTTCAGATCCCGGATGGAGATCAGATCGAGGCTGGTCTGGATCTGGTAGACGAGGGTGGATTTGATTATATCAGCTTCCCACGTGCAGGATACGGAATGCTTTCCTTCAAATGTAACCAGGGACCGACACAGTTTGCAGAAGTTCGTCACGCGATCGCTTACCTGCTTGACAGAAACTCCTTCGCTCAGACATTTACCATGGGTCACGGAACTATTGTAAACGGACCTTACGGAAGCGCTCAGTGGATGGTAGACGAGAATGCAGAAGAAGTAGATGCGCTGAATCCTTATACTTACAGTGTTGATTCTGCAATCGAAGAGCTGGAAAAAGGCGGCTGGGTATACAACAAAGACGGTTCTGACTATTCAGGAGAAGGTCTTCGTTACAAAAAACTGGACGACGGAACTTACATGCCTCTGAAGATCGAATGGTTCTCTTCTGAGAACAACCCGGTATCTGACCTGCTGATTACGATGCTGGTAGAAAATCCTGACACAGCAAAAGCTGGTATGGAGATCAATCAGACTGTTGGTACTTTCAACGACCTGATGAAATACTACTATGACAACAGCAAAGAAAATCCATATCAGATGTTCAACCTGGCAAATGGATTTGGTAACCCATACGATGTAGCATATTTGTATGAAATTGATGGAGCATCCAACACCAACGCGATCGCTGATGAAAAACTGTATGATCTGGCTCTGAAGATGAACCAGACTCCGGAAGGCGATGACGCAGCATATGCTGAAAACTGGATGGAATTCATGAAGTACTGGAACGAAGTTCTTCCGGAACTGCCTCTGTACTCCAATGAATACCATGACTTCTTCTCAGACAAAGTACATGATCTGAATGAAGACGGATACAATGTAGACTTCTCTACAGCAGTATTAAAAATGAATATTGAGTAATCAATATTTAAAAGAGTAAAGAGAAAGAGCGTGACTGTGGCTGCCGCATGGCAGCCCGGGCCACTCTTTTCTGATATCAGTAACAATTTATATACAACAAAAAATAAACGAAAGTTGGTTGATTTATGTTAAAGTACGTTGGAAAAAGACTGATTTACATGGTGGGAGTATTTTTCGTGGTTTCCATCATCATGTTTGGACTGTTTAACAATGTACCGGGAGACAGGGCCTTGAATCAGATACAGGCCATGAAGGGCAAAGTTTCCAATGAACAGTTCGAGATTATGTATGAACAGCAGAGAGATAAACTGGGTCTGGACGATCCAATTCCGGTACGGTATGTAAAGTGGATGGGTAATCTGTTGCAGGGTAACCTGGGATATTCCACATTCTATAAAAAAGACGTTGCAGACGTTATCGGCGAGCCTTTAAGAAACACAATTTTTATCAATATTTTTGCTACCATTCTTGCTCTGGGCATTACGATCCCTCTAGGTATCTGGTGTGCAGTGAAGAAATTTTCCAAATTCGACAATGCAGTTCAGGTGCTGACGATCGTGGGGTACAGCGTCCCCGTGTATATCATAGCACTTGTCTTTATGTATATATTCTCTGTAAAATTGGGGATTTTTCCTCTCAGCGGTATGAATTCTCCGAACTTCCAGGGAACCGGTCTGGCATTTTTCTTAGATCGTATGTATTATCTGGCGCTTCCGCTGATCGTTATGACGATCGCCGCTCTGGGAAGTATGACCCGTTATGTCCGGGCGGCTATGATTGACGCTCTGAGTATGGATTATATCCGTACAGCCAGAGCCAAAGGTCTTCGTGAAAAGGTTGTTATCTACTCTCATGCATGGAGAAATGCGCTGTTGTCCGTTGTTACGCTGATCATTGGATGGTTCATGAGCGTATTTATGGGTTCCATCATTATTGAGCAAATGTTCCAGTTAAATGGTATCGGACAGATGTATTATAAAGGACTGATGAATCAGGATTATGATCTGGCTCTGGCAATCCAGATGTTGTATTGTGTAATCACACTGATCAGTAACCTGATCACAGACCTGAGCTACGGTATCGTAGACCCCCGTGTACGTGTGAATAAATAGTAGGAGAGAGACATAATGAGTAAAGATAACAAAAAGAAAAAACATTCTGCTTCTCTTCTGAAGAGATTATTCGGAGGAAAGAGCAAGAAAGAGGAAATGGATCTTATGCAGGAGGAGCTGCTTCAGAGCCCCTTCCGTACGATTGTAAGAAACTTTCTGGATAACAAACTGGCATTAGGAGCGGTAATCGTATTTTTGACGATTTTCCTGATCGTATTGATCGGACCGATTTTTGCGCCGACAGATCTGAACGAAAGTGAAGAGACACAGACGAATATAGCGCCGGGACGGAATATGATGGATGTTCCCAAGGAACTGGCAGGCAATGTAAAAGAGATTGCTACCGGAGCTACGTTCAGTATTGGTGTGGATAATGATGGCAAGGTTTACGTATGGGGTAAAACCAAGATCAGTAAAAAAGTAGATATTGCCAAAGATATGCCTTCTCAGAAAGAGCTGGGGCATGTAGTGTCTGTAGCGGCAGGTTTCGACCACGTAATGGCTCTCAATGATGAGGGAGAGATCATCAGCTGGGGAAGTAACCGTATGGGACAGACCAAGGCTCCTTCCGAAGTGGGAAGAAAGAAGATCGTTCAGATCGCCGCAGGATATCAGATGTCTTATGCGCTGACCGAAGGCGGAGAAATTATCAACTGGGGAAATGACAACCTGAATGATGTAAATGTTACCCGTAAAAAAGGTGACGGTCATATTAAGAAAATCGCAGTTTCCAATACTACGCTGATGGCGCTTAAGGATGACGGAACCGTAGTGCATATGGGTAACCAGAAGTCTGACGTGAGCCGTGTGCCGGAAGATCTTACCGGTGTGGTGGACATTGCAGCTACGACCAACGCAGTTGCCGCTTTGAAAGAAGACGGAAGTCTTGTGATTTGGGGCAAGGGAAATCAGAGTGAAAAAGAAGTGCCGGAAATGGATGGAAAAATCGTTTCCATGATTGGTGGACGCTACCATTTCACAGCGCTGACAGATAAAGGAAATGTGTATTCCTGGGGTGAGAACAATTATCACCAGACGGATGTGCCGTCTTCCGCAAAGAATGTGAGCGCCATCTATGGCGGTTATTATCAGAACTATGCAGTAACAGAAAGCGGTGATGTAAAGATCTGGGGTCTGAAGGGATATCTTTTGGGAACAGATGAGCTGGGACGTGACGTATTTGGACGTTTGTTAAATGGTGGACGCATGACCATGACTATTGGTGCGGTAGCCGTTATCATTTCTACGCTGATCGGTATTATCATCGGTGGTATTTCCGGATTCTTTGGCGGCTGGGTGGACATTATCCTGCAGCGTATCACGGAGATCGTAGCTTCTCTGCCATTCCTTCCGATGGCGATGATCCTGAATGCGATTATTGGAAACAGTTTGTCCGAGGGAGCGAGAATCTTCCTGATCATGGTTATTCTGGGACTTTTGAGCTGGCCGAACCTTGCCCGTCTGGTACGTGCGCAGGTATTGGCTGAGCGAGAAAAAGAATTTGTTACTGCGGCAAACGCTATGGGTGTAAAGAGAAGCTCCATCGTATTCCGCCATATTATTCCGAACGTGATCTCTGTTATCATTGTTTCTGCAACACTGGATTTTGCAAGTTGTATGCTGACAGAGTCTACCCTGTCTTTCCTGGGATTTGGTGTAAAACTGCCTCGTCCTACCTGGGGTAATATTCTGAATGGATGCGTAAGTTCTGTCGTTATCCAGAACTACTGGTGGAGATGGGTATTCCCGGCAATCATGCTGAGTATCTGCGTAATCTGTATCAACTTGATCGGTGATGGTCTGAGAGATGCCATCGATCCGAAATCAAACGAGAAATAATTAGGAGGAGAACACAATGGCATTATTAGAGATTCATGATCTGCATACCTTTTTTAAGACAAAAAAGGGTACAGTGAAAGCGGTAAACGGTGTCTCCTATTCTGTAGAACCCGGAAAGACACTGGGTGTCGTGGGAGAAAGCGGCAGCGGTAAGAGTGTGTCTGCCATGAGTATCCTGAAACTTCTGGACGGCAACGGATATATTGACAGCGGTACGATCACTTTTGACGGAAAGAATCTGGCAGACGTATCTTTGAAAGATATGTGTAAGATTCGTGGAAATGATATTTCTGTTATCTTTCAGGAGCCGATGACCAGTCTGAACCCTATTTTTACAATCGAGAGACAGCTGAGCGAGCCTTTCAGAATTCATCAGAAGATGAGTAAGAAAGAGGCGAAAGAGAAAGTGGTAGAGATGCTTCGCGACGTTCGTATTCCGAATCCGGAAGCAGTGGCAAAACAGTATCCTCACCAGCTTTCCGGCGGTATGCGTCAGCGTGTCATGATCGCCATGGCGCTGGCATGTCAGCCGAAGCTTCTGATCGCGGATGAGCCAACTACAGCTTTGGACGTTACGATTCAGGCGCAGATCCTGAAATTGATGAATATCCTGAAAAAAGAGAAAGGAACTTCCATTCTGTTTATCACCCATGATCTGGGCGTTATCAATGAGATGGCGGATGATGTGGCAGTTATGTACTGCGGACAGGTTGTGGAGATGGCTCCTGTACACGCAATCTTTGGAACGGATAAATATCTTCACCCCTATACAGAGGGACTTCTGTATTCTATTCCACGTCTGGATACCCCTACAGGTGTCCGTTTGGAGGCAATTCCGGGCGCAGTTCCCCATCCGTTGGATCTGCCGAAGGGATGTAAGTTCGCACCCCGATGCAAATATGCGACAGATAAATGCCGGGAAGAAGAACCGAAACTGGAAGAGGTAGAGAGCGGACATAAGATACGCTGCTTCTATCCTGAGAAAGGGGCAAGAAAATAATGAGTGAAGAAAAGAAAGTATTGCTTCGGATCTCCCATCTGAAACAGTATTTCCCAATCGGAAAGAAGCAGTTGGGGAAACCGCAGGCATTTGTAAAAGCAAACGATGGTATTTCTCTGAATATTTATGAAGGAGAGACTTTTGGACTGGTAGGAGAGTCCGGATGTGGAAAATCCACTTTCGGACGTACGCTTCTTCAGTTGTATAAACAGACAGGCGGACGTACTGTATATTATGGACGTACCGTAGAAGATTTTGACCTGAAATATGTGGAAGATATCTTCAAAAACCTTCCCGATGAGAAGAAAAAATGCGAAGAGATGCGTGGAAAGATTCAGAAGCTCTATACAGAGTATGAGGGCATTTCCGATAAAATCCAGAAAAAAGTGAAGGGACAGGAGATTGCAGAGCTGGAAAGTGAATTTCTGAACAAGCTTCTGGATATCACGGCTTTGATCGGTGGTATTTATACAGCTTCCGACCTTACAGAGGCAGGAAAACACTATCTGGCAGAGTATCAGGCGGCAAAAGAAATCCGCGGTATTCGTGCGCAGATTAAGGAAATTAAGAAAAATGAAAAAGGATTGGAGAAAATCCCGGAGCTGGAAGCGAAGATTCCTGCTTTGGAGGAGACAGTAAAGAAAGAACTGGTTGAGATTGATAAGATCCGTCAGGCAAATAAATCCAATCCGGATTTTGAAAAATATGAGGGTCAGAAGGATGACGGAATCAATCTGGCAGCGTTGACAGACAAAGAGATGCGCTATCTGCGCCGGGATCTGCAGCTTATTTTCCAGGATCCATATTCTTCTTTGAATCCCCGTATGACGCTGGGACAGATTATCGGAGAGGGACTTCAGGCCCATGGAATGTTCAAAAAAGGCGATCCCAAGATGCAGGATTATATTATGGAGGTTATGGAGAAGTGCGGACTTGCACCTTACTTTATCCATCGTTACCCCCATCAGTTCTCCGGCGGACAGAGACAGCGTATCGGTATAGCCAGATCTCTGGCAGTAAATCCGAAGTTTGTTGTATGTGACGAAGCGGTATCCGCTTTGGACGTTTCCATCCAGTCTCAGATCATCAACCTGCTTCTGGATCTGAAAGAGCAGAACAACCTGACATATTTGTTTATTTCTCATGACCTGAGCGTTATCAAATATATCAGTGACCGTATCGGCGTTATGTATCTGGGGAATATGGTGGAGCTTTCTACAACAGAAAAACTGTTTGAACATCCATATCATCCATATACAGAAGCTCTGCTTTCTGCAATTCCTACGACAGATGTGGACAAAAAACAGGAAGCAATTATTCTGGAAGGTGACATTCCAAGTCCGATCAATCCTCCGAAGGGATGTAAATTCCATACCAGATGTCCGTATTGTACAGAAGTCTGTGAAAAAGTAACACCGGAATTTGAAGAGGTGGAGCCGGGACATTTTGTAGCTTGTCACCACAAGCTGGAAAGAAAATAGGAGAAGCGATGTTATTTCAAAGAAAGATTGACAGAGCATTTAAAAAGCTTCATGAAGAAAGTGATCACCCGGAGATCGATCACTTTGCAAAAGAAAGAAAAATGGGAAAGATGAAAATGGAAGATCCCGAGGAGCGAAGAGCCCGGGAATCTCTTCCATCAGAAGAATATGAGATGCCGGAACTGGAAAAAAATGATTTTTTGGCGATGGTGCTGGCCGCTCTTCTGACCATCCTGCCAGTAGCTCTTATTGTTTTACTGGTAATCGCATTGGCGGGATATTTTCTCTTTATGTAAATCAACTAAAAGCGCTGCTGCAGATACATAAATAAGTGTAACTGCAGCAGTTTTTTTGTATAGTTGGGAAAATGACGCTGCAAGTCTTACGGTGAAAACTTGCAAAATTATAAAAAAACAGCTATAATGAGAAACAGTGATACGGCAGACAAGCCAAGGTACACAGTAGGAGATTCAAAGAATATGGAACAATCAGATAATTTATTAGGTCGGATACAAAAGCAGAATCATACGTTCAGCAAAGGGCAGAAACGGCTGGCGTCTTATATTGTGAATAATTATGATAAAGCAGTTTTTCTCACGGCGGCGAGGCTGGGAAAGGAAGTGGGGGTCAGTGAATCTACCACGGTGCGTTTCGCTACGCAGCTGGGGTATAAGGGATTTCCTGAGTTTCATCGCGCTTTGGAGGAGCTGGTGAGGAATAAACTGAATTCTATCCAGCGAATGGAAGTGACTTACGGTCATGTGCCGCAGGCGGAGATTTTGGACACGATTTTTCAGTCGGATATTGATAAAATCAAGCTTACGATGGAGCACATTGACCACGGAGCGTTTGAACTGGCAGTGAATACGCTGTTGGAAGCCCGTACTATTTATATTATCGGGATAAGAAGCTGTGCGCCGCTCGCCAGCTTTTTAAGCTTTTATCTGAACCTGATTTTGGAGGATGTGCGGCTGATCCAGACAAACAGCGCCAGTGAGATTTTTGAACAGATGATCCGCATCGGGGAAGAGGATGCGATCATAGGGATCAGTTTTCCACGTTATTCCATGAGAACGCTGAAGGCTATGGAGTTTGCCAATAATCGGAATGCCAAGGTGATCACGATCACAGACAGCGTACATTCCCCTATTAATTTGTATTCTTCCTGTAATTTGATCGCCAGAAGCGATATGGCATCTATCGTGGATTCTCTGGTGGCGCCTTTGAGTGTGGTGAACGCCCTCGTGGTGGCGCTTTGCATGAAGCGGCAGAAAGAAGTGGTGGACACATTGGAATCGATGGAAAAGATCTGGGATGAATATCAGGTATATAGCAGTGATGAACTGAATCATGTGGAGTCGGCGGTAAAAGTAAAATCCATGGACAGGGAGGAAGAGCAATGAGCAGATTACTGATCGTAGGCGGCGGCGCAGCAGGAATGGCAGCCGCAGTCTGGGCAGCGGAGCGGGGAATGGAAGTCCGGGTCTTTGAACAGAATGAAAAGCTGGGGAAAAAGCTTTTTATTACCGGGAAGGGCAGATGCAATTTTACCAATGCCTGTGCTACAGAGGAATTGTTTGATGCTTTTGAGACAAATTCCCGCTTTTTGTACAGCGCTGTTTATGGATTTACCAATTACGATGTGATAGATTTTTTTGAAAATCTGGGTGTTTCCACGAAAATGGAGCGAGGCGGGAGAATGTTTCCCCAGTCGGATCACTCCTCGGATATTATTCTGGCGCTGGAGCGGCGGATGAAGGAGCTGGGAGTTAAGATTCACCTGAAAAGTAAAGTAAAGAGGCTTTTATTCCGGGAACAGGACACAGGAGCTGAGATCGCCGGTCTGGAATTGGAAAATGGTTCCCGAATTTCCGGCGATAAGGTGCTGGTTGCCACAGGAGGGATTTCTTATCCGTCCACCGGTTCTACCGGAGACGGCTATCGGATGGCAAAAGAAGGAGGACATACGGTAACGCCTCTTCTTCCTGCGCTGGTGCCCATGGTAACGGCGGAGGAGTATATTCCCCGGATGCAGGGGCTGTCTCTGAAAAATGTAACGTTATCTCTGTATGACGGTAAAAAATGTATTTTCGAGGAATTTGGGGAGATGATGTTTACCCACTTCGGTATTACAGGACCGCTGGTGTTATCAGCCAGCATAAAAGCGGGAAAGCTCTTGAAAAAGACGTATCTTTCTGCCCGGATCGATCTGAAACCGGCATTGTCACGGGAACAGTTAGACGCCCGGCTTCTTCGGGAGTTTGAAAATGGGAAGAATAAGCAGTTTAAAAATGTGGTGGATGGGATGTTTCCGGCAAAACTGCTCCCGGTGATCCTGGAGATCGGGGGGATTGCGCCCCAGAAGAAAATCCATGAGATCACCCGCAGGGAGCGAGAGGCATTTATAGAAAAGGTGAAATCTTTCCCCATGACTGTGACAGGGCTGCGGGGATTTCAGGAAGCGATCATCACCCAGGGCGGGATTTCTGTAAAAGAAGTAGACCCTAAAACCATGGAATCAAAAAAAGTAAAAGGGCTGTATTTTGCCGGAGAAGTGCTGGATCTGGATGCGCTGACAGGAGGATATAATCTGCAGATTGCCTGGTCCACAGCTCATGCGGCGGCACTGGCAGCCAGTGAAGAACAGGGAGGTTTTTAATATGAGTTATGCGATTGCGATTGACGGACCGGCAGGAGCCGGAAAAAGTACCATTGCCAAGAGAGCGGCAAAAGCGTTATCTTTTATTTATGTGGATACGGGAGCGATGTACCGGGCGATGGGGCTGTACTTTCTGAGAAAAGGAATTTCTCCGGAAGATCAGGAAGAGATAGAAAAAGCCTGCGAGGATATTCAGGTTTCCATCACTTATGAAAATGGAGAGCAGCAGGTACTTTTAAACGGGGAAAATGTTTCCAGTGAGATCCGCCGGGAGGAAGTGGGAAATATGGCTTCCAAAACTTCTGCAAACAGCAGGGTGCGGGAGAAGCTGGTGGCTTTGCAGCGAGAACTGGCGTCCCGGGAAAATGTGGTGATGGACGGCAGAGATATCGGTACGCAGGTACTTCCCGATGCTACGGTAAAGATTTATCTTACGGCAAGTTCCCGGGAGCGGGCGAAGAGAAGGTATCTGGAACTTCAGGAAAAGGGCATGGCGGCAAATCTGGAAGAGATCGAGGCTGATATTATTGAGAGAGATCATCGGGATATGACCAGAGAGATTTCTCCTCTTTGCCAGGCAGAGGATGCCGTGCTGGTGGATGCTTCTTATATGACGATTGCTGAAGTGACAGAGGCAGTTTTGAAAGCCTTTGAAGAAAAGAGAAAATAGGAGCGTTCTATGGGCGAGCGAGTAATAAAAACGGCTAAGACCGCCGGCTTTTGCTTTGGCGTAAAGCGGGCGGTGGAAAAGGTTTATGACCAGGTGCGCATGGGAAAAGCGAAGGTCTATACGTATGGACCCATCATCCATAACGAGGAAGTGGTGCAGGATCTGGAATCCCGGGGTGTGACGGTGCTTGCCGGCAGAGAAGAACTGGAAAAGCTTTCGGAAGGGACGGTGGTGATCCGATCCCATGGAGTTTCCCGTAAGATCTGCCAGCTGATTGAAGAAAAGCATCTGGAGTGCGTGGACGCCACCTGCCCCTTTGTGAAGAAAATTCACAGGATCGTGGAGAGAGAAGGGAAGAACGGGCGCCATATCATCATTGTGGGCAATCCGGATCATCCGGAAGTGGAGGGGATCCGCGGATGGTGTACCGGTCCGGTGACAGTGATTTCTACCCGTCAGGAGGCGGAAAAACTGGAGTTTCCAGAAGAAACAAAACTGTGTATTGTGTCCCAGACGACATTTAATTACAATAAATTTCAAGATATAGTTGAAATTCTCTCCAAAAAGAGGTATGATAGACTTGTTATAAATACGATTTGCAGTGCAACCGAAGAAAGACAGCTGGAGGCGCGGCAAATTGCCTGCGAAGTAGATACCATGATCGTCATTGGCGGCAGACATAGTTCCAATACGCAGAAATTATACGAGATATGTAGAAAAGAATGTAACAATACTTACTATATACAGACACTTGTTGATTTGGATACTAGGCCTTTTCAATGTATTGGTTGCGTAGGTATTACAGCGGGGGCTTCCACCCCAAATAATATAATTGAGGAGGTTCAAAAACATGTCAGAATTAAGTTTTGAACAAATGCTGGAAGAATCATTGAAAACAATCAGAAACGGGGAGGTAGTCGAAGGTACCGTAATCGATGTCAAAGAAGACGAGATCATTCTTAATATTGGTTACAAAGCTGACGGCATTCTTACAAAGAATGAGTACAGCAATGACCCATCCATCGATCTTACTTCCGTAGTGAAACCTGGTGATACCATGGAAGTTAAGGTTCTGAAAGTAAACGACGGCGAAGGTCAGGTGCTGCTGACTTACAAGAGACTGGCAGCAGAAAAAGGAAGTAAGAGATTAGAGGAAGCATTCGAAAATCAGGAAGTACTGACTGCAAAAGTAACACAGGTACTGAATGGTGGACTGAGTGTTGTGATTGATGAGACAAGAGTATTTATCCCGGCAAGCCTGGTATCTGATACTTTTGAAAAAGATCTGACAAAATATGCAGATCAGGAGATTGAATTCGTTATCACAGAGTTCAACCCGAGAAGAAGAAGAATCATCGGTGACAGAAAACAGCTTCTGGTAGCTGCAAAAGCAGAACAGCAGAAAGCGCTTTTCGAGAGAATTTCCGTTGGTGATGTAGTTGAAGGTACTGTTAAAAACGTTACTGATTTTGGCGCATTTATTGATCTGGGCGGAGCTGACGGACTGTTGCACATCTCTGAGATGTCCTGGGGCAGAGTTGAGAATCCGAAGAAGATCTTTAAAGTAGGACAGCCGATCACCGTTCTGATCAAAGATATCAATGGTGACAAGATTGCTCTGAGTCTGAAGTTTGAGGATCAGAACCCATGGCTGAATGCAGATGAAAAATATGCTGTAGGTAATGTAGTAGAAGGAACAATCGCACGTATGACAGATTTCGGCGCATTCGTAGAGCTGGAGCCAGGTGTAGACGCTCTGCTGCATGTATCTCAGATTTCCAGAGAGCATGTAGAAAAACCGGCAGACGTACTTAGCGTTGGACAGGTTATCACAGCAAAAGTTGTTGACTTCAATGGAGAAGAGAAGAAAATCAGCCTGAGTATGAAAGCGCTGGAGCCGGCAGCAGAAGAAGTAGAAGAAACAGAAGAGTAATAAGTAATTGTGAAGGTATTGAACAGTTATAGGTAGCAAGAAGATGTAATTGTAAAAGTACCAGACACTTGCACAAGAATAAAATAAGCGATGCCTGAGATGGAATAGGGCATCGCTTATTTTATTTTTTCAGGGAGTCAGACAGTTATGGAAAAATATGGGAGAGAAGATGGTTAAAATAGCGGACGCACCAGGAAGAATCCTGTGCCATTTTATCATCCCATAAAAACCAGCTGCAGGAATCCCGATATTCCCAACGGAAAGAGGGAGAGATTTCTTCTGAAAATTGTGGGAGGAATTGCCCTGTCTGCTTCTGGTAACAGGTGGATGCCTTTGCTTTTTCCCGATGTTCTTTGTCTACGTAGGCGCCTACGCTTTTGTGAATGGCGCGGTCTTCTAAAGGAAGATAAAAGTAGTTTTTGTAATCTGGAAAGAAATATTTTAAGGTATCCTGAAGGATTGGAATATCTAAGGTGAGTTTTCCCTGATGGGCGGATAACTGACAACAGGAAGCGTCATAGGTAAAATCCAGCGGCAGGGAAAGAGAAACGGCAGGCTTTAGGAGAAGCTGGAGATCCGGTGTGACCTGAGCTTCTACTGTTCCCTCCCAGGAGCCTGAAAACAGCCGGGAAAGTTCCAGAAGAGGAAGCAGTCCGGTCATTTCAGACACATCTTCCCGATTATGAAGAAGAAGAACAGAGAGCAGGCGTTCATCTGCTGTTTTCAGATATTCCTGATAGAGGGAGATTAATTCTCCTCCGGAAAAAAGATCTTCTCTGCTGCGTCCAAGATAGCGTTCCAGATCTTTTTGGCGCATATGTTCCAGCCCCAGAAGTTTTTTAAAAGGTAAAAGCTTCTGATAAAGATCGAGAGAAGTGGCGCCATCCCAGTTCAGCTCCATCTGGTAAAAGGTAGATTTGTGCATCAGATAGGGAATGTCGAATGTATTTCCGTTAAAGTGAATCAGCGTTTTCTTCTGTTCCAGAAGGGAAGAAAAAATTTCCAGGAGGTCTTTTTCTTCTCCGGGGCGCTGGCAGAACCACTGTTTTTGCAGCCAGCCTTCGGGAGTATAAAAAACTGCGCCCAGAAGATACAGATGAGAGCGGCGCCAGGAAAGTCCCGTGGTTTCGATATCAAAAAACAGACACGTTTCGGGAGAAATACCGGTTTTTTCCAGAAAAGAAACAGGAACCGAAATGGGATATTCTTTTGTAATCATAACAATCTCCTTTTCATTCTTATTTTGGGTCGGGTCATAAAGATATTTTCTTATTATAATATGAGGAGGAGAAAAAATGTAGTGATTTTTGCGACAAATTGCGGTATAGTAGAAATAATATTACTGTTCTCCTTTGAGGAGGAGGGAAAAGAGGTGTAAATGTGGCATTTGAAATTTTAGGTGTGGATGTTTACCATATTCTGAGCTGGTTTATTGTATACAGTTTTTTTGGCTGGGTATGGGAGAGCTGTTATGTTTCTGCAAAAAACGGGAAATGGGTGAATCGTGGATTTGTGAGCGGTCCTTTTGTAACTCTTTACGGGGTGGGGGCAGTGCTGGTCTATGTGATCTTACGTCCACTTGCAGGACATCCGGTGGAATTGTATTTTGCCGGCACAGCGGTAACTACAGTCTTGGAATATGTGACTGGTGTGCTGATGGAAGCTATTTTTCATACCAACTGGTGGGATTACAGCAAGAAAAAGTTTAATTTTCAGGGAAAAATCTGTCTGGGAAGTTCGATTGCCTGGGGATTTTTTGTGTTGATCCTGTTTTATTTGCTCCATCCGGGAGTGGCGAAACTGGTAGATCTGGTTCCGCGGAAGCTGGGAATTCTTCTGGTGTATCTGTGGCTGGTCTATTATGTGGTGGATTTTTCTTTTTCTGCGGCTGCCGCTTTCGATCTGAAGGGCAAACTTCAGAAGTTGGATGGAGCCTGGGCAGAATTTCAAGAGTATTTTCAGGAAACCAGACTGCATGAGGCGGCTGAGGAGATTCGGGAAAAAGCCAGTCTGTACCGGGCGGAAGCTTCTTCTTATCGGCTGAAAGAGTATCTGGATGAGAAGAGAAAGAATTTCAGAGAACTTTTGGAATCTCTTACCGTTCCAGATGAGGAGACCACACAAAGAAGAGAACTCTTTATGGAAAAATATGATGAGTTTGCTGGAAAATATCTGGAAGTGAAGGAAAGCATTCGAAAAAAATCGAGACATCAGATGAAGGCATATCCGAATCTGGTCAGCAAGTCAGAACGACTGAGAAGGCAGAGAGAAAAGAGAGACAGAAAAAAATCATGAGAAGGAGGTTACATCATGGGTTTGCATACATTTAAGGGCGGCATCCATCCCTATGATGGAAAGGAGCTGTCGAAGGATCAGCCGATTTGTTCATTGAATCCGGGAAAGGAGCTGACATTTCTTATGTCTCAGCACATCGGAGCGCCGGCAGTTCCCCTTGTGGCAAAGGGAGATCGGGTGCTCGTGGGGCAGAAGATTGCTGAAGCGGGAGGTTTTGTGTCAGCGCCGGTTTATTCCTCCGTTTCCGGAGAGGTAAAAAGAATTGACACGTGCCTTACAGCGGCAGGGGGAACCTGCGAGGGAATTATAATAGAAAATGATGAAAAATATGAGACGGTGGAATATCATCCGGTGGCAGAGCCGGAAAAACTTTCCCCGGAGGAAATACGCAAAAAGATTCAGGAGGCAGGCGTGGTCGGCATGGGAGGCGCAGGATTTCCTACCCATGTGAAGCTTTCTCCCAAGGAACCGGAGAAGATTGAGTACATACTGGTAAACGGAGCGGAATGTGAGCCGTATCTGACTTCTGATTATAGGAGGATGCTGGAGGAGCCGGAGAAATTGATCGGAGGTTTGAAGGTAATCCTGCAGCTGTTTGATCATGCAAAGGGATGTATCTGCATTGAGGATAATAAGCCGGACTGTATCGAGAAGATCAGCCGTCTGGTGGAGAAGGAGCCTCGGATCGAGGTAAAAGCGCTGAAAACGAAGTATCCACAGGGGGCAGAGCGGATGCTGATCCATGCGGTGACGGGAAGAAGCATCAATTCTTCCATGCTTCCGGCAGATGCCGGCTGCGTAGTGGACAATGTAGATACGGTGGTGGCTGTTTACAAAGCGGTGGTGTTAGGGCAGCCTCTGATGCATCGGATCGTAACGGTGACAGGGGATGCGGTGCGTAATCCCTCCAACTTCAGTGTTCCGGTGGGAATGAAATTTACAGAGGTTCTGGAAGCGGCGGGAGGTCTGAAAGAGAAAGCGGAAAAAATTATTTCCGGCGGTCCTATGATGGGCTTTGCCATGTTTGACTTGAATGTGCCAGTAACCAAGACGACATCCGCGCTTTTGTGCCTCACCAGAGATGAAGTGTGTCATTCGGAGCCTACTGCCTGTATTAATTGCGGAAGATGTGTAAGCGAGTGTCCGGAACATCTTCTTCCAGCTCGTCTGGCAACTTTTGCGGAACATAAGGATGAGAATCGTTTTCTGAAATATCATGGAATGGAATGTTGTGAGTGCGGTTGCTGCAGCTATGTCTGTCCGGCGAAGAGGATGCTTGCGCAGAACATCAAATCCATGCGGAAGATGGTTCTTGCCAATAGAAAGAAAAATAGGGGGAAAAAAGATGAGTGAATTATTACATGTATCGTCCTCTCCGCATATACGGTCAAAGATAAAGACAGATTCCATTATGGGAATGGTGGTGATCGCACTGCTTCCGGCGCTTTTGTCCGGTGTGCTGAATTTTGGATGGAGAGCATTGCTTCTTACAGGAATTTCTGTGGGGACCTGTGTGGTGACAGAATATGTTTACGAACGGCTGATGCACAAGAAAGTGACTATTCGCGATTTCAGCGCGGTGGTGACAGGCTTGCTTCTGGCGTTGAACCTGCCTTCAGGAGCGCCCTGGTGGATTCCTATTGTGGGCGGCGTATTCGCCATTTTGATCGTAAAACAGCTTTTTGGCGGTTTGGGACAGAATATTATGAATCCGGCTTTGGCGGCGAGATGTTTTCTTTTGCTGTCCTTTGCGGGACCGATGACAGATTTTACTCCTACCCGGGGAATGACTCAGCTTGCCGACAGTGTGTCGGGAGCGACGCCTCTTGCAGCTTTAAAGGCGGGGGAATCGGTAGATCTTTGGAGTATGTTTATGGGAAATACCATGGGAACTATCGGAGAAACTTCGGTGCTTGCCCTTCTGATCGGCGCAGTCTTTCTTCTGGTGATGAAGGTGATTGATCTGCGGATTCCTTTCAGTTATCTGGGAAGCTTTCTGGTCTTTTTGATTCTTTTTGGCGGTCATGGATTTGATGTGGAGTTTCTTCTGGCGCATTTGTGCGGCGGAGGGCTGATGCTGGGTGTCTGGTTTATGGCGACAGATTATGTTACGACGCCCATCACCAAGTCCGGTCAGATTCTCTATGGAATGATTTTGGGCGTACTCACCGGACTTTTTCGGATTATGGGAGGAAGCGCAGAGGGTGTTTCCTACGCAATTATTTTCGGAAATCTGCTGATTCCGCTGATTGAGCGGATCACAGTTCCCACAGCTTTTGGAAAAGGGGGGATGAACCGTGAGTAACAGGATTTTGAAAGATGCCATGGCGCTGACCCTGATCACATTGGTGGCGGGAGCTGCTCTGGGCGGCACTTATGAGATTACAAAAGAGCCTATTGCCAGACAGGAGGCGCTGGCGAAAGAAAAAGCATACAGGGATGTTTTTGAAAAGGCAAGTGAATTTAAGAATGTGGAAATTACAGGAGAGCTGGAAGCGGCAATCCGCCAGGAATTGGATCGGGAAGGCTGTCGGGCGCAGACGGTAGAGGAGATTATGGAAGCGGTGGACAAAAACGGTGACCTCCTGGGCTATGCGTTTACCGTGGTAAGCGGGGAAGGATATGGCGGAGATATCCGGTTTTCCATGGGAGTAAAAGAAGATGGAACGGTTACAGGGTTGTCCATTTTATCCATCAGTGAAACGGCGGGACTGGGGATGAATGCAGATACGCCGGAATTTAAAGAACAGTTTGTCGGCGAGAAAACGGATCGCTTTGTTTATACAAAGAAGGGAGCTTCTGCCAAGGGAGAAATTGACGCCTTAAGCGGAGCGACCATTACCACCAATGCTATGACCAATGGGGTTAATGCTGGGCTTTGTGCGTTTCGAGTTCTGGAAGGAGGGGAGCAGTCATGAAAGCAAATACACCTGTAGAACGGTTGTATAACGGAATCATTAAGGAAAATCCTACCTTTGTACTGATGCTGGGAATGTGTCCTACGCTGGCAGTGACTACCTCTGCCATGAATGGATTGGGCATGGGACTTACCACCATGGTGATTCTTGCCATGTCCAATATGATGATCTCTATGCTGAGAAAGGTCATTCCCGATGGGGTGCGGATGCCTGCTTATATTGTGGTGGTGGCTTCTTTTGTGACCATCGTTCAGTTCCTTTTGCAGGGTTATATTCCAGACCTTTATAAATCGTTGGGATTGTACATACCGCTGATCGTTGTAAACTGTATCATTTTGGGACGGGCGGAGGCGTATGCTTCTAAGAATACGGTGCTTAGCTCCCTGTTTGATGGAATTGGTATGGGATTGGGATTTACGCTGGGGCTGACCAGCATCGGAATTGTGCGTGAGTTTATCGGTTCCGGATCGATTTTCGGGTTTGAGATTTTTGAAGAAGGAGTTACTATTTTTGTATTGGCTCCGGGAGCATTTTTCGTATTGGCGATGTTGGTTGCTCTGCAAAATAAGCTGAAGGCAGCAAGCGCAGGAAAGTCAGAAAGTCCGAAGGAGAAAACATGCGCGCCGGGAGGATGCGCAGCTTGTATGGCTGCGGATTGTCCGGCAGCAGGAGATAAGGAGAAAGGGGGAGAAAAGGCATGAAAGAACTGTTGATGATTGCAGTGGGCGCAGCTATGGTAAATAACGTGGTGCTGAGTCAGTTTTTGGGTCTGTGTCCATTTCTCGGTGTGTCGAAAAAAATGGATACTGCTGCCGGGATGGGCGGAGCTGTTATTTTTGTTCTGACGCTTTCTTCCATTTGTACCAGTCTGATTTATAATTATGTACTGGTAAAGACAGGAATGGAATATTTGCAGACGATTGTATTTATTCTGGTGATTGCAGCGCTGGTTCAGCTGGTGGAGATGTTCTTGAAAAAAGTTCTGCCTCCCCTGTATAAAAGCCTTGGTGTGTATCTTCCTTTGATCACCACCAACTGTGCAGTGCTGGGTGTGGCGATCCTGAATGTGCAGAATGAATATAATGTTCTGGAAGGTACGGTAAATGGATTTGCGACGGCGGTGGGCTTTACCATTGCCATTGTGTTGATGGCAGGTCTCAGAGAGAAGATTGAGTACAATGATATCCCGAAGCCTTTTCAGGGAATGCCTATTGTGCTTCTCACTGCCGGATTGATGTCGATTGCATTTTTCGGATTTTCCGGATTGATCTAAAGGAGGGAAACTATGGTTACAGGTATTATGATAGCAGCCGCTTTAGTGGGCGGTACCGGTCTGATCATTGGACTTCTTCTGGGGATTGCCGGAAAAAAACTGGCAGTACAGGTAAATGAAAAAGAAATTGCAGTAAGGGAAAAGCTTCCGGGAAATAATTGCGGAGGCTGCGGTTATCCCGGCTGCGATGGTCTTGCAGCGGCGGTCGCGGCAGGGCAGGCTCCGGTAAATGGATGTCCCGTGGGAGGACCGGAGACGGCGAAGGAGATCGGCGAGATTATGGGAGAAGAGGTGGCGGAGAGCCGCAGAATGACAGCCTTTGTAAAATGCGGCGGGGACTGCGAACATTCTCGTACCAATTATGTCTATGACGGGATTGAGGACTGTTCCATTATGTCCTTCCTTCCCGGCGGCGGGGCGAAGAAATGTCGCCATGGGTGCCTTGGCTACGGGACTTGTGTGAAGGTATGTACCTTTGGTGCGATTCACATTGAAAATGGAGTCGCCGTGGTGGATAAGGAAAAATGTAAAGCCTGCGGACAGTGTGTGGAAGCCTGTCCTCATCATTTGATCGAACTGGTACCTTATGAGCAGATGAGAAAAGTAAGATGCAGTTCCCTGGATAAAGGCAAATCTACGATGAATGCCTGCGACTCCGGCTGCATCGGCTGTAAAAAATGCGAGAAAAACTGCCCGGTACATGCGATTACCGTGACAGATAACGTGGCACACATCGACTATGACAAATGCACCAACTGCGGACAGTGCAAAGAAAACTGCCCGCGAAACTGCATACTGTAAGATAAAAAAGCGAACGCATTCCAAAAGGGTTATGGAACGCAGATATCTCTCAATATGTAACAGTTCAAACCATCGCGGAGAGGACGGATTACCCATATTTATGCAGGTTCAAACGAATGGTCGAGCACATCTTTGAGACTTTAGGCTCAAAGTGAGCGCAGACTGAGTTTGACCGCATAAATATGGAGGGGGGAGAATCTCTTTCCATACCCTTTTTCTCCTTGTTGAATTCTCTTCCCGATTATGGTATGATTACCAAGGATAAAAACAAGGAGTTTATGAATGAAAAAAAGAGATATCATTGTGGCAGCCGTGGTTCTTACAGCGGCTCTTTTGTTTTGGCTTGCAGGACAGCTTACGAAAAGAGAGCCGGAGGTTTTGCGGATCACGGTGGCGGGAGAAGTGTACGGCACGTACAGTTTAAAGGAGAATCAGAAGATTTCCATTCAGGATACGAATGTCTGCCAGATTCAGGATGGTTATGTCACCATGACAGAGGCAGACTGCCCGGATCAGATCTGCGTACATACTGCCCGGATCTCAGAGGATGGGGGTTCTATCGTGTGCCTTCCCAATAAGATAGTACTGGAGATCGTGGGAGAAGAGAAGGATGAACCGGAGCTTGACAGTATCAGTTCCTGAAAGGTGGAAGTAGATTGAAGAAAAAAACAGCATATCTTGGTGTTCTTTGTGCGGCAGCTATTGTGTTGGGGTACATAGAATCGCTGTTTCCTGTATTTGTGGGAGTTCCCGGGATGAAGCTGGGACTGCCCAACCTGGCGATTGTATTGATCTTATATCTCTATTCCTGGAAGGAAGCCATGGCGGTTTCAGTGGTGCGGGTTTTGGTGATCGGATTTCTTTTTGGAAATGCTTTCAGCATTGCTTTTAGCCTTTCGGGAGGGATTTTAAGCCTTTTGTGTATGGAGGCTGCGCGGCGGTATTTGAAACTGAGTGGTACCGGAGTAAGCATGGTGGGAGGAGTCACCCACAATCTGGGGCAGATTGTGATTGCTGTCTTTGTGGTTGAGAATGTGAGGGTAGCCTATTATTTTTCCATTCTGGCAGTGAGCGGTCTGGTTACAGGAATTTTAATCGGTATCTTGAGCAGCGAGCTTTTGCGTCGGGTGAGAAAGGCAGTACCGGAGCTGAGAGAGGAGAAAAAATGATCGGATATATCAAAGGAACCTTGGAAGAAATAGAGGAACAGTATATTATTGTGGAAAATCAGGGGATCGGTTATCAGATCTTTGTTCCGGGCACATCCTTTAGCGGAAGTGTTCCGGTGGGAGAAGAAGTGAAAGTGTATACGTATCTCCATGTGAAGGAAGATTTGCTGCAGCTTTACGGATTCCCGACCCGGGATGAACTGCAGATTTTTAAACTGCTTTTGGGAGTAAATGGAATCGGACCCAAGGCGGGTTTGGGGATTTTATCGGCGCTGTCCGCAGATGAGCTGACTTTTGCCATTTTGGCGGATGATGTGACGGCTATTTCCCGGGCGCCTGGCATCGGCAAGAAAACGGCGCAGAAACTTATTCTGGAACTGAAGGATAAGCTGAATCTGGAGGAGGCTTTTGAGCAGAGACTGGCAGGGAAAGCCCCAGATCCGGCAGTACCTGTTTCCGGGGACAGCATTCATGAGGCGGTACAGGCATTGACTGCTTTAGGATATGGAAATGCAGACGCCCTTCGAGCAGTGAAAAAGGTAGAAGGGGCAGAACAGATGGATGTGGAAGAACTCCTGAAAGCTGCCTTAAAGAGAATGATCTGACTGCCATGATGCAGCAGAAGTGGGAAAACGGGGAGAGACAGAATGGAAAAGAGAGTGATCACCACAGATATGACAGAAGAGGATATTCGGATCGAAGGTAATCTGAGACCTCAGTATCTGGAGGATTATATCGGACAGGAAAAAGCAAAACAAAATCTGAAGATTTATATAGAGGCGGCAAAGCAGAGAAAGGATTCTCTGGATCATGTACTTTTCTACGGCCCTCCGGGACTGGGGAAAACTACGCTGGCGGGGATCATTGCTAATGAGATGGGTGTCCATATGAAGGTTACTTCTGGTCCAGCCATCGAAAAACCGGGGGAGATGGCGGCGATCCTGAATAATCTGCAGGAGGGAGACGTGCTGTTTGTGGATGAGATTCATCGGCTGAACCGGCAGGTAGAGGAAGTACTCTATCCGGCGATGGAGGATTTTGCCATTGACATTATGATAGGAAAGGGAGCCAGCGCCCGTTCCATCCGTCTGGATCTGCCCCATTTTACCCTGGTAGGCGCTACCACTCGAGCAGGACTTTTGACAGCGCCTTTGCGGGATCGTTTTGGCGTGATCCATCATCTGGAATTTTATACAGAGGAGGAACTGCAGACGATCATCCAGCACTCAGCAAAGATTTTAGGGGTAGAAATTGATGCCAAAGGGGCGGCGGAGATGGCGAAGCGATCCCGTGGAACTCCCCGTCTGGCAAATCGGCTTTTAAAACGGGTACGGGATTTTGCTCAGGTAAAATATGACGGAAAGATCACGCAGGAAGTAGCGTCCTTTGCGCTGGATCTTCTGGAGGTGGATATGTACGGTCTGGATCAGACCGACCGGTATATTTTGCAGACGATCATGCAAAAGTTTCAGGGAGGTCCCGTGGGACTTGATACGCTGGCGGCAGCCATCGGAGAGGATTCCGGGACGATCGAAGATGTGTATGAGCCCTATTTGATCCAGCATGGATTTTTGAACAGAACCCCCCGGGGGCGGATGGCGACAGAGCATGCGTACCATCATCTGGGGCTGGACAAACCGGAGTAGTGTAAAAAAAGGTTGTTTTTTGAAAGAATTTGTTTATAATAGAGTTATGATACAGGATGGAGGAAGTGCCAGCGATGCCAGCAAAAAATACAACGAAAGTATTGATCGGAGGAAAAATCGTCACTTTAAGCGGATACGAAAGCGAGGAGTATCTGCAGAGAGTGGCTTCTTATATGAATCATAAAATAGCCCAGCTCAGTGAGCTTCCGGGATATAACCGTCAGCCTATGGAGACCAAAAATAATCTGCTGAGTCTGAATATCGCAGATGATTACTTTAAGGCAAAACGTCAGGCGGAGGTTTTTGAGGAAGATTCTCAGCTGAAAGATAAAGAGATGTACGATCTGAAGCACGATCTTATCGATGCGCAGATCCAGGCAGAGAGACTTACCCAGGAGAACGAAGAATTGAAAAAACAGATTCGCAGTCTGGAAGAGGATATGGAAAATCTTTTGAAGTAAAAAATGTGGATCGTGGGGGCTGTTGCATTAATCATTTACTGGAATATCGAAGTATTTCGTGGAAAGATTAGTGCGGCAGCCTTCTTTTACGCAAAGGGAAGCAAAAAGACAGCCGGAAAGAACGTGGCTGGCTTACGGATAAAATAGGTATAGGAGAAAAAATATGAAGGTAGAATTACTTGCCCCGGCGGGGTCTTATGAAGCGTTGGAAGCAGCTTTTCGGGCGGGAGCAGATGCCGTTTATCTGGGCGGGCAGAAGTTCGGAGCCAGAGCGTATGCAGAGAATCTGGATCAGGAACAGATGATTCAGGCCATAGAAAAGACGCATCTATATGGAAAAAAATTGTATCTGACAGTGAATACACTTCTGAAAAATAGAGAGATGGAGCGGGAACTTTATGATTATCTGGCTCCGTATTATGAGGCGGGGCTGGATGCAGTGATCGTACAGGATCTGGGCGTTTTGCGGTTTATCAAAAGAAATTTCCCGAATTTGCATCTTCATGCCAGCACGCAGATGACAGTGACAGGAGCGGAGGGAGCGAAGCTTTTAAAAGAGGCGGGGGCTTCCCGTGTGGTGACTGCCCGGGAACTGTCACTGGCGGAGATCCGAAAAATTTATGAAGAGACGCACATGGAGATTGAGAGTTTTGTTCATGGGGCTCTTTGTTACTGCTATTCCGGTCAGTGTCTTATGAGCAGTTTTCTGGGCGGGAGAAGTGGTAACAGAGGACGGTGCGCTCAGCCCTGCCGACTGCCGTATCAGGTATACAGAGAGGGGAAAAAGCTGAATGATGAGCGAAGCGCTTACCCTTTAAGTCCCAAGGATATGTGTACGGTAAGGATTTTGCCGGAGATTCTGGAGGCTGGCGTTCATTCTCTGAAGATCGAGGGGAGAATGAAAAAGCCGGAGTATACGGCAGGTGTGGTGGAGATTTATCGGAAATATCTGGATCGGTACCTGGCAGGGGATAAAAATCCTGTGGTGAGCGGGGAGGACTATCAGACGCTTCTGGATATCTATAATCGGGACGGCTTTCATGAAAGCTATTATGCACAGCGAAACGGACGCAGTATGATGGCCCTTAGAAATGAGAAAAAATCCCTTTCCGGGGAAGATAAGCGCACTGTCCGCAATGAAAAATTGTTTGAACAGATACGAAAAAAATATCTGGAAGGGAAAAAACAAGAAAAAATTAAGGGAACGTTAAGCCTTTTTCCAGATTGTCCTGCTATACTGGAAGTGGAATATGGCTCGATACAGATAAGTGTGCAGGGAGCAACGGTGCAGGAAGCGAAGAGTCGTCCTCTGGACGAAGAACGGGTGCGCCGCCAGATGATGAAAACAGGAGAAACGGAATTTGTTTTTGAAAAGCTGGAAATTTTTCTGGGAGAATCTGTTTTTCTTCCTATGCAGCAGTTAAATGAATTGAGACGGCAGGGACTGGAGCTTTTGAAGGAAACAATTTTGAAGCCTTATAAAAGAAAACTTTCTTTCAGAAAAGAGGAGGAAAAGGCAGGACATGAGGAGCAGAAGAGCCTTCAGGGACTGGCAGCTTCCGTCTTAAATCTTTCTCAGCTTGGAGCGGTACTTGCCGTACCGGAAATTGACAGGATTTATGCGGACTGCGGTATGTTTCCGAAAGATTCTTTTTATGATGCAGTGATGGAAACGGTGGAAAAGGCCCGGCAGGAAAAGAAAGAGCTTTATCTGATGCTTCCTCATATGGTAAGAAATCGGGAGCTGGAAGGAAGAAAACAGGTATTTTCCCGTCTGGCAGAAAATGGCTTGTCTGGTTTTTTGGTGCGTAATCTGGAAAGCTATGGAATTTTAAAGGAAATGCATCTGGAGCACCGGACGATTCTTGATTTTAATGTCTATACCATGAATGAGGAAAGCAGGAGTTTTTGGGTGGAAGAGGGGATTTTGTGGGATACGGTTCCTCTGGAATTAAACAGCCGGGAACTGGCATTCCGGGAGAATGGATGCAGTGAGATGCTGATTTACGGCTATCTCCCCCTGATGATCTCCGTCCAGTGTGTGCAGAAAAATCTGGATCGGTGCAATCACAAAAATGCTGTCTTAACATTGAAGGATCGTTACCAGAAAGAATTTTCTGTAGTCTGTAACTGCGAATTCTGTTATAATACCATATATAATTCTCTTCCCTATTCGCTTCTGGGAGAGCGGGAAAAGCTGGAGAAATTGGGAATAAGGGCGTATCGCCTTTCCTTTACTCTGGAAAATGAAAAAGAGACCGGAAGGATTGCCCGGGAATTTGTGGAAGTCTATGGTAAGAGACAGGAGCCGAAGGAGGAAGATCTCCTTACTGGGACTACGAGAGGTCATTTTGGCAGAGGAGTGGAATAAGAGGGGAAAGAGTTTTTGATGGGAGGAAGCGTGTGGAACATATAATTACAGAACTTTCAAAATATTTGATCATTCTTTTAATGATGCTGTTTACTTTCCAGTGCTTCACGATTTTTCGAAAGCATGATCTGGAAGATAAATATCAGGTTCTGCGAAAACAGATTGTCCTGATGTTGTTTATGAATTTTGTGGCGTACGGAGTTCTGTACATGAAGACAAAAGAGACGAATATGATCTTGATGTGCGGAGCAGTATTTCTTTTTATTATCGTAGTGCAGATTTTGTACCGGGTGATCTACAGAAAGGGAAATCTACTGATCGTCAACAATATGTGTATGCTGCTCAGTATCGGTTTTTTGATCCTCAGCCGTCTGAATTTTGACAAGGCGGTGAAGCAGTTTGAAATTGTGGTGGTTGGTATGGTGCTGTCTTTTGTGGTCCCAGTGATCGTGCGGAAGGTGAAACTTTTGAAAGATCTCACCTGGCTGTATGGAATTGTCGGTATCATTCTGCTGGCACTGGTTTTGGTTATCGCAGCGACTTCCGGAGGTGCAAAATTATCCATCGATATCGGTGGTGTGACGTTCCAGTTTTCGGAGTTGGTAAAGATTACGTTTGTATTCTTTGTAGCCGGTATGCTCCGGGAAGATCAGAGTTTTAAGCGGGTGGTGATCACTACGGCGGTGGCAGGACTTCATGTGCTGATTCTGGTATTCTCCAAAGATCTGGGAAGCGCCGTTGTGTTTTTTGTCGCTTATCTGGTCATGCTGTATGTGGCAACCAAAAAGCCGTTGTATGCGCTGGCAGGTCTGGGAGGCGGTACTCTGGCCGCTGTTGTGGCGTACTTTCTGTTTAACCATGTGCGGCAGAGGGTGGAAATCTGGAAAGACCCGATTGCCGTTTATGACAAAGTGGGCGGAGGATATCAGACTGCCCAGGGGCTTTTTGGCATTAGCGCCGGCGGTTGGTTTGGGCAAGGACTGGGAGAAGGAATGCCTAATATCATACCGGTAGTAGATAAAGATTTTATTTTTGCGGCGATCTGTGAGGAACTGGGAGCAATTTTTGCTATTTGCGTGCTGCTGGTGTGTATGAGTCTGTTTTTGATGATCGTCAATGTATCCATGAAAATGAGCAAGCCATTTTATAAATTCATCGCTATGGGGCTGGGGGCAGAGTACGCATTTCAAGTTTTCCTGACCGTGGGAGGCTCCAGTAATTTTATCCCTATGACAGGTATCACGCTTCCTCTGGTAAGTTATGGAGGAAGTTCCGTGATCTGTTCCATACTGATGCTGGCGATTATTCAGGGCTTATATATTCTCAGGGAAGATGAAGGTGAAGAACTTGAAAGGCAGAGAAGAAAGAACGAAAAACGTAAAAAAACAAAAAAGAAAAACGGGCGCGGCTCCGGTGGAATTTCGTCCGGAGGATCTGCAGGACAGCGGGAGAAAACCCTCGAAGAAAAAATCCAGGAGCAAACAGAAAAAAGCCTCAACTGGTAAGGAGTATGTGTTTATTTCTTATTGTTTCGTAGGGGTTTTTCTGGCGCTTATCGGTTATCTGGTCTATTTTAATGTGGAACTGGCAGATGATTACGCCAACAGTCCGTATAACAGCAAGCGGCAGGGAACGTATCAGGAGCGGGTGGTGAAAGGCGAGATCCGGGCGGCAGACGGGGAAGTGCTGGCAAGTACCAAGAAAGATTCTGAAGGAAAAGAATTTCGTCTGTACCCGTATGAGAATGTATTTGCCCATGTGGTGGGTTATTCTTCTGCAGGAATCAGCGGACTGGAGCAGAGTATGAATTCTCAGCTTTTAACTTCCCATGGAAATATGCTGAAACAGGTGGAAAATGAATTTAAGGATGAAAAAAATATCGGGGACAATGTGATTACAACGCTGGACGTTAAACTGCAGCAGGCGGCTTATGACGCTTTGGGCGATCATAAGGGCGCCGTGGTAGTTATGGAACCGGATACGGGAAAGATTTTGGCAATGGTGAGCAAACCGGACTTTAATCCGAACACGCTGTCGGCAGACTGGGAGGCGATTACCGCTGATAAAGATAATTCCAGTCTGGTAAATCGGGCAACGCAGGGGCAGTACCCTCCGGGATCGACCTTTAAGATCATTACCTCTCTGGCGTATTGGAGACAACACAACACACTGGACGGATTCGATTTTAACTGTACCGGAGAGGTGGAAAATGGGGGATATACCATTCACTGTTACCATAATACTGCTCATGGAGCGTTGGATTTTTCTTCTGCATTTGCAAAATCCTGCAACACGGCATTTGCTCAGATTGGTGTGGATCTGGATCGGGAGAAGTATCGGGAAACGGTGGACAGCTTGTTGTTTAACCAGGAACTGCCTTTGGATATGCCGTACAGAAAGAGCCGTTTTGATCTGGAGAAAAACAGCGCGGACGCTTTGACGATGCAGACAGCGATCGGACAGGGGGACACGCTGGTATCGCCTATGTATATGGCTATGTTTGCCAGCAGTGTTGCCAATGACGGAACACTGATGAAACCTTATCTGGTAGAACGGATTGAAACGTATACCGGGGACACGGTGAAAAAGTATGCGCCGAAGGAATATAAAAAGCTGATGACGGCGCAGGAGTCTGAGATGTTGACCAAGCTAATGACAGGCGTGGTGGAAAACGGAACGGCTTCTTCCCTTTCGGGAAGAGGTTATACGGCGGCAGGAAAGACGGGAACAGCGGAGCATGGAGATGTAAGTGTTACCACGCCTCATTCCTGGTTTGTAGGTTTTTCCAATGTGGAGGATCCGGATATTGTTGTCAGTGTGATCGCAGAAGAGGCAGGAGCGGGAAGCGAGGTTGCTGTACCGATTGCCGGAAAAATATTTGACGCCTATTATAATTGATGAAAAAGGAGCGAACACGCCAATGAAACACAAAAAAGACTGGTATAAGGAACTGGTGATTTATCAGATCTATCCCAGAAGTTTTAAGGATGGAAACGGGGATGGAATTGGTGATTTAAGGGGAATGATCGAGAAACTGGATTATCTGAAAGAACTTGGCGTAAATGCTGTCTGGATGTCTCCGGTGTACGCATCGCCAAACGTAGACAACGGTTATGATATTTCCGATTATTTTTCTATTATGGAAGAATTTGGCTCTATGGAGGACTGGGAAGAATTTCAGGAGGGCGCTCATGCAAGGGGAATTGCCGTGATCATGGATCTGGTATTGAACCATACGTCTGACCGCCATAGATGGTTTCAGGAGTCAAAGAAATCAAAGGATAATCCATACAGTGATTTTTATATCTGGCGTGATCCGGCTCCGGGCGGCGGCGCTCCCAATGGGTGGATGTCTGTATTTGGAGGCAGCGCCTGGGAATATGAACCGGAGAGAAACCAGTATTATCTGCATTTGTTTGCAAAAGAACAGCCGGATTTGAACTGGGACTGTGAGGAGACCAGAGAAAAAATCTTTGATATTATCCGTTTTTGGAATGAAAAAGGGGTAGACGGATATCGGGTGGACGCCATCAGTTATCTGGATAAAGGATTAGATGGACGGGCAGATTTTCAGGAAAAAATCGGTACGATAGCCTGCGCAAATTTGGAAGGAACCCATCGGTATATCAGGGAGATGGCAGAAAAAACTTTTGCTCCAGGCCATCTCGTGAGTGTAGGGGAGGTTAATATCAACAATGAGGAGGACAGCAGAAAGTATTCCAGCGCTGCCAGTGGGGAATTTCATATGGCGATTCCTTTCGTGCCTCCCATTGTAGAAATGAAAACCTGGTCACCGGAAAAATTGAAAGAGGATCTGGAAAGGGATTATAGAGTACTGAAGGAAGATGGCTGGTGGGCAAGATTTTTCAGCAATCATGATAAGCCGCGCCAGGTATCTCTTTATGGAAATGATACAGTATACTGGAAGGAGTCTGCCAAAATGTTGGCCTGCTATCTTCATACATTGCCGGGAACGCCTTTTGTTTATCAGGGAGAAGAATTGGGTATGACGAATGTACGGTATCATTCCATAGAAGAATATGATGATATCGATACAAAGAATTATTACAGGACGATGCTGGCGGAAGGAACTTCGGAAGAGGAGGCGCTGGCAGAAGCTCAGATTATCAGCAGAGATAACGGCAGAACGCCCATGCAGTGGAATGACAGCGTTTATGCAGGATTTTCTGAGCAAAAACCCTGGCTGGGCGTGAATCCGAACTATGGAAAGATCAATGCGGAAAGTCAGATGCAGGAGGAAACCTCTGTGTTTCGGTTTTATCAGAGGCTTATTGCGCTGCGAAAAGAAAATCCAGTGATGATCTATGGAGATCTTACCATGTGCGCTCCCAAGGAAGGACCGATAATCGCCTATACCAGAAGTTGGAATGGCGTAACCTGGTTGGTGATTCATAATTTTTCCGCTGAGGATCAGATTTTCCGGTATGACGGCATCCGGGGAAATGAAAAGGTAATCCTGTCAAATTATGAGGAAAAACAGATGGGACAGGGAATCATCAAACTGAAGGCATATGAAACTGTAGTGTTGGATAATTGACCAGAAAAGACTATTTATTATTCACGATAAGGTTGCACAGTTTTTTGAAAAGAGTTATACTAAATTTATAAAATGGCACAACGCATAACAGGAGGGATTGCATATGATTGAGGCAACAAGCTGTGGCGGAGTGGTAATATACCGGGGAAAGATCCTGACCCTGTACAAGAGCTATCGGAATAAGTACGAGGGATGGGTTTTGCCCAAAGGAACTGTGGAAGCAGGAGAACGATACGAGGATACCGCAATTCGCGAGGTCAGGGAAGAAGCTGGTGTACAGGCATCGATTGTTAAGTATATTGGTAAGAGTCAGTATAGTTTTACAGTACCGGAAGATACTGTAGAAAAGGAAGTTCATTGGTTTTTGATGACAGCGGACAGTTATTACAGTAAACCTCAGAGAGAGGAATATTTTGTAGATTCTGGTTATTACAAGTTCCATGAGGCTTACCATCTGCTGAAGTTTTCCAATGAAAGACAGATCCTGGAGAAGGCCTACAGTGAATATCTGAATCTGAGAAAATCAAACCTGTGGGGCAGTCGCAAATATTCGTTGCTGTGAACAGTAATGCCAAGAGAGCTGCTGCATTAATTGCTGAAGAGAAATCTGGGAACATTCTTGAAAACGATTAATGCGGCAGCTCTTGTCATAGAGAGGAGGCTTTCTTATGCTGGAACAAATTGATCTGACGAAAACCGTTGGTCGGGAGGAATACAAAGAAAAAATGGGCAGGATGGAGCCGAAGCTCGCCCGTCTTCAGAGGGAGTGCCGGGAGCTTGGTATTCCGGTGATGATCGTATTTGAGGGATTCGGCGCTGCCGGAAAAGGGGTGCAGATCAGTAAGTTGATTGCGCCTTTAGATCCCAGAGGTTTTTCCGTATATACGATCAATGGAGAATCACCGGAAGAGCAAATGCGTCCATTTTTATGGAGGTTCTGGGTTAAGACGCCGGAAAAGGGCAGGATCGCTATTTTTGACAGGAGTTGGTATCGCCGGGTACTGGTAGACCGGTTTGACGGGGTAACGACAAAACAGGAATTGGGCCATGCCTATGAAGAAATTAAATCTTTTGAGCGCCAGCTTACGGACAGCGGCTGTGTGATCATAAAACTTTTTCTTGCCATTGACCAGAAAGAGCAGAAAAAACGGTTTAAAAAGTTACAGGAATCAAAATCCAGCGCATGGCGGGTATCAGACGGAGATCGAAAGAGAAATAAAGAATATGACCGTTACAAGACCATGAATGAGGAAATGCTGGAGCGGACAGATTCTGCCTGCGCGCCCTGGACGATCGTGGAATCTACAGATAAGGATTTTGCCACTGTCAAGATTTATTCGGCAGTGATTCATGCGCTGGAGGAGAAGATTCGGGAAGTAAAAGAAGAGAAAGCCGCCAGAGAGGCGGCGCAGCAGGTAGAAGAACAGTTGGAACAGATACCGGAAGAGAATGTTTTGCGGACTTCCAGTTTGAACAGTGTGGATCTCTCCTTAAGTTATACGAAGGAAGAATATAAAGAAAAACTTCAGAAACTCCAGAAGAGGCTCCAGGAGCTTCATGGAGAATTATACAGAAAACGGATCCCGGTGATTCTTGGTTTTGAGGGCTGGGATGCAGGGGGAAAAGGAGGGGCGATCAAACGTCTGACAGAGAAAATGGATCCCCGGGGATATCAGGTGAATCCTACCGCAGCTCCTAACGATCTGGAACGGGCGCATCACTATCTATGGAGATTCTGGAACAATGTGCCAAAGAAAGGTCATATTGCAATCTTTGACCGCACCTGGTATGGACGGGTTATGGTGGAGAGAATCGAGGGATTTTGTACCCGGGAAGAGTGGCAGAGAGCTTACAAAGAGATGAATGAGATGGAAGCCAACTGGGTGCACTCCGGCGCTGTAGTTTTGAAGTTCTGGCTGCAGATTGACAAGGAAGAGCAGGAGCGGCGTTTTAAGGAGCGGATGGAAAATCCGGAAAAGCGTTGGAAGATCACAAAAGAGGATTGGCGAAACCGTGAAAAATGGGATCAGTATGAACAGGCGGTGGACGATATGCTGGTGCATACTTCCACAACCTATGCTCCCTGGATTATAGTAGAGGGAAATAATAAATATTACGCCCGGATTAAGGTGCTTCAATCTGTGGTGGATGCGATTGAGAAAAGGTTGGAAATGGAACAATGCTGACATGGTATAAAAAATTGTACGTGGGGGATACTGCTAAAAAGAAGAAAGATAAGATCATACAGAAGGTGAACCGCAGGAAGCCGCAGTTAGAGGTGTATCTTATTACGCTGGCGTCTAATCCGGAAAATCTTCTGGAGATTATTTCCACCAATCAACTGATGCAGAAAACGATTTACCGCCGCTGTCCCATGATCGTGGGACTGGCGGCAGGTTACTGGGAGGCTTTGGAACTGGTTCAGCAGATTGTAGCAGAAACCTATGAGACGCAGGGGAACACAGACGTGCGAGGCTATCTGGAGGAACGACTAAAAAAAGAGAAATAAATAGGTGATCAGAATGCTACATATAATTTTAATGATATTAAAAATCATAGGGATACTCTTGCTGGTACTTCTGGGAATTGTTTTGCTGTTTCTTTTATCTCTATTGTTTGTTCCAGTGTGTTATAGCGGCTGGGGGAAAAAAGAAGGGAAGACGTATCAGGGAAAAGCATCTGTTTCCTGGATGTTTTATCTGATTCACGGAACTGTATCCTATGAAGAGGGGCAGAGCCAGTTTGAGTTTTATCTTTGTGGGATTCCTATGATGAAACTGAGAGAAAAGATAAAAAACAGAAAGAAGAGGAAAGAAGGGAAAGTACAGCCAGAAAGAACAGTTGAAACGGAAGAGACAAAAATCCAGTCAGAGCAACTGGTTGAGAAAGCAAAGACAATAATTCAGCCGGAAAAATCAGCGGAAAAGCCAGAGACGAAAGTTCATCCTCAAAAACCGCGTTTATGGGAAAAAATCAAAAAAAACCTGCAAAAGATGATTCATTTTCCCTCCACAGTGTGGGCGCGGATGAAAAAAATGAGATTAACATTTCAAGGTTTCTGTGATAAAATAAAAGAATGGTATACATTTTTGACTTCCGATACCATGAAAGCTGCGCTTCATTTTGTGATGATGACAGGGAAAAAACTGCTGCGTCACATTTTGCCGAGAAAGATCAGGGGCAGAGTGGTCTTTGGTTTTGAAGACCCTTCCTGGACCGGTCAGGTTCTGGGAGTTGCTGCCATCTTGTATCCGGTCTATCAGGATCGGCTGCAGTTGGTTCCCGTGTTTGATCAGGCGATTTTGGAAGGCGAGGTTCGATTCTCTGGAAGGATTTTCGGAGGATATCTTCTCTGGACGGCATGGCAGGTTTATAAAAATAAGGATATACGAGAAATCTATCACAGATTTCAAAATAAGGAGGCATAGTTATGGCAGAAAATAATTTTCAGAGCACTGTGGAAGCATTATTTAAGGGAATGGATAGTTTTATTACCACAAAGACTGTAGTGGGAGACGCGATTACAGTGGGCGATACGATTATCTTACCGCTGGTGGACGTATCTTTTGGCGTGGGAGCCGGAGCTTTTTCTGAAGGCGCAAAAAATAACGGCGGCGGTGGTCTGGGCGGAAAGATTACTCCGTCCGCAGTTTTGGTGATCAATAAGAATGGAACGAAGCTGGTAAATGTGCGGAATCAGGATGCAGTGACGAAAATTCTGGATATGATCCCTGACCTAGCAGATAAATTTACAGGAAAGAAAGAGAAAGAAGAGTGCTCAACAGAAGAATTGGAGCATATATTAGAGCAAGAGGGAAAATAGGAGTGACCTGATACGAGGGTTCTCGGATTTATTCTATTTTGGATTGGAGTGGGAATGCTGATACAGCTTTTGCTCCCCACGAATTTCTGTACTATTTTAGTTGCGGCGGTCTGTCTGATCGTTGGATATAATCTATTTAGCTGTTCTTAGGTGTTCCGATGAGAGAAAATTCGGGACACCTTTTTTTCTTTTTCAGGCTATTGAAAGATCAGTCTGGCTCATGTAAAATAGGGACATACAAGGTGATAAAGGAGAAAAAATATGAGTATATTGAACGTAGAACATCTTTCCCACGGGTTTGGAGACCGGGCGATTTTTCAGGATGTGTCTTTCCGCCTGTTAAAGGGCGAACATATTGGTCTGGTGGGGGCAAATGGCGAGGGAAAATCCACGTTTTTTAAGATTGTGACAGATCAGATGATGCCCGATGAAGGTAAGATTGAATGGGCAAAGAATGTTCGGGTGGGGTATCTGGATCAGCATGCGGCTTTGGAGAGGGGCATGACGATTCGGGATGTACTGGCGTCTGCTTTTTCCTGGCTGTTTGAGATGGAAGAGAAGATGAATCAGATCTGCGACAATATGGGAACGGCTTCGCCGGAAGAAATGGAAGAGATGATGGACGAGCTGGGTACTATTCAGGAATTGCTCACAATGCATGATTTTTATATCATAGATTCGAAGGTGGAAGAGGTAGCGAGAGCGCTGGGGCTTTTGGAACTGGGGTTGGACAGTGATGTGACCGAACTTTCCGGAGGGCAGAGAACGAAGATTTTATTGGGGAAGTTGCTGTTGGAGAAGCCGGACATCCTGCTTTTGGACGAGCCCACCAACTATCTGGATGAACAACATATTCAATGGCTGAAACGGTATCTTCTGGATTATGAAAATGCGTTCATTCTGATTTCTCACGATATTCCGTTCTTAAACAGTGTGGTGAATATTATTTATCACATGGAAAATCAGAAATTGGAACGGTATGTGGGAGATTATGAACATTTTCAGCAGGTTTATGAGGTGAAAAAAGCCCAGTTGGAAGCTGCCTACAAAAGACAGCAGCAGGAGATCAGTGAGCTGAAGGATTTTGTGGCGAGAAACAAAGCCCGGGTTTCCACGAGAAATATGGCAATGTCCCGTCAGAAAAAACTGGATAAGATGGAGAAGATTGAACTGATGCAGGAGAGACCGAAACCGCAGTTTTTATTCCGGGAGGCGAGAACGGCGGGAAAACAGTTGTTTTGTACAAAGGAGCTGGTGATCGGTTATGAGGAACCGCTGTCTGTTCCCCTGAATCTGGAGATGGAGCGGGGAGAAAAGGTAGTGCTTACAGGAGCTAACGGAATCGGAAAAACCACGCTCTTAAAGAGTATTTTGGGACTGATTAAGCCGCTGGAGGGATTTGCTCAGTTGGGAGATTATCTGTATATCGGATATTTTGAACAGGAATCTTCCACCGATAATACAAAAACCTGTATCGAAGAAATCTGGGAAGAATTTCCTTCTTATACACAGTATGAGGTGCGTTCAGCGCTGGCAAAATGTGGTCTTACCACCAAACATATTGAAAGTCAGGTGCGAGTGCTGAGTGGTGGGGAACAGGCGAAGGTGCGGCTATGTAAGCTGATCAATCAGGAGACGAATCTTCTGGTGCTGGATGAGCCTACCAATCATTTGGATGTGGATGCGAAGGATGAATTGAAAAGAGCGCTGAAAGAGTATAAGGGCAGTATTTTGATGGTGTGTCATGAACCGGAGTTTTATGAGGACATTGCCACCAGCGTATGGGATTGCTCCAAATGGAGCACGAAACGATAGAAAAAGCAGAGAGGGGGAGAGGAAAATGGAAAGAGACTGGATAGAAGCCCTGAGAGAGAATATCGGAAAAGTTTTGGTGGGAAAAGAGAAGACGGTGGATCTGGTTCTTACGTCCCTGGCGGCGGGAGGTCATGTGCTTTTGGAGGATGTACCGGGAACAGGAAAGACCATGCTGGCAAAATCCCTTGCCAGATCGCTGGATACCGTGTTTGGCCGGATTCAGTTTACGCCGGATCTTTTGCCTTCCGATGTGACGGGATTAAATTATTTTCATCAGAAAAAAGGTGAATTTGTATTTCGGCAGGGACCGGTTTTTGCCAATATTATTCTTGCAGATGAGATCAATCGGGCAACCCCCAGAACGCAGGCCAGTCTTTTGGAGTGTATGGAAGAGCGGCAGGTGACGGTGGACGGTATGACCAGAAAACTGGAGGAACCATTCTTTGTCATTGCTACACAGAACCCTCTGGAGACAACGGGAACTTTTCCTTTGCCGGAAGCGCAGCTGGACCGATTTTTTATGAAACTTTCCATGGGACTTCCCAGCAGGGAAGAGGAAATGGGAATTTTGCAGCGGTTTTTGAGAAACCAGCCCTATGAAGAGCTGAAACCGGTAACTGCCGGAGAACAGATCTGTATGGCGAGAGAAAAGGTAAAAGAAGTTTTTATACATCGCCAGTTGTTGGAATATATCGCAGAGCTGGTACAGGCTACCAGAGCGCATGGGGAGATTCTTTCCGGCGTGAGTCCCAGGGGGACGCTGGCGCTTCTTCGGGCGTCTCAGGCATATGCCTGGATTCAGGGACGGGATTATGTGGTTCCAGAGGATATTCAGGAAGTGGCGGCGCCGGTGATGGCGCATCGTCTGGTTCTGGCGCGGGGCTATGGAAGTACTGCGGCAGGGCAGGAACTGATTCAGAAGATTTTGGAACAGACCAAGGTTCCCACAGAAGAATGGGAGAGAAAATAGATGGTCATTGCGGTAATTTTGATCGGAGCTTTTTTTATCCATTATGCTTTAGATGCGGCATATCGAAGATTCTGGAGCAGGGGACTGGACGCCCGGGTAGAATTTCAGAAAGAGCCGGTGACAGAGGGAAAAGAAGCAGTTCTTACAGAAACGATCACAAACGAAAAATGGCTGTTTCTTCCACTTTTGCAAGTAGGCTTTCATATTCACCGAAACCTGTGGTTTCAGGATGGAGAAAATACCAGTGTTTCGGATCAGTGCTATAAAAGGGATATATTTTCCGTGGGAAGCTATCAGAAGATTACTCGAACAATTCCCTTTCACTGTACTAAAAGAGGGTTTTATGAGGTGAAAGAGGTAGAGTTGGTCACCCGAAGTCCCTTGATGGTAAAGAAATATTACAGTACGCTGTACCATCCTGCCAGTCTCTACGTATACCCTTCTATGGTTTCCTGGGACAGACTGGAGTTTCCCTTTGAAAAAGTGATGGGTTCTGTATTGTCACAGAAGAGTTTATACGAGGATCCTTTTGAATTTCGGGGAATTCGGGAGTATCGTCCCACAGATCCCATGAATCGTATCAACTGGAAGGCTTCTGCCCGGACGGATCAGTGGATGGTCAATTTGTTTGACGCTACATCTTCTCAGGAGGCAGTGATTTTTCTGGATGTGGACGATGAGACCATCTGGAAGTATGATGAGATCCATGAGGAGGAAATTCGTCTGGCGGCTTCTTTTGCTTTTTATCTGATGCAGAAGGGAATTCCGGTGGGAATCTATACGAATGGAAGGGATCTGAAAACGGGTCAGGTATTTTCTCTGGAGCCGGGGACGGGAAAACAGCAGGTGCGCTATATCAATGAGGGGCTGGCAAGGCTGGATCTCTCTCAAAAGGCGGAGCCGATGGAGTTCGTTTTGGATCGGGAAAGAGGACAGGCAGCAGGTTCTTTCAGAACGTATCTTATGATTTCGAAGAATCAGAAACAGGAATGTTATGAGAGCTTTTTGAAAATGGTGGGAGAGGGAGCCGGAAGTCTCTGGATCGCTACGCTTTACCCGGAAATGGATCTGCGCCTGCCCGGAAAAGAAAACTGTCCTGTTTTGCGGTGGGAGGTGAAAAAGTGAAAAGGAAAATACGGATTCTTGAAATTCTGCACAGCTTTTTGCTGATCAGTATACTGTATGATCTGATAATTCAGGTGATGGAACCCGGAAATCCTTTCGTGGTTTATCAGAATCTCCTGCTCCTCCCAGCAGTGGCGGCCTTGTCGGTGAGCTGTCGTCGGGCAAAATATTTCTGGCAATTTTTTCTGGTTTCCGCAGCGGTGACAGCGGCAGTATTCTTTCTGGGAACGTGTGGAATTTGGATGGGAATATGCGGAGGACTGGCAGCATTTTCTTACTTTTATGCAAGAGCAAAGAAGGAGGACTGCTGGCTGGAGGTGCCGGCTTATCCCTGGCTGATCGGATATCTGCTTTTGTTTTTTGAGGGCGAATATCTGCACAATGAATTTATGGGACTTTACCTTTCTGTAAAAGCGGCGATATACTTCCTCTTATATAATTTTTATACAAATCTGGTGGAGATGGATCATTTTATAAAAGCCCATGGAACTTTGGAGCGTTTGCCGGTAAATCGTATCAGAAAGATCAACCAGAGGCTGATGTGGCTCTTCAATGGAACAGTTGCAGCAGCCATGATCGCAGCTCCGTTTCTGGGAATTGATGGGATGATCCGCCAGTTGGGACGGGGGCTAAAGGAAATTTTTCGGTGGATTCTGATAGGGCTGTTTCACGGAGGCAATTCCAACGAGGAGGCGATGATACCTCAGCAGTCGGCTGCGCCCATGATGGCTCCCCCGGCAGGCGAAGAAGAGACTTCCCTTTTTGCCAGAATTTTTTCTCAGATTCTGGATATCCTGGGCTGGGTAATTGCTATCGCTCTGATCCTTGCGGTTCTTTGGATCTTTTTCAGACGTCTTTATTTTCTGTATCGAGATTTTCATGTGAAAACGGAAGAAAATGGAGATCGGGTGGAGCGGTTGATCGTGCCTCCGGTGACGGAAAAGAAAAGCGGAATGAAACGTATTTCCGGCGAGCATTTATTCTGGAACAGGTCTCACAATGCCCGGATGCGGAAATATTATAAAAAGCGAGTGCTGCGGGAGTGGGCAGAGACACCGCCGTTTTGGTATACCCCCTGTCAGTTAGAGGAAGAATTAACGATGGGAGAGGAAGAGCGGAAGAAATTTCATGGGCTTTATGAAAAAGCGAGATATGGAAAAAGTGAGTGCAGCAGAGAAGAAATGGAAGAACTTCTGAAAATAAAATAGTGTCATGCAGATAGGAGGGAACGCTATGACAGAGAAAAAAATGGAACGGTTAAAGGAAATTTTGCAGGACAGCAGTTATACGGTTGCAATCTGCGGTTCCGGTATGATGGAAGAGGGCGGATATATCGGAGTGAAGTTTCAGGAAAGGGCATATGATATTGAGGAAAAATACGGAGTTTCTCCAGAAGAGCTTTTTACTGGCAGTTATTTTAATACCAGACCGGAACAGTTTTTCCGCTTTTACAAAAATGAGATGCTTCGTCATATGCCTCAAAAGACAGAGTCCTGGGACGCTCTGGCTGCTATGGAAAGAGCGGGAAAGCTGCAGTGTGTTATCAGCGCTAATATATTTTCTATGGGCAAGAAAGTAGGATTGAAGAATTTTATAGAGCTTCATGGAAGTGTGTATCAAAACAGATGCTCCCGATGCGGAAAGGAGTACTCCATGGAATACGTGAGAGACTCTAAAGGGATCCCCATGTGTACAGAATGTGAGGGCATGATCCGTCCGCAGATTACTTTGTTTGGCGAGATGGTGGACAGCAGGCTGATTACTCAGGTTACAGAAGAAATTGAACGGGCAGAAGTGCTTTTGCTGTTGGGAACTACGTTAAACTCTGAGGTGTTCGGACAGTATATCCGGTATTTTAACGGGAAGAAGCTGGTGGTGATCCATCAGAGAGAACATTATGAGGATCATCATGCAGATTTGGCGATCATTGAACAGCCGAGAAAAGTACTTCCTTATCTAGGACATTAGAAGAGTTGCATGAAACGTGAAGAAGCTGTCGCTTTAAGCAATATTTAGAAATATCTATACATTTTACGCTCAGTCTGCGCTCACTTTGAGCCTAAAGTCTCAAAGATGTGCTCGACAAATTCGCTAAAAATGTA
>PPYF01370252.1_pt1 | contig 55651 bp, 68 predicted proteins | sample 1559871 | NCBI WGS metagenome assembly PPYF01 (sample SAMN08240021, study PRJNA423297) | Human gut metagenome, whole genome shotgun sequencing project.
CGAAGCGAACAGCTCCGAACTGAGCATTAAGAAAAATTTCTTGCTCAGTTGTGGGATATAATCGTATAGAGTAAGCTTTTAACATTAAAAATAGAACCTATAATTAAAGAATATTAAGTAAAATATATAATTAAATAGTCAATAAATCAAATATATAAAGACTTTGTATCTTGTATTAACCATTTCATATATTTTCCTTTTATTTTTATACATCCTATCATATGATTTCTTTTATTTCATCTCAAATTTGATTTTTTACTTTCATATGTTATTATTTGTAAATCTTGGACGACCAAGATATTCATCATTTATACAGGACGACCTGTAAGGAGATTATATGAATATCTATTGGTTGTCTTTATTTTTTGCAGGTTTACTTGAGATTATTTGGGCTTTTTTCATGAAACAATCTGCTGGTTTCACAAAGATTATTCCGTCTATCATTACAATTACCACGATGATTGGAAGCTTTTTCTTACTTGCTTTTTCTATGAAAAATATACCATTAAGTACGGCATATGTTATATGGACAGGTATAGGAGCTATCGGCTCTTTTATTGTTGGAATATATTTGTTAGGAGATTCAGTAAATAGTATAAAAATTATTGCTGCTATTTTTATTTTAATTGGTATTATTTTAATGAAAGCTTCTTCTTAATTTTATTATTTGAGTTATATTAGAAAATAAAAAGGAATAATATAATAAATGAAAGAACAATATATTTTTAATATGATTAATGCTATGGCTTTAGGAGATTCATTTGGTTTTCCTTATGAAAATATGTCTCCAGCCCTAATAAATAAAATTAAACCAGAGCTAAAATATCCTCTCAATGTTAATAAAATCAAAAATACAATTACAGATGATACTGAACATCTTGTTATGACTTATTTAGCGCTTATCGATAGCCAAAATAGTCAGCAGATTGAAAAAGATTTTGAACGTTCCTTATCTAAAAGATTAAGAACATGGTTTCTTACTTTACCAGCAGGCATTGGGATGGCTACATTAAAATCTTTATCTAAATTAACAATAGGAATAAGTCCAAGTAAAACAGGTGTATTTTCTGCAGGTAATGGACCTCTTATGAGAGCACCAATAATAGGCGCTTTTTATTTTGATAATGAAGAACTAAGAAAAAAATTAGTGCATGTATCAACAACAATTACACATACTGATCCATTAGCTGAGCTTGCGTCTCAATCAGTTGCTGATATTGTAGCTTTCCTTATTAATGCAAAAAAACAAAATAATAATATAAAAGAAAATAAGGAAAATATTAAAAAAAGTATTTTAGGTATTCTTAAAAAAAGCACTCAAAAAGTAATGATTGATGAAAAAATAACAGATATATGGCAAGGATTTATCAGAGATACAGATAAAAGGCTATCAAATTATGAATCATATCAAAAATGGACTAAAGCAACATTCCCAAAAGGAATATCTGGATTTTCACTTCATACTCTTCAGGCTATAATTGCTCAGATATATTACCATAATACGATTAAAGAAGTAGTAATTTCATCTGTTTACTCTGGTGGAGATACTGATACAACAGCAGGGATTTCAGCGTCTGTTATAAGCATTATTTCTAATCCTGTAGATATTCCAACAAATATTATAATCGAAAAATTAAAAAGACCTTATCCAATAAAAATTTTTAACTCTTTTATTAGTTGGATAAGATCTATATTTAGTTTATGGCGTTTTATTTATATATTTTTATAATTATTTTAATTTATTTTTATTTTGAACATCTTCACCTATAATATTTTTCTCTTTTAAAAACCCTTTTAGTGATTTTATTCTATCTCCTAAAGGAGGCTTTTTATCGTCATTTAAAAAATCATAAAGTTCGGTAGGATTCTTAGATATAACATTTATTTCTTCAGATAAAACATTTTCTCTATGTAATAATTTTATATGGTTTTTATGAAAATAATCATTAACTCTTTCATCTTTCGCATCAGGATAAATATTTTTAATTATTTCAGGATAATTTTTCTCTGCTATTTCTAATATTATTTGTTTTATTTTTAATCTTTCCTCTCCATTATTTATACTTGACATAAAACTACTAATATCATTTTCTATAGAAAGAGGTTTTAATGGATTAGTCTCTATTAAATTTCTATAAAAATAATTATCATCTGGATTTACTACATTTTTTATTTCATTTGGATTTTCTATTACTTTTAAAACCTTTATTAAATTTGATATTTGATTTTCATTTAGTGATCTTAATATATTTTTATCTTCTAAATCAGGGTTATCTTTGTATTCTTCAAATAAATGCTCATTTTTTTTGTGTAACATTTTCACTAAAGCGGGATTATTTTTATATGGCTCAATAAGTTTTTCATAACTTTTTTCTAGTGATATTTTATTTAACTGTTTTGTTAATATATTTAAGTCATTTTCATAATTTTGATTGTATTCCATGTTATTTCTCCAATTTTTTATCATAATAATATTATATAGCTTTATTTTTATTTTAATATAGTTAAGAGAAAATTTATTATAACAATAACCATATAAATATATTGTTTAAAAAAAATAAATAAAAAAAGACACCCGAAGGTGTCTCTTTTATAATGTTTTCCTAAAAAACATTCTATCCAGTCATCACTTTCGATCCGCCTCGCGCGGATACAGCTTTCACTGCTGAAGGGCGCTTTCTCAACTGGTTTATCGCCCTGAATGCTTTGGATTGATTAACTATGTAGCAGCACTAAGGCATACTTTATTTCGCAATCTTCCGATTGGCTAACCAACCACTTCAAGAAAAATCAGGATATGCTGCATTTCTGCGCTCTCAATAAAAGATCTCCTGATGAATCTTTTACCTAAGTTGCCCTCAACATCAGCAACAGATTTTTAGTAGGAGTGAGTTAGTAGCTTGAAACACTCTCTATATTTTGTTGAGAAACCTCGATTTCTCAACCAGACAAGTTTTAGTTGCTACTCTTGTCGGGGATTCAATGGGTTTATTTGCTATTACAACGCGCCTTCGGTTGTTCTTTTTTACTGTATTCCCTTTTTATACTCTAGAAATATAATCCAGTTTACTACGCTACAGTGCATATAAACCACTTCTGGTAGCGGGAACAGGATTTGAACCTGCGGTCTCTAGGTTATGAGCCTAGTGAGATGCCATGCTTCTCCATCCCGCGATTATATGTTGAGATAATCGTATTTTCACCAACCTGTTTTAACAGTAAATTCTATGGGTACTTCTACTTTCTCTCTTGGACGCTCCGGTAGAATTCGAACCTACGATCTCCGGCTTATGAGGCCAGCGAGGACAGCCATCTCCTCCACGGTGCAATCGACGTTGAGGCAGTGACGCATTACCTCTGTTTTGCTACAAACTACGTTTGGGAAGCCCTTACGGTGTCGGTGGAATAGCCCATTGAACCTACTTTTACCCACCCTATTTTTTTACTCAACTTGCCTTTCGGCGTCAGTGGAACAGCTTGAGATACTGTTTTAATCCACTCCGAAATATTCAGCAAAATATTTCAACTGGTTGCGAAGGCAGGAATTGAACCTGCGACCTCCAGATTATGAGCCTAGCGAGATAACCACTTCTCCACTTCGCGGGGTTGTTCTTGTAGGAATCGAACCTACTATTCTGTTGAATAACCAATAGAACAATTGGTGGAGCATTGACGCGCTACTCCATGCAGAGCCACCTGCTACGTTTGGGTTTACTCTTACGAGGTCAGTGGCGTAGCCCCATGCGCATACTACGTTTACCCACTCAGGATTACTTGGCAATAATCCGACTTGTTTATTTATAGGAATCGAACCTATACTCTTTCGAGGTTTACCACAACAATATATCTTTTTAATTGAGGCCACCGGAAAGTAGCCTTAAACTAACCACAAACTTAACAGTTCAAGTTAAGTTTGTTATAACGCTTAGGTCCGAAGAAATCTAAGCCTTGTAGATGGTTTAAAGGTTTTGTTTTCACAAAAAATGGCTTACTGATTCATCCGAAGTGCTACCATTAAAGTCGGATATTTTCTTTTTCAAGCGAACTTGAACTTCCTTTAAACTGGTTGCTCCGGTAGGATTCGAACCTACGATCTCTGGCTTATGAGGCCAGCGAGGACAACCTCTCCTCCACGGTGCTATTGAATAACTCAGTCATTGCTAAGTAGACGTATATATTACTATTAATAAAAATGCAAGTCAAATACTTTTTTATATTTTTATTCATTTTTTGCCATCTTAACTGGACTCGAACCAGCAACCTTTTCTTTCGGAAAGAACTGCTCTATCCATTGAGCTATAAGATGATATTTTTAATTGAATATTTCCATTAATATATACTAAACTATCTCATAATACAACTAAAAAAGGTTTTATAGAATGAATGCAGAGAATATCATAAATCAAATATCAAAAGAAAAAGAGAGTTTCCTTGATCAATTCAATGAAAAAAAACGATTTGATAAAGAAACGAAAGATTACTTTAACTTCTTAAGTTCAGATGATGGAGCTGCTGCTTTTGTTTTATGTTTTATGAGTTCTATGGTTATTTCAGCCATATCTGGCATCACTTTAGCTAATCTTTTTCCAGTAATAAAGAATATTCTTGATGGTTTCTTTATTTTCCCTTTATCTATATGTTTTGGTGTGCTTATTGTTTTTACTGTTAATAAAAGTATTTCCAGACTTATTTTCAATAGACTTTATAATAACAGAGATAAGAATAATATTATAAGTAAACTTTTTAAACCTTATTTTCATAAAGCAAATATCTCAGATGAAATTCATAACATGCTAAAAGTCTATCTTTCTGATGATGATTATGTCCATTTAGTTAAAAAAGGACTTACTTATAAAAATGCATATCATATTCTCAATGAAATTGTTGAGAATGAAAAGATTATAGCCAATAAAAGAGAAGTTTTTTTAACCCCCGAAGAGATAAAAAAATACCAATATTCCAATAATAAGGATTTATAATGTCTATTAAACATATTGAAGATTTAATAATAAAACAACGGCAAAGTTTTTTTAACTCTTATTTAAATAATGATGATTTGTTATCACCACAAATTAAAAAATCTAGTAATTATTGTGGTTTATATGAGGCTTTATTTATTATCGGGCCTTTTTCTATTATTGTACCACTTCTTACTCTTTTTGTAGGCATGTCATCTTTTTCTTTACTCTCTAATCTTATTTTATCCATCTTTTTAAGTATTTTATTTGTAACATTCGCAACTTATGGTTTTTTATATTTTTATTTTAAAATTATACAGAAAAAAATTAAAGATAAAATAATAAATAACGAAAGTTACAGAAATGAATTTTTCGATTATTTTTTAACTCCTATTTTTGAAAGCAGTATTATTGATGATGAAATGCTTCAACAAGTTAAATTAAGTTTAACGCTAGATCAATTTAAAGTACTTAGAGCAACAAATACAAAAGGTGTAACTTATAAAAACCTTTCAGATTTTATAAATAATATAGAAAATATTAATACATCACTTATAGAAGCAGAAGAAGATAAATATACTTTGAATTATAGTGATATTAAGCAATACATTAAAACAACCTAAGAGGATGAGCCATGTTTTTACAAAATTTAGAAAAATCTATAGAAAAAGATTTTCAATCTTTTTTAAAAAATAATTATAGTGGTAAATTTATTAAAAAAAATCTTACTTTTTATCAAATTGGAAAAATTAATTCTGACTCTCTTAGCTCAATTGGTCTTACTTTTTCTTTATCAAGCTTTCTTTTACCTCTGTTTATTATGTTATTCTTACCAAAAACAACTATTATACTTTGCCTAGTTACTATTTGTATGGCTGCTGGTTTTTATTTTCACAAACATGCAATTGCCTATTTTATTTTTAAGTTTTTTAAATCTGATAGCTCTTTAGTTAAAAAAATTTATAGCTCAATATTTAATGATTACTATATCTCTGATGAAATACTAAACCTATTGAAAGTTCATCTTTCATCTGATGAATACAAAGAACTTAGATTTAAAAACCAAAATGGAATAACATATGAAGTGTTAAATCGTTTTATTAAGGATAAAAAACAATATCTTTCCATAGAAGAAGAACAACGAAATGTAACTTTAACTTCGGAAGAAATTAGTAAAATGATAGATCAACACGAAAAAAAGAATTTCGTAAAGTTTTCAAGATATAAATAAAAAGCAGTTATATCGGCTTGGATAGTGGTCCAAGCCTAATGTATAACTTTACCATTACTATTGATTGTTTTTTCTAAAGTTAACCTTGATATTGTTTTTTGCCCCATCCAACAAGCTACACTTGCATTAAAAACTTCCTGCCAATCATTGATGTCTACAATTACACATTTACTATAATCAAAACTTTCTACTTTTGTTTTATTTAGTTCTTCTAAAGCAGAATTCATAAAATCATAATTTCCTTCGAGCAAGAAAATACAAGCTTTTTCATAAATCTGATAAACATTAATTGGAATATTTACATGACTTATCATACACACCCCTTTTATTAAGATAATAATATTATAATAAATAAAATTCTATTTATTTACAAATATAAATAATAGGTAAACATTTTTATTAAACTCAAAATAATACCTATTATCTTATTGTTAGAATAAAAATATACCTTAATGTATTTAAATGTTTCTAAATATTACAAAAAGGTAAAAAATATGTTAAACAAGACAAAAAATAATAAAAATAAAGGTTTTTCTCTGTTAGAACTAATGTTAGTTCTTGGTATCATTGCTGCACTTATTGTTGCAGCTTTTATGATTTTTCCTAAAATAGAAAATTCAAGAAAAGCGACAGAAGAAGTAAAATACATTATTACGATGAAAAATGGTATTGTTGAAATGTATAGTGGAAAAGCTGAATATGATAATAGTATTCTTGATTCAAGAGTTATGAGTAAAATATCTCCTAAAGGAGATAAATGGAATAGGACTGAATGGGAGGGGGGTTTTAGTGTTATGCCTCAAATGAATAATCTTGGATTCTCTATTATCGTTAGATCAATTCCACAAGATGCTTGTATTAAAATAGTTAATCAACTAAAAGAGCAGTTTGTTAGAATCGCTGTTAATGATACACCTGTAGTAAGTACGACAAAGTATTATGCGGTTACCCCTTTTGATATGGCAACTCTTACATCCACATGTAAAGATAATTCAGAGATACAACTGGATTATTATTAATAATATTTAATTTAAAACCACCAAATCTTGGTGGTTTTTTATATCTAAAATTGATTTATTTTATACCATAATGATATGATTATATTTATTAATCAATTTTATGAGGTTATATTATGAATCCACATGGTTTATTAACTATTTTAGAAAAAGAAAAAGAAAAATATATACGTCAACATAATAATGAAAAAGAGGTTCAAGAAATAATTAAAAAACAAACCTCTTTTAGTCATATTTTATATAAAACAGATCCTGCTTTCTTAATTGCTTATTATTTCACTTTTATTTTTTCAAGTGCAGCTATTACTGAATTTATAATTTCCTTTATAGATCCATATAGATTAAGTGTAATAACAGGAGTATCAACCTTGTTTGCTTCTTTCTTCTCATCAATTTTAATTGGTGTTTTTATATTAAAAAATGGTTCTAAATTTTTATTTAATAAAAGAAAAAACAAACATAAAATTATAGAATCTATTCTTGAAAAAAACTTTTATAATGAAAAAGTTAGTGACGAAGTTTTTAGTTATCTTAAAATAATTTTAACTGATGATGAATACTTTGAACTAATGAAAGATAAAAAATATATTACTAATAAAGAAGCTTTTGACATTGTTAAACTTAAGATTCATAAAAACGAAATACTTATGGATAAAAAAAATCTTGTTCTAGATTTAACTAAATTAAAAGAATATAACATTCAGGTTAATGGTTGAATATAGCTATGAATATCAATATTATAAGTGAAAAACTAAAAGAATATGAACATTCTTTTTATAAAGAAAAAGAAAAAATATTCATGGAAAAAGATAATTATCTTAAATATATCAAATATGTAGATACAAAAAACTATGCTTCTACTGTATTGGAATTTCAACTTAAAACATTTCTATTCTTTATTTTTGCTTTAGTTAATAATTTTATTATTAATTCGCTAGCGTGGTCTGTTATTTCTTATTTCTTTTTCCTTTTTTTTATTCCCTTATCTTTAACGTTTATTTCTTTTCCATTTATTAAGAAAGCTTATTATAAGCGATATTTAAAAAAAGTTAGAACAGACAAAAAAGAAAGAGATGAACTCTTAGGATTAATACATAGAGAGGAACTATCTAATAGCATTATTACAGATGAAATCCATGACTTACTTAAACTATATTTATCTAATCAAGAGTATGTTGTCTTAAGAAAAAAAGGTCTTACTTATGATAATACAAAAGAGATAGTTGATATAAAAGAAGATGAATATCGATCTCGCTTGTATTTAGAAGAAAAATATAGTGTTAGCTTAAATTCAAAACAAATTATAAACTTAAAATCTCAAATACTAAATAAGGAATAATCATGTATAAAATAAATGAACTCATAAAAGAAAAATATAAGGAATTTAACATCACAGAGCAAGCTAATGAAATAAGAGAAAAATATAGCTTTAAACATAGACATTTCTTTTCTATCCTTGATGATATGGAAAAAAATGAAGGAGTATTTCTTTCTTTAGTTATATCTAGTTTATTTTTAGGTTTATTTTTATTCATCCTATTTTCGAATAAAGGTGATAATGACTTATTAACTACTGTTAAACTATTAACTTCTTTTTTTAGTTCTTCATTTATAGTCTTATCCTTAATATCATCCTCTGATACGATCTTTCGAAAAATATACAAAGTATTTAACAAAGAAAAGGCTCAAGAAAAAGAGAAACAAAAAATGATTAATTTGTTTAAAAAAGCAGATGAAGCTTGCTATACATCTTTCCTTAAACAACAAATTGATAATGATACTCTAAATTTTTTAAAAATAGATCTTTCTCATGTAGAATTTAATATTTTTTCTGTCTCATATCCATCAAGGACATATGGAGATCTTTTACAATTCTATAAAGATTTACCAAACACGCAAAAACAAATAGAAAAATCTAATCAGGAAAAAATATCCATAGCTCTTACTAAAGAAGATATAAAACGCTTTTCTATAGTTTAATTAACTCCTCATTGCTCTGACGAATGAGGGGTTATAATATTTTTGCTAAATTTCTGTGTTCAGCCTCTATAATAAATGGTAGTTTTCGAAAATAAAATTTATTTTCAGTAAAAAATATACTATTATGATACTATTATTTTCATAATAGGATTAGGAGTAATTAAATGAATACAGATAAAATTTTAAAGATTATAAATCAAGAAGAAACAGAGTACTTTAACAGAAGTAAAGATTACTCTGTTTTTTCAAAATATTTTAATATTAAATCATTTTTTAATCGATATGTAATAGATGTAATTTTATCATCACCTATAATAGTATTCTCGACAATTATTTTTATTGATAAATATCTTTCTTCTTTTTCACAATCACAACTTTTGGCATCTATTCCTTTGCTCATGATTTTTTATGCTTTACTTAGTAGTTTATTACATCGTTCTTATTTTAAAACTAAATTTTTATATACCAAAAATAATCCAAAAAAACAGGAAAAATTCTTGAGAAAAACACTTATGGATTATTTTGATGAACAAAAAATCAATGACAAACTCCTTAATCATTTAAAAATAGAACTTTCGGAAGATCAATATGTTGAGCTTATTAGTGCTAACAAAGAACCTACATATAAAGATGTAAAAGATTTAATTAAAAAAGAAATGTCTATCCAAAGTATAAAAGATAGTCAGAAAAATGTTATCCTTACATCTGATGAGATAAACGAGTATAGTAAAAATCATGACCAAGTTAAACTTAATACTATTTAAAGGTGTATAATGAATATAAAAAAAATAGAAGCTCTTATTAAAAAAGAAGAAGCTGAATATTTTAATACTAAAAAAGATTATTCTGAATTCTCAAAGCACTTTTCTTTTAAGCCATTTTTTGAAAGAAATGGAATGATAATTGCCTTTTTATCATTATTAGGTGGAGTAGGCTCCCTTCCTATTATTCTTTTTATATTGATACCAGTATTAGGATTAGACTACAGTTTATTAGGATTCTTTTTAAGTTCATTTTTATTTCTCTTTGTTTGTATAGGTCCTTTATTTATTTCTTATTTTGTTAATAATATTATTAATCATAAGAACTTCTTTAAAACACAAAAGAATATGAAAGAACACGAGGAATATATAAAAAATAAAATGATACCATATTTTGATCAGTTAAATGTTAGTGATAACATTTTAAACATTTTAAAAATAGAACTTTCTGATGATCAATTTATTAATTTCATGGTGGATAACTCAAAACCTTCATATAAAGATTTGAAAAAATGGCTACATAAAGAGATTAAAATTCAAAATCTCAAAAATATAAAAAGAAATGTTATGCTTAGTTCTGATGATATTAAAGAATACAGTAAAAATTATGATGAAGTTAATACTATTTAAAGGTGTATAATGAATATAAAAAAAATAGAAGCTCTTATTAAAAAAGAAGAAACAGAATATTTTAATACTAAAAAAGATTATTCGGAATTCTCAAAGCATTTTTCTTTTAAGCCATTTTTTGAAAGGAATGGAATAGAAACTGTGTTTGCATCATTCTTCTTAGGAATATTCACTATTCCTGTTAATCTTCATATATCCACAATTTTAGGATTAAGTAATGATTTATCACTAAGAATTTTTTTTACATTATCTATATTCTTTTTAGTTAGTATTAGTCCACTATTTATCTCTTACTTTACCAATAAAATTATTAACCATTATAACTTCTTTAAAACACAAAAGAATATGAAAAATCATGAAGAATATATAAAAAATAAAATGATGCCATATTTTGATGAATTAAAAGTTAGTGATAAAGTTTTAAACACTTTAAAAGTAGAACTTTCTGATGAACAATTTGTTAATTTTATGATGGATAATTCAAAACCCAAATATCAAGATTTAAAAAAATGGCTACATAAAGAAACTAAGATTCAGAATCTTAAAGATATAAAAAGAAATGTTATCCTTACATTTGATGAAATAAAAGAGTATAATAAAGATCATGATGAAGTTAAACTTAATACTATTTAAAGGTGTATAAATGAATATTAAAAAAATAGAACAACTTATTAAAAAAGAAGAAACTGAATTCTTTAACTCAAAAAGAGATTACTCTGAATTCTCAAAATATTTTACTTTTAAGAGATATTTTTCAATGAATGGTGATTCTTTACCATTCTTTTCCTTTATCTTGGCAGTTTCTCTTATGCCATTAATTCTTCGTATGCATTCTAAATTTTTTTCATCATTTGGTTTTACAATGGGAATAATTTTATCATTAGGTTCTGTACTTTTGATATTTTCTATCCCAATTTTTATATCTTATCTTTTTCATAAATTTAATATTCGTAAAAATTTTTTTAAAACTCAGAAAGATAGTAAATCTCATGAGACTTATATAAAAGAGAAATTGCAACCTTTTTTTGATAATCTTTATGTTGATACTCACTTTATGACTATTTTAAGAAAAGAGCTTTCTGAGGAACAATTTATTCTCCTTAATATGGATTATCCAAAACCATCATATGAAAAACTCAAAAAATGGTTAAACAAACAGACGGAGGTTCAAAAAATCAAAGATGTAAAAAAACATGAGAAACTTAATTCTAGGGATATTAAAAAATACAACAAAAAAAACATTAAGCTAAATACTATTTAAGAAGATAAAAATGAATATTAATAAAATAGAACAACTAATTATACAAGATAAAGATAAATACTCTAAAGAGTTTTATTCTATAGATAAGCTATTAACAATATATGATCCAAGTATACATTCTAAATATAAAAGTCCTTATATTTCTATTTTATCTTTTTTATTGGGGTGTTTTTCATTATATGCTTCCTTTAAGCTATCTTTTGCCGTTTATGATTACATAATTAAAACTTTTGGTGATTTAGCAGCGTTGCTTTCTTTTATGGTTTCTTTATTATTTATTGTTCTTTTTACAGTAGGAATATCTGCTTTCTTTTATATTTTCTCTAATGGTATTCTCCTTAAAGAAAAACTTGAAAAAGTTAAAAACAATATAGAAGAATATAAAGAGATATCTGAATATTTAATTACGCCAAGTTTTAATGGAAAATATATTAGTGAACCTATTTTAAATCAGTTAAAGATTGGACTTTCTACAGAAGATTATCAGACAGTAAGACTTGCTAATAAAAATGGTATTACTTATGAAACTCTTTATACACTTATTGAAACCGAGAAAGAAAAAGAAAAAATCAGAGAAGAACAAAGAAATATTTTTTGTGACGATCAAGAAATCTTAAAAAAAGAGATAGAGGCCAGTAAATGAATATAGATAAAATTAAAGAACTTATTCAAAGTGATAAGAATAAATATATTAACCAAAATGACAATATTGATTTGTTAATAAAAGGATATGATACAGAAAAAGCTTCTGACACTAAAAAAATATTATTTGGATTGCCTGCTGGGGCATTATCTTTAGCTATATGTGTAGGATTTTCTAAAATATTAACTTTATTGTTCATGGGGGGTATAGAAAGTATTTTAGATGTTGAGACATCTTCTTTATTAACCGCTTTTACGATGCTATTTATAATTTTTAATGCTGTTTTATCTCTTGCCCTTATAGTGGTGAGCTTTTTTTATTCTTATAATTTTTTACACAAGTTTTTCCTAAAAAAACAACTTATTTCAGCTAGTCATAATCATCAAAAATATAAAGATTTGCTAGATTCACTACTTTCTCCAGCCTTTGAAGATTCCATTATCAGTGATTCTCTATTAACTGAATTAAAATTAGATTTGTCACCAGATGAATATCAATGCTTACGATTGAAATATAAAAATAATATTACCTATAAACAACTATATAATTTTATTAATGATTACAATTCAGTAGAAATGGAAATTGACAAAATAAAACAAGAACAAATGACAATCATAAATAACGAAAATATAAAAGTATATGGAAACTTTGTTTAAATAGCAACTCTACCACATGAAGGAAGTTATTTTACGATATTTATAGATAACATCATAATATTCTAAAAACCAGCTTCGACTGGTTTTTATCTTATCTTAGGACGACTTTTTATCACAAAATCACTATTACCACCAAACATATCTATTTGATTATTGTTAGATTCGTTATTTTTATTTTCACTATTTATAACAGTTTCCACTTTTATATCAGCATAAGGATATTTTTTTATAGCTTTTTTCTTACTTTTTTCATCTTTATAAACTTGATGGCTACTTATAATTAATGGACTTTTCCCTGTTATTCCTAACTCTCTTTTTATCTCTGAATCACTAATTGATATTCTATAACATGTTTCGCTTTCATCAAACAAATGTGGTTGTTCTTCTAAAAAAGCCCCAACATAACTTTTACCATTTTGAATGAACTTTATTTTTTCACCTATTTTCATTATAACCTCTAACCTATTTTTTAATATTTTATCAAATATAATTTAAAAAAGGAAGTTATGAAATCATAATAATAAAAAAGCCCTTCCGGGCTTTTATTTTATCCTATTTTTAGATACTCTCCAACATCTCCACAATCTACATCCCCTACTTTAACTTCTACATGACCTCCAATATTGTCACAGTTAATATCTCCGGTATTAAGCGTTATACTTCCTCCTACATCATCACAGCTTATATCACCATTACCTAAATCTATATTTCCTGTAATCTCACTGCAAGATACATCACCACTATTAACTGTTATATTTCCTTTTACATCAGAACAACTTACATCACCTTTACCTACTGCTACATTTCCACTTACTTCACCTGCACTGATATCTCCTGATTCAATACTTATTGAACCATTAACCACCCCATATAAACTAATATCCCCTGTATGGGTTTTTATATCACCATGCAAATCATTTGAAACCGTAACATTCCCATCGTTATCTAATGCTATATTTCCGTTCATTTCATTTGTATTTACTGTGCCATCCTCTTTTATAGATATATTACCATTTATCGACTTACTATTTATTCTTCCACTTCCCAAGGATACGCACTCACTTATGCTTCCGTTTACTGTTAAATTTAAATCATTATCCGAATATACTTTTTCCACTGAACCATTTACAACTAGTGTTATATTTATATCTTTATACTTTGATAGATTTTCTGTTATGTCTATACCATCTACTAATACAATTCCATTCTCTATCGATATATTCTGACAATTGTTATCTATAACGATTTCTCCATTTATAGTATTCTTTTGAGATATATTTACTTTATTACCCTTTCCAAAACTAAATACATTGACTCTATCAAACCAGCCCATAAACACTCCTTAATCAACAAAAATAATTTTTTCTGAAAGTTCAGACGGAACTTTTTCTTTATTAAAACTTTCAGTGATTATAACATCAATACTTTCTAATGGTAAAACTTTATTTTGCTTACGTTTTCCAATTTTAAAACTTTCTGTTAATACAATTACTTTTGATGTATATTTAGATAAGGTCGCACTCAATGAAAAACCTTCATGCATAGAGGTAACACCTATTTCATCCAAACCATCAGCTCCAGTAAACATTACATCCACTTTCATTCCCTCTATACTCTTTTCAGCTTCTTCTCCATAGGTAGAACCATTTCCATGAGTATAACGTCCTCCCAAAACAATTAAGCTTATATTCTTGTTCTTACATAAATGGTTTATAGCCATTAAGTTATTTGTTATGATTGTCAAACCTTTAAGATTTGAACTAGCAATTTCCTGAGCTAAACTCTCATTTGTTGTTCCGCTACCAAGAATAATGTTATCGTAATCATTTATATAAGATATTGCTTTCTTAGCAATTTCTTTTTTAACCTTTTCTCTATCATTATCTTTTTTAATATCATTTACCGATGATAAAGTATTCTTGGTTATACCGCCTCGAAATCTCTTAGCAAGCCCTTGTTCTTCTAAGTGCTCAAGATCACCTCGAATTGTAACTTTCGATACACTAAATAATTCAGATAAGTTATTTACATATACTGAGCCGTGCTCTTGTACCATTTCCCATATCTTTAGTCGTCTTTCATGTTCATTCATTTAATGAGCCTCATAGAAAAAAGGAGACCGTAAAAGTCTCCTTACGTTATATTGTTTTATACTGGTTCGCCTAAACCTTCTTCTATTCCCTTGCCAATCGCTTCAAGAGCTTCTTTTTCATCCGGCCCATTTACTATAAACGTCAGCCTATGACCTGATTTTACTCCTAAACTCATTAGCTTCATCATACTTTTTCCATTTACTACATTATCACTTCCATCTAAATTTGAAACTAACACATCACTTTCAAATCTCTTCACTATTTTAACTAGTTCAGCACATGGACGAGCATGAAGACCTTGGGCATTTTTTAAAGTGAATGTTTCAGAAAGTCCATCTAAATTTCCTTTATCTTCTGAACTACTTTCTGTTTTTGCTTCAGTTAATAATATGTAGATATCATCCACTGTTTTAACGTTATCTAACTTCACATTTAAATCTTTATCCATCACACTATGAGTTAATGCTCTAAGAATATCTAAATGCTCGTTAGATGATGCCGCAATTCCCACAACTAATCTTACCCTATTTCCATTATCCCAATCAATACCTTTCGGATAAAATATAACCTGAACACCTGTTTTTAATACTGCTTCTTTCTTCTCTGGTGTTCCATGAGGTATTGCTATACCATTTTCTAGATAAGTTGATATTTGCTTTTCTCTTTCAAACATACCATCAACATAATCACCTTTTACAAAACCATTTTTTTCTAATAGGGAGGCTACTTCCCTAATAGCCTCATTCTTATTAGTAGACGAATCCGAAATAGTAATATATTCTCTTTCTAATTTTAACATATTCTTTCTCCTTATTTTGTTTCTACAACAAGCTTACCTTTTTTAACTAATGCTGTTCTATAAATTCCGTATATAATAGCTCCTACTAAAGACCCTACTAATATACAACCTACCCATAAGAACGCATGATTAACTAATGGTAGTATTAAGAAACCGCCATGTGGTGCTGGAACTGCAATCTTAGCAACATAACTTAATACTGCAGATATTGCTGACGCTACCATCATAATCGGAATAACTCTTAAAGGATCTTTTGCCGCAAATGGTATCGCACCTTCTGTTATATGTGTGCATCCTAATATATAGTTAACTAAACCTGCTGCTTTTTCATCCTCTGTAAATCCTTTTCTAAACAATGTTGTTGCCAACGCTATAACCAATGGAGGTGTTATACAAGCCGCTGATACACCAGCCATGAAGTAGAAGTTTCCTTGAGCTAATAGCATTGTTCCCGTTACATATACTGCTTTGTTTACTGGTCCACCAAAGTCAAACGCCGCAAACATACCAACAACTATACCAAGAACAATAGGATTTGCTGTTTGTAATGAGCCAAGCCAGTCCATTAAACCATGATTTAACGCACTTACTGGTTTACCTAATAACACCATTAATACCCCAATACTAAACACACCAATCAAAGGCATAAGAAATATGGATTTCAAACCTTCATACTGCCTTGGCAACCCTGATAGCCATTTACTAACATAAAGCATTAAATAACCAGCAGCGAAACCTGCGATTATACCACCTAAGAATCCGGCACCTGTCACGTTAGCTAACAATCCACCAACGAAACCCGCTACCATTCCCTGACGACCAGCAATAGATGATGCTATGAACGCAGTAAATACTGGAACCATTATACCAAATGCTTGTTGACCTATTTGCATTAACATTGCCGCAAATTCATTGTATTGTTCTGACTTAGGATCTGCTGAATAAATACCCCATAAGAATGACAACGCAATTAAAATACCACCAGCAACTACGAATGGAAGCATATTAGATACACCACTCATTAAATGCTTATAAATATCTCTACCTACTGATTTCTTAGATACGACTGATGATTGTTCCGCATTCGCGGTTACATCGCTCGTAGCGCCATGTATAATCTTATCGCCTTTTCTTATAGATGCTTCTCCAAGCATAATAGCTTCTAACAACTCTCCAGCTTTATGAACACCATCTTTTACTGATGTTTCAATCACTGGTAAACCATTAAAACGATCAGCATTGACATCTTTATCGGCAGCAATGATTACACCTTTTACATCTATAAGATCCGCTTCTGTTATTTCATTCTCAACACCAGATGCTCCATTCGTTTCAACCTTTATATCCACTCCAAGATCTTTAGCTGCTTTCTTTAAAGCCTCTTCTGCCATATAAGTATGCGCTATACCTGTTGGACACCCTGTTACTGCTAAAATTTTAACTTTACTCATAAAACACCTTCCTTATAAGATAGTTTTAACATTTATGTCTTTTATATAACTTTCTACTTTATCTAAAAGACCAATACCTTCTGATTCAGCAACGTTTGCCCCGGTTGCTGATGCCTTTTTTAACGCACATTCTATATCTGAACCTAACAACCATTCACTTAAAAATGCTCCTAAACAAGAATCTCCAGCACATGCTGAACTCACAAGTTTTATCTTTGGAGAATCGCAATAATAAATATTTATTCTGTTTGAAAAATAAAGCCCTTTATCACCCATTGTTAACAATACATTTTGAGCACCTTGCCTATGTAATTCCTTCATTATATTTACAATATTTTGCTTTTTAACATCGAGACCAAATATTTCTAATAATTCATCATCATTAGGCTTTATTAATAGAGGATTATGAGAGAGTAATTCTTTTAACTTAGATGAACTAATATCTAATATTGCTTTTACTCCCTTATTTTTTAATACTGATAATATTTCATCGTAAAAACTTAATTCTATTCCGGGAGGAAGACTACCACTAATCACTAAATATTCCATATCAGTCGATTTTTTTATTAGATTTATTATTTCATTTTGTTTTTCTCTGCTTACATAAGAACCCGGAGAAACAAGTTTAAACTCATCTGTACCATCATGGGCGAAAACATTTATTCTTGTAGGTTCTTCAACCCATACAGGAAGAACATCATGATTCATACGCATTAACTCATCCGCAATATAATGACCACTGAATCCTCCAAAAACACCCATTATTTTACTTGGAACGTTGTTATGCTTTAATACTATAGAAACATTCACACCTTTCCCATTGGGGGAATATTTAACACTTTCTGTTCTATTAACCTTATTAGGCAATAAACCTTTAGTGATTATATTCATATCTATTGCTGTATTTAATGTTAAAGTATAAATCATAATATTTTCTCCTGTTCTTATAGCTTATCCTGAGAACCACATACTCTAATAACTTTTTTTACAACTTCTTTCATTGCCGCTTTAGCTGGTTTCATATATTTACGAGGATCTTCTGCATCAGGATTTTCGTTAAAGTATGCTTTCAATGCTCCTGAAAAAGCTATTTTTAATTCAGTCGCAACGTTCACCTTACAAATACCTAAACCTATCGCTCTTTGAATATCTTCGTCTGGTAGACCAGATGCACCATGAAGAACAAGAGGTATAGAAACAGTGTTTCTGATTTCTTCCAGTCTTTCAAAATCTAACTTAGGTTCGCTCTTATAAAGACCGTGAGCGGTTCCTATAGCAACGGCTAAGGAATCTATTCCTGTTCTTTCTACGAACTCCAGAGCTTGTTTAGGATTGGTATATAGCGTATCTTTTTCATCAACCACTAAATCATCCTCTGCTCCTCCAAGACGACCCAACTCTGCTTCAACAGACACATCGTTTTTATGACAAAGCTCTACAACTTTTTTAACTAGAGCAACATTTTCTTCAAATGCTAAATGAGAACCATCAATCATTGCTGAACGTATACCCGCATCAACTTTATATTTAATATCGTCAAAATCTTCATGATGATCTAAATGTAAGGATAATGGAATATTATGCTCTTTTGATAATGCTTCAACTATTCCTACTATATTTTCAACACCTCCATAAGAATATGTTCCCGGAGTCCCAGCAAGTATAACAGGGGATTTCATTTCTGCTGCTGCCTCTACAACAACTTGTAATGTCTCAAGATTATGAATGTTAAAAGCTGGTACCGCATAACCACCTTTTTGCGCTTTTTCTAAGACATATTTTGTAGATATAATAGACATATTCGCCTCCTTTTGTTTTTCTACGCTTTTTTTCACTTTCGTTCACTTTCTTTTTATATATCACTTTTATAATTTTAGAAAAGCAAAAGCATAATAAAAATAAGGTTTTTGCGATAGATATCACATTATTTGTTAAAAAATGGTCTTTTTTACTTTTGATGAGACAAAAAAAAGAGGCCGGAGCCTCTTATTTAGAATCTATTATTTCTTTTATTATATTATTTGTGACTCTTTTTATTTTTCTTTCTGGAATATGACTATCCATGAATCCTTCTGGATATAGCTTAAATAATAACTCTCTTGTTTTATCCTCAGTAAATATCTTCCTTAAGTTTTTAAGTAATAAAAGATCTTTCAATGAAGCTGATGTTTCCCAAAATGATACAGTATTTATTTTTCTTACACAAACATGCTCTTCAATCTTATTGTCTCTTCGGAATAATGCAATGTATTCTTGATTCATTACACCATTCATATCCCTATGAAAATTTTTTAAACATCTACTTAATAACAACTCTGATGATTCATTACTAATAGGAAATGAATTCATCAATTTTTCTTTTTCTGTTTTACCAAACGTCCCAAATACATATATTGATGAGGCTATATTACCTATAACTCTAAAACTAGAGATGGACATAGAACATATTACAATTTCAACATTTAAATTAGACTCTTTTAATATATTTTCTATTTTAACTAATATTTTATTATCAAGCATTTCTATATTATCAATCAGAATTCTTTTTTTTCTTTTTCCCGCTTCCTTTATTTTATTCTTTATTAATAGATAAGATTCTTTTTTCATATATGAGTTCTCATGTATTATCTTATTCATTGAAGCTTTCTTACAAGAATGAAGTAAAAATATAAGATATATTAAAGAATCTACATTTGTATTATGTATATTTAATAAACCTAAGTTAAAATTACTTAATAACTCATTATCGCAAATATCTATATTTGTTGTTTTATTTAAAAACGGCGCTATTAATTTTAAATTATTAAGGCTTTTTCTAAATGATTTCAATGACCTTTCTGATATGGCTTCTTTAAAATTTTCAGGAATTCCGTCTAAATATTCTATAACATCATCTATTAAAGGCATTGATTTCTTATGAGCATAGTAAGCCAAATCTGTTAAATTATTTTCTATGAATATATTTCTCATACTTTTCCAAGAAAGTTTATTCCCATAAAAATTACAATATGATAAAGAATTATCAATAAAATTATCTTCTCCTTTTGTATAGTATTTTTTCTTGGAATAAATGTTATCTATTATATTATCAACTAACAATTCTAATTGTTTACTTCCATCTTCGCAATCAAGTTCGTAAATAGACAATAATACCGAACTTATAAATGTTTTTTCAGTGCTTGTAGGTTTATCGCTACCCAATAATATATCGAAAAAATTTATACTCCAGCTACTTTCATCTTTACCTATATTATAAGACTTAACAAATTTTTTATTATTATCTTCATTTATGAAATTATGTAAATAGGTTTCATTATTACTAAAAAATCCAATAGTTGTAATTAAAGGCTTTTCATCTTCGTTTAAACATAAACTTAAATTAAAATCATTTATAAAACCACTTGTTCCTGAACCGGGTTTACTCAATATACAAGTTATTTGATTTTTCTTTGAGATATTTTCTATATGTGAATCTATTGTATTTATCATTATATTTTCCTTATTGGTTAATTTATTTTTCTGAAATATAACGACGATTAAGCCGGGGAAGGAAGCATTAGCTTTTAATCTGATTTTCGAATGAAATTTAATAGACTTTGAAATAATAAATTTTATTTTTCAGAATGTCAATTTAAAAATAATTTTATTTTATAGCAAAAGAGGTCAGGGACAACCTCTTTTATTTAGGCATCATTTCTGTTATATTAAAAACAGCAGTATTGTTTTTTTCAGTTTCTTTGACGATATTATTAGCGAAATCATCATTAGACAGCATAATTAATCCAATTTTACTGGTTAAGTTATTATTTACAGCAAAAAGGATTCTATAGAGTAAATTATGATCTTTGGATGTAAAATGATTCATATATTCTTCTTCTACTTCTACTTTTTCAAAGAAATCTTCTATTTTTTTCGCTAATAACTCAGAACTCTTTTTGTATTCTTGTAAAAGTTTTAAATCTTCTTTTTTTATATAATTTTTATAATCATAATTTAAATACACCTTTTCAAAGTCATTAATAATAACGCTAAAACTATCAAATAATTTTCTTATTGTTATTAAGTCTTCCACAATTAGTTTATTTTTCATAAGCCCTCCGTTCAATTCATGATATCATACAATTATTTAAACAATCAAAAATAAAAAGAGGCCGGAGCCTCTTTTTTATTAAACCTCTTTATATTTGTAATCCTTTTGTAACAATAAACACTCTTTTAATGATAATGGATTATTTAAATGTTCTTTTGCCAAAATAATATCATCATCGCTTAAACCTGTTCTTCCATCTGTAATAACTGTTGGAAACCCATAATAACGTTTTCCTCCATCATCCAAAACAACAAATGAATCTCTTGTTTCATCATATCCTTTTTCTTTTAGCCAGCTTAAAACTCCATGACCTCGATGCACTCCACCTCCTGTAGAATGTGAAACATCATATACTGGAAGCATTAGAACATCTTCAATCTCTTTAAGCTCTGCTTTTGGATCTTTAATAAATGTAAACCAACTTGAAACACCCACAATTTTTGCATCTTCGTCTTTTACAAGCCCAATTAGTCTATTTAACAACTCAACTTCTACCCAATCTCCTTTACCCAAAAAACGATATTGAGGTAATAACTCAGGATTATGAATAAATTTCCAAGCATTCTGACCACTATTTAAAACACCATCAATATCTAAGAATATATATTTCATACTTTTCCTTATTTAATTCATTTGGAGAATACACTTTCAATAAAAGATACATTAGGTAATACTTTTTCATAACAGATCCAAATATTTATTTTTATTATTGTAACAAAAAATGACCTAATGTACAAGCATACATAGGTCATTTTACTTTTACATACTATTATCTTTCTTTCTGGATATGATAATATATTATTTTTCTGACAATTTTTTCTTCATGAAATTTAGATTTGTTGTTAACATACCTATTTTTTCACATACTAACATGTCCATTTCTTTAAGTGCTTTTTCTTTATCTTTAAAAATATATTTATCACTATAATTCGTTATTAAATTTTTACTTTTATCATATTTAACTTCTGTTTTATTAACATCATTTAATATATAGCTTAGAGACACATTATTATCTAACAATGAAAACTCTACTCTTTCAACTTTACATACATTAACTTCTGGTTCGTAGGGCTGCATGAAAAAATTTATAATAAATACTTCTTCTCCTTCATGCAATCTTTCTGATGGAATTATGTATTGTGTGTCAGGTAAATATTCAATAGACCATGAATTATCGATATTATTAGATTCTTCTTTGTTTTTCTCAATTCTTTCCATATTCGTTTTCAATTCATGTTTTTTGAAAATTTTGTGAAAAAATGAATTTTCAAGCATGGCTTTTCTTTGATACAAATAAACAAGCTCTTTTTTTAATCTTTCTTTTCTTTCTGAGATTTTATATTCTCTCAAAGCATTAGCATCAAACTTATGCTTACAAATGGTTGAGTGATTCTTTCCAAATGATTCGATTATTTTATTACCTGATGTAGTAAAAGAATTGCCATATTCCGATATGATTAAAGATTTAGAGATGCGTTCAAACATAAAATTCTCCAAGAGAAAATAAGAAAGGGGAGATGATGGTGGGCGCGTAAGGATTCGAACCTAATTATCTACTTTAACTTACTGTTTATCGATTCGCTTTGACAATTTGCAACTTGCCTTACTCTTCTATTCGGCTTTGACTAGTATTCGCCAAAAACAGTTTATTAACATCGATGTCTTACCAACATAAACGACACGCCCTAATATTTTTATATAATACCTAAAATTTAAATAGAGTACAAGCTTTTTTTTTAAAATCTAATGATTCTTTTTTCTCTGGAAAAGAAAAACAACATTATTCTTATCTTTCTTCGGTATTTCTTCTTTATTGAAAAGATTTAATAAATATGTGTTAGCCATTATCAAATGTTTAGCATGTTCTTCATGATGCATGGCATTATGCTCTAATGATGCTTTTTCACTTATATTTATAATTTCCTGTAATAAACAATAACTTTCCGTATCCGAAAACTCTATTATCTCAATAAGGATGCCTTTTACCTCTTGAGAAATATCTTTGTTATTCTCTTTATCCACTCTCTTTAATAAATCATTATAATTTTTTAACCATTGAGAATAATTATAAACGATGAGATCTGTCTGCTCGAAATACATTTTTTTCAACAAAGAGTAGCGCTCTCTTTTAAGCACCCTATATTGCTCTGCATATTTAAAAAATATTTCTTTATATTCTTTCTCTAGCATAATAATCTCCACCATTCGGTAATGATGGAGACTATATCAAAAATCTTTATTAAATTCTAATTTAAAACTAAATATTAACGAAGTTTTAGTTTTCTTTCTACTTTTTCTTCTACACCTAATGCAGCAGCAAGATCTCTTTCTAACATATTGCTTTTTAAATCTACTTTAGTATTAGGGAGCGCTATTATTGAATACATTCCATGATGCATATTTATCATTGCCATAGTATCTTCATTTAAAGTCGCCAACGCCTTAATTGGCGATTTATTCGCTATAGGTAATCCATTCTCAACAATATAGTTTCCTGCTAATAAAGTATCAGAATCTTCATTCTTTTTAACAAATGAAGCGATATCTTTAAATACGTCTTTATTTAATAAACTACTATCATCCGTATTAAACGCAAAAAGTGTTATTTTAGGACTATCTACAACAAAATTTCTTTCTCCAGTATGAGATACCTTCTCTGTTTTTAAGATATGCTTATACGCTATATCTAAACCTTCTACGCCATCTACAACACCATTATTACCCGCTTTAACATCTTCTCCAAATTTTACATTATCAGCACTGTTTAAATATCTTACACCATTAGGAGTTAATAAGATATTATCTCCATCATGTGAGTGATGATGACCAGATATGATAACACCTGCTTTCTCTAACACAGGGCTGGCATAATCTGTATCTGTTGTTCTTAAATCCTTTAATTTTAAACCTTCTACTTCTTCTATCTTATCGTGTCTTACACCTATTACCATCATTCTACTCATAATATTCTCCTATTAAGTATATATTAACATTATACCTTATCCATTTTTTCTGACAAGAACAAAAACACATTTACCGTTTATTTTAAACTGTACAAATCTGATCATATTTTTAGTATACTGTTAAATACCCTCACTTGTTTTTATTGTTATGTTATAACATTATATTTAATATTTTTGAGTTTTTATTGTTTATACTATATCATTTTGGTTAACAATAACGAGGAGCTATATATGTCAGAAAGAGAAATGTTTGAACAAAGTTTTAAAAGACCATCTAATTATTTTAAATTAACTTCAAGAGAACAATGGAATATTGATGCTGAACTTGGCATTTTAGATTGGCAAGGTGATGATCTATCAAATGAAGATATGAAAAGATTTAATGAACATTATAACTAATAAATAAAAAAGCCTTCCGAAGAAGGCTTTTCTCTTATTGGTCTTATTGGAACTCTGTTGCTTTTCCTTTTCTTAAAAGATAATCAGAACTCACATTTTTAAGGATTACTCTGCCAATTTGATTATCATATCTCTCTATAACTGGTGTAATAACAATACCTTCTCTAATATGCATTTCCTTACCAGAAACGGTTTCCAGACCATTTGTATGCTCATTCATCACTTCTTTAGAGAATGGTCCACGATATAAGACAGGAACTCTTTCAATCTTCATCTTATCTAGGACAACATCTAACTCATCACTATTAAGAACTTTAAATCTGCTACGAAGACCTTTGTAAATAGCAAAGGCTCTAAATCCATTTTGACCTCTATGTGTAAATCCATAGCGGAGATCCTGAACATCTGAACCAAATGTTTCACCTAACATGATAACAGGAAGATCTTCATCTTTGAACTGTTCCATGAACTTGGATAGCATATCCTGTTCTACAACAACTTTTACGTACACGTTATTATCATTTTGCTTATTTACTTTAAACATTAACCCATCAGCAGAAAGAGATTTTGAGCCAACCATTAATAGCCCATTTTTATCACCAAATGTCTCTTTATACTCCAAACCTTCTGCTTCAATAAAACGAGGAGGCAAATAAACGATTTGTGTAAATGTTCCGTGAAGTTTTTCGGTGAAAACAACTTCTTCCCCTTCTAAAATAATATCAGGATAGTTTTTAATATTTTCAATATCAAACTTCACTGTATAACGAGGATCAGAAGCAAATACTTCTCCACTTAAATTCGCAGGGATTTCAGGAATATATTTAGTAATACCTAATAACTCCATTACATCATCACCTTCTTCCACAGAAACTTCCGCACCATTAGGTAAAGTCAATACTTTATTTTTAATAGGATATAAAATACCTTGGCTTACAATACCACGTAGTTTAATGGCTTTTAGCCTATTTCCAATTTTACCATCAAGCCCCATAACAGCTGCAACAGCATCAGGAACAACGGCACCTTCTGGAATATAAGCTACCAAATCACCTTCGCTAAAAGTTTTCAATCCGACAATACTTACATAGTCATTAACATAAGCTAAAGCTAACGTATCTGCATTCGGGTGTTTTTCTAACTTTTTAATCGGTAAAACTTTTACCATAAATGTACTCATCACTTACTCCTATAAAAATAAAAAAGCCTATATAATTCCCATTATATAGACTTACTTTATCAAATACAATCATTTTAAGCGGCTAAACTTGATATAGCTCTTTTAAACTCATGATAACTTAACCCTTGATTGAAAATTTCATTTAATAACGAATGCTGCTTTTCATTCGCTCCAAATGTTTTCCAGTTCCCATGCCTCATATCAAAAGGGGCTTTTGATATGATAAGCAATAACTCATTAACTTCTGAAACATTAACTTCAGGATGTTTGATTAATACTTTTTGACAACGGTTTATTACTATATTACTTACATTCATCTTATCACCTCTATATTAAAAATATTATCCTGACAATATTTTAAAGATGAACTTCCATATCTATCATACCTACTTCATCACATCTCAACATAAAAATCAAATCATTTCTTTTCTTTACATAAAATAAAAAAATATTAATATCTTAATATTTTTACTTGTTTTTGAGTCATTTTTTATACTATAATGTATTATCTTTAAATATAAGGAATTAATAATGAGTAATGATAAAAAATCAAAACGTTTACAGATTGATCTCACGCCAGAATCGTATGAACGACTCCAATTTTTAAAACAAAATACTGAATGTACTTCTTTTGCAGAAGTAACTGGTCGAGCATACACCCTTTTTGAATTGTCTGTTAAAGCAAAAAAAGAAGGAAAAGAACTTATCATTAGAGATCCTGCGACTGGAAAAGAACAGATTGTCCTTATTTAAGAATTAAAAACAAAAATCCCTCCTTTTGCTTTTAATATTGTCAACTCAATATTTCTTACTTAGATTATCCTATCCAAAACAAAAAACTAAAAAAGACCAACGCATGGTCTTTTTTAGTTTCTATATGGTTTAGAAAAGGGATCATCAACAAACCCGCTATTCTACATTATTTTTTACGAGTCTGGAACATACCTGTATTTCTATTAAAATCATTAAAACTTTTGCCAGCAGCAGCCCAAAAAGAAGACTTATTGGTTTCTATTGCTTTTCTGGCTTGACTATGTGCTTCAGTTATCATGTTAGCTCCTCTTATTTAACTTACACAATAAGCATACCACATCATTTTGACTTTTTCTAAGCGATTAAACCTATAAATAAAACGAACAAATCATATATCCACCTATCAATATAACTTATTGTTTTTAAAGATAAAAATAATGTTTTGTTCGTAACTTTTTGATATAAAAAAACAAGATATAATACTATTATTATTGTATTAGATATTTATTCTTATCTTATTTTATGAAGGTTTTCCTTTTATTCAATTTCTATATGTGATATCATTTAGCAAAGCCATATTTGCTAATTAAAAGGTGGCATAAAAAAGGCTAACGGGATTTAGCCTTATGTTATTTATGATTTTTTACTGTTACGCGATCATTGCTGTTGGATAAAATGTACCATCATTTAGAGTTACTGCTTTATCATTAAAAGAACCAAGACATACTTTTACATTATGGTCTAATAGTAAAGAAACGAAATCCCAAGAAGATGCTTCAGGATACGCTCTTTTTCCTTTTGCTATAATCTCCATATTTAATACTTTTGTTTTAACATGCTCAACGATATTAGTTTGACCCCACCTTGAATAATATACTACTAAATTGAAAAAACCATCTTTTACATATAAATGAAACATATCGCCATCATCTATTATACATCCATGAAGTAATGTTCCTTCAAAATCATTTCCAAATTTTTCATCTATATTTATTTCTTTTTTTATTGCACCTTTATTTTCATAAGCTTTATACTGTTCTTTATTCATTATCTAATCCTTTATTTACCTTATTTTATTCTTATTATTTATTTCTATAATAATTATAAATGGATTTCACGCAATATCAATATTAAAAAAGAGCCGGACGGCTCTTTTATCTTTTAAAATCCTACTAATCTCACACTTTCTTTGATTCTTGCGTGATGATCTCTTACGATACTCCTTTGTTCAAAAACAGTCTTGTTTTTGTCAAAGTTCGGAATATGTTCCAGATAGTTTTTTACCTTAAAAACATCTTCTAGTGGAAGCTTCATATGTTTTGTTAGTTCTATCAGTTTTTCAAGCTCCAAATACTCATTATAACTATCTATGTTAAAATCGAATTTTTCTCTATGCCTTAAATCCGTTAAACTATCAACAACAACTGTCAAAAGAAATACACCTTTACTTGCTAAAGCAGGATTTTTATTTATCCCTGCCTCTTCCATGATCATTTTTTTAATTTCTTCTTTACTACCATTTTTAAAGATGCCATTTATTTTTGTTTTTTTATCATCAGACATTACTCTCTCCTATTTTATGGTAACTATACTATTAATAAAGTAACATATTATTAAATAATAATCCATAAATTTTAACATCTTTTTATCAAAATAAAAAAGGGGCCTAAGCCCCTTACCCATATACACATTTATTCTTCTGTTTGCTCTATTTTCTTTTTAGGTCCGAAATAGTTATAACCTATAAGAATCGCTAAAAATCCTACAATAGAAGCCATTATCAGCTCTTTACTCATATATTGTGCCATATTACCTAACAATATACCTACTACGCCAAAATCAGCATCAGAGAACGTTGTATTAGCAAATCCAAGAGCACCTAAAACAGGAAGTAATGCTACTGGAAGGAATGTTATGAGTAATCCGTTAAAGAATGCTCCAACCATCGCTCCGCGTCTTCCGCCCGTGGCGTTCCCAAATACTCCCGCTGTTGCCCCTGTAAAGAAATGTGGAACAACTCCCGGTAATATCAGAACCCAACCCATTTTACCCAAGAAGAATAGCCCTACAAGACCTCCTAAGAAACTAAATAGGAATCCTATCAACACAGCATTAGGCGCATATGGATAAACTACAGGACAATCTAAAGCGGGTTTAGCATTAGGAACTATTTTTTCAGAGAAACCTGTAAATGCTGGAACTATCTCTGCTAATATTAATCTAACACCTTGTAGAATAATAAATACTCCACCAGCAAATGTTATACCCATTATTATGGAATAAACAATGTAGTTTTGTCCTAAGCTATATTTCTGCTCTACATATTCTGGACCAGCAAATAAACAAAGTATCGTATAAATTATCATCATTGTTAAGGATATTGATATAGAGCTATCTCTTAAAAATCCTAAGTTTTTAGGAAGATTCATTTCTTCTGTTGACTTAGAACCCTTACCAACTAAACTACCTATCCATCCAGATAAAACATATCCTACTGTACCAAAGTGTCCAAATCCAACACTATCATCTCCTGTTATCTTTTTCATATAAGGGTGAGCTATAGCAGGGAATAAAGCCATAATTAGCCCCATAGTTAAAGATCCGGTAAAGACTAATGATGCACCTCTAAAACCAGCAACACTCAATATGATCGCTACCATACACGCCATGTAGAATGTGTGATGACCTGTTAGGAAAATGAATTTTAATCTGGTAAATCTGGCGACAAGTATATTTGCTACCATACCAAATGCCATAATATAAGCAGTTGCTTCACCATATTCTTTTAAAGAAATAGAAACAATAGCTTCATTATTAGGTATTATACCTTGAACATGGAATGCCTGTTGAAATATATTTCCTAATGGCTCCAATGAAGTTAATAACAACGTTGCTCCACCACCAAGAACAATAAAACCTAATATAGTTTTTATCGTTCCTTTTATTACATCAGGAAATGCCTTTTTTGTGCTACTAAACCAACTAATGCTATTAAACCTACAAGTATTGCTGGAACTTTTAACACGTCTACTAAAAAACTTAATAATCCTTGCATATAATACCTCTACAACTTTAAAAGGTTTATGATAACTTACTTACTAAAGTAAGCTCTTAGTTTTTCTTCAAGCTCTTTCTTATCTATAATACTATTCAAAACTACTTTCTTATTTTCAGGAACTGTTATACTTGATGACAAATCTTTTCCTATTACAAAAAGATCAGCAGCATCTGGAGTAGCAGATGACAAATCAGCACGTTCCACTTCTGCCTCAACACCGATTAATTTTAATGCTTTTTTTATATTCATCTCAAGCATAAAACTTGAACCCAAACCATGCCCACAAACAGCCATTATTTTCATAATATACTCCTTAGTATTTACTTATTATTTTACAAATATCATCAACAGTATCACAATCTATAATATTATTGATATCTTCTTCTTCACCTAACAATTCTGATAATGCTGATAAAGCAGCGATATGACTATCACTATCTTTAGCAGCAAGCATTACTACTATTTTTACAGGATCGTTTCCATCGGAATAAAACCTTACACCTTCTTTTATCAAAAGTAATGAAAGACCTACATCTTTGGCTCCATCTTCTGGTCTTGAATGAGGCATCGCTATACCCGGAGCTAATACATAATAAGGACCAACTTTTTCATGCATATCAAAAATAGCTGTAATATATCTATCTTCTATTACACCTTGTTCTAATAATGGAATAGCGCTTTCTTTTATAGCATCTTTCCAATCTGGAACGTTAGATACTATCTTAATATTTTCCTTTTTTAACCAATTACTTAACATTTTCTTACCTCCTTTTTCTTCTTTATAAAATACCACTAAAATGTTAAAAAACCATATATCAAATCGTGAAATTTGATTTTCGTCACACTTTTTTGTAATTTACTTTCTTTTTGCTTACTATACAAACAAAAAAAGAGCCTCTCGGCTCTTTCATATTTTTATTAGTTTATTATTTTTCATACTCTTTTAACAAAAAACATTTTTTCTCAGATTATCACCTATACTTTTTAGCATTTCCTCTAATCGTTTTATTGACTCATATGCTATCATTATTTCCTATTATGCACAATAAAAAAGAGCCGGGAGGCTCTTTTATTTTTCACAATTTATTTAACCTTTATAATCAACCTCAACAGAAGTAATGTTATCATTACAGTATGAAATATAAACATTATATTTTTCATTGGTATCCAGATCAACCAACTTCATTTCATCAGTGTATTGGTATACACCTTCACAATGGTAATCAAGCGATTCATCTTCTTCACACTCTTTCTTAAAACGGAAAATCTTTGCAGGATATAAAACTCCATTATGTTCTATATCAGGGAGTTTTAGAATAATCTCATCACTATCAAACCTATCGAATAACAGTTCATCCAGAACATCTGTTAGTTCATCTGACAAATCATCTTTATAACCAATACCATTAAAAATATCTTTAAAAAAATAATCAATAATATCACTTAATTTATATGTCATCTTTACCTCTAAGCTATCAAAGTTGAGATCTTATTATACCATAAACACTATATAACAAACCATCTATTCCTTAGAATTGTTTACCATTATTTTTACTTCTTTCAGATAGCTTATGATCTTTTCTATGCTTGTTGTACTTTCTTTTTTCTTTTATCGCTTCCCCAAGATTATAACCTTTCTTTTCAGCATAATCTAATACTCTAATAACTAAATCAGCAAGCTCTACTTCTTCTCCCTTCCTGTCTGGAAGATGATCATCATTTTTTCCTGATAGATGATATTCTGTTGCTTCAGATAACTCACTATGCATCAATGCTATTTTTATAAGCATAGAATCATCGTCATCTCTATTCATACATAAATTTATGTCTTTATGTATGTCCTCTAGATTGATAGTGACACCTTTTCTTACTTTTTCAAGAGATTTAGAGAGAACCAAATGCATCATACCGATAGCAGAGGCTACTACTGTAGCCTCATTAGTTTCTTTATCATCCCACCACCCAGCATCAACATTATCTTTGTGGATAGACTCTTGCAGCTTCTTTATTGACATTTTATATCCTTAAACATTTTCTTTAAGGACATTATTTCTATCATAAGCATCTTTCCATTTTTTAGAGAAAGAAGGATTAAACATTCTTTCAAACGCAAGAAGCATTTGACCTGCTGCTTTATCAAAGTTCATCTTACCAGCACCTGTTCCCATTCCGGGGAAGACAAGATGTTCGATTTTTTGAGATTCTGTTTTATTGTGTCGTGTCACAGCAACAAGAGCCGCCCAAGTAGCAGAATAAACCGCATCTGTTCCAGCAATGACAGAAGGTACACGCATAGTAGGAGCATGAACTAACCAAGGATAATCAGAATCTTTAGTTTCAATAACAAATGCTGAACCTACGTTATGCTCTCCAAGAAAATCTTCTTTGATCTTATCCATTACTCGTTGTTCAAGCTGGGTTCCAAAAAACTCACGAAGAGCATTATCAACTCCACCATTCATAAAGCCAAAACTATTACCCGGACTTACAATAGCATCATAAGAACGAATACTATCGAAAGAGCCAAGTTTTAATTCTACCTTATCTTTAAGATGAGGAAAAACTTCATCAAGTTGTTTTGAAAACGCTTTAATCAATTTTTCACTTAGATCTACCACTGTAATTTTCATGTTATATCTCCTTAATTTATTTAATATCCCGATAATATAACACATATTGATATCAAAATCATTCCTTTTAATTCGATAATATTACTAGATTTTTATACTTGTTCTATGTTATAGTAAAAAGAAAGTACTAAAAAATAGATAATATAATTAGTAATTTTTTTATCTCAGTGCTACCTTATTATAAAATATTAATAATAAGAGGTTAATTATGATTATGTTAAATCAAGGAAGGATAGTTGACGTTTCATACAATGAAAAACGCCAATCCTTTATCTTAAATATCGACTGCGCTTATTTATCTTCATCTTTTATTGATAACTCAAAAATCAAATATAGTTATATTAGCTCAATGGAAATAAAGGATAAACATAAAGATAAAAACTTAACATTAGAAAAACTTCAACAATGGAGAGATGAGCAAACTATTTTAGGCTTCTTTTTTTCTGAGAACGGTAATCCTATATGTGTTTATGACGGAAAAGAGCTACATCCTTTAGCTAAACAGAATACCATTCCGTTATCTTTTTTTAATAATAAATATATAAAAGGATATGAGAATATCTTAAGATGGGGGAAAATTGGTTTCCTTACCTCTTCTACATTTGTTCTTACAGGAATGCTGCTCAGTAAAAATCTAGAAACAACACCTCAAATTATTGACTTGCTCGCCCTTATTTTAAAATCTACTTTATTTTTTTCTACTATTGGATTAAGCATGATTATTTCAAATTATTTTTCTCTTAGAGAAATTAAAAAAATAATTAAGAATGAATATAACCCATCTATATTCAAAGATCATCAGATATCAAATTCCATACACGATGTATTTAGAAGAAAATTTACTTTTAATAGAAAAAATATAGATAAAGAAGATGTTATATCAGCAATTAATGATTCTAATCTTAATGCTACAGATAAATTACTTCTGCAGGGGATATATGACAATAAAAAAGATAAGCTAACTATGGATGATATCAGTAAAATAGCCAATCAATATTTAAGATCTAAAAAATAAATAAAGCCCTTCTGGGCTTTATTTTTTATTTTACTCGAAATGTATTTTTCCACAGTTTTTACAATATTTGAATTCTATATAATCTTCGTTACCTAATTTTAAAAGACTTGGACTTGCTTCTTTCCATTCCTTATCTCCCTCTTTGTAAGAGAATGTACCATCACATTTAGCATTTACTGATACAATACATTTATTCTCACAACAATCAGGTTTTTTAAACTTACCACTGTATTCAACATCGATATCTTCTATTTCCCCATTATACATACTAACAACAACCTTATAGCAGTCATCATTTGTTTTATCCCTTAGCGATACATCATAATGATAGGTGCATTTCCCTTCACAATAATCATCGATTTCTTTTTTAAAATCTTTACTAAAAATAAATGTTTTTGCTGGATAATCTTCTCCATATAATGAAAAATCTGGCAATTCCAATTTTATATTAACCCAGTCACTTTCTGATAAAAATAAGTCGTAAAATATATTCCAAAAATCAGGATTAACCTCATTATCATCAAATAAAAAATCTATCACCTCATCCAATCTATAGCTCATTTAGCCCCCCCTTTTAGCATTTTTTAGTCGGCTTTGATTATACCATTTATCCTTATAAATTTAAAGAAAAATATACATTTATCATTTTAAATTTCAACTATTTTAAAAACATGCAATATAACTCTTTATTTATTTAATGATATCATTTAGTTTTCCTTACGTTACTTCTCTATTTTAACTTGTTAATACTATTTTGTTTTTCTTATTTGGTGTATAAATATAGAAATAAAAAAGAGCCAAATTCCGATTTAGCTCTTTTAGTTTAATTTAGTTGAAATGTATTAAGCTGCTTTTCTATCATCCATTTTTATATTTTCTATTTTCAGTGATAATATTTTAGCATTAATAGCAACATAGATATAAAATTGAATGCTCAATAACAGGGCAACAATTTCAACATATGCCTCATTATTGTGCTTTTGAATATAGTCAAATAATCTAACGCCTTTATTTTTTATTAGTAATAAAGAAAGATCTCTTTTTAATGATTTCATGAGTATTACTGTATTTTTTTTATAAGCTGAAAAGAATAACAAATCTTTATCAAGTATATAGCCATCTATATAATTAATTAATTCTATATGATTTCCTTTTATAATAAGCTCTATATCAATACTTTCCATATGATATCCATTATTTATCATTAATGATATTATACCATATTTTTTACCCATTATTGCTTCTGATATAACCGTTAGGCCATTATTGTTTTTTACATTAATGTTAGCCCCATAATTTATTAACTTTTGTGTCCATTCCTCATTACCATTTCTTATAGCATGATATAATAAAGTATTCCCATATATATCTTTATAATCTATATTTATATTTTTATCTTGAAGAAGGTATTCTAACGCTTCAAAATGTCCGTAAGTTAATAATAAAGGCAAAATATATTCTCCCTCTAGGAAGTAAAAACCTTTAAAATCATATTGCTTAATTAATGGTAAAACTATATGTGGTTTTTTTGTTTTTATAGCTTTATGTAAATTTACCATTTTCCTCTCCATGCTTTTTATTGCCTTATAATAATATTATACACTTGCGCATAACATATACAATCGATTTTTTTATGATGCACATTCAGTTATTCATAAAAATAAAAAAGCAAAAAGCAGGCCAAAGCCTGCTTAGGAAAAATCTTTTTAAAAGTTAAATATTAATATCCGCTATCTAGATATTCTTCATCTCTATTTCCACGTTTAGGTTTATTCCCTTTATCGGATCGTTTATCTTTCTGGAATTCTCCATCACGACGAGCCTTTTTACGGGAGTTGCCAAACTTTTCTACTTTATTAGATGATGAGCCTTGCATATTATTTACCTTTACCTCTGTTGTTTATAAAATAAGTTAATTTACAGGGCAATGATACTATAAATTTTAGATAAGATCAATAAAAAGCAAATAATTTACATACTTTTAAGAATTTTACCTTAACTAAAACTTTTAACCATAAAAAAAGAGGCATTTCCCATGCCTCTAATTTTATTATCTTTCTTTTTCTTTATATTTTTAGTGAAAAACTACATCAGATATATCAAAATCTTCTAAGTATTCGGGACATAAACTTGAGATGATAACAACATCTCTTACGTCAAGTTCGTATGAATCTCCATCATTCAAAACTTTCATTACTTTTTCATTTTCAGTAAACACTTTCAAAATATCACTATCACTGCTGTCCACTGGAAATACACCAAATACAGAAAGATTGATATCTTTTTTATTAAAGTTTGCTGCTTTCATCAACATAATACGCTCCTTAGTGTTTAAAAATAGGAGGTTGCCTTAAAACATCAAGACAACCCATATCTAATAAGTTCCAAAAAACTTATTTGTGCCTCTTGATACCAAATACTAATACGTTGACTCTTGCTTCCGGCTGGAAGCATACTAACTATAAAGCAAAATACGATAGATACTTACTACTTTTTGATCTAAAACAAAGCAGGTTGGTGTGAGTGTTTTTTCTGCTTTGACATTGATGATCTATATCATCTAAATTTAGATTAGCAAAGAAAATGTCATAATTCAAGAAAAAAATCGATTATTGGCTTAATAGTTTACAATCTTTACAAACGTTTCGTTGGTAAAACTTCCAAATCTACTTCTTCATTAATACTATTAATAATACCTGCATCTTTATTACTTATAACACTATTATATCCATTATTTATACTGTCATATTTAAGAATATATTCAGATTCTATACGTAATATCTCTTTTTCTTTTACATATGGCTGTAGGGTTTCAAGAACTTCAAATGTCCATTCTTTCAAGTCTGTATTTCTTAAATGTAAACCAAAAGGACTACGGCTGTGTTTAAGATGTTCCCACCATCTAAAGAATGGCGCATTTTTTGTTTTACCAATATAAGATTTTCCAGTTGCTTTTTCAGTTACTTTATAGATGTATGAACAACTATCACTGTTAACAAACATCATATTATCTGGAGGTTCTATTCCATTCTCTTCTACTTTTCCTTTAAATAAATTTAAACAAATATCAGGATCAATATTAGGATCTCTTCCTTTTTCATAATAATTACAAAAATTATAATCCTTACCTATTTTTGTATAATTTTTAGGAGGATTTAAATATTTATTTTCATATTTTTGTCCACAACCAGAACAAACCCATTCACCTTCATTCATTAATATTATTTCAAACTCACGCAAAGGATAAATCAAAACATAAAATATTTGATTAGGATTCTTCACACTTTCTTTTTCATAGACTTTATTTTCGGGGAAGAACTGAGGATATCTCTCCATGAGTATTTTTTTTACATCTTTTTTATCTTTAGCATATATAAGTTTTTCATAAATTATAGTAGCATCTATAAAACTCATATCATGAGGCTGTTTTGATTTTACTATTTTTATAAATGCTTTAAACGGGAGTAATCCTGTTTCTTTTTCCATTTCATTATTCCTTATTTACATTGTATAGTCATGTTTCTATTTATATTGATACTATTAGGAGCATCTGTTCTACTTAGTTCTTCATAACCATTTAGACATAAAGAAGAAGCAGTATTTTTACAGTTATCAATAGTTAAAAGACCACCAGAACAGTTTATGCTATATTTTAATTCGCTTTCATCTCGTGAGTTAAGTTTTTCATAGGTTGTGCAAGATGATAATACTCCTATTAACAAAAAACTTATTATCAATTTTCTTTTTCTGTATAACATAAACCTTACCTTATAATGTTAATGTGTCAGTTACACCTAAATTTTGATAAAATTTTTCAAGATATTCTATATTGTCAAAATTATTATCTACTCCAAATAATTTTAAAGATGAGAATAATCCCAAAAATCCATCATCCCAAATATCTTTTCTTTCTTGTATAAATTTTAAAGATGATATTTCAAAATAATTTAAAGATATTACTTTCTCACAAATCATTGTTTTATTATTCCTTATTATAAAAAATAACTTAGAATCTTCATCATTACATAAAATGATCGTCTCATAATGATTTTTTTTATGATTTATCGTGCTTATGTGATTCGTATTTTCTGAGAACCTCAAATATTTTACAAACATTGTATCAACAAATTCTCTGTTGATATATTGCGTTACAATATAGCGGTGTATTTTATAATCTTCATCATCTTCACTTTCTTCATCAATTAGATAATCATATTCATGATATTTAAAATCTTTCTCATTCAGGAATAAGAATTGTGTAAAACGTGGTTTTACTTCAAAAACAAGATCATTCATATTTTTTTCATCACTCACCATAATTTCTTGACTCAAATCATTTTTTTCACTTTCTAATTTTAAAAGCATCGGTTTACTTTCAGTATCATTTTTTTGAACGAATGGTAAGTTCAAGAATTTTTGTAGACTATTTTTCATATCCCCTCCTTCAATGTCGTTATTATACTCATTTAAAAGATCTTAAATCAAAAAAAAACCTAGAAATAGTACAATATTATATGATACAATAAGCTCTGTTATCTAAGAGGAATATATATGAAAGATATGAATATTGAAGAAACACAATTTTTTACTGTCATTATCTTAACATCCTTTATCAACATGCTACTATCTGTTGTAGTTAATGATTCTCAAAGTGCGGTATTTTCTTTTATTGTTCTTTTTGGTGGTTTTCTTTTCCATAAAACTTACAGTAATTTAGAAAAATAAAAATCCTTATTAACATAATTAAAATATTTTAGATTAATAAATAAACTAAAAGCTCTAAAAAGCGATTTTTAGAGCTTTTTTAATTGCATATAATATTTTTTATAGGGTACTATATTCTTAACACATATTAACTAGCTTAAGGATTATTATAATGAATGAAGAACAAGATATCTATAATGAATATCAAGTCCCTCTTGATATATATGCTGATGAATATAACACTCAAAAACAAGATATAAAATCAATCATTAATTATTTCTTCATTAATGGAAGTTACTTAGAAACAAGTTATAGCACATTGAATGAAGCTTTGGATATTGGATTTGTCAGTGATTTTCTTGTTGATACATTTATGAAGCTAAGACACAAAGATAACGAAATTGTTATGTTAGAACGCTATTATGAGATTCTTATCTATATGTCGCAATTTGATAGTAGTCTTTTCCCTACTTCATCAGCATATTTATATGATATTCTTACAGAAAAAGAAAAGATTTTTGAAAAAGTAGATGAGAATTCTGAAACTAATAAAACAACAGATTTTATTTCTTTGTCCAAAGAAATTTTAGAAAGGATTGATAGATCTCAATCTACTAAATATTGGCCTGAATTTTCAGAGGTTATTATCTTTGCAGATAAGGAAAGAAGTAATACTACATCATTAAGAGATGAAGATTATACTGATATCACAAAATTCTTTAAATCAAACGTTGATCGTTTAAAAAAAATTAATCCCGGATTTAATAATTCATTCAGAAGTGACATAGAATTGTTAATTAATAATCATGCCCTCAATCAGAAATTTGATTCCATTTTGGAAAATATGAAGGACAGTTCAGATAATAAAGAAGATGATAAAACTCTGTTTAAGATATTTGAAGTTGAAGATCTTAATGAAGTTAAGGATAATCCACAGGCTGAAAAATTATTAGCTAAAAACAATTATAGATCCTTACATTCTGTTGAGCCTTTTTTAAACTCATTAGATCAACTTCGTCATGACTTTCCTAATATGGAAGATTTTATTGATTCAGTAGAAGAAAATGCTTTGTTAAATAGATTAGGTAATGGTGCGTTTTATATCCCACCTTCTTTATTAGTAGGACCTCCGGGTATTGGTAAAACATTTTTCTTATCTGTATTACTTGAAAAGGCTCAAATCCATAAAACGATGATTCATATGGAGGCTCTTTCTGGTAGTTGGATGTTAACAGGTGCCTCTCCTCAATGGAAAGAAGCTAAACCGGGTGTTATTTTTAATACTCTTATTGAAAAGGATCATGCTAATAACGCTATTATTTTAGATGAGATAGACAAAATTAATAAAGGAACATACAGTCCTGAGCATTCCTTATTGCAGGTATTTGAGGAACACACTGCTAAAGAGTTTAAGGATGAATTTTGTCCTATTAAACTTAATATTAGTCAGATGATATGGTTAGCAACAGCTAATGAAATTAGAAACATTTCTGAGCCTATGTTATCTCGTTTCAATACCTATAACATTAAAATGCCAACATTCTCTGAAAGAAAGATATTAGCCGTTAATATATATAAGCATCTGTTGTCTACTAAAACTTGGGGACGTGTTTTCTCAGACTCTATTTCTGATGCCGTTCTTGATAAAATATGTGAGAGTGACTCATCTATTAGAACAATGAAAAAAGATCTGTTATCTGCTTGTGGTCAGGCGGCTAAAAAGGGAAGAACGGTTCTTCATCTTGAGGACTTTACAAAATCAACAGGTGCATCTAAGTTTGCTATAGGATTTAAGTAAAACATAGTATGGGGGTTAAATAGCATTTTAATCCCCTTACATAGGAGAAAAAATGAATTTAATTAACAGTGTAAATTATTCGGATTTAAAATCTCAGACTAATGTAATAAAAATCATTTCAGAATTATATAATGAAGATATGAGTATTAATTTCAAAGAAGATTTTAAAGAACAACTATTGTCTAATATACAAAGAAAACTAAATAATACTTTACTAGTGAAAGTTTTATTTACTATATTTGTACATGAGTTAGAAATAAAAGAGAATTCATCAGAATTTGATGATATAAAAAGTAGTATATTGGCTATGCTAAAAAAAGATCAAAATGTTGAAACTTTTGACTGTTTTATTAAGCATATTTCCTGCCTCTATAATAAATATGATTCAATTTTAATAGGAAATATAATCTGTAAGAATAATAATATTTATGAATATATTAATAACTTTACAGACCCATCATTAATAGAAGATAAAATATTAGAAGAAATATCCTTAAATCTTAATACAATGCAATTCTATTTAGATTTTTTTGAATTTTTAAATTTTGAACCCGGTAAATTTATTCATTTATTTTCTAATCTTGATTTTTATAATGAAAATCTTTTAATTGATGTTATTAATAATAAAGAAATACAAAAGAGTCTTATAACTGCTATTTTTAAATTACTGTTATTGAAAATAGAATGTTTACCTAATTATTCAGCTAATAAAGATATAAAATTTAATGATAGATATTTAGAGTATTTTTTATCTGAATATATAAATAATAATGTTTATTTTTCTAGTTTATATTTTGATTCTGGAGATTTAAAAAAAATCCATTATTTTAAATCTTCCTTTCTCAGTTCTTTTATTGAAAATCAAATTTCAATAATATATCAAGATCCAAATATTCATTTTTTATTAAATGTTCATAATTTTAATAAAGATATAAAAAAAGGTTTTTTTATGAAATTTAATAAAATAAAAGAAATTATTAAATTTTCAGAAAATAGAGATTTTCATAAATCTATTTTTAATTTTTTATTTAATAATTTTCCAATTAAATATTCAATGCTCTTTATTAATCCATGTGTAAATGATTTTATTAGCTCTGACTTTCTAGAAGAAATAAGATATAATAATCATAATATTTCTGATGTCAAAATAAAAGACAGTGATATTAGTTCTATTATTTTTAAAAACGAATCGAAAAAAATAATAGATTTTTTAGTTTCTGGAAACATGAAAAAGAAAATAGAACAATATTGTACCTATCAAGAATATCCTTTTAATTATTGTTTTTTTATTTCAGATTTTATTCTTATTTACAAAAACCAATCCCATTATATTAATACTAATATAGAAGACGAAGGAACTATAGTATTCAATCCAAGTAATCAAATTGTTGACGATATGAACAATGCATGTTCTTATTCAGAAGTAAAAGAGAACAATGAAAATATTAATGAAATGTCGGAAAAAATAAATAATAAAGGTGAAAAAAATTATGTTAAGGAAGTAGAACCTAAAGAAAATGTAGTTTCAGATGAACCTTTATATGAAATATTTTCAGCGGAGAGTGAAATTGAAATACAAAGTTATGCAGATGATTTAGGTGATGAAGGAAAAGGTGTAAAAAACCAACTTAGAAGAATTAGAAAAACAGGCAACAAGAGATACCTGCAATCTAGCTCTAAATTCTTTGAAAAAGTAGATAAACTAAGAGATAATTTCCCTAACTTTGAAGAATTTATTACATCTATAGAAGACTATTCTATATTAAATCAACTTGGAGATAATCATTTTTACATTCCTCCATCATTATTAGTTGGCGATCCCGGTATTGGTAAGACATTCTTCTTATCTGAACTATCTGATACTATTGGCATAGAAAATAAAATGATTCATATGGAAACTATGAGTGCTTCTTGGCTTTTAGTTGGGGCATCAAGTCAATGGAAAGATGCCAAGCCGGGGATTGTTTACGATAATATTATAAAGTCAAAATATGCGAATAATATTTTTATATTAGATGAATTAGATAAAATGATGAAAAGTAATTATCCAGTTGATAACTGTTTATTGCAGTTATTTGAAAAACATACAGCTAAAGAGTTTAAAGATGAATATATACCTTTAAAACTGGATATAAGTAAAATTATATGGTTAGCAACGGCAAATACTCTTTCAACGATATCAGATCCTATTTTATCAAGACTTCAAACATATAAAATAGCAAACCCTAATTTTAATGAAAGGAAAAAGTTAGCTCAAAATATTTATAATCATATGTTGGCTGAAAATACATGGGGAAGTCATTTTAATCCTATTATTCCTGATGCTACGCTTGATAAGTTATGTGAGCCATCAGATTCTATTAGAGAAATGAAGAAAGTATTATTGAAAGCAATTACACATTCGGCACGAAGAAACGATAATGTTATTACTATAGAAGACATTATTTCTGTTAATACAACTTCAAAAAATAAGATAGGATTCATGTAATAAAAAAGGAGGCGCAGCCTCCTTTTTGTTTTAGTTCTTTTTAATACCACCAACCTCAATGATATTCATCATAACATCCACACCAGTTTTAATATGTAGATCTACAAAACTTTCTGTAATCTTCTTATCACTCTGTTCTGTTTTAACACCATCAGGAGTCATAGGAAGGTCGCTAACAAGCAGTAAAGCAGCATTAGGAATACCATTATGATATCCAACCGTAAACAGTGTAGCTGTCTCCATATCAACCCCAATAGCACGAGACTTAACTAACTTATCTTTGAATCTTTCATTATGCTCCCAAATACGACGAGCAATAGTGAATACTGTTCCGTTTTTATATGGAATATTCTTTTCTTTCATAACTTCTGAAATATGAATGTTCACTTCGAAGTATGGAAGACATGGAATATTTTCAGGAATGTCATATTCATAACAAACACTTGTCCCCCTAATAGCACCAATAGGAATAATGAAATCTCCTAACTCTGTATTTTTTATACCACCACATTTACCTAAGAATAAAACAGAGTTTGGCTGAACCGCCAACAGAAGATCCATGATTAAAGCGGCATTAGGGGAACCCATACCAATATTGATCATTGTAATACCTTCTGCAGTACAAGCCTGCATCATTCGATCTCTACCATATACATAACCATTATAAAACTGAGAAAACTTCTCAATATAACTATGAAAGTTAGTTAAGATAATGTATTTTGAAAACTGTTCTAAAGGCATACCAGTATAACGAGGGAGCCAGTTCTTAACGATATGTAACTTATGATCTGTTTCTTGTTGGAGATTTAATGCGTTTGCTTCACGTACTTTATGATGAAGTTCATTTTCTACAAATTCATGTTCCATTTAAATTTTCTCTTTTTATTAAATTACGAACATTATGCCACATTTGTTTAATAAATAAAAGAAAAATTTATTATAAATGTATAAAATAAAACTTGCTTATCATTTTTACATTTGTTAGTATTATTGAATCTTAACGCTAAATGGAGCATTTATGAAAAGTTATAACATACAACAACGCCACCTTCATATTATTCGACAAAATTCGAAGGCCGTTTAGCGCGTGTAAAAAATACATCTAAACCTTCCTTCTGGAAGGTTTTTTTTTGACAAAATTATGAGGAAAATAGAATGAGTAGCTATAATAAAACAACAAATATTTCTTGGGCTAATAAAACATGGAACGTCATAGCAGGTTGCAAAAGAGTTTCTCCAGCCTGTAGAGCTTGTTATGCAGAGGTTGTGAGTAATAGAGAAGCAGAGAAGGGGGTAGAAAAATATAAGGGCTTAACAACGATTCCTGTTAATGGTAATAGGCCAATCTGGAATGGTAAGGTTAATGTTGCTAAAGAAAAGTTATTTAACGAACCTAAGAGATGGAAAGAACCAAGCATTATTTTTGTAAACTCAATGTCAGATTTATTTTATGAAGAAGTTTCAGAAGAGTTGATTTTTAAAATCTTTGATAAAATGATGGCTTATAACTGGCACAAATACTTGGTATTAACCAAAAGAGAAGTCAGAATGAAGGCTATGATTGATAAATATTGTGAAGCTAGGAACATCTCAATCTTACCTGATTTTATCTGGATTGGTGTTTCAGTTGAAGATAATAAAAGAGCAGCATTGAGGTTGCCTTATTTGGCTGAAACAAAAGCAAGCGTTAAAATATGTAAAACAAAAAGTAAAGTGTATAATAATTTTGAGGAAATCAATAATGTCAAACTTTAATAAAAAGACAAATATATCTTGGGCTAATAGAACATGGAATGTCATAGCAGGATGTGAAAAAGTTTCTGCTGCCTGTAAAAATTGTTATGCAATGTTTGTTGGTAATGAAGCAGAAAGTAAGGGAGTTGCCAAATATAAAGGTTTAACAACAATAGCAACTAATGGAAAGCCTGTTTGGACAGGAAAAGTAAATATTGCAGGTGAAAAATTATTTAATGAGCCTAAGAGATGGAAAGAATCTAGTATTATTTTCGTTAACTCTATGTCGGATTTGTTTTACGAAGAAGTTCCAAAAGATTTAGTATTTAAGATCTTTGATAAAATGTTATCTTATAATTGGCACAAATATTTAGTCTTGACTAAAAGATCTGAAAGGATGAAAACTTTAGTTAATGAATATTGCGAATTAAAAGGATTTGATAAATTACCAGATTTTATTTGGCTTGGTGTCTCTGTTGAGAATGAAAAAGTTGCTGAAAAAAGAATTAATGACTTAAATGAAACAAAATCAAGTATTTCTTTTATTAGCGCCGAGCCTCTATTAGAAGAGGTGGATTTTTCTAAATATCCTATTATGGACTGGTATATTGTTGGTGGTGAATCTGTTGAGATAGGATACGACCCAAAGGATGCGAGACCTTTTAATGTTGATTGGGCGAGAAAGATTAGAGACTTTTGTAAGAAGGAAGGCGTAGCTTTTCACATGAAGCAGATTGGTTGTAATCCTATCGGCGCTGTCAAAACCAATTTTAAAGGTGATAAATTGGAAGACATACCTGAAGATTTATTAATAAGAGAATACCCTAATTAAGATAATAATATTAGATTTTAATTGACTTAATCAACTTTACCTTTTACACTAAAAGGTAAAGTTGAGAGAGGTGTATTTTGGAAATATATTGGACTAAAGGTGAAATATCTTATTATCATAGAAAAACAAAAAGGATGATAAAAACTCAAAATAAAATTCCATTTATTGTTGATTGGGAAGGAGTTTTAATTAACGAAGTAAATGAATATTTGTTATTTAAAACAGAACTCCAATGGAATTCTTATGGACAGACTCCTAAAAATAATGCTTGCCAAATATGTTTATTTTTAGAACATTGCTATGAAAATAATATAAACTATAAAAATATTACAGGAACCGAAATAAAACAATTTACGGCTGTAATGTCGAAAAATGGATTGAAATACACATCTATAAAACAGAAATTGAGTATGATCGAAAATCTATATACTTGGTTATATGAAAATGGATATACTAATAACAACCCTTTCACCGAATTCGGACAAGTTGAAGTCAAAAATATCACAAAATCTTTTTCTAAACATAATAATGATAAATCCATTTCACATACCAAAACTCTCCAATTTTTATCTTCATATGAAGAAATAGAAGACATTCCAAAATTAGATGATTTAAAAATGGTATACAAAGCATTAGGAAAGGAAGACCAATTAATGATGCATTTACTTGTTGAAACTGGAATTAGAAAAGAAGAATTGCTTCAATTAACTTTTGGTATGATTAAAGATACTAAAATTTCTAAAAGCGGAAAAACATTTACCTTGTTCTTAAATGCTAATGAAATTCAAATCAAATATAATAAGAGTAGAAATGTGATACTCAGTTATGATTTAAAGACAAAATTATTAAAACACTGTATAAGCTCAAATTATAAAAAATATCAGCAAAAATTTCTAGATAATAATAAAAACAAAACAATAGATGAAACTCCTTTATTTATCAGTAATAGAGGTCATAGGTTTTCTGCTGATAAATTAAATAAGACATTTTTAAAAGCTTCTAAAGAGGCTAACATAGCACCTTTTTCACCTCATCAATTAAGGCATTTCTATGCTTCTAATTTTATATACAAACAAGAATTAGAAGGAAACAATATGGAGCAGGCATATATGTATCTTGCAGAAAGATTAGGGCATTCATCTCCTGATACTACAAAGGCATTCTATGTTAAGTTGGTAAATAAGGAAAAAATGAAAGAAATAGCTGAAAACAGTTTAGAAAGTTTTGCAATAGATTTTTTAATCTAAGGATAATATATGGCAAGAATTGATAAAGTTAAATTAAAAAAAGAAAAAAATAATATAATACATATCGATGTATCTCAAATGGGTGTGAAGATGGATAGATCTTTTTCTAATAAAGATCAGGATTGGATTTTATCTCCTGAAAATAAAGGTGTTGGAGTTATAAACATTAAAGCATTATTTAAAGAAAATGAAAAAAGCAATCTTATGCTTGAGATAAGGCATTATTTTAAAAATCGAAAAACTACTTTTTCTCATAGTTCTGTTTTACATGATTATAAGGCTTTAAGACATTTTATACTAAGATTTTTAAATCATGAAAATATAAGTATATCTTCTTTTTCAGATATTAATTATAACATTTTACTTAAATATTCGGAATTTATCAGGAGAGAAAACACAAACACTTCCAGATATTACAAAAATATTATAAAAGTATTAAATAGCATTAGTAATATTGAGGGAATACCTGTATCTAATGATATTTCCAAAAGAAACTATCCAAATATAAAACTTCCTGCAAATAAGACTAAAGAAATAATACCATATAGTAAAGAACAATTTATAATCTTATCCAGATTGGTCAAAGACATGTTATATTTGTATTTCAATCAAGATAGAAAAAATAAATCTTTGTTTATAAAATCAGCATATTGGTATATTGCTATGTATACAGGTTTTAATCAAACAGGTATGAACTCTTTAAGTATTGATTCATTTAATTTAATAAAAAAAGAAAAAGGAGATATTTTTCAGGTTATTTGTAAAAAGAATAGATCGAAAAGTGGCACTCAAACAATGATAATCCCTATTGAAAATGGGAATGATTTATTTTTAACAGTTTTTAATGAATTAAAAAACATTAGAAGAGAAATAACATCACCAGACCTAAATATTTTTTCTTATTTTTTCAAAAATAAAGAAATTGAATATTTAGGGAGATCTAGTGACTTCCATAATTTTCTTGAGGTGAAGCAATATATTAAAGACAATAACTTAAAAAATGTCAGAACTCTTTCTACTTTAAATATTAGACAATTTTTTAGTTCTCAAATGATGGATAATACAAAATCAGAGCTATTAGTTTCTAAAATAATGGGACATAGTAATATAAAAACTACTGAAAAACATTATATAAAACATCAAATCAATTCGGAATTACAATTTAAATTCAATATCGTTCAGAACTTAATGAATTCCTTTTCAAATAATAATAGTTTTAATGATTGGGTTTTGTTTCAAAATGCTTTTGGTATCTCTAAATTAAGTATTGAAGAAATATATTTAAAAATTAAAGATGGATATTTTGATAATGCTATAGGTAAATGCATTAAAGATTCAGATTATAAAGAAGATAAATGCAGAAGTTATTTAAACTGCCTTAGTTGTAAAAACTATAGTATTGTTGGTGAAATAGATTTATGGAAAATCATTAGCTTTAAAGAAGCCATTATTAAAAATTGTTTTGAAAACGATATCCAGTGGGTCATTGATATAATAGAAAATACAATAAAAGACATGAATACTGATTTAATCTTGTTAGCAAAAAAACGCATGGCTAAATATGGTCCATATCCTTTTTGGAAAAATGAATTAATGGTCAAGGCGATTGTAAAAGGATATATAAATGAATACTCTTAAAATTGATTATAATTATAATATAAATGAACTATTAAAAAATGATAAAAACGAGTTAATCATAAGTTTAAATGGGAAACAAGTTCTTTCAAGATATAAAGATGATTATTGGGATTTATCATTCAAAATGTTATCAAATAACTCATCTAAAATTAAAGGAGTGTCTTTTGATAACAAGAAAATAAATAATATAAGTTTAAAGAAATTTCCATTTTTATATGAAGCTTTGAAAGATATCGCATATAAAATGATCGTAAGTGGTGAAAAAACACAGACCATTTATCATAAAATAAATAGGATTATGTATTTTTATAATTATATAGTTAATGAATGCAAAAAAGACAATATAAATGATATGGAAGAAAATGAAATTGAGTTTTATTTCAATTATATTTCAAATAACAAAAAGAATCTATCTAAAAGTATTATATTAAGTTATTTAAATGCAGTTAAATCATTTTTCACATATAGAATGGAACTAATATATAATATAAGATTTGAACCATTTGTTAATATCACTAATAAGTCTCTATTTAAACATAAAGATAATAAACAAAAAGAAATAATAGAAGATGATGTATGGCAACAAATCACCTTATCATGTGATAATAAAATAAATGAATTCATAAAAAATGTTAAAGAAGAAAGATATATAATTGAACATTATAAATATAAAATTCATAGAGGTATGAAATTAAAAGCTAGAGATATATCACATCTTTCTCAATACTTTAAGGATAAATATGTAACGGTTGATAATCATAAAGCTTATCTTGAAAATATTCAATATTATGGCGGAATTTTAATACAAGCATATACAGGAATGCGTATATCTGAACTGCTTAGTTTAAAAAGAAACTGTATTGTTAAGGAAGATTATGAAACCTCTACATTTAAAGGTCAAATAACTAAAATAAAAGGTCTTACTTTCAAATATGAGGATGTCACCTCAATTGATACAGCAGAAGGGCGATTAGTAGAGTGGTACTGCCCAAATATTATTATCAAAGTTATTAAAGTTTTAAGTTTAATCTCTGAATATACAGAAACCGTTCTAAAAAATTATGCAAATAATTCTATAGATATTCAAGATAAACTTGGCAATTTATTTATTAGTGTTAAAAAGCCAATCGCAAAAAATGAAAATGGGTTAGTTTCATTTACGAGGTTTGATTTAAAATATAATGAAAAAATCAATGAATTAGGGGTTAAAACTCCAATAAAGATAACCTCTCATTCATTTAGGAGAACTTTCGCTAGATTTTTAGCCCGAAGTATATTAAAAATAGAAATCGATATTATCAAGGAGCAATTTAAGCATTTTTCAAAAGATATCACTTTGTATTATATGCGTGAAAGTGATAAAATGGATTCAGCATTCTCTGAATTAGTTGAAGGATATATTAATGCTCAAAATAATAATGATAGCAAAAATGAAAAAGCATTATATGATAAAATAGATTCCACCTTACAACAAGCAATAATGACTGCTAATAATTTTGATGAGTTATCTATATTTATGGCTGGGAGGCAATTAAAAATCGTTAACGAGTATACAGCAACAATCAATGATAAAAGCTCTATATTAAGCCCCATAGAGTGTTTAACTTGTGATGGTAATGTAATCTTGCCTGACATACACAAATCATACTGGAGCGAACTGTTGGTTATGTACAATGAATTAATTGAACTTGAACCTAATGCCGTGAGATTTCAGCAAGAAAGAAATATGGTGGAAAGAGTTTTAAATAAACTTGATAATAAAGAAATTTATATTACAGGAGATAGAAATGAGCAATGATATGACTACAGAAGACATTCTTTGGAAATCTATAAAAGATATTGAATCAGGTAATGTTAAAACAATAAAAGAAGATCCTATTAATGGTTTTATAAAAGGTGATAGAAAAAATTTAACAAAAAGAAACGTTTGTTCTCAATCGGCAAAATATAATAGCGGGAAAGCGATATCAAGACCAACACTTGATTCTTATAAAGATATTTCTGAATATATAATCGAGGGCAAAAAATGTAATGACTCTAGTTTCTTGAAAGAAGAAAATAAAAAACTAAAAGAGCAATTAAATCTTGCTAATAGGGTAATAAAACAATTGCAAGAGAACAATCATAACCTAGCAAATGAAAATTATAAATTAAACGAAAGCTTAAAATATAATTCTAAAGCCCAAATTTTTAATTAATAAAGGAAATTATATGAAAAAAATAAAAGAAGAATTTTTTAATTACGATATATATTTTATATCGTTGATGCAAGTAAATCATGGATATAATAAAATTTCATCTTTAGAGAATGGAAGTAATAAAGTATATTTTATTAAAAAAATAAAAAAAGATAGTTATGGGAACCTAATGGATGAAGAAATTATTATACAGCCAAATGAAAATGAAATAAAAATAGAATTTTCTGAATATCATATGAATAATTATATTCAATATTTTAAATTAACCAATAACAAAACTGATCCAGAACAATATATTAAAAAAATAATATTAGAAGATTTTACTGATTCTATCAAGTTCGATAAAAATAAAGACGGTTATTGGAAGATTAATAATGTAATAGACTTCGAAAAGAATGGAAAAGAAAAACTAGATTTTAAAGAACAATTTCATAAAAAGGAATATATTAACGAATTTAGAAATCGAATAGAAGATGAATACTTAAAACAAAAGCATATTTGTTTAAATCCTAATTGCACATCAGAAAACAAAACCCCATGTAAATCTCATTATATTTCAAGTTTTATATTAAAAAACCTTTGTTCTGAAAATAGCAAAGAAATATTAAAATGCTACCCCTTTGATATTATAAATGAAGATGTAAAATACAGTCGAAATTTAGTATCTGATTTTGTCTTGTTAACTAACTATGAACAAAATCTTTATAATACAGCACGAATATATTGTGGAGCATGTGATAATTCTTTATTCTCTAATTTTGAAAATTCCGAGTCTTTCTTTAATTCTTCTTCAGCAGAATTATACCCTAATATAATAAACTTATTATCAATGAGGTTTATAGATTTTATAAAGGTTAAAAATAAAGAGTTTGAAATATTAGGAGAAGGTTTAGATTTTATAAAAGATAACAATAATAATACAAAAGAAAATATTTATAGAAGAAAAGAAGAGGTTCATGACATTTTTAATATAATAACAAAAAAAGTTGAAAATCCATTGAATTTAAAGTTCCAATTTGAAGTTAATACAAAAATACCTTTTGCTGGAATGACCTTTATAAAAAATGAAAATATTAGAAAAATTTTTGAATTTTTAGGAGACTTTAATTTAAAGAATATTGATCTAAATAATGGTTTTTTAATATTAAACATATTACCTAAAAAAGAAACATCCGTTATAACATTTCATTTTTTTAATTTAAATTATTTTGAGTATTGTGTAGTAAGCACATTCTTTATTAAAAATGTTATGAATGAAAACAATGGAAATATAAAAGATTTTTTAAAATTTTGTTTTAATTCTATGATCATAAATTTTGGAGAAATATTTATGAGTAAACATTTTTTTGATTCATTATCGTTTAATAGAAAACAATCTTTGCTTAATTGTTTTTTAATTAAAGATCATTCTATGATTGATTATATAGATATAGAATATTGCTCTGATAAAGTAAACATATCAAACAATATAAATGATAGAATAAAAAAAGATCCTTATTTTAAAAAACAAAAAGTTATTGATTTGATATCTGCACATATATTTAATCAAGATGAATTATATTTTTTACAAAAAAATATGTTTAATGATGAGAACCTGAATAAATATAAAGTTGTTTATAATTATATAGTAAAAAAAATAAACAAAATTCAAAATAAAGTTAATCAAAAAAAATCAGAACGTGAAAATATAAACAACTATCAAATAATATACGGATATAAAAAAGTTTTTGAAATAGAAAGAATATATGATAAAGCCATAGGTAGAATAGTGTCTAAGTTAATTTACATTGATATCGATTTTATGGATAAAATCTTAAAAAAATACAAGTTCTTAGATAGAGAAAGCCTTATCTCTTTACTTTTGTTATATTGTCTTAAATCGACTTAATTTCAAAATTTACTTGTAACCTTATTTTACTTTTTAATTCTATATTTGCGTTAAGTTCGTTTCATGTGAGCCTTTATTGGAAGAAGTAGACTTTTCTAAGTATCCTGTTATGGACTGGTATATTGCTGGTGGTGAATCTGTTGAAATCGGATATGATCCAAATGACGCAAGACCATTTGATGTTAATTGGGCAAGGAAGATCAGAGATTTCTGTAAAGAGAAAGGTGTCGCTTTCCACATGAAACAGATTGGATGCAATCCCATTGGAGCAGTAAAAACAAGCTTTAAAGGAGATAAGTTGGAAGATATTCCAGAAGATTTGTTAATTAGAGAATATCCTAACTAATATATAAGGAGCCTAACGGCTCCTTTTTTTAATATTAATTATCAATAACAAATTCTTTAATAACAAAATTAAATACATATACTGCCATATATTCCATTATTTCGTGGTCAACAAATTTATAATGAAAAAAATCATTTTTTATATTTAAACAATAATATATGGCTTCATCTTCGTTGCTTTTTAAATGACTACTTTTTAAAAATATATTTCTTATCATTTCGTTATTATATAACTCTAAATTTTCTGTTATTAAAAATTCGTTACTTTTATCATCTTTAAAATTATATACTTTTTTATATATACTTTCTAGAATAGGTATAATTCCAAATATGGTTTTATGAATTCCACAAAGATATCCATAGATACAATCAGAAAATAACTCTAATTCCATTTCAGTTATTTTATAAGATTTTAATTTTTTATACATTTTTTCTATTATACATTGGTGCATAATTGGAAATATATATAAGTCGTTTTTGTAATCCAATATTTTTTCTATTTTTTCTTTAGCTATCATATTTTGAGCTAGTTTATACATTAAGACCCTGTGTAATACTAGTTGTTTAAAACTCACTTCCTGACTAAAATTATCACCATAACTCATATCTGATTTTGCATTTTCATAATTAATAATATCTTTATTATCTTTCAAAATTCCTTTTAAGAACTCTTTTTTTACTTCATCAAAATCTAATGGCGAGTCGAAAAAATCATAAAAATGATTCAAGGCTAAGATTAAACCTTCTGAATTTTTAGGATAATCTTTATAACCTTCTAATATTTGATCTAAGTTATCCATAAATATTTTATTTGAATATAATATTGTCCTACAATGAGGAATAAATATAATATTATTATCATTTTTTCTTAGATTTTTTCTTTTATTGTTTATTTCGTTTATCAATCTACCTTTTTCATTTGATGAGTATATCTTGCTGTTTAACAACTTTACATGATTTTTCATATCATTAAAATATGGAGATATTTCAATATTTTTTTTTGAATTTAATATAGATGTGATTAAAAATAATTTTTTTTCATCATCCTTACAATATGAGTATATTAATAAGTAAACATCTTTACCATTATATATATTTAAATACATGACCATAACTTCTATCAAATCGTTATTTAAGGTTGATTTCCATATTTTTTTATATTTTTCATTATTCTCTATGCGATCGATAAAATATTTAAAACCTATAGGGCCTTTATATCCTTTTATTTTTTTTAACATTATTTTAATTTTTATTTCTGATTTTTCCTCTAGAAAATTTCTAAATCTATCAACTTTTCTCATATATAAACCCATTGTAATTGTTTAATATTAAATTATTTACCATTGCCAAATGATATATGTGACTTAATGATTTTATATGTTCTTTATTCTTAAAAAAACAATGACTATAACAACTTCTTATATCATAATGAAGATATTTATTAGTAAATAAAAATAATATATCTGGATTAACATTGTAATTTTTCTCATCAATTATTTTTCTAATCAATGATGGAGAAGATTTCACATTTTCCTCTATATTTTTATTTTTAGCAGCTTTGAATGTTGAATTACTAATAAAGAAATATTCAGAACAAACTTTATTTAAAATATAATCCCATATAGGTATACTTATCAATGAATTATAATATGACTTAAAAAGAAACAGATTTATACTATCTTGTATAATACTTATAGCAGAAGCATCAATATTTAAAACAGCAAAATTATTAGTGTCATTTACTATAATTACTGGCTCAAAAGTTGTATGTTTATATACATATTTTAAATAATATTCAAAATCAGAATTATATAGATTTAAATTATTACAAATAAAAGAACATAAACTTGTATCATCAAAAATACTCAAATCTATTTCATTAATAATAGAGCAGAAAAGATTATTTTGGTTCTGAAAATAAATTTTCGCTTCACTATATTCATTCATAATTATCCTTATTAATTAATATTAATTTAAATAATAATACTTTATTTCTTATTTTTAATCAATAATTTCAAATAATTTTACTTATATTTTCCATGTTTATTGAAGATAAACATTAAGTTAAAAAATTCTTCTAATGGAAAAATTTGTTTGTAAATAAATAATTAAACTTACTATTAAATTTATTATTTATTGTTATATTGGAAGCATCTCCTTTATTTTAATGGACAAAAGTAAAACATTTAAGTAATATAAAAATCTACTTAATGGGAATATGATAATGAATAATATAGAGAATCATAAGTTATACATTGAAGAAATATTTAGGAAACTTTCAGAAATTCCTTTTTTTAATGCTTTTGTAAAAGATAATGCAAACTATTTTTTATTAAAGGATACAAGATTATTAACTAAAATAGGTATACATTCATGTTTAAAATGTAAGTGTGAGTGGAGTCAGTAACCCCGCCCTGTCGGACGAGGCATGTAACAGAAAAACCAATTAGTTTTTCTAAACAAGTCTGCGACTTGGATTAACTGACCAGCCTTAGTCTGTAAAACGCTGAGTTTTACAGACTACGTTAAAAAACAGATGACACCATAGGATACTTCTCCAGTCCTATGCAATGTCGTAATACATTAAACATTTCTTTGGGGAAGGAAAAGTGTGTTTTACATGAAATGTTTTTTAACTTTGGCGAGGAGATAGCAGGAAAAATGTAACTCATAACATGAGTTGCATTTGATAGCCAACTTTATGAAAACGCTGTTTTTCATAAAAGACAATAAGGTAACTTATTTTTAATAATAAAGGATATTTTCAACTTGAACAGAATAAATAAAAATGTAACCGCCGAGGTGGTTGCATGATGAATAGAGTTTTCGTATTAAGTAAAACAGGTAAAGCTTTAATGCCCTGCCATCCGGCAAGGGCAAGGAAACTATTGCATAGCAAAAAAGCAAGAGTTAAGCGTCTTTATCCTTTTACTATAGAGTTAACTCAACGTTTAAACGGATATATACAGCCTGTTGAACTCAAGTTCGATCCCGGATCAAAACAAACAGGGATAGGGCTGGTTTTACATGGGAAAAACAGGCTGTCTGCCATATATGCTGCTGTGTTAACTCACCGTGGACAGGAAATAAAAAACAATTTAGATAGTCGGCGTATGATAAGAAGAGCCAGAAGAAACCGTAAAACCCGCTACAGACAGGTACGGTTCTTTAATCGTGTAAGAAGTAAGCATAAAGGATGGTTGGCTCCATCC
>PPYF01525269.1_pt1 | contig 55651 bp, 40 predicted proteins | sample 1559871 | NCBI WGS metagenome assembly PPYF01 (sample SAMN08240021, study PRJNA423297) | Human gut metagenome, whole genome shotgun sequencing project.
ACAGAAGCTTATGCAATTCCGTAGCAGGCAAAGCCTTTTTCTGGCGGACATCCACACCTGTATAGACATCATGAAACAGTCGCGGGATATAAGGCGCACTGCCCGCTTCCACTCCACGGTTGTAAATACTACGAAGCATACGCATATACGTAGAAATCGTATTGGGCTTCAAGCCACACTCATAAAGATACTGACCGTAACGCCGTAAACGCTCACGGGTGACCAGTCTGAACGACACGTTAGACGTGCCGCAAAATTTGCTGAAAGAAAAGAGGGCATTCTTGTAGACATGCGCCGTAGAATGCCGTCCCTCCTTTCGCAAACGACCGATGTAGAATTCCGCACACCGGCTAAATCCATTTTTGTTCCTCATTACATCATTAATTATTTGGTATATTATGCCATTTGGCAAGTGGCAAAAGAACGAAAAACTTTCTAATTCTTTCCTATTTCAAACGAAAATCTTATCTTTGCAGCAAGGAAAGTATGCTATTACATAAATTGAATTTAGCAAGCTGGTTAAGAAATTAACAGATCGGCTTGATGTCTTCTTCGGAAGACTATAGGTTTTATCATTTGCCGTAGTCGCAGACTGCTCTGCGTGCTCGTTTATACATAAAGAATTTTTTAGTATACTTTCCTCTATTAATGACAGAGCAAGAAATTAAGATACGTCAGCAAGTAGCTCAGTCTTTTCAAGATATAAAGACTGTTGCAGATTTGACTAAACTGATGAATGAGGTTTGGTCATACTTATGCAAAGGTGTACATAAAAGAATTCCACTAAAAGACGTGACCTATTTTAGTAATTATAAATTGGCTAAAGATGCATATTACAAGTTTTTAATTCCTAAAAAAAGCGGAAAAACACGTGAAATACAAGCACCCATAAAAGATTTAAAACGTCTGCAAATATGTCTGAACTTTATCCTGTCCAGTCTCTATCACCCTCATCCTTCCGCTAAGGGTTTTATTTTGGGACAAAACATAGGTGACGCAGCAAAACCACATGTAAGAATGCCTTATGTTTTTCATTTAGATTTAAAAGACTTTTTTACTTCTATTTCTCTTTATCGGGTAAAGGCCTGTCTTACATTACCTCCATTCAATCTGAATGGAGATAAAGAAAGAATAGCTTATTGTATTGCCAATATATGTTGTACTAATGACGGCAACAGAGCCTTCTTACCTCAAGGCGCACCGACTTCTCCCATTTTATCTAACATTGTAAGTCTGCGTCTGGATCGTAAACTTACCGGACTTGCCAAAAGATTCAGTGCTAGATATACACGCTATGCAGATGATATAACTTTTTCATCCTATCAGGACATCGCAAACAACACAGAGTTCCAGCAAGAACTAGTCAGGATCATTTCGGGACAGAACTTCCAAATTCAACCTTCCAAAACCAGAGCAGAAGGCAGAGGCTACAGACAGACTGTTTGCGGCTTAACGATCAATGAAAAGGTAAATGTCTCAAAATCGTATGTCAAAGAGATTCGGTTATATTTATATTTATGGGAACGATATGGATACGAACGCGCGCAGATGTATCTCGATTCAGATATAAAGAAAACAAAAGACAACTGTTCTGACATTCCTCAATTATCCAACTATTTAAGTGGAAAAATCCAATATATGCGGATGATAAAAGGAAATGGTGATACTACTTATAAAACATTGCAAAATAAATTTATTTACTTATATATTCCTCAGTGGAAAGAATGGAAAAAGAATATACTCGACTTCTGTGATGCGGTACAGAACTCTAAATTAAGTATAGAAGAGCTAAATAAATGGTATAAAACAATTAGTACAAACATCAACATACACCTGCTAAAAGACACACCCCTCTATACTTCACTTACCAAAGCTCTGTCTTGTTTAACTTTAAAAGCATCTGATACTCCCACACAGACTGTCTTTAAGGAACAAATACACAATGCCACACTACTACCATCCTTTTTATATGAGAATTTCAGCAAAAACGATCCGCTCAAATTTATCACTCATATCTGGGATGGAAATGCTGACAATTGCAAATTTGAAGGATATGAGGATTTTATCCGAAAGGAACAAATTGCATTTAAAGAGATAACCGAACGTTTTAAAACAATAGATAAGAATCTTTTTTACTGTTTTTACGGTTTTCTACATAATCCCCTCAACAACAGAGGATGGGGGCAATATAAAATAAAATCCGGATGGAGTTCTTCATGGCTAAAAGCATGGTGTTCTGAACATCCGGAACGTTCTCCTTTCGATTGCCCGATTCCGGAAAATAAACGCGAAATAGCAAAAAATGTAAAATTGAACTATTTCAGTGATATCGTAGAACTATTTAAGTCTGAATTTCAGTTCAGGCTGGAGACACATCAACTAAAGAAACTTCTGCGAGAACTAGTCAAGCAATATTTAAATTTCGATTTTCATGTTACTTTTGAACTAACAGACACCAAATTATACACAAACGTATATATGATACGTAATATTCTATCCGACATACTACATGACATGGCACAAAGGAAGCAGTTTCCCAACATTCTCGTAAAAGTAGAAGACCTTGGTTCTGATTATGTAGACATCTTACTTAGTCAACAAGATTCGAATTATTACGCCACTCACCAACAACTGATGCAGGAAATTGAATCAGGAGATTTTTGTGAATGGAAAAGAAAAATGATAAACTTATGCGACTGGTATGTGGAAGCACAATGTAAAGATGGAGTATTCCGCATCAAGTATTTAAATAGTATTCAGTCTGATCGGACAATAGCAGAACCTTTACTTTTAGATGGAGTAAAGGGATTCACTCACCGAATCCGTATATATAAACATTATGCTTATGAAAATCCTAATTATAGATGAAAAGAAAACACGGCGAGAAGAGCTTGCTTCAATAAATAAGGAAGTAAACAACATATTGAAGAACTGTGACCAGCTTCACATCCTGACAGGGAACGAATGTACTTCTTTTATTGAAGAAATTCGTTCCAACAAAGAGACATCCCATATTGCGAAGTATGCAATCATTTGTTGCCACCACACATTTGTGGAAAAAATAGAAGATCAGCTAAAAAAGATATGCCGGAAAAACAGTATTCCACTAATTTTCTTTTCCGGACGTTATTCCTACTCCTACATGAGTGATAATGTATTGCAACTGAGCGTCGACAAATTTTACACACAGGCATTGCCATGCATAGTGCAAGATATAAAAGCAGAAAATCCGCTGATACTTGAAAAAATAGAATTCGGAGAAGATTATGAAGTTGCCATATTAATGAACACAAGAAATAAATTGATAGAATGGCTTGAAGCTGAAGACGACACGCAGACATATTCAGAACTTGATTTAGACAGTTATGTATTAGAATTAGCCAACGATGCTTCGTTAACCGAATGTGTGCATGAAGATAAAGGGTATAATCCGACCCTATTACGCGAACAGATTAATAGTATATCCTCACTTATAAAACAAAAAATATGAAACCTGCCTTGATTTACTATAAAGAAAATGTATTTTCTCAACTTGATTATTTTCAAAACATCCGTTTAGCCACTTCCGGACACACTGTTGATGAAAGATTTTATCTGACATTCAATGACTTATCAGAAAGCTACAACAAAGAAGAAATCACAGCCATTTTCATTATGAACACATTATCTGATAATGCTATAGAATTGCAAGGACTTCAGATGGCACACTATATACGTATTATAACCAGAGGCGAAGGAGTAGGAAAGCTGCCCATTTTCTTAATTGGTTCAGAAAATATCACCGAATTATTACGTCTTTCAGATTATTCCTCCATTCTACAGACTCCGGCGGTGGAACTTTTACCTTATTCTAAAGAAAAAGTGAAAAATGTCATTGACAATATTCATACCTATAAACATCTGGAAAATTATGAAGGATATCTAAAAAAAACTCATATACCTCAACCTAACAACTATCTTTCCCATCATTCTATAACAAGCGAGTGGTCTCTCTACCAATGGTCTAAATGTCTGAATATCAAATCGGCTATAGAAAATCATATTGAAAGGAATTTATATTACAGGTATGTTACATCACAACACCCCGAGTGCGGCGATAAAGTAACGATTGATTATCCTCCATATCCATCAGAATCAGAGTCGGAAAAAAAACGCATTCTTATTATTGATGATGAAGCAGATAAAGGATGGGGTGAACTTTATAAGAGACTATTTTCCCACTACTCCAACATTGAAGTAAATACGCTGAAAGGCTTTGATTATGCATCTGACACCAAAGAAGCCTTACTTCCAAAAGTAAAGGAGACGATTGAAGAAAAACCGTTTGAACCATACCATTTAGTATTACTTGACATCCGGCTACTGCAAGATGACTTTAACAAGAAAACAGACTTCTCCAGCTTTGATGTTATCAATATGTTGCAAACACTTAATAAGGGAATCCAAATTATCATCGTGACAGCCTCCAATAAGGCATGGAACCTACAATATACTTTAAACAAAAATGTATTTGCTTATATCACTAAAGAATCTATTTTTGATAAAAGTTGCTCTAAAGAAAAACTGGAAGAGTTATTAAAACAATCTGTCAATGCAATCTCTAAAAGTCATTTTCTCAAGAAAGTGGCAGAAAATGAAAAAAAGATTTTGGACAGATTAAACGATAAAACAAGCACAATAAGTGTTCCTATTAGAAAAAAGATGCTTGATAATATAAGGGAACAAATAGAAATAGCATGGATCATGTTAACAAATTACCGCTTTGATGAAAGATATCTACGATATGCTTACTTGTCATATTATCAGATTCTAGAACTTTTTGCAGAACCAAGCCCTGATATGTATATCAAAATCAAAAACAAAAAGGATATTTATTGCGAAGATATAAACGGAAATGATATTAATTGTTCTGAAAAGCTAAAAATGATATATGATAAAACCTGGAAGGGCAATTTGATTCAACAAACACAAGGTACTCATAAAGAAAAAGAGTTAGAACTGACACCATACGCACGCATTGGTTCATGGATGTTTGCCCGTACCACAAACCGACATTTCATGACATTATTGGAATTAAACTCTACAAGAAACAACAACACCCATGGAGGAAGTAGCACTTCCAATATTGATTTGGAAAAAAGACTTCTAAAAATGATGGCTCTCATCATCGATTTCATGGATAATGCATAACATTCTACACATTTTATTGCCAATTTTTCCACTTTGCCAAATAATAAGGGACATCCTTCAAAAGAATGCCCCTTTATACTTCCTGTTTCCTAGTTTTATACGTATGTTTCCAACAATTTCACATTTCCTCCTTCAGGAGTGATTGTGATGTCTTGTGTAGTTGCAGGCAACAAAATAGATTCTCCAGCACTAACAGTCAGTTCATTGCCTTCATTGTCTCTCATCTTGCAGGATCCTTCCATACAGATAAAGATCACGAATGAATCGAGTTCGGAATAGTCGCAACTGATTTCTTCAGTCATGTCATACAGAGAAGTCGTAAAGTAGGTGCAGGCAACCAGTTCTACCGGCTCATCCTTCAACGGTTCGTATTTAGTGCGATAGTCATCCAATACTTCGTAGTTGATGGCTTCACGGGCTAAGTCGGTGTGAAGTTCGCGGGTTTTGCCATTCGCATCTTTACGGTTGAAGTCGTAAATACGATAAGTAATATCAGAGGTTTGCTGAATCTCGGCGATGAAAGAACCTGCCCCGATGCTGTGTACGCGTCCGGCAGGAAGGAAAAACACATCACCCGGATGGATCTCATATTCCTGCAATACGTCGGTAATCGTATTGTTCAACACGCGTTCTTTATATTCTTTCGGGGTAATCTGTTCAGAGAATCCTGAACGCAATTTAGCTCCTTTGTCGGCATCTACCACATACCACATCTCGGTTTTTCCCATCGAATTATGGCGTTTCTTCGCCAACTCATCTGTTGGGTGTACCTGGATTGACAAATCCTGTTTGGCGTCGATGAACTTAATGAGCAACGGAAATTTGTTGCCGAAACGGGCATAATTCGCTTCACCAACCAGTTCCTCACGATACTTTCTTACCATATCGGCTAAGGTTAAACCTTTATCCGGGCCATTAGCCACTACGGATTCATTGTCCTCAACACCGGAAATCTCCCAGCTTTCTCCTACTCCTTTCAAGTCAGAGTTCAAATGCTTGAACGGAATAATTTTGTCGCCCCCCCAAAGCGTCTGCTTCAGAATTGGTTCGAATTTTAATGGATACATTTTTGTTTTTCTTGTTATAAACCTAGATTAAATTCGCTCGGATTGTTACAATCCGGGAACAAACATACAAAAAATTGTTCAGTTTTTAAGAAAAGGAGGATGAAAATTCATTTAAGAAAGATTCTTTCGTTTTTATATCGAATATTTTTCAATTCCAATTCTGTATTAACGGCAAGACTTTTGTCATTTCCGAAAAAAACATGAAGTAATAAAGCTAAACTTTCCTAAAGTACCTGTTATATTTAGTCGGAATAATTTGTGAGTAAGAAAGAATTTCCCTTTATTTGCAGGAAATTTTTAATAATACCAGTTTAATAATACCAGACATGAATAACACATTCCCAACAGAAGGGAATCTATCAGGGCTCAGCCGGAAAGATTTCCAAAAGGATATAAATGATAAGAAAACTGATTTATTTATCCTCAAAAACACAAAGGGAATGGAAGTAGCTGTAACAAATTACGGATGCGCCATTCTTTCTATCATGGTACCGGACAAAAACGGTAAGTATGCCAATGTAATCCTCGGACACGACAGCATCGACCACGTCATCAACAGCCCGGAACCTTTCCTAAGCACTACTATCGGACGCTACGGCAACCGCATCGCCAAAGGAAAATTCACTCTGTTCGGCGAAGAACATGAACTCACAATCAACAACGGACCTAACTCCCTGCACGGAGGACCTACCGGTTTCCACGCTCGTGTATGGGACGCTATACAACTTGACGAGAGCACAGTGCAATTCAACTATGTTTCTGCCGATGGCGAAGAAGGATTCCCCGGCAACCTGGAAGTAGAAATGACCTACCGCCTGGAAAACGAAGTAAACGCACTGACTATCGAATACCGCGCAACAACCGACAAAGCCACAGTCGTTAATCTGACTAACCACGGTTTCTTCAACCTCGCCGGTATCTCCACTCCTACTCCTACCGTCAACGACCACATCGTTACTATCAACGCTGATTTCTATACGCCTATCGACGAAGTTTCTATCCCAACAGGCGAAATTGCCAAAGTAGAGGGTACTCCGATGGATTTCCGCACTCCGCATACCGTAGGCGAACGTATCAATGACAAATTCCAGCAACTGATTTTCGGTGCCGGTTACGACCACTGCTATGTACTGAACAAGATAGAGAGCGGCTCACTCGACCTGGCTGCTACTTGCAAAGACCCAAAAAGCGGCCGTATCATGGAAGTGTATACCACCGAAGCCGGCGTGCAACTCTATACAGGCAACTGGCTGAATGGATTTGAAGGCGCACACGGAGCTACATTCCCTGCAAGAAGCGCTATCTGCTTTGAAGCACAGTGTTTCCCGGATACCCCGAACAAACCGCATTTCCCATCGGCTACTTTGCTGCCGGGTGATGAATACCAACAGATCACTGTCTACAAGTTTGCTGTGGAAGAATAAGATTTGAAAAAACAACTAACCTAATTTTATAAACTAACATTTTTTTTGAACCATGACACAAGAAAAAAAGAACGGTAAAATCATTGCAATCATTACGATGATTTTCCTTTTTGGTATGATTTCATTTGTTACCAACCTCGCTGCTCCTATGGGTATCGTGTTGAAAAACCAGTTTGACGTATCAAACGCATTAGGTATGCTGGGAAACTTCGGAAACTTTATTGCATACGCAGTAATGGGTATTCCGAGCGGTATCCTGTTGCAACGCGTGGGTTATAAGAAAACAGCACTGATCGCAGTAGCTATCGGTTTCATTGGCGTAGGTATCCAATTCTTATCCGGTCATTCAAGCCCGGAAATGGCATTTGCCGTTTATTTGATTGGTGCATTCGTAGCAGGTTTCTCTATGTGTTTGCTTAACACTGTTGTAAACCCGATGTTGAACAAACTGGGTGGCGAAGGTAACAAAGGTAACCAGCTTATCCAGGTAGGTGGATCTTTCAACTCTGTAATGGCTACCATTACTCCGATGTTTGTAGGTATCCTGATCGCCGGATCTATCGAAAAAGCTACTATTTCTCAAATATTCCCTGTGATGTACACTGCTATGGCTGTGTTCGCTTTCGCATTCTTCGTACTTCTGTTTGTACAAATCCCCGAACCTAATGCCAATGCTGCAACAGAGCCTATCGGCAAATTGATGAAGGGTGCTTTAAAGTTCCGTCATTTCATCTTGGGAGCTATTGCAATCTTTGTATATGTAGGTATTGAAGTTGGTGTACCGGGTACTTTGAATCTATTCCTGACAGACCCTGTAGAAAAAGGCGGAGCAGGTATCGCTTCTACTATTTCAGGTTTCGTGGTAGGAACTTATTGGTTCTTAATGTTGATCGGCCGTCTGGCAGGCGCATCACTCGGTGCTAAAATTTCCAGTAAAGCGATGCTTACGTTTACATCTGCACTGGGTTTGATTTTAGTATTCCTTGCTATCTTCTCTTCTACCGGAACATTGGTTAACCTGCCTGTACTTCAACAGAGTGCTACCGGCGGTTTGTCATTCGGTTTTGCTGAAGTACCTATCAACGCTATGTATTTGGTATTAGTAGGTCTTTGTACTTCTATCATGTGGGGTGGTATTTTCAACCTTGCAGTAGAAGGACTAGGAAAATATCTGGCTGCTGCTTCCGGTCTGTTTATGGTACTGGTTTGTGGTGGAGGTATCCTGCCTGTTATCCAAGGTTGGGTGGCTGACATCGCCGGTTTCATGCCTAGCTACTGGGTTATCATCGCCGCACTTGCTTACCTGCTGTTCTACGGCCTAGTAGGTTGCAAAAATGTAAACAAGGATATTCCTGTGGAATAATTTTCGATTTCTGATTTATGATTTCTGAATTGCTCATAATTCAGAAATCATAAATCAGAAATCTCTATATTATTATTATTATTATTCACCTTTAAAATATAAATATCATGGATACAGAATACGTAAGAAGTCGCTTCATTAAACACTTTGACGGAACTACTGGATTTTTATATGCTTCTCCGGGCCGTATCAACCTGATCGGTGAACACACTGACTACAACGGTGGATTCGTATTTCCGGGAGCCGTAGACAAAGGCATGATTGCTGAAATCAAACCAAACGGCACTGATAAGGTTAAAGCTTACTCTATCGACTTGAAAGACTATGTAGAATTTGGTCTGAACGAAGAGGATGCTCCACGTGCCAGCTGGGCAAGATATATTTTCGGTGTATGCCGTGAAATGATTAAACGTGGCGTTGACGTGAAGGGATTCAATACTGCTTTTGCAGGTGATGTGCCTCTGGGTGCAGGTATGTCTTCTTCTGCTGCTTTGGAAAGTACGTATGCTTTCGCATTGAACGAACTGTTCGGTGAAAACAAAATAGATAAATTTGAATTGGCTAAAGTGGGCCAGGCAACAGAACATAACTACTGCGGTGTTAACTGCGGTATCATGGACCAGTTTGCTTCTGTGTTCGGTAAAGCAGGCAGCTTGATCCGTCTGGATTGCCGTTCACTGGAATATCAGTATTTCCCATTCCATCCGGAAGGCTATCGTCTGGTTCTGATGGATTCAGTGGTTAAACACGAATTGGCTTCTTCTGCTTACAACAAGCGTCGTCAAAGCTGTGAAGCTGCTGTTGCCGCTATCCAGAAAAAACATCCGCACGTAGAATTCCTGCGCGACTGTACGATGGCTATGCTGGAAGAAGCGAAAGCTGATATCAGCGCTGAAGACTATATGCGTGCAGAATATGTAATCGAAGAAATCCAACGTGTACTCGATGTTTGCGAGGCATTGGAAAAGGATGATTACGAAACTGTAGGTAAGAAGATGTACGAAACTCATCACGGCATGAGCAAGCTGTACGAAGTAAGCTGCGAAGAACTCGACTTCCTGAATGACTGCGCTAAAGAATACGGTGTGACTGGTTCACGCGTAATGGGTGGTGGCTTCGGTGGTTGTACGATCAACCTTGTTAAGGATGAGTTGTATGATAACTTCGTTGAAAAAACAAAAGCTGCTTTCAAAGCTAAATTCGGCAGAAGCCCGAAAGTGTATGACGTAGTAATCGGCGACGGTTCTCGTAGACTGGAATAAGAATTTATTCGTTATTAAATAAGTAAGAAGGGCGGCTTCCGTGATGGGAGCCGCCCTTATTTTTTACACGGCATAATAACACACAATCTCAACTCTATTCTCTTAAAATGAGAAAAATTCTCATTTTAAGAGAATTATCTAAAACTATTCGTATCTTTGCCATGTTCTATAGAATAGACAACTTAATATAAAAACAATATGATAATCAATTTTACAGTAGGCAACTATCGTTCGTTCAAAGACAAAAAGGTTTTGAGCATGGAAGCTACCGCTATTAAAGAATTGAATGAATCTGTTATAGAAAAAGAAGGATATAGACTACTTCCATCAGCTGTTATTTATGGAGCTAACTCAAGTGGAAAAAGTAACTTTTTAAAAGCGATTGGCAAATTTGGAGAGATAGTCAACTATTCTTCTAAAATGAGTTCTACAGATAAATTAAATATTACTCCTTTCTTATTAAACCAAAAATCAACTCAAGAACCATCATTTTTTGAAATAGAAATACTGATAGATAACCAAACATATACGTATGGCTTTACCGCAGACAATCTGAAGGTTTATGAAGAGTGGTTATATATAAAAGAGGGAAAAGCAAAAAAGGAAAAATGCTTATTTGTTCGTACAGAAGAAGGAATCGGAATAGCTGACGAGTATAATGAAGGCAAAGGTTTGGAAGAAAAGGTACGTGACAATGGACTATTTTTATCTACAATTGATTCTTTTAACGGTGAAATTGCCAAAAAAATTATTCATAAAATTGACTGTATCTGGGTAATATCAGGTATCGACCATGAATCTTGGTCTGTATTTACAAATGATATGTGTAATAATAAAAATCCAGAACTTAGCTTTCAACAAGAGATTCAAGATTTCTTGAAATCTATGAATGTAGGGTTTAACAGATTTGAACTTCCCGAAGATGAAAAGTTGGCAAAAGAAGTAAAAGCATACACCATACATAATTTGTATAATGAACAGGAAGAAGTCATTGGAGAAACCCGCTTTTCCATGAAAGAGCATGAGTCATCGGGTACTAACAAACTATTCGATTTGGCCGCCTTAGTTATTGGTCAATTGGCGTTGGGAGGTCTACTAGTTATAGACGAACTCGATTCCAAGCTCCATCCATTACTGACTCAACATATTATTAAACTTTTCAACAATCCAAAAACAAATCCCAAGGGAGCTCAACTAATATTTGCTACCCACGACACCAATTTACTGAATGTAAAAACATTCCGTAGGGATCAGATTTGGTTTACGGAAAAAGATCATTCGGAAGCTACCGACCTCTATTCATTAGCAGAATTCAGAGAACCGGAAGGAAACAAGATTCGGAAAGACCGTAGTTTTGAAAAAGATTATATCAACGGACGTTACGGCGCAATTCCATATATTAAAGATTAATACACAATGAGTAGACTGCTGCCGAAACATCGGTTTGAGGAAATAAAAAGAGAACAAAGACAGGCAAAACTGGATAAAAGAAGAAAAGTAGCAGTACGCAATGTATCTGTTAGTTTCCTTATCGTATGTGAAGGTGAAAGAACTGAACCTAACTATTTCAAGGCTTTAATAAAAGACCGTTATTCGGATATCCGTGAGGTTACAATTGAAGGTAAGGGACAAGGTACAGTCAGTCTTATCAAAGAAACCATAGCTATTCGTGATAAATCAAATAAAGAGTTTGACAGGGTATGGGCTGTTTTTGATAAGGATGACTTTAATGATTTCAATGACGCCATACAGCTTGCAAAAAAGAATCATATTCTTTGCGCATGGTCTAATGAGTCATTCGAACTTTGGTATTATCTACATTTTCAATATTTGGATACCGGCATATCCCGTTCTCAATACATTGAGAAAATAGAAAGGGAAATACAAAATAGAACAAATGATTCAAACTACCGATATAAAAAGAAATCACCGGAAACTTTCGACATATTACAACGTATAGGAGATGAATCATTAGCTATCAAACACGCTCAACGCTTAAGAGAATCATTTTCGGGAACAGATTATGCGGCTCACAAGCCTTGTACTACTGTATATGAGCTAGTAGAAGAACTAACTCATCCTGAAAAGTTATTATGATCATAACATAACTATACATCAAGAAGGGCGGCTTCCGTGATGGGAGCCGCCCTTACTTTTTACAATTAACAAAAATCTAGAACCTATTGGTCTAATAACATCTAATTAGTTCTACTTATTTCTTCGTGAACTTATATACCGCGAACGTAGTGGGTTCCAGTTCGGTAGTAAACACGTTGCCTTCAATAGATACCGGAGTTTCCTGCGGAACGATGGCAAAAGGTTGCTCAAGTGTATTATCCTTATCCAAATCAATCGAACGAAGTTTGATACAACGGCCATCAGACAGTACATCTTGTTTTTTCAATCCTTCAAAATTCAAGGAAATTGGCTGTATTGTGGCGGAAGTATTGGCAACCTTTACAATCAGTTCATTCTTATCCTTATCGTAAACAGCACTGGCAAAGAGTCCGTTCTGTCCTTCGGCTCCCGTTACATTTTTCTTGTTCATGGTAAGGGGAAGAACATTTGTTCCTTTGTTTTGTGCATACAGTTGTTGTACATAATAGCTAGTGGTACGCACAGAGTTCAGGTTATCGAACCAAATCATATCAGGACGCCATTGCCATCCTTCCACATGAGCGAAAAGCGGAGCATAGGTGGCCATGTGAACGATGTCAGCATTACGTTCCAATCCGGTCATGAAAGCAGCTTCGAGCAAAGCAGCATGATAATGGTTCCATTTCTTTCCTTTTCCATGGCAGGCATATTCGCCGGCAAAGACTTTCGGACCTTTACGATCGTAGTTGTCATAGCGGGCACCTTGTGCCAGGAACCAACTTTCGGGACGATAGAAATGTTCATCCACCAAATCGGCTTTCAGACGTTTCATTTCAGGCCACAAGTAATCAAATTCTTTTCCTTCGGAATTCGGACCGGAGCTACCTACTATTTTAATTTCCGGGTGAGCTTTACGAATGGCTTTGATAAACGGTTCGAGACGTTCGGGATATTCTTTTCCCCATTGTTCGTTACCGATACCGACAAACTTCAGGTTAAACGGTGCAGGATGTCCCATATCGGCACGTACCTTTCCCCATTTGGTATTCACGTCTCCATTAGCAAACTCAATCAGGTCGAGTGCATCCTGAATATAGTTATCCAAATCACAAACGGCTACGTGAGCTTTCGGATCATTATTCTGATATTGGCAGGAAAGTCCGCAATTCAGAATCGGCAGAGGTGCCGCACCCATTTCTTCAGACAACAGGAAATATTCGTAGAATCCCAATCCATAGCTTTGATAATAATCAGGGAAGAATCGGTGAGTAAAAGTATACTGCCAACGATTTTCATTTAAGGGACGGTTCTCTACCGGGCCAACTGATTTTTTCCAGTCGTAACGAGTCTCCAGGTCGGTACCTTCTACAATGCAACCACCGGGAAAGCGAAAGACTCCGGGATGAATATCCGCCAATGCTTGTGCCAAATCCTTACGAAGACCATTTTCGTGTCCCTTCCAAGTATCAACCGGGAAAAGAGAGACGTGCTCCAAATCTACTGTTCCTTTGGAAGTAAGAAAAATACGAAGTACGGATTTCGGATGAGTACTGCCGGGCTTCAAGATTATCTGGTATTTTTTCCAGTCCTTAGAATCAATCGTAAGATTCCCTGCGACAAGCGCCTGACGTTCGCCCATTGATTGGGTATCTACAAGTTCGATCCTCAATGTTTCTTTCGTACTTCCTTGCGGCAAACGCGCCCAAACGGAGAAGCGATATTCCTCCCCCTTCTTGACACCGATACCGAAGAAACCTTCGTTATCCAATCCGGTATGCTTATGTGCATGTCCGGGGTTAGAAAGGCGTACGTAATGCGGATTGCGTTCAAAAGGGCCATCATTCATTAAGGATACTTTTCCATACGTTTTCCATCCCATCAGGTGCTGTGGAAATTCAAAGGAACGATTCTTCACCAGTTCGGCATAAAGTCCGCCGTCGGCAGCATAGTTGATGTCCTCAAAAAAGAGTCCGTACATAGTAGGTTGGATTTCTGCACCCAGCTTCTTCGTCTGTATCACCAACTCATTAGTTTGCGCATGAAGCGCAAGGTTAGTAGACAAGGCTAATACTGCCAATAAATTTGCGTATCTTCTCATGGTTCTCAATAAAAAATTATATATAGTTAAAATGCAAAGATAATCAGATTCTCTATTTTCCCCGTACCCGATTTTATCATTAACGGGTGTATATCGGTCAAAAAGGATCAAATTCCATTCATTTGCACAATTTTCCATCCGTATCTGATATTTATAATACGAAACCAGATCAAAAAACACCTATTAACCCGCTCTATTATATGAAAAATAAACAGATGGAAAGCGTACATTTATATATATAATAAGGTGTATGGGAAATCATAAAATATACCGTTTATGCTGCATAACATACAAGAGTGTATTTGATACACCAAACAAAAGTGTTACTTTTACACCCAAAATAAGATAAATATCTCATTTACATTAAAAATAAAACCATGAAAAAACATTTTCTACTTGCAGGATTTGCCGCGCTGATGCTGGTTGCGTGCAATAACAAGCCGGCTTCCGAGCTGACCTTGTCCGGTCTTGACCCGGTAAAATTTCAAACAGAAGTGAACAATGCCAAAACAGCTCTTTACACCTTAAAGAACAAGGCAGGCATGGAAGTATGCATCACTAACTTCGGAGGACGTATCGTGTCTGTCATGGTACCCGACAAGAACGGTAAAATGCAAGATGTAGTTTTAGGTTTTGACAGCATTGCTGACTATATTAATGTACCCAGCGACTTCGGTGCTTCTATCGGACGCTATGCAAACCGTATCAACCAAGGACGTTTCGCATTGGACGGCGACACGATCCAACTGCCGCAAAACAATTTCGGCCACTGCCTGCACGGAGGCCCGAAAGGTTGGCAATACAAAGTTTATGAAGCTAATCTGATTGATCCGACAACGCTGGAACTGACACTTGTCTCACCGGACGGAGACGAAAACTTCCCGGGTAATGTGACAGCTAAAGTGACTTACAAACTGACTGAAGACAACGCTATCGACATCAAATATAGCGCAACTACCGATAAAAAGACGATCATCAATATGACCAACCACTCTTACTTCAACCTGGCTGGTGATCCGTCAAAAGCTTCAACCGACAATATATTGTATGTGAACGCAGACTATTATACTCCGGTAGACAGTACCTTTATGACTACAGGCGAAATCGCTCCGGTGAAAGACACTCCGATGGACTTCACCACTCCGAAAGCTGTAGGTAAAGAGATCGACAACTACGATTTCGTTCAACTGAAGAATGGAAAAGGATATGACCACAACTGGGTACTCAACACAAAGGGAGATCTTTCGCAAGTTGCTGCAAAACTCACCTCACCTGAAAGCGGTATCACTCTGGAAGTATATACCAACGAACCGGGTGTACAGGTTTACACAGGAAACTTCCTCGACGGAACCGTAACCGGAAAGAAAGGCATCGTTTACAACCAACGTGCTTCTGTCTGCCTGGAGACACAACACTATCCTGACAGCCCTAACAAGGCAGACTGGCCTTCTGTTGTACTGGAACCGGGACAAACTTATAATAGTGAATGTATTTTCAAATTCTCTGTAGAGAAATAATATTAACTCATAAATCATATTTATTGTGGAAGCATTAGATTGGCTAGTAATCGGAGTCTTTTTTCTGGCTCTGATCGGTATTATTGTTTGGGTAGTCAGACAAAAACAAAATGACTCGGCAGATTATTTCTTGGGCGGACGCGACGCAACATGGCTTGCGATCGGTGCCTCTATTTTCGCATCCAACATCGGTTCGGAACACTTGATCGGACTGGCAGGAGCCGGTGCATCCAGTGGTATGGCTATGGCACACTGGGAAATTCAGGGATGGATGATCTTGATTCTGGGATGGGTGTTTGTACCCTTCTACACACGAAGCATGGTATATACAATGCCGGAATTTCTGGAACGCCGCTATAATCCTCAATCACGTACCATCCTGTCGGTCATCTCTTTGGTGAGTTATGTGTTAACCAAAGTAGCTGTGACTGTATATGCCGGTGGTCTTGTATTCCAACAAGTATTCGGTATCAAAGAGCTTTGGGGAATTGATTTCTTCTGGATTGCAGCTATCGGCCTGGTAGTGTTAACTGCACTTTATACGATCTTCGGTGGTATGAAATCAGTTCTTTACACTTCTGTTCTTCAAACCCCTATCCTACTGCTAGGATCATTAATAATTCTGGTACTCGGCTTCAAAGAATTAGGTGGATGGGACGAAATGATGAGAGTCTGTGGGGCTGTTACCGTAAATGATTACGGTGATACGATGACTAACCTGATCCGTAGCAATGATGATGCAAACTTCCCTTGGTTGGGCGCTTTGATCGGTTCGGCTATTATCGGTTTCTGGTACTGGTGTACCGACCAGTTCATCGTACAACGTGTACTTTCAGGTAAAAATGAAATGGAAGCTCGTCGTGGTACTATTTTCGGTGCTTATCTGAAACTGTTGCCTGTATTCCTTTTCTTGATTCCTGGTATGATCGCATTTGCATTACACCAAAAATATATCGGTGCCGGCGGTGAAGGTTTCTTGCCGATGCTGGCTAACGGAACAGCAAATGCCGATGCCGCTTTCCCGACATTAGTAGCCAAATTACTTCCTGCCGGTGTGAAAGGTTTGGTAGTATGTGGTATTCTTGCCGCCTTGATGAGTTCTCTTGCATCCCTGTTTAACTCATCAGCCATGTTGTTTACTATCGACTTCTACAAACGTTTCAGACCGGAAACTCCGGAGAAGAAACTGGTAGGTATCGGTCAGGTTGCAACGGTTGTAATCGTTATTTTAGGTATTCTCTGGATTCCTATCATGCGTAGTGTAGGCGATGTACTTTATACTTATTTGCAGGACGTTCAATCTGTACTGGCTCCTGGTATCGCTGCGGCTTTCTTACTGGGTATCTGTTGGAAACGTACTTCCGCCCAGGGTGGTATGTGGGGATTGATTGCTGGTATGGTAATCGGTTTAACTCGCCTCGGTGCAAAAGTATATTACAGCAATGCGGGTGAAGTAGCAGATTCTACATTCAAATATTTGTTCTATGATATGAACTGGTTATTCTTCTGTGGATGGATGTTCTTGTTCTGCATTATTGTAGTAATCGTAGTCAGCCTGGCAACCAAAGCTCCGACTGCAGAAAAGATTCAGGGACTGGTATTCGGAACAGCTACCAAAGAACAAAAAGCAGCTACACGTGCAAGCTGGAATCACTGGGATATTATTCATACTGTAATTATTCTGGCTATTACAGGTGCTTTCTACTGGTATTTCTGGTAAAAAATAAGCCCTTCCTTCAACCTTCTCTTTGAGAAAGGTTGAAGGAATCTAAAAATAGTCTTGCCAACGGAAAGACTGGTTTATTATAACTAAAATCACAATCTAAATGGATAAAGATAATTCACAAGAGTCAATGATAAGCTCAAACTCCCTCTCTTTTGGAAAGAACCGGGGGGAGGCTTATTACAGCTCGAATCCCACCTTTTATGTCGGCATCGACTGTATCATCTTTGGTTTCAACGAAGGGGAAATCAGCTTGCTATTGTTAAAGAGAAACTTCGAGCCGGCAATGGGTGAATGGTCACTGATGGGAGGATTTGTGCAAAACAATGAAAGTGTGGATGATGCCGCCAAACGTGTATTGCATGAGCTTACCGGATTGGAAAACGTTTACATGGAACAGGTAGGAACTTTCGGAGCAATCGACCGCGATCCGGGTGAACGGGTTATCTCCGTGGCTTACTATGCATTGATTAACATCAATGAGTATGACCGGAAACTGGTTCAAAAGCACAATGCTTACTGGGTGAATATGAACGAACTTCCCCCGCTTATCTTCGACCATCCTGAAATGGTAGAAAAAGCACGGGAACTGATGAAACAGAAAGCATCCGTAGAACCTATCGGATTCAATCTGCTTCCGAAACTCTTTACATTATCCCAATTACAAAGTTTATATGAGGCCATTTACGGTGAAACAATGGATAAACGGAATTTCCGTAAAAGAGTGGCTGAAATGGATTATATAGAAAAGACTGATAAAATTGATAAACTGGGTTCCAAACGGGGGGCTGCCTTGTATAAGTTCAACGGCAAGGCTTACCGCAAAGACCCGAAATTTAAAATATAATCATTATGCTGGAAGAACTAAAAGAAAAAGTATTTCATGCCAATCTTGAATTGGTAAAGCATGGATTAGTCATCTTTACCTGGGGCAATGTCTCTGCTATCGACCGTGAAAGCGGATTGGTAGTAATCAAACCCAGTGGTGTAAGTTATGATGATATGAAAGCCGAAGATATGGTAGTAGTGGATCTGGATGGCAAGGTCGTTGAAGGACGACTGAAGCCATCCTCGGATACTCCTACTCACGTAGTACTTTACAAAGCATTTCCGGAGATTGGCGGAGTGGTACACACCCACTCTACTTATGCGACTGCCTGGGCACAGGCGGGATGCGACATTCCGAACATCGGAACGACTCACGCGGATTATTTCCATGACGCCATTCCCTGCACGGCAGATATGACGGAAGCGGAAGTGAAAGGCGCTTACGAACTGGAAACCGGTAATGTGATAGTGAAACGTTTTGAAGGATTGAATCCTGTACATACACCGGGAGTGTTGGTGAAGAATCACGGTCCTTTCTCTTGGGGAAAAGATGCGCACGATGCTGTACACAATGCTGTGGTAATGGAACAGGTAGCCAAAATGGCAAGTATCGCTTATGCGGTAAACCCGAATTTAACAATGAACCCATTGCTGGTAGAAAAACATTTCAGCCGCAAGCATGGTCCGAATGCTTATTATGGACAATAACAATTAAAAAAACAGATATTAAAAATTAAAGCAATAACATTATGAATAACGTATTTGATCAATATGAAGTATGGTTCGTAACAGGAGCACAGCTTCTGTACGGAGGTGACGCAGTAATCGCAGTAGACGCACACTCTAATGAAATGGTAAACGGACTGAATGAATCCGGTAAACTTCCTGTCAAGGTGGTATACAAAGGTACTGCCAACTCTTCTAAAGAAGTGGAAACTGTATTCAAAGCTGCCAATAACGATGAAAAATGCATCGGTGTAATTACTTGGATGCATACTTTCTCTCCTGCTAAGATGTGGATTCATGGCCTGCAACAGTTGAAGAAACCGTTGTTGCACCTGCACACACAGTTCAACAAGGAAATTCCTTGGGATACAATGGACATGGACTTCATGAACCTGAACCAGTCAGCTCACGGTGACCGCGAATTCGGCCATATTTGTACCCGTATGCGCATCCGTCGTAAAGTAGTGGTAGGTTACTGGAAAGAGGAAGACACTTTGCACAAGATCGCTGTCTGGATGCGTGTTTGTGCCGGTTGGGCAGATTCACAGGATATGCTGATTATCCGTTTCGGTGACCAGATGAACAATGTAGCTGTAACCGACGGTGATAAAGTGGAAGCTGAACAACGTATGGGTTACCATGTAGATTATTGTCCGGTAAGCGAATTGATGGAATACCATAAAGAAATCAAGAATGAAGATGTAGATGCATTGGTAGCTACCTACTTCAAAGAATACGACCACGATGCTTCTTTGGAAGACAAATCGACTGAAGCTTATCAGAAAGTATGGAATGCCGCTAAAGCAGAACTTGCCATGCGTGCTATCCTGAAAGCTAAAGGCGCTAAAGGATTTACAACCAACTTCGACGATTTGGGCGACATCGAATACAATGGTTTCGATCAGATCCCGGGTCTTGCTTCACAACGTCTGATGGCGGAAGGTTACGGATTCGGTGCTGAAGGTGACTGGAAATCGGCTGCTCTTTACCGTACAGTATGGGTAATGAATCAGGGACTTCCCAGAGGTTGTTCATTCCTGGAAGACTACACGCTGAACTTCGACGGTGCCAACAGCTCTATCCTGCAGTCACACATGTTGGAAATCTGCCCGCTTATCGCAGCCAACAAACCGCGCCTGGAAGTACACTTCCTCGGTATAGGTATCCGCAAGAGCCAGACTGCAAGATTGGTATTTACTTCAAAAACAGGCGCAGGATGCACTGCTACAGTAGTAGATATGGGTAACCGCTTCCGCCTGATTGTGAACGATGTGGAATGTATCGAACCGAAACCGCTGCCTAAGTTGCCGGTTGCTTCTGCTCTCTGGATTCCGATGCCTAACCTCGAAGTAGGTGCAGGTGCATGGATCCTGGCTGGTGGAACTCACCACTCTTGCTTCTCTTACGACCTGACAGCAGAATATTGGGAAGATTATGCTGAAATCGCAGGTATCGAAATGGTACATATCAACAAGGATACTACGATCAGCTGCTTCAAAAAAGAACTGCGCATGAACGAAGTTTATTACATGTTGAATAAAGCGCTTTGCTAAATAAAATATTGATTTCAACATGAAATTAGATGCAAAATCAACCATCGAAGCAGGCAAAGCCATTCTTGGTATAGAACTGGGGTCAACACGAATTAAAGCAGTTTTGATTGACCAGGAAAACAAGCCTATTGCTCAAGGTAGCCACACTTGGGAAAACCAGTTAGTTGACGGACTTTGGACTTATAATATTGAAGCTATCTGGTCGGGACTGCAAGATTGCTATGCTGACCTTCGCGCTAACGTAAAGAACTTATACGGCGTAGAGATTGAGACGCTGGCTGCTATCGGTGTCAGCGCCATGATGCATGGTTATATGCCGTTCAATAAAAAAGAAGAAATCCTCGTGCCTTTCCGCACCTGGAGAAATACGAATACAGGTCGGGCAGCAGCAGCCTTATCAGAACTGTTTGTCTACAACATTCCGCTGCGATGGAGCATTTCTCATTTGTACCAGGCTATCCTGGACAATGAAGCGCATGTGAATGACATTGATTTCCTGACTACTCTGGCAGGTTATGTGCATTGGCAGATAACTGGCGAAAAGGTATTGGGTATCGGTGACGCATCGGGTATGCTCCCTATCGATCCGACAACCCACAACTATTCGGCTGAAATGGTGGCTAAGTTCGATAAACTGATTGCTCCAAAAGAATATAGCTGGAAACTGGAGGATATTCTGCCTAAAGTATTGTCGGCAGGTGAAAATGCCGGCGTCCTCACTCCGGAAGGAAGTAAAAAGCTCGATGCATCGGGTCATTTGAAGGCAGGAATACCGGTTTGTCCGCCGGAAGGAGACGCAGGCACCGGAATGGTGGCAACCAATGCAGTCAAACAACGCACAGGAAATGTGTCGGCAGGTACTTCTTCATTCTCTATGATTGTATTGGAGAAAGATTTGTCGAAGCCATACGAAATGATTGACATGGTGACCACTCCTGACGGAAGTCTGGTAGCTATGGTGCATTGCAACAACTGTACTTCTGATCTCAACGCATGGGTCAACCTGTTCAAGGAATATCAGGAACTTCTGGGCATACCTGTAGATATGGATGAAATCTATAGCAAACTTTACAATATTGCGCTCACCGGTGATACCGATTGCGGAGGTTTGCTTTCATACAATTATATTTCAGGCGAGCCCGTAACAGGATTTGCTGATGGAAGACCGTTGTTTGTACGTTCGGCAAATGACAAGTTCAACCTGGCAAACTTTATGCGTACTCACCTGTATGCTTCAGTAGGAGTGCTCAAGATTGGCAACGATATCCTGTTCAACGAAGAAAAAATCAAAGTGGACAGAATTACTGGTCACGGAGGATTATTCAGAACAAAAGGAGTAGGTCAAAGAATACTTGCTGCAGCTATCAACTCGCCTATTTCTGTGATGGAAACAGCCGGCGAAGGTGGTGCCTGGGGTATTGCCCTGTTAGGTTCTTACCTCGTGAACAATGAAAAGAAACAATCTCTTGCCGATTTTCTGGATGACAGTGTATTTGTCGGTGACGTGGGTATCGAGGTATCACCTACGCCCGAAGATGTAGCCGGCTTCAATACATACATCGAAAACTATAAGGCAGGATTGCCTATCGAAGAGGCAGCAGTCAAATTTAAATAATTGACAGTCGGCAATCCATTGTTGTTCATCAAAGATTGCCGATAAATCGCTGTTTATCAAGAGTCAATTCTAACTAAGTATTAACATTAATTATCTCCACCCCTCTCCTCTTTTGGAGAGGGAGATGGGGAGACTATTATCATGAAAACCACCTCGTTCATACTTGCACTTGTCCTGTCCACCTCACTGGGCAAAGCTCAAAACGCCCCACAAGTGTCTTACTTCCCTTTACAGAATGTGAAACTATTGGATAGTCCGTTTCTGCAAGCTCAACAGACTGATTTACATTACATACTTGCATTAGACCCCGACCGTCTGCTCGCTCCTTTTCTCCGCGAAGCAGGGTTACAGCCTAAAGCCCCCAGCTACACCAATTGGGAAAATACCGGATTGGACGGACATATCGGCGGACATTATTTATCCGCACTTTCCATGATGTATGCCGCCACCGGAGATACCGCAGTCTATAATCGCCTCAACTACATGCTGAATGAGTTGAACCAGGCACAGCAAACTGTCGGCACAGGATTCATCGGAGGAACTCCGGGAAGCCTTCAACTTTGGAAAGATATAAAAGCAGGAAAGATCCGTGCCGGAGGTTTCGACCTTAACGGCAAATGGGTACCTTTATACAATATACATAAGACTTACGCCGGATTGCGGGATGCTTACCTCTATGCAGGAAGCGACCTTGCACGCCAAATGCTTATCGTTTTTACAGACTGGATGATCGATATCACTTCCGGCTTGAGCGACGAACAAATGCAGGATATGCTTCGTAGCGAACATGGCGGATTAAACGAAACGTTCGCTGACGTGGCCGAAATCACAGGCGACAAGAAGTATCTGGAACTGGCACGCCGTTTCTCTCACAACCTTATCCTTGACCCACTTATCAAAGAGGAAGACAAATTGACGGGAATGCACGCCAACACACAGATTCCGAAAGTGATCGGCTACAAGCGAATAGCCGAAGTGTCACAAGACGACAAGCATTGGAATCATGCTGCAGAATGGGATCATGCCGCCCGTTTTTTCTGGAACACGGTAGTCAATCACCGTTCTGTCTGCATCGGAGGAAATAGTGTTCGTGAACATTTCCATCCGTCGGATAACTTCACGTCCATGCTGAACGACGTTCAAGGACCGGAGACCTGTAATACTTACAACATGCTCCGTCTTACCAAAATGCTTTATCAGAATTCTCACAATCCGAATCAAACAAACGAACCTGATCCCAACTACGTAAACTATTACGAACGTGCGCTTTACAATCATATTCTAGCGTCACAAGAGCCGGATAAAGGTGGATTTGTCTACTTCACTCCTATGCGTCCGGGACACTATCGTGTATACTCACAACCGGAAACATCAATGTGGTGTTGTGTAGGTTCAGGCTTGGAGAATCATACCAAATACGGTGAATTTATCTATGCGTATCGGAAAGACACTCTTTATGTCAATCTCTTCATTCCTTCACAACTGACCTGGAAAGAGCAAGGCATTATTTTGACACAGGAAACCCGTTTCCCTGATGACAACAAGGTAACTTTGCGAATAGATGAAGCGCCTAAGAAAAAACGTACTTTAATGATACGTATTCCGGAATGGGCGAACCACTCCAAAGGATATAGCGTCAGCATCAATGGAAAAAGAAAAATGTTCGTTATGGCAAAAGGTAACCAGTATCTTCCTCTCTCCCGCAAATGGAAAAAAGGAGATGTCATTACTTTCCACTTGCCTATGAAAGTCAGCGTGGAACAGATTCCCGACAAGAAAGATTATTATGCTTTCTTATATGGTCCGATCGTTCTTGCAGCTTCCACAGGCACAGAACATCTTGACGGTTTATATGCCGATGACAGTCGTGGCGGACATATCGCTCATGGCAAACAAATTCCTCTGCTAGAAGTTCCGATGCTGATAGGAAATCCAGATTCAATCTGCAAGTCTCTTCAGAAAGAACAGAATAGCCGGATTACTTTCAGCTATAACGGAGAGGTTTATCCTGCACAAGGCAAAGCATTGGAACTCGTTCCGTTCTTCCGCCTGCATAATTCCCGTTATGCCGTTTATTTCCGGCAGGCAAACGAAGAGCAGTTTAAAGCGATTCAGGAAGAGATGGCAACGGCTGAACGAAAAGCAACGGAATTAGCTAATCAAACCATTGACCTGATCTTCCCTGGCGAACAGCAGCCGGAGTCTGATCATGGCATCCAGTATGAGCAGGCAGAAACAGGGACGAATAAAGACCGGCATTTCCGACGTGCTAAAGGTTGGTTCGGCTATCAGTTGAAAGTGAAAGAAGAAGCAAGCCGCCTCCTGATTACGGTACGGAAAGATGACCGCAATAAAGTGGCTATTCTTTTGAATAACGAAAAGTTGGCTGTTCATCCAACTGTCAGTGAAGCGGATAAAGACGGTTTCATAACCCTTTCATACGTTTTGCCTCAAAAATTGAATACGGGTAGTTGTCCGATACGTTTTATCCCTGACGGGACAGAATGGACCTCTGCCGTCTATGAAGTTCGTTTACTAAAATAGAAGTCACCACAGATTACACGGATTAACACAGATTATTTATGGGTTATAACATGATAGTAGTCAGAATAAAATCAATCTGTGATAATCTGCGTAATCTGTGGTAAAAAATAATCATTAAACAAATACCATTTATGAAAGCAAAACTATTAGTCAGCACGGCTTTTCTGGCAGCATCTGTATCTCTTTCTGCACAAAAGAGTGCTACCATAACCGTACATGCCGATCAAGGCAAAGAAATCATACCGAAGGAAATTTACGGCCAGTTTGCCGAACACTTGGGTTCATGTATCTACGGCGGTCTTTGGGTAGGCGAAAACTCGGATATTCCTAATATCAAGGGATATCGCACAGACGTATTCAATGCACTGAAAGACTTGTCCGTTCCCGTTCTTCGCTGGCCGGGCGGATGCTTTGCCGATGAATACCACTGGATGGACGGCATTGGTCCGAAAGAGAACCGTCCGAAGATGGTGAATAACAACTGGGGCGGAACCATTGAAGATAATAGTTTCGGAACGCACGAGTTTTTGAATCTTTGCGAAATGCTGGGTTGCGAACCATACGTGAGTGGAAATGTAGGTAGCGGCACAGTGGAAGAGCTTGCCAAATGGGTGGAATATATGACTTCTGACGGAGACTCGCCTATGGCCAACCTTCGCCGTAAGAATGGTCGCGACAAAGCATGGAAATTGAAATATCTCGGCGTAGGAAATGAAAGCTGGGGATGCGGTGGCAGCATGCGTCCGGAATATTACGCAGACTTATATCGTCGTTATTCTACTTATTGCCGCAATTATGACGGCAACCGTCTGTTCAAGATTGCCAGTGGCGCAAGTGACTATGATTACAAATGGACAGATGTATTGATGAATCGTGTAGGACACCGGATGGACGGTCTTTCTCTGCACTATTATACCGTAACCGGATGGAGTGGCAGCAAAGGATCAGCCACTCAATTCAACAAGGATGATTATTACTGGACGATGGGCAAATGTCTGGAAGTAGAAGATGTACTCAAGAAACATTGTGCCATCATGGACACATATGACAAGGACAAGAAAATCGCTCTCTTACTGGACGAATGGGGAACCTGGTGGGATGAGGAACCGGGAACCATCAAAGGACATCTGTATCAGCAGAACACATTGCGTGATGCTTTCGTGGCTTCTTTGAGTCTTGATGTATTCCACAAATATACAGACCGCCTGAAGATGGCAAATATCGCACAGATTGTCAACGTACTTCAATCGATGATTCTGACGAAAGACAAAGAAATGGTGTTGACGCCTACTTATTATGTCTTCAAAATGTATAAAGTACACCAGGATGCCACTTATCTTCCTATCGACCTGACTTGCGAAAAGATAAGTGTACGTGATAACCGCACTGTACCGATGGTGAGCGCCACAGCTTCCAAAAATAAAGATGGGGTGATCCATATTTCTCTTTCCAATGTAGATGCTGATGAAGCGCAGGAAATCACCATCAATCTGGGTGATACGAAAGCCAAGAAAGCTATCGGAGAGATTCTGACCGCTTCCAAACTGACCGATTACAATTCTTTTGAAAAACCTAATATTGTAAAACCGGCACCTTTCAAAGAGGTAAAAATCAATAAAGGTACAATGAAGGTAAAACTTCCTGCTAAGTCCATTGTTACTTTAGAGTTACAGTAATTTTAGAGCAATTACTTATTGTATCACAAACAAGAAGACCGTAAAATTGTCGATAAAAAAGATAGCTCTTTTGGATTGTTAAATCCACATAAAGAGTTATCTTTGCGAACAATCTGACAGAAATCAATTAAATTTTAATGATATGAACGATAACAAACTTATGAATCGTGCAGCGGATAACATCCGTATCTGACTTTGTAAATGTACTCTTTTCTGAGTTTCTAGTATACGACCCCGAGAATCCCCGTTGGGAAGGACGCGACCGCTTCTTCCTCGATCCAGGGCATATGTCTCCGATGCTTTATTCTACGCTGGCACTGACAGGAAAATTCACTTTGGATGAACTGAAAGAATTCCGCCAATGGGGAAGCCCTACTCCGGGACACCCTGAAGTAGACATCATGCGCGGCATTGAAAACACTTCCGGCCCGCTGGGACAGGGACATACTTTCGCCGTAGGTGCCGCTATTGCCGCCAAATTCCTGAAAGCCCGTTTCGACGAGGTGATGAACCAGACAATCTATGCTTACATCTCCGACGGTGGTATCCAGGAAGAAATCTCCCAAGGTTCCGGACGTATTGCCGGCGCACTGGGACTGGACAACCTGATTATGTTCTATGACTCCAACGACATTCAGCTTTCTACTGAAACGAAAGATGTGACCGTTGAAGACACAGCCATGAAATATGAAGCATGGGGATGGAAAGTAATCAGCATCAACGGTAACGACCCTGACGAGATCCGTGCTGCCATCAAGGAAGCACAGGCTGAAAAAGAACGCCCGACACTGATTATCGGCAAGACCGTAATGGGTAAAGGCGCACGCAAGGCAGACGGCAGCAGCTATGAAGCCAACTGTGCTACTCACGGCGCTCCGCTCGGTGGCGACGCTTACGTAAATACAATCAACAATCTGGGCGGTGACCCTACCAACCCGTTCGTAATCTTCCCGGAAGTAGCCGAACTGTATGCAAAACGTGCAGAAGAACTGAAGAAAATCGTAGCTGAAAGATACGCAGTGAAAGCCGCATGGGCAAAAGCCAATCCGGAACTGGCTGCCAAACTGGAAGCTTTCTTCTCCGGCAAAGCTCCGAAAGTGGACTGGGCTGCTATCGAACAGAAAGCAGGCAGCGCAACCCGCGCCGCATCCGCCACTGTATTGGGCGCACTTGCTACCCAAGTAGAAAACATGATTGTTGCCTCTGCCGACCTTTCCAACTCCGACAAGACTGACGGCTTCCTAAAGAAAACCCATTCTTTCAAGAAAGGTGATTTCAGCGGAGCATTCTTCCAGGCTGGTGTATCCGAGTTGTCAATGGCTTGTATCTGTATCGGTATGTCACTTCACGGTGGTGTTATCGCTGCTTGCGGTACATTCTTCGTATTCTCCGACTATATGAAACCTGCCGTACGTATGGCTGCACTGATGGAACAACCCGTAAAATTCATCTGGACACATGACGCATTCCGTGTAGGTGAAGACGGCCCTACTCATGAGCCGGTAGAACAGGAAGCACAAATCCGCCTGATGGAGAAACTGAAAAACCATAAGGGGCACAACTCTATGTTGGTACTTCGCCCGGCTGATGTGGAAGAAACAACCATTGCATGGAAACTTGCCATGGAAAATATGTCCACTCCGACCGGCTTGATTTTCTCCCGTCAGAATATCGTCAACCTTCCGGCAGGAACCGATTACGAACAAGCAGCCAAAGGTGCTTATATCGTAGCAGGTTCTGACGAAAACCCCGATGTTATTTTGGTAGCTTCCGGCTCTGAAGTCGCTACTTTGGTGGCCGGCACAGAACTGCTTCGCAAAGATGGCGTAAAGGTACGTATCGTATCCGCTCCATCCGAAGGCCTGTTCCGCAGCCAGCCTAAAGAATATCAGGAAGCGATTCTTCCGTCAGACGCAAAAATCTTCGGTATGACTGCCGGCTTGCCTGTCACTCTTCAAGGTCTGGTAGGTTGCCACGGTAAGGTTTGGGGATTGGAATCTTTCGGTTTCTCCGCTCCTTACACAGTGTTGGACGAGAAACTTGGATTTACAGCCGAGAACGTATATAACCAAGTAAAAGCAATGCTCTAATGAAAACAATCGGATTAGCATGCGACCATGCCGGCTTTGAACTGAAAGAATATGTTCGCGGCTGGCTGGAAGTAAAAGGCTGGGCTTACAAAGACTTCGGAACAAACTCTACCGCAAGCGTAGACTATCCGGACTATGCCCATCCGCTTGCCCTCGCAGTGGAATCGGGCGAATGTTATCCCGGTATCGCTATCTGCGGCAGCGGAAACGGAATCAATATGACGTTGAACAAGCATCAGGGAATTCGTGCCGCACTCTGCTGGAACGCAGAAATCGCACACTTGGCCCGTCAGCACAATGACGCCAATATTCTGGTGATGCCGGGACGCTTTATCAGCACTGAAGAAGCGGACATGATTTTGACAGAGTTCTTCTCTACACAGTTTGAAGGCGGACGCCATCAGAACCGTATTGATAAGATTCCGGTAAAATAAAGCCTGAAAAGATAAAAATAAATAAGGCAGCTATTATTATTCGAGGGATAACCTCAAATAAAATAGCTGCCTTATTTTTTGAATAGCTGAATCGTATATCCAGGAAATATGTATCTAATATTTACCATTCAAACATTCTAAAACCAGTCACTCGTTTTCTCACCTTCGCAATCCATTGAAAATAGTTTATCCTTTGTGCACAAACTCTTTTTAAGTTTATAATAAAAACGTTTATAGTTTATTATAAACGGGTCTACAGTTTATTATAAACTCTTATAGGACATTTCAGTAGTTTCCATTTGAATTTATACAACAAAAAAGGCTACAAAACCCGTAAGAGTTTGCAGCCTTAAGCCTTTAAATGGATTAGTTATGCCCTAATTACCACAAGTATCAAGCATGACATTTGTTATAATATTACACTTTATTGTAGCTAAATATAGACGCTTATATGGATTACTTTCTTTCATTTTCAAATTTTAATTTATAGTTTTACTGCACGTTTCGTCTACAAATATACAACATAAAAATGCGTTTGTCAAGTCCTTCGAGGTAGTTAAGCGTTCATTTCCGTACCATTTATGAATTAATTCCGCCAACGGATATTTTTAAGTGAATTCCAAGATTACAAAAAAGCGGTTGGTTCGTCTTTATAGAAGACGAAATGATAAAAATGAGATTATGAGTAAACTGAATATGAAAGAATGGATCAGTCAAACGATTCAAGACAAGAAGACTGCGGCGATTCCTATCATGACACATCCGGGTATCGAATGTATCGGAAAAACGGTGCATGATGCAGTGATTAACGGACAGGTTCATTACGAAGCCATCAAAGCTCTTTGTGATAAATATCCTGCGGCGGCTGCAACGGTTATTATGGACCTCACGGTGGAAGCAGAGGCTTTCGGTGCGGAGATTATCTTTCCGGAAAATGAAGTCCCGAGCGTGTCCGGCCGGTTGCTTGCAGATGAAGATGCTATCAAGAAGCTGGAGATTCCTGCCCTGAACAAAGGACGAATCCCTGAATATCTGAAAGCCAATATGTTGGCAGCCAGAAATATCACAGACCGTCCGGTATTTGCAGGTTGCATCGGCCCGTATTCGCTTGCAGGACGTTTGTATGATATGTCGGAAATCATGATGTTGATATATATAAACCCCGAAGCGGCAACAACCCTTTTGCATAAGTGCACCGACTTTATCACTCGTTATTGCATGGCTCTGAAAGCCACCGGAGCGAATGGAGTGGTGATGGCGGAACCTGCTGCCGGATTATTGTCCAATGAAGATTGCCTGCAATATTCTTCCTCGTTCGTCAAGGAAATAGTAGAAAAAGTGCAGGATGACAACTTCACCGTGGTACTTCATAACTGCGGAAACACGGGAAACTGTACGCAAGCTATGGTTTACACCGGCGCGGCGGCCTATCATTTCGGGAACAAGATTAAGATGGAAGAAGCATTGAAGGAAGTTCCTTCCGATGCCCTTGCAATGGGTAATTTAGACCCCGTAAGCCTTTTCAAGATGGCAGGGCCGGAAGAGATGAAGCAGGCAACACTGCAATTACTGGAAACCACCCGCGAATATCCGAACTTCGTATTGTCAAGCGGTTGCGATATACCACCCCATACGCCTTCGGCAAATATAAATGCATTTTATTCAGCATTGGAAGAATTCAACAAATCCCGGATTCAATAATTATATCCGGTTAATGCTACATAATTAATGCTTGAACAAGAGCTTACCTATAAAGATTTACAAATCCCATCGTCCGAAATCTACGAGGCGATGGGATATAAAGATTCTATGCCTGACCAAATGGTAATAGAAGAAACCGACGCTTTACAACAACGCGTCACTCCCCTTCTCCATCCCCGTTTCTTCTTTTTCATTACTGACGGGACACTTGATGTATCAAAAGAGACACTTACCGTAGAAGATACAGTATTTTCTATCGGCAAAACCATTGCACGCCAATTACGAGGTTCGGAATCTTATGCTTTCTTTGTCGCAACTGCCGGAACTGAATTTGAAGAGTTCCAGCACGTCCTTCAAAAAGAAGACGATATGGTGAAAGTTTATATAGCGGACTCATTAGGAAGCATCATAGCGGAAAAGACAGCAGATTACATGGAAAAGGAGTTGGCGGAATTTATGAAAGATAAAGGTTGGAAGCATACCAACCGATACAGTCCCGGTTATTGTGGCTGGCACGTATCGGAACAACAGAAGCTATTCTCCTTATTTCCGGATGGCTCACCATGTGGTATCCGGTTGACAGATTCCAGTCTGATGGTTCCTATCAAATCTGTGAGCGGTGTTATTGGAATAGGTTCCAATGTCCGCAAGCAGGAATATACTTGCGGACTGTGTACCTATGAAAATTGTTTTCGTAAAAGAAAACATAACTAGCATTTTCCATTCTTAGCTGGAGAGTTTCTGCTAGTGACCATTGAAGAAGACATAAAGTCCAATCATTGTCACTATAAGCAATCCCCACATGACAAGCACTATCCGTGCAGGCTTTTCTTCAATCTTTTCCATATTCAATATCCCCAGTTGAGGAGTTTTATCCAACAAGCTGACCACTATCATACCGATACCGATGAATACAAACAAGTAGAAAGACAACAACATAAAATGCGGCCATGCTGTGTACTCTTCCGCCGGAAACACCCATAGATACAGAACTCCCACTCCGATACTGAAAACGGTTCCCAACGTCAAAGCCATATTAGCAGCCAAAGTAGTCGTGCGTTTCCAAAATACGCCGAAGAGGAATACCGCTGCCATCGGCGGAGCTATAAATCCCAATACAGACTGGAAAACATTAAACAGGTTCAGGCCTTTGATGCTGTCAATAGCTATCGTTATAATGACAGATACCAGTGCGCCGACCACTGTAACTACTTGACCAACCCTGATAATTTCTTTTTGTTTTGCCTGAGGTCTGATTTTCTTCACATAGATATCCATAGTGAACACCGTACTCAATGCATTCAGAGCAGAACCGATGGTACTAACCAACGCTGCCGTCAATACAGCCAATACCAAGCCGACCATGCCTACCGGAAACAAATGGGTAACCATCGTCATATAAGCCTCATCCGGATTTTCCAGTTGAGGGAAAAGAGCCAGGCAGATGATACCGGGAAGAATATAAAGAGGTACGTCCAGTATTTTCAGCCATCCGGTAAAGTTCGTTCCCGCCTGACCTTCTTTCAGACTTTTGGCTGCCAGAACAGGCTGTACCATTGACTGGTCTGTACACCAAAACCAGACTCCCATCACAGGATACCCAAGAATAATAGGCAACCAGGGAAAGGCGGGGTCGTCATTCGAGTGGAAAAGATTCCAGTAGTCTGCCGGAACCGCATCCACCAATGCTCCTACACCGCCTACCTTATAGATTCCCATGATAGCCAATGTCGCTGATACCACAATTAACAATATCATTTGATAGACATTCGTATATGCCACCGCTTTCAAGCCGCCCAACATCGTAAAGAAGGCGGAAATGACAAGTAACAACAATGCCGACTGCCACATAGGAATATCGAATACCTGGCGAATCAGAACTCCACCGGCAAACAACGTCAGTGCCAGCCATGAAATAAGAATCGTGACAATAGTGTACCACGCCAAGATATTACGGGTAGACTGCCCGAAACGTTTTCCCATAAACTCAGGCAACGTCGTGACACGGCTCCCCAAATACCGGGGAGCGAAGACAAAGGCAAGCAGACAGATAAAGACAAATGCATACCAGGCATAATTACCCGAAACGATGCCGGTAGTAAATCCGGCACTTGCGGATGCAATCAACATGGACGGGCCTACGTTTGTCCCCCACATGGAGAATCCGATGTGATACCATCTCAACGAATTTTCTGCAAGGAAAAGACTGCTTCCTTTTTTTCGTTTCGAACTTGCCCATATACCAATGGCTATCAGAATCAGGAAGTAAGCAATCAGAATACCCCAGTCTAATGTATCTAAGAATTTCACGTGCATAATTCAAGTATTAAATAAGTAACTAAATCCGTACCGGTTATTTTTTATTTCCTATCAGTTCTTTGGCAACTGCCACGGCTGTATTGGCATTATCACTATATCCGTCCGCTCCGATTTCATCCGCAAATCCCTGGCTCACGGGTGCTCCGCCAATCATGACTTTCACTTGTTCACGAATCCCGGCATCTTCCAATGCCTGAATGACGTCTTTCATATAAGTCATGGTAGTAGTCAATAAAGCGCTCATGCATAATATATCGGCATGGTTCTCTTTCACAGCTTCCACAAACTTGTCACAGGTCACATCAATACCGATGTTGATTACTTCAAATCCACAACCTTCGAGCATGGAAGCCACTAGATTTTTGCCGATATCATGCAAATCACCTTTCACCGTACCAATCACTATTTTGCCAATTGTGGTCGAAGCACTGCCAGCCAGCAAAGGTTTCAACAGTTCCAACGCCCCTTTCATGGCACGTCCCGCCATCAATAGTTGGGGAACAAAAGCTTTCCCATCCTGGAAACGCTGCCCCACTTCACCCATCGCCTTTATCATATAGTTATTGATAATCTCCTGAGGAACTGCCCCGTCGGCAATAGCTTGCTTGGTGACTTCCACGGCAGGTTCCAACTTTCCGGCAACGATTGCTTCATACAGAGGTTTCAGTTTATCCTCTTCTTCACGCTGTTCTTCTTTTATACAAATGCTCTCCTGCCCGACGACCAAACCTGTATCCGATTGAGATTCATTGGTGACAGTAGATGCGGAAGAACCTGTATATTCTTCTATAATCCGCATTGCCTGTTCCACTTCCTTTTCATTGTGGAAGTCCATCTCCAAGTGTACACCGTCCGCTCCGATAGTATCCAATAAAGGTTTCAGTTCATCCAATGTCACCCAACAAGCCATCACGCTCTTTCCGCCAGCCAGTATCTTCTTGTACAAATCGTACCATTTCGGAGAGCCCCCTTGCGGTTCACCCACACCGGGAGTCCATTGGATAGCGTTCAGTTCTTCTATTTCAAGCAAGGCAGGCAGATGATGCATGGCTCCTACTCCGTCCAAGTGATAAAGAGTATAGTCAATCTTCTGACATTGTTCACGGATGAACGGTTGTACAAACCGACGGTAGTCATCCTGGCTAATCATGGTCGAAATATCACTTTGCAGCTTACTCATCTTTCCGGGAGCCCACGATGAGAAATAACAGAAAGCCATCTCGTCCCCCTCACGGATAATATCGTACAATTCATCAAACACTTTGAAATAGATGTCGTTGATTTGCTGCATCTGCTGTTCGAGAATTTCGGGTTGCATTACCGTATCCAGCAATACTTTATCCGTTCCTTTCAATGCCGCCAGGACATCCAGCCCTTCCATCAAGTCGGGCATACCCACAAAGTAGTTGCCATTGGCCTTCGCCTTGCAGGCTTTCAGAAGTTCTTTATGAAGAATCCAGTTCGGATGCTCGGGATTGAAAATGATTTCATCAGTAAAGTCCGGGTCGGGATGAATCCAGATAGTATCTTCTCCCCCTTCAAAAACACCGCCTAGGATAGCCGCCAAAGAACCGGGGCCCAGTTGGGTATTTGCCACCGGGAGAATATCCGCCATCAGGCTGCTGTGTGCCACATACCAGTCTAAGTATTCCGCTCTCCATTGAGGGTCGAACCACTTCTGCGACAAGTCCTTTGCCGGTACGGGCGGTGCAATCTCGGCATGCGGCTGCACTCCTTCCTGGAAATGTTCCCACATATTGAGAATGATTCCTTTATGATTCCACCAGTTTATATAACGTTGTTTTGTTTCTTCCAAATTAGTTTTCCATGTTTTCATACTCTGCCATTTTTTATTTATTCTATTTTATCTATTCCAGAATCCCTTGTAATTCCTGTCAATGTGTAGGGATATGCTCTTGCTTAAATCCATTTCGTCCGTGCAGTCCACCTCTTCCGGATATATCGGTAGAACGGCATCCTCACGTACATATACCGGCATTTCTTCCAACGGCACATATACATCTTTCAACCAGCATGCTCCTTCCAGACGTTCGCCCGTAAAGAAGTTCACCCATTTGCCTTCGGGAAGATAGACATCTCTTCGGTTCTCACTATTCATCACCGGAGCGACCAGAAAGTCATTGCCAAAGTAATACTCGTCATCTATATGCCAGCAGAGCTTATCTTCCGGGTGATGCAGGATAAGCGCCTGCAACAATGGATAGCCACTTTCTATGGCAATCCTGCTCTGTTCCACGATATATGGAATCAGCGAGTAACGTAACTTCCACCATTTCTTCACCAACGGGGCAATTGCCGGATAATGCCAGGGCTCGCGTTTGTTGGTTCCATGATAACGGATATGTGACGTGAATACACCGAATTGCGTCCAACGCATATATACATCGTCCGCTACGATTGAATTCATAAAATTGGGCAATGTATGGAAACCGGGAACATCATGGCTCCAAAAAGCAAAACCCGACAGTCCGAAATGCAGCCCGCCTTTGAGAGAACCCGCCATTCCGTCCCATGAACTGCACGAATCGCCGCCCCAATGCAAAGGATACCGCTGGCAACCTGCCCATGCGGCACGTGCCCATACAATGCCGTCACCGGTCACTTCTTTCGTTATTTCGTATGCGGCTTTCTGATAGAGCAAAGCATAGAGGTTATTCAGCAATTCCGGTTTCATACCTTTATAGAGAGCATCCATATGGATATTCTCACCGAAATCGGTTTTGATACAGGTCACTCCCATATCCAAAAGTTGTTTCAATAGTCCTTTATACCATTCGGTTGCTTTCGGATAGGTGAAGTCGATAGTTCCTGCATAATCCAAGGCGGAGAAATTGGAACCGTCCGTATCCTGCTGTTTCGTCAGCGGGGCGATATAGTCATTCGCTTTCGCTTCGTCAATCTGTTCCGCATTTTCCGCCACATAAGGAAGTTGCCACAAGGAGACACGATAACCGTTCTTTTTTAACTGCCCGATGAAACCTTTCGGGTCAGGGAAGCGTTCCTCATTAAATTTCCATTCACAAAGCCAGTCGGTTCTGAACCATCCGGTATCCAGGTGGATTACATCACAAGGATAATGTTCGACACGCATACGGTCGCATATTTCATTTACTTCATCGGCACTGAAATAAGTCATACGACTCATCCATACGCCGAAACTCCACAAGGGCGGCATAGACGGATAACCGGTCAGGTCACGGTAGCCGCGAAGAATCTCTTCCATCGTATCTCCGGCTATCACAAATGCATCCAGCAATGCCTGGTCACTCATGAATTGAACGGAACGGGTGGAATGTCCTGCCAGTGAAAGTTTGCTATGGGCACACGTATGATAAAACGTCCCGTACATACGGCTGGACAAGTAGAAAGGTATATTCTTATAAGTACGACGGTTATTCACTCCTTGTCCGTCCTGATTCTTCAGAAAAAGAGTCTGTCCGCTTAAATCCATCTTGAAGAAACGTTCACCCGTACCGGCAAAACATTCGTCGGGTTTACATTCGAAAGAAAGGGTTACACGCTCTTTCCGACCATCGCGTTTGCAGAAGCCCACAGGCAGCGCATCATAACGAGGGGGTGAGAAATGGTCGTACCCTGCCAGGCGGACTTCTCGTTTTCCGTCAGGATACAAGGTTATATCCAGTGTCTCCTGCGGGTCGGGCAATAATTCGCTCCACCGGTCCAAAACAGGTTCTTCTACATTGATGACAGCACGTTTGATGCCGTCTTCCGTCGAAAGAATCCATTTGCCTTTCTGCTCTTGTACAGACAATGGCAGTTTCCGAATCCTGCTACTGAATTGCAGCATCTCCGACCGGTCTGTCAACTCATACTCACCGAATCCGATAAATAAACGGGTGATACCTATATTATACTGCCGTATGATTAATGTGTATTCTTCCCGGGGAATGGCGGTATCCGCCATCATATCATTAGCCAACTGCTGTTTCTGAAAAGGAACTGTTACATAAATATCTCCATCCTTTTCGTAAACGGCTGTCGGTCTGTACGCTTTCCAAAGCGATTCATCCCTCGACAGTTCGGTATCGAAATCAAGGAAATCAAATAAGTGGTAATTCGTAGGTTTCATCTATTATCTATTATTAGTTTTTATACGTCCTGCCCTGTTCTTTATGCTATCTGCCACATGAGGGCCGTTATTCTTCCATACATTATTCTTTCCGGGACGATTGGAATCGAAACGTTCCGCCGGACACCAGTTGTTTTCCATCGTATATCCGTCCGTCGCCTCGTCCAGATAAATATAAAATGCTCGGTCATTCGTAGCGTATGGTGCTTCAATCAAATGTTCTATCCGGTTATTACGCATGACGGAACCCGGCTGGTTGGACAACGTATAAAGTCCGCCCGCATCATATAGCCGTCGGGCAAAATGATGGACATAATTCCCTTCGATGCGGTTATTCCGCATGACGCTTTCCGAAGGCGTCCATCCCCAGCCGACACAAATCCCCGAATAATTAAGATGGCAGACTTCATTATGAGAAATATCAATGTCCCTGACATACCCGGCACCGATACCGACGCATCCCCAATCCTCATTGGTAACATTGCTTATGAGGTTATTCCTAACAGAAATATTCGTGCATAACTCCCGTTCATTGGAAGGAACAAAAGGAATATGTGTCTCGAACCCGCCGTCAGGAAAAGCCCCCATCAACAGGGCTGTACCGCCAATATCCGCAAAGTGGCAATCTTCAACGGCAGATGCAGTGACCGCCCATTCATAATCCAGTCCGGTAGAAGCCAGATTCCGAAACGTACAATGATGGAAATCAATATATTCGGCACCTTTCACACGTATCGCCGTTTCGGGACGGGCAATCCATGCCTGATTCTCTAGTTCCGCCTTTTCCGGCAGTCCCGGCTCATGCAGTTTATAGGCATCCAGTAAAGGAAATCCGCCTTGCAAAGTAACATGTCCCTGGTAAGAAGGGCGCATCCAGGAAGTATGTGCAAAAGTGATTCCTTCAAACCGTATGTGCTTTACGGGACGTTCCAACGTGCCGTCTACCGTCATTAAAGTTTCCAAGGCAGGAATAATGGCTTCCGCCGTTTCCAGATTATCTTCCGGTCGCGGATAATAGTAAATCGTGCCGGAAGGATATTCCTGGAACCATTCACCGGGTTCGTCCAGTAACTCCAATGCATTGGTAAGGCAGAATGATGAGTTACCTATCTCTCCACTCTCTCCGTTCTCCCCACCTATTATGGGTTGCGGCCAAGGATGGGCAAACTCCAAATGACTTTCGGGGTCGTGAAAACGAATGACGGACTGCCCGCCTTTCACATCTATACTTTTCACCCGCAAGATGGCAATCGCCCAACGCTGGTGAACAATCATTTCCAATTGCCCGGCATCTTGCAGACCAATTATATCTTGTAGCTTTCGGGAATTATCCGTATAAGAAGTGGGAATAGTAATCGTTTGCTCCTTCGGATTAAAATCAATCATCCGTTCCATCATCCCTTCCGGGAATTGTGATGCCCGTTGAGCCTTGTTGCCGTTCACCCAAAGCTGCCGGGTTTCTACGTTTCTGTTTCCTACCGTCGGGGCTTTGGCAGTCCATATCTTCCGTCTCAAATCTTCGGGAATCCTTGAATCGTCGCATCCTTGCCGCCAACCGGTAACTGCGATTCCACCACTAATCACGGGATTCGCATCATCCCCCACGGCACAAATTACAGTGGGAGAATCGGGCGTACCGCTATCTTCCGGTTTGATAAATAAAGGAGTATATCGGGAATACACACCGTTTTCCAACCGTATATAAATCCCGCCTGCAACTTCCGGACGTTTGAGCCGCCGCCACTCACGAGCCTGCTTTACCGCACGGTCTAATGTATAAAAAGGAGCTTTCCTCGTTCCGGGATTCTTATCACTTCCACGGGGAGAAACATAAATCTCTCCCGCAAAAAGAGAAGAAAACAGACCAAAGAAAGAACTAAGGATAAGATAAATAAAAGTCTTTTTCATGTACTATCTCAATGTGCTATTTCAATAAAGACGAACACACATTGATTTAGTACTCTATTTCAGTACAATAGATATGCTATATAGACGAATGTTTTACAACATCAAATAGGTTTACCGGACGAGTCCGACTATAAACTGATAGCAGAAATAACCGCAGACAACAAACTTCAGCAAAGTGCCGAGGATGAATCCGACTAACGAGCCAAACCCGGCTTTGAGTGCTTGGGAGAACTCCTTATTCCCTAATAACTCACCAATCACAGCACCGAGAAAGGGTCCGAGAATGATTCCCCAAGGCAAGAAAAGAAGTCCGACCAGTGTTCCGATGATACATCCCCAGTTTCCCCATTTGCTGCCGCCGCTATACTTACTGCCAAGCATCGGCGTGAAGTAATCCAATATCTGCAATACAGCTACAATCAATAACCATACGATTAATTGCGTCGTGGTATATTGCACTTTATCCGTGAAATGGAGAATCACCAGTCCCAGGTAAGCAATAGGTGGTCCCGGAAGAAACGGAAGAATACAACCGACCAATCCGGCTAGCATACAAAGACCACTTATTATAATCAAAATGACGTCCAGCATAATCTATTTATTTTAAGAGAGTATTTCTTCACACACCCTCATCTCCATACCTTTATATACCACAACTATTTTGTGCAATATGGTGGTACCGACAGCACGTTTCACCGTATCGGTATCGGCATAGCGATTCGCCTGAGCAATACCTTCCGTCCGCAATTCATCCACGCGGCTTTCGGGGTCGCGATACTTGGCGTATTTCAGTTCGATGATGTAGCTGTGCCTCATATCGGGATAGATGTCCAGCAACGGGGAGAGGAAGATGTCGACATATCCCGCCTGCGTATCTGCCTCGGAAATGGGGCGATAGAAGCGGTTCTGTGCTGTCATCGCCAAGGTAAATCCGTGGACGAAGAACTCGCCCTTCTGCTTGTCGCGCTGCGAGGCGTAACGCTGCAGGCAGGCAGCGATATAATCGAAGTAGGATTGCCAGGCACCGTCATAAGCCAAACTAGAGGCAAGTTCGCTTTTCTCATAACTGCTGAAACTCAAGTCGGCCTCATTATACGTATTCAGCAGATAGGTATAAAGTTGTTCCTGCACCACCTGATTGGGGATAGTGAGTTTGGTCTTTCCCTTATGCATGCCACTGATGGTAAGCATACCGAAATAGTAGAGCAGGCTCACGAAGTTGTCGGGATCCACAATGTTGACGGCTGGGAATCCTTCTTTCAGTTCACCGGTAATGTACCCCTGGCTCACCAAGGTCTGTATGATAGAGGCGTCGTGGGCGAACTCCTTGTCCTTGCGGATGAGCATGCGCAACTTTTCGTAGTCGATGCGGATATTGCTTTCTATCATATTTCTCGGCACTTCACCATACCGGATATAATTCTTGACGAAATAAAGCACCATATTAGAGTTATACAGGGTAGTCTCTCCATAACATCTCTGCGCAAAGCAGTAGTTGTCATACCAAGGCTTCATCAGTTCTATCAGTTCGTCGATAGTGTGGTGGAAAGTAGCGGTGGTGGAATAGTAGGTCAGCATTTCGCGCACTTCCTCTTCCGTGAATCCCATCAATTGGTTGAAATCGGGTGTGAGGGAGTAGTTGGTGCCGATGTTGAATCCGCTGGTCAGATCGTCCATCGTCACAGGGCTGACGCCGGTGATGAAGCAGCGCTTGATACTGGAATAGGTTCCGGCCTTCACCTTGTTGAAGAAGGCGCGCAGGTAACCTTCTTTGTGCGTCTCTTCGGTGTATCGGTGCAGGCTTTCGGCATCAGAAAGTATAGCGTTGGTGAAGTGGTCGTACTCGTCGATGAAGAGATACATTTGCTGGCCGGCACGGGCACATGCCTGATAAAGAAAATCCAGCTGCTCCACCGCACCTCTTGCCTCACGCAACCCTTCCAAGGTATCTTGCGGCAAGTAGTCGGCATATATCTTGCAGAAATTTTCGAAAGTGATGCCGCAATGCGAGTCCAGCCCTTTGCGGTAATTGTGCAGTTCGCCATCAATGCCGGAAAAATTGAGATACAGCACCAGATAACTGTTACGATCTTGCGTAGGATGTTTTCCTATATAAAGGTCACCAAACAAATCATCAAACAAATCTTTTGTATGCACATCATAATAATGTTGCAGCATATTCAGCGTCAGGCTCTTGCCGAAGCGGCGGGGACGGATGAAAAAGAAGAAACGATCCGATTGCTCAATTAGTGGGATAAACGATGTCTTGTCCACATAATAATAATTATCGAGACGAATATCCTTGAAGTTCATCATGCCGTATGGCAGCAACTTTCTGTCTGATGATATATAATCCATAAATCGTTCCATATCAATACACGTTGAATTAGTGAAAACAAAGATACATTCTTTCCGCTACTTTCACAAACAAACGGCTTTACTTTTTTGTCTGATGCTGCATCTGATATGTTATCATAAGTGGTCGAAATATTTTCTACTCCCGACTTTTTTATATTCCATTATTCTCCATTTTATGGGAAACCTCTCACTACATTTATAATAATTAGCGGGAAAGATTGCTGATTATCAACTCTATGAACTATCTTTGCAGAAAGATTGTCACAAAGAACTTGTTAAACCACAGAAAAAGAGATAACCGTATGAGATATTTAGACCCCAAAGCCGACCTGACGTTCAAACGCGTCTTCGGTGAACACCCCGACCTCGTGATGAGCCTGCTCAACGCACTGCTTCCCCTTGACCCCGGGCAGGAAGTGACCGAAATAGAATACCTTCCTGTGGAGCTTGTGCCGGACAACCCGCTACGCAAAAACAGCATTGTGGACGTTCGCTGCCGTGACTGTCAGGGGCGTGTCTTCCTGGTGGAGATGCAGATGATATGGTCACCAGAGTTCAAGCAACGCGTACTGTTCAATGCCTCAAAGGCATACGTGCGCCAGCTCAATACCGGAGAGGAATATGAATTGCTGCAACCAGTGTACTCGCTCAACCTGGTAAACGACATCTTCGAATCCGATCTGGCGCAGGAGTACTACCACTACTACCGCCTGGTGCACGTGGAGCATACGGACCGGGTGATAGAGGGTCTGCACCTGATATTTGTAGAACTTCCCAAATTCACTCCCCACAACTATAGTGAGAAGAAGATGCAAGTGTTGTGGCTCCGGTACCTGACCGAAATCAACGAACATACCCGCGAAGTGCCTGAAGAACTCCTTGCAAACCCGGAAGTAAAAAAGGCGGTGCACGCTCTCGAAGAATCTGCATTTACCGATGCGCAGTTGGCAGGGTATGAAAAGTTCTGGGATATTATCAGTGTAGAGAAAACGCTTTATAACAGCGCTGAACGAAGAGGCATGAAGAAAGGACTTGAAGAAGGCAGGCAAGAAGGCAGGCAAGAAGGACTTGAAGAAGGCAGACAAGAAGGACTTGAAGAAGGCATGGAGAAAGAACGTTTATCCAATGCCCGCCGGATGAAAGAGAAAGGATTGGATCCCGCCCTGATTGCCGACATTACCGGCCTGACCTGCGAAGAGATAGAGAAGCTGTAACAGCTTCCCGGTAGAGAGGTCAGACAGTTCTCCCTCACCGTTTTCGTCCCCCTGCCGCCACTCACACAACGAGTGGTGGCAGGGGGACTTCTTTGTTTCCATACGGCAAGAACTGACAGATTTATAATTACAAGCATTAAAAAGGCTTAATTCTGGATGGATTCCTAAATTATATGCTTGTATTTAGGACGGGGACGGAGCTTCGCGGGTAGTTGTTTTTAATAGATAAATTTATAAATAGAAAAATAGGTCAAAAAGCTGACACCGCCCGCACACCGTACGTATAGAGCTTATAGTCCCAACCCACGTAGTCGTAGCGGAAGTCCACACAGTACGCGCTGTAGCTGTAGTCCGAGTACTCCGAAGAGGACCAGTAATACCAACTATCGAACCATTTTATATAAGAACTGTCGAGTTTACGACCCAAAGCTTGAATGCGGGTAGCCAAATCTGAACGGTTCTGATATAAGTAACTCAACTGACCGGCTGAAGGTAAAAACCAACCGCTACTATTTGTGGGGGCAGCGTACGCCGTCTGCCAGCCATAAAGACTTTGGTCTGTTCCGTATAGCAAGCAACCGTTGGCAGCGGGAAAGTCTGTTATTGCCCAAGCGCCACTGCTATCGGCTACATACTGCTTTATTGCTTGGGTATTACTATAACCGTTCCAATCGCTTTTACTAGTGGAAGCACCGACTTGCTGGTCGTATTTGTTGTCACCACTCCTGTATTCCCATTTCAGACGGTCGCTACTACCTGTGTTCACATCCGTCAATGCCATCACGTAACCATGACATAGCTTTTGACCAATATTCGTAGTGGAATAGTCAGTCTTATCATCAGAGTGATGACCTACATAAAATACCAAGCCGACACAAGAAGAAGATAGGTCGATGATAGAAACGGCGTCTCCCGGAACGAGATAACCTGTACCATTATCTGTTGCACGGCAATAGAAATCGCCCACTTGAGCGTCTGCCAAGGTATAAGTACCAATATCCAACAAAGTCGGGGCGAGCGTATGACGGGTATTAGCTGATAATTCCGTACTTCCCATCGTACCGCTATGCATGGCGCCGCCGTATGCACAAAGCCAACGGGCATCCGTCGTCTGCGGAGAAACGATTATCCGATGGCTGCCGTCGTCTGCACGGTAAGCCAAAAGAGGTTCTGTGCCGATGGTGAAACTTGCGTCACTGACTGAGGAAGGGACATAGCTTGTTTCTGCTCCATTGATTTTGCACTTTATCGAAGGCGACAACGAAAGCGAGGCGTAAGCATGGGTAAATGCTATCGCCAGTGTCTTTGACGGAGTGCCGGAAAACGTTTTGCTCCACACCAGCAGGTCGGAAGCACGGTAAGCAGCTTTCGTACGTTGGTCGTACTGGGGCGGGAATTTCTCTTTCAGACCGGCTATATCGGTTACGCCATTCGCTTCTTTACTGTACGGGAAGTAAGCAAGGTAAGTCAGATTCACGGCTTTATTGTCGTAGTAGATGGATGTTTTTCCTTCGCTGTTAGTGGCGTCGAAGCTCCATGCGTTGCCGTTGTATTTATAAGGTATATTATCGGATAGCATGTTGCCGCTACCGTCCAGCACGATGATGCCGATACAGTCGCCATTCTCGAAAGAGGTAATGTTGCCGTTGTCGGTGGCACGGGTAGCGGTGTTGTTGCTGCCATTGCTACTGCCGGCATCGCCACGGGTGGTGGCGAAGTCGCTTGCGCTGACTTCGATACGAAGCTCGGCAGACGAAGTGTTGCCGCCACCGTCGCCCGGCAGGGCATCGTTTTCGGGGCTGCAAGCAGAAAGCAGCAACAGCGACAGAAATGTTCCCAAGCCATGCTTACGGAACAGGGAAAGAGAAGGATATTCGGATAAGAACATATCGTTTTTGTTTTTCGACCCGCGAAGCGGGTAGTTGTTTTTAATAGATAAATTTATAAATAGAAAAATAGGTCAAAAAGCTGACACCGCCCGCACATCGTACGTATAGTCCTTATAGCGCCAACCCACGTAGCCGTAGTCGAAGTCCACACGGTACGCGTAGTCGCTGAGGCTCGAGAGCTCCGAAGAGGACCAGTAATACCAACTTGTACTGAACCATTTTATATAAGAACTCTCGAGTTTACTACCCAAGGCTTGAATGCGGGCAGCCAAATCTGAATGGTTCTCATATAAGTAACTCAACTGACCGGCTGAAGGTAAAAACCAACCGCTACTATTTGTGGGGGCAGCGTACCCCTTCTGCCAGTCATAAAGACTTTGGCCTGTTCCGTATAGCAAGCAACCGTTGGCAGCGGGAAAGTCTGTTATTGCCCAAGCGTCACTGTTATCGGCTACATACTGCTTTATTGCTTGGGTATTACTATAACCGTTCCAATCGCTATCACTAGTGGAAGCACCGACTTGCTGGTCGTATTTGTTGTCACCATTCCTGTATTCCCATCTCAGACGGTCGTTACTACCTGTGTTCACATCCGTCAATGCCATCACGTAACCATGACATTGCTTTTGACCAATCTTCGTAGTGGAATAGTCAGTATTATCATCAGTGTGATGACCTACATAAAATACCAAGCCGACACAGGAGTATTGGTCGATGATAGAAACGGCGTCTCCCGGAACGAGATAACCTCTACCGTTATCTGCACGGCAGTAGAAATCGCCCACTTGAGCGTCTGTCAATGAATATTCGACTAAGAGGTCGCTTTTCAGGGTATAGGTGGTGCCGTCACCGGCTACGTCGTAAAGCCCTTTTACACCGATACGCGGACCGTTATCGTTGATGATACTGACGGTGTTCCCACCCGACAAGGTGTAAGAGCCGTTGCCGTTATTGGTTAAAATGCCGCCGGAAGCTGCCGCTATCGTCACTCCTTCGCTGGGGGCGGTGATGCGAAAGGCGAAATCGGTATCGGGAGTGGTGTCGATGGGTGTGTCCGTCCATGCGGTGCCGTTGCCTGTCACCGTTACGTCGAGTCCTGCTTTCTTCACGGTGATGGTATAGGCGTATTGTTTTCCGGCTACGAGGTTGGCGTCATTATCTCCTGCGGGGGTATAGTAGTAATCGCGGGCACCGATGGTTACTTTGATAAACTGCTGCCCCCGCATCTGCTGCGGGATAAGCAAGGCGGTGTAGGTGGTTGCAGTTGTCGTTTCCGTTTTCGGACTAATCTCACCGTTGCCACCGCTGCCCGTCATGCCGCTATAGCCCAAAGCACCTGCGGTATAGCCCATCAGACGGACGGTAGCGCCGGAAATCTCATCGTTCGTGAAGTCGTTTTTTCCTTCCTCTTTCTTTAGCGTAACCTTCACCTTTGCCAACGCGTGGCGGAAGTTGAAAGCAACGTTGCCGCCGCTACTGTATATATAGTCCTTTGCCGGGGCATGAAGTATATTCTCCAAAGTACCGAAACCGGAACTCTGGTCGGTGATGTTTACTTCACTGCCGCCGGTGCTGCTGCCGATGGTGCAACTCACTGGATGCCATGCCGCAAGGGTTTTCGTTTCGTTGGACTTCTGCCAATAGAGGGTGTTTCCATCGCCATTGGGAACCATCGAACCGTCGGTTGTATTGCTTATCTTATATTCTTTATGGTTCGCGCCGCCGTCCATGCTGATGGCTACGGGGTCGTTCGCTTCCCACGAGGTTTCTCCATCGGCACTGGTTGTGGCACGGGTAGCAGTCAGTCCGTCCACGCTGCCACTGAACATCATGGGATATTTCCCGTCGGGCAGCCGATTGTCGGCATCGCTGTCGTCGCTGCACGAGGCACAGGCGAGGCAAAGGATGCCCGCCACCACTAAATGTCTGAATGTAATCAACTTGCCTGTCATATCATTGTCTTTTTTTCTGTTTTCTTGTTTTTGGTCCTTTTATCTTTCTCTCTTCTCTATCGTGCCACCGACCACAGCGACGTGGTCAGTGTACTACCTATGCGGGTTATTCACTCCGGGCTTACGCATTGGCGCCCGGCGGTGGCTGTTGCTTTTTTATTGGATTCGTTTATTGCATGGTGGCGTCACCGCTTTCGTTATGCTCTTCTCCCCATCCTTCAATGGTACTACTATTTACCACCAAGCCGGTCTTTTTCACCGTGATGGTGTAGGTGTTGGAAGTAGAAGCAGCAAGAGTCGGAGTGATATCCTTCGCATAAGTCTGTCCACCGATGACTGCCTTGAATGTCAAAGTCGGCTGGTCTTGCGGATAGAATATCATGCTGTAAGTACGTTGGCTATTCGCATCCTGAGCTGTAGCAGTGATTGTCCAGTCATCGGTGGCACTGCCGGTAGCTGTTGCCGTTCCGTCCGCTGTGTCGAAAGTACCGCTATGCTTGATGCCGCTAATGGAATAAGTACCATTTAGTACATCCCCCACCTCGAAACCGTCCGTAGCGGAAGTGGTGATTTTCAAAATCAGGCGGCTCATCTTATGCTTGAAGATAGAAGCTCCCGTGAAGCTGATAGTCGGGCTTGCGTAAGTGGTCTTTGTAGTGGCATACAGGTAATCAAAATCTTTTTGTTGGGTTTGATTTTCGGTTGTTACATCGCTGATTATTCCTGCCGATTTTTTTTCTGTACCGCTAAAAGGATAATAGGCGGAGAAAGTAACTTCTTCCGTTCCTTGGAAGAAGATGCCGCTTTTGGTACCGCCCTCATGGGTGAAAGTTCCGTCACCGGTAGTCACATACCTCATGTTGGCATAATTGGTATTCGTGCTGCTGCAGGAAATACCGATAGCGTCATTATTATCCCACGATGCGTCCATCGCACGGGTTAATACACCATTGATACCGGCAGTGACCTGTGCGGCCACCGGGCCGTCATAAACTTGGGCTTCAATACCGTCGTTGCCGCAGGAAGTTAATGCTAATGTCAGCATTGCGCCTGCAAGCAGGCTGTAATTTCTTAATTGATTCATATCCCTATTTTTATTGATTAAGTTTTTATTTTCGTATATAGCTATCGGTTATCCGGTTACATGCCGGCGTCAATTATATGGTTCTTTTCATCCCACGGGGAAATTGTGGACGTGCCCACGGTCAGGCCTGTCTTGTTCAGGTTGACAGTGATGTTGTACTGCGTGCCGGCTTTCAGTTCGTTCGTACCGTTGCCGGGGACTTGACTCAGGTCAATTTCGGCAGAATAGGTATTGCCACCGGTTTCTGCCGCAAAACTCAAGTTGCCGGCTGTAGACGGGAATGCCTGCGGGAAAAGAATCAGGGTGTATGAGACGGAAGATTCCGGTTCGTTCTCAGAGACAGTAGGGGTATTGAATGCCGCTTCGCCCGCTGCTGCGTTGTTGGCGAAAAACCACATGATACTCGGAGCGCCGGTAGCTGCGGCTATACCTGTCGTGCGGTCGAAAGTTCCTTCATGCAGGAAGTTTTCCAAAGAGCAAGCGGCACGCTCCACATCAGCGTAGGTCATGTCAGCGCCGGCCTTGACGGTCAGCACTAGTTTCACCATACGGTGGGTAAAGTTGAAGTCCACTTTCTTATCCTTTCCGCCGTCTGCCTGAGCGTAGAGGAAGTCGAACTTCTTCTGGTCTGCCTGTCCCCATGTGTCAGCACTGATAGTGGAACTTTCGGTCAAGGTTGTGTTCCACGGGTAGTACGCGGTGAAAGTCACGTTCTGGTCATTCTGATAGTAGATTTTATCCCCGGCCGCAGTAAATGTTTCATCACTGCTGCCAGCATAATTGTAGGGGATGTTCGTATAGGTCTTACTACCGGTGGTACCGGAGATACCAATCTGGTCACCAATTTCCCATGTCTGGTCGAAGGCGCGGGTGTGGGCGGCTTCGATGTTGCCTGTAAAAAGGGCGGCATCCGGCTCCCCATTAATCGCATTTCCTGTTTCGTCGTTGCTGCATGCCGTCATTCCCACTAATAAGGCGGTTGCCAACCAATACTCTTTTTTCATTGTTCTATAAGTTTAAAAATTAATAGTTCTATTTTTGTACGCTCGTTAATGGGCGTCGATTATCAGGTCGTTGCATTGTTCCCATCCGCTGATTGTGCCGTGGAAATCGCCGGCGGTGGGCAGTTCAAGCGTGGCGTCAAGCACCAGAGGTTCCATACCCGCGCCTGTATTGAAGTTCCTCAGCACTTCCGACAGGTCGGTGGTGACGGTATGCACGTATCCGTCCGTCAGGGTGATGGCGAGCGTCAGCGTCTGATGCTCTGCGGGCATTACACCCAGCAGGCGAAGGGTGGCAACAAGTGCCGGAGCTTCGGCGGAACGTATATCCGAGCTGTACGTGCCGATGCTAAAAATCGGGGCGACCGTTTTGCCGACGGTAGCGGTAATCGTACCGTCCCTTAAAGCAATGGCGGAAGCGATGCCCGTCAGCGTGGCAGAAGTCGTGGATATACGGTCTTCGTCACCGGGTGTCAGTTTTAATGCCAGTGTCAGGCGGCGAATACGCTGCTCCATGTTCACGGTCACACGCAGGGTGTCGTCTTTTACTATTTCAAGCGCCTTCGTTCCTGAAAACAGGTAACCGGGCATGGGTTCCAACGTGCCGTCCGGTAGGGTGTTTACCGTGGCGGTATGGCCGGAAAGGGTGATGCCGTCCGCACCGTGGCAGACCAGCAGGTCTTGGTGACCCGGCTCGAACAGTGCGTTGAAAGCGTTGCTTGTCCCGGTGACCGTCTGTTCCTCAGTGCCGATACGCAAGATGTAACCCTGCGGAAGCACCGCGTCTGAAGAGGCACCCGACCAGTCGGTCGTGATTCGCACCGCTCCCTTGTCGGGATGCGGGGTGTTGTAAAGGTCGTCTTTCACGCAGCCGGTCAGTTGCAGCGTGGCGAGTGCAAATATCAGCAACTTGCCGGTGAAGGAAAATTTTATTATTGGAATTGCACGTTTGTCCGTGCGGATGGTCAGTTTGTCCATGTGAACGGTATTTTTTATCATTTTATTAATTTCCATACCAGAGTGACGCCGAGTTGGTTGATGCCCCAGTAGTTTTTCGTTTCGCTGCCTTGGCGGACACGGGTACTTTCCACTACCTTATATTGGTCGTATTCGGAACGGGTGTAGCCGAGGCCTGCATGAAAGTCCAGTGACAAGGCACGGTTAAGGTCGAGCAGGTAGCCGCCTGTCAGTCCCCCGCCCTGGTAGTCACCTTGACGTCCGGTTTTGCCGAGCTTGTAGTGGAATTCGCCTGCGTGATACAGGACGCCGAGGAAGCCTTTGCCTTGTTTGCCAAGATAATAGCGTACTTCGGGAGAGACTTTCCACAGGGCGTAGCGACGGCTCTTGTTGTCCCAACTCCACGAAGTCCAACTGCCGTTGACGAGGATGCTCACATGACGGTGGACACGCCATTCCAAACCGAGGTCGGGGGTGAGGGTAGCCCAACGAAGCAGGTTGGCACGGAGCGAGAAGGGATGAGATGATGGATATGACGAAACAGAAGAGACGTCAGAGGCGGATTGAAAATCCTGATACTCGGAGACGTCGGATTGCAAATCCGACGAAACTGGTGAAGCTGTTTGCAAATCCGACGAAGCTGGTTGCCCCGCCGCTACCGCTTTTCCCGTCTTTCCGCTCTCTGCAGTGGTGGCTATTTTTGCCGATTCGCGTGGGGCGGCAATCTGTACCCGCACCGTCACCCAATTGCCCTTGTCGGCATGGTTATGTGTGACAAAGCATTTTTCCGTCAGTTCCTGATGTACAATCAGTTCCGACTTCACCCGGTTGGCACGTATCCGGGCGATGGCTAAGTTCTGCGCTTCATCGGGCATGGAGTTGCAGTAACCGTCCACATAGAGCGGCATCCGCCCGTTTTCTATGGCGTCTTTATGTTCCGCCACGAAGGACGACAATCGTTCCAGCTCCTTATGGTTGTCACCGTAGGGAATGAAAAACATATCTTTCTGCGGTACAAAGCGGAACTCGTACACACGTTCTTCCTTCTCTTGTGCGCCTGTGCACAAAGCAAACAGCAGGAGAAAAGAAGGCAACATTAATTTTTTCAACATATTTTGGATCATTTGAATCAAACATTGTGTCGTTTAGTCTCACAAACTTAGCGCTAGCAACAATACAAACCAAAAAGTAGATACCCCCTAAATTGACAATTGTTGGTCTAGGTATGTATTTTTGTTGTTTTAATAATGGATTTGTTGTTTTAATAATTATTTTGTTGTTATTTCAAGGCATTCCGGCATTTTTGATGGATAATAAAAACAACGTTTTTGGGATTTTGCTACCTTTGCAGGCGATAGGATTTATATTAGAATGGAAATAGTTTATCATAACATACAACTGGTATCTTTCCCGTTGACATTTGTCTACGGGTTGTTTTTTCTGCTTGATCCGGCTCCCAAGGATGTATTCCGGAATCATGTTTTAGCCCGCCGCCTCTTTGGAGCGACATTGATCATCTGGGCAGTGTATATCGCCATTACCTGGTTTCTAGGCAGTGAATTGAAAGATCCGGTCGTTAAGATATCTGTCAATCTCTCCCGCTTCTATATCTTCGGCTCCCTGCTGGAGATTGCATTTTCAGCCTTGGTAGACAACCGTTTTCCTATTGTACGGAAAACGCGCAACAGGCTTATTTTGTGGGCCGTGTTTATGGCTGCCATGACTTTGAATATCCTGTTTGTGCCGGCACCGGTCCAAAAGTACGTGGTTATAGTGGCCGCGCTCTACTATGCCTACGAGGTTTATGCCATTCTGCGCCGCTATTACAGGGTATATTTCAACATGAAGCGCGATATGGATAATTATTATTCCGAGAATGTCTCCAACTTCACCCACTGGATGCTTCTCAGCTCACATGGTCTGGGAATAATCGGTTTTTCAGGCATCGGCCTGGCATTCGCGCCCACCCTGGGGCTGCTTATATATATGGTGGCGGGGATTATCTTTTTCACCTACATGTCTTATTCGCTGTACCGATACACCCTGTCGGTGGGACATATCAAGGAGATTGTGATGCCTACCGAAAATGAGGCGGAAGATAAGGAACAAACGGAAGAGCAGTACCCGCCCGTCGGCGAAGACGCCAATCCGACATTCGTCGCATTAGAGGAAAAAGTGAATGCATGGATTGAAAATCAAGGCTATACAGCCCCCGCACTGACCATACAGCAACTTGCGGTGGAACTGGGGACGAACCGGACATACCTGTCCGATTATGTAAACTCGAAGTACTCTCTCACCTTCCGGAACTGGATCGCGCAACTGCGCGTCGACTACTCGAAGCGGCTGCTTATCGGGAGTAGCGCTCTTCCAATCAATACGATTGCCGAAATGACGGGCTACTCCTATAACAACTTCATCACGGTGTTCACCAAAATGAACCGCATCTCTCCCTCGCAGTGGAGAAAGAACCATGTAAAAGAGGAGAGGTAATTGGAATCTCATGATATATTTTCATTTTGTCAAAGTGATATTCTTAACCCTGTATAATCGGCTGGTTGCGGAAGGGGTTGGCAGATTGTGCGAAAAACAGCTTCTTGAGGCAACAGCGTGTGCCGCATTGTTTGAAATATACTATATTTTGTAGCATATTGATTGAATGTATTGTATACATAGTCTGTTGTGTTTGTATAGTTCAGTTATTCAGTTCTTCTTTCTATTCTGTTCTCGTTTGAAAATTGATTGCAATTAGCATAAAAAAAGTGTGTTTTTAGGGAATAATATTTTTCTCGGTGAGTCTCATATCGTTCCTCGGTGAGTTTCTTATCGTTCCTCGGTGAGGAACCGAACTTTTCCCGGTGTCAAAAGTAAGTAATGATGCCGAGATAAATGAATATACATGCACGCAAAACAGCAAATATACAGTATATATTGAATATATTTACACTTATTTATGCAATAGGCTTTCTGGTTGCCTCTTTTTCTTCAAATGTGTGTTAGCAAAATTAGATATATCAACGCAAAATGACACGAAATATTCGTTTTAGAAAACATTACCGGAAAGGGTAGCTCTTTATGAGGAATTTGGAGAGAAAAAGTGAAGAGAATGCTAAAAATGCACAATAAGCTATGCACTTTTTCAACAGAAATGCATATTCTATTGTGCATTTTTGTATATTTGCTTTCTAAATGTAGAACAATAATGGAATCACTTTACCGTACTTTTCAGTTACAATTGGAGCATACATCCACAGCTTTTGTCCGCTACTTGCACGACCAGATAGCTTGGAACAGTCGTCTTATTGCCATATTGGGAGCAAGAGGAGTAGGCAAAACCACTTTACTGCTACAGCACATCAAGCTACATGAAAAATTGGATGAAACCCTGTTTATCATGGCGGACGACTTCTATTTTACCACCCATCGACTGTTTGACTTAGCTTATCAATTTTATAGCAATGGCGGGAAGAAACTTTATATTGATGAAATCCACAAATACAAAGGATGGTCCAGAGAAGTAAAAAATATCTATGACCAGATTCCAGGTCTTCAAGTAGTCTATACAGGCTCATCCGTACTCGATTTGGAAAAAGGTGGAGCCGACCTAAGCCGTCGTAAAGTGGAATATAAACTACCCGGGCTCTCCTTTCGTGAATATCTCAACATTTCACAAGGCTGGAATCTACCTGCTTATTCCTTAAATGATATATTAACCGGAAAAGTGGAATTTCCTTTCGACAAGGAACGCCCCCTCAAGCTATTCAAAGAATATATAATGTACGGGTACTATCCCTTTTTCAGTGATACGGAATATCTCTTGCGCTTGCGAAGTGTTATCGCTCAAATGATAGAATCGGATATTCCGGTATTCGCTGACATGAACATAGCTTCAGCTGTAAAGCTAAAGAAACTACTTTACGTTCTGGCACAAAGCGTTCCTTTTAAACCCAACTATGCAAAACTGGAACGCGATTTGGAAATCAGCCGCAATACATTGCCTGATTATGTCACTTATTTAGAAAAAGCTGGTATTATTAATCTACTTCGTGAAAAAGCCCAGGGGCTCAAATTGCTGGAAAAAGTGGAAAAGGTTTACTTGAACAATACCAATATGGCCTACGCTATTTCGGAAGAGACACCGGACACAGACAACTTAAGAGAAACGGTTTTCTTTTCATGGATGCGCGTGGGGTATTTAGTGACTTCCTCTCCTGTCTCAGATTTCGAGATAGACGGAAAAACATTTGAAGTAGGCGGAAAGAGCAAAACTACCCGGCAAATTAAACAGGTAGCAGAAGGATATGTGGTTAAGGACGATACGGAATATGTCTTCCGTAATATCATTCCGCTCTGGATGTTTGGTTTTATCTATTAAAGCTAATAACTAAATCCATTTACCATGAAATATTTATTGGTATTGTAGAAAGTCCTTATATGGGTAGCTTCAATCCAGCATATATATTGGATGGTACAAATCAAATCATTTGGAATGTAGCAGATTTATTTATTGCAACTTATGGCAAAAAATATTACGGTGGGATTAAACTACATTTTATAGATGTCATAAATGAAAATGAAACTTTATGTTTCATCATCAATATAGCAAATTGCGATTTTCGCTTCTCGATAAACATAAAGACAGGAGAAATAGGACGATTAATAGAGACAAGATAAAAGAATGATAGAATAAAAAAAGGGAATATAATATTCAAACATCAAGCGGATACATAGCTGACGAAATAAAAAAGGCAGTTCTTCAACCGCCCCTTTAAAAGATTGCATCATGCTCTATACTATTCTCCATCTTAGCCATCACATAGCAGGATTTAGCTCAACTGTCATCCCTAAAGCTGAAGCAATACGATAAAAAGTAGAAACTTTAGGTTCCGTCTTTCCCGTTTCAACACGGGAAATATAAGATTTATTAGTTCCTATCTTTTCAGCAAGTTCCGCTTGTGTCATCTTAGCTTTCTTTCTAGCCTCTTCAATTATCTGCCCAGTAAAGAAAGCATTAGCCCTATCCTCGGCAGCTCTACGCTCCGGGGTTCCTTCTTTGCCAAATGCAGCATCTAATTGCGCATCGACATCAAACATCTTTAGTTCTTTTTCGCTCATAACCTTATAGTAGTTTTCGTATGCTATTATCTTTCTGTTCATATAGCAAAGATATGAAAAGTTAATCAGTTGAGCAACTTTTCAGCGGCTATTTTTAGTTTTCTCCTATCCTAATTATTTATTCACCCAATATGCAATAAACTCAAAACGATGCAAATTTCCGTCCACGTTTGCCCCATTTACACAAATAAAAACTATCTTTGCGTTTCAGAATCCCGAAAGACGAAAGAAATGGAGCAAATAGACAACCTAAAAGAGCTTATCAATCAGGGGGACGTGGACACAGCGATTAAGCAATTGGACCAGCTTCTCCAGGACAATTTTGTCGAAAAAGAGAAAGATACTCTTTACTATTTACGGGGAAATGCCTACCGGAAAAAAGGAGATTGGAAACGGGCACTGGATAATTACCAGTATGCCATTGATATCAATCCGGAAAGTCCTGCCGTCCAGGCAAGGAAAATGGCGATAGATATCCTCAACTTCTACCACAAGGATATGTTCAATCAATAAAATCAATAATCGAACTCAAAGATAACGTAATAAATAAAGATTATGGCAAAAATCAAAGGAGCAATCGTAGTCGACACGGAACGTTGCAAAGGATGCAACCTGTGTGTAGTGGCGTGTCCGCTCGATGTAATCGCCCTCAACAAAGAGGTAAATATGAAAGGCTATAACTATGCCTGGCAAGTGAAAGAAGATACCTGCAACGGATGCAGCTCGTGTGCAACGGTTTGTCCGGACGGATGTATCTCAGTGTATAAAGTAAAAGTAGAATAAAAGAAAAGAATATGGCAGAAGAAGTTGTATTAATGAAAGGAAACGAAGCCAT
>PPYF01024615.1_pt1 | contig 55632 bp, 38 predicted proteins | sample 1559871 | NCBI WGS metagenome assembly PPYF01 (sample SAMN08240021, study PRJNA423297) | Human gut metagenome, whole genome shotgun sequencing project.
TCATTTACAGCCATCCACGAAGCGTTAAATGGGAATCCGGATATTATCTTTGGATGATAGGGGGTTCTGAACAGTTACTTTATTTTTTTGATTTCAGGGGTTAAGTAGCATAACAATCGTCCGATATATTAAGTGTAAATAAAAATGCAACATTCTATAAAAGAATGTTGCATTTTTTATTTCTTTATTTTACACAAACACAACCATATTTATACTACTCACTTTTTATGGTATCTTCAAACGCTTTCCGCACATCATCGTTATGGTTTGTAATAATAAGGACTGCATACTGTCCTTCCGTAAAAATCAACCCGTCCTGAATCCGGCTGACCTGCTTCGGTTCATAGGACTGCAGCAGATTATACCGATCCTGCTGATGCTTTGTCAGGCTTTCTTTTGCCTCATCCACATCTGCCTTATCTTTCACGGCAATTACGACAATTTCATCTGCTTTGTGTCCATCCGAAGAATAGCTTACAAAATAACTGTCCACTTTTTTATAGTCCATGTCAGAAATATGGGAAAACTTATCTTCTGCATCTTTTTCCGTGCTGCTGGCATTAAGCATCTCCGGAAGATCCGGATCTGCTTGCTCCATTGCTGTGCGCAGGTCATACATACTGACGGTATTTGACGAATTTTTTCCGGAACCGCATCCTGCACATACGATCAGCAATGCGAGTACGGGCATAATCCATATTCCTTTTTTTATTCTTTTCATTCGATCAGTTTTCCTCCACAGTCTCTTCCGTACTGAATGTTGCACCGTTTGCTGCAGCTTCATCCATTGTCATATCAGCACCGCCAATAGCCGTTTCTTCTGTCGTAACTCCCATATCCCCGTTTTCGTTATTCGCCGGAGTCAGTCCCTTAAATGCTTTCTGGACTGCCTCATCAATTTTCTTCTGTTCCTTCTCGGAAATATTCTGGCTGGTATTATCGGTATTGTATCCTGCAATCGTTACATTGAACAGATATCCGTTTCCATCCGGGTCCTGAATCCAGTTGTAGGTTCCCAGACTGTATGGCATATTCTTGTAGTTGCCCGACATCAGGAAATTATCAATGGAAGATGCAATTGCATTTGCGATCTGTGCTTTCTGTTCGTTAATATCCTCCTTAAAGGCGATCATTATGCCTCCCAGCTGCTTATTCATTGCAGCTCGCAATGCCTTTGGCAGATCATACACGGAATCCACTGTCTTTTTATTCTGATATGCCATATTGTATTTCAAAGAATTAGCTGCCGGGAAATAACTGTGATCCCAGCTCTGGGACTGTCCATAGATGGCATCCGTCACATTAAAGTTTGCATAATTTCCATTTCCGGCATCAGAATAAATATCGGTAATGTACCAGTCTCCGTCAATTTTTACCAGATCCCAGCTGTGATAACGTTCGGTATTGTGCTCTACCTTACATTCAATTCCCATCATCTGCATGAACATACGGAATGTAGTCGCATAACCGACACATACGGCATTGTGGTATTTTAACACACCGTACGGATTATCACAGTCTTCCTGTGTGCTCGGAATAACAGTCAGTGCACCGGAATCCTGCTGCAGCTTTTTTGTCATCCAGTCATACACAGCCTTTTCCTTTTCAAAATCAGACATGCTGTCCTTAATCTTCATATCCTTGATCGCTTTTTTTGCCATATCAAGGGTTTCTTTTTCTTTGTCCGTCAGCTTTGAAGTATCGCCGGATTTGTAGGCATCCGAAATATTTGTGGTAGGCTTGATCTCATAATTATCCGCGATCTTTACATAATCTTCGGTTGTCTCGGGATTTTCTTCCTTCTTCTGCTCTGCTATGTATGATTTTAAAGTGACCAGATTAAATGCGGAAATGGTGGTGCTTCCCACAACACCTGCAGCTAAAACAACAGCTACCACTCCTTTCCATGCACTGCTCTTTTTCTTTTTTGGTTCTTCCGGCTGTGCGGAACTACTTTTTACGCTTTCATAGGTTTCCATAATATATTCGCCTTTCTTCTTTTCTCTTTTCAACTTTCAACAGACATATCTGTCTGTGCACCCTAATTATAGCAATAAAGAATCGAAAAATGCGGATCTTTAAAGAAACTTAAAAGAATATTAAGATTACATAACATCTTCTTCTATATGTTCTCTTCCCTGCGCAATGATTCTTCTTACATGATCATCTGCCAGTGAATAAAATACGGATTTTCCCTCCCGACGGCTTTTTACCAGTTTGTTCTGTTTGAGAATCCGAAGCTGGTGTGAAATTGCCGACTGTGTCATAGAAAGCACGGCCGCCAGATCACAGACACATACCTCCGCTTCAAAAAGTACAAACAGAATACGGATACGGGTAGAATCTCCAAACACCTTAAACAGTTCCGCAAGATCGTACAGTTCCGTTTCTTCCGGCATCGTCTCATTGACAACTTTCAGCAGATCCGGATGTACTTTCATCTCACTGCAGCACTCAATATTGTCATTTTCCATGAAATCGTCTCCTTTTTTCTTACAACTTCTTTACGAACAGTGCCCGGATTGCATTCAACACAGCAATCACCATAACACCGACATCTGCAAAAATTCCCATCCACATATTTGCAATACCTATCGTTACTAAAAACAGGCAGAGCAGTTTAATACCGATTGCAAAACAGATATTTTCATATACAATCCGCAGGCACTTTCTTGCGATACGGATTGCTTTCGCAATCTTGAGCGGATCATCATCCATCAGTACCACATCTGCTGCCTCAATCGCCGCATCCGATCCAAGTGCTCCCATAGCGATTCCAACATCAACACGGGAAAGCACAGGTGCATCATTGATGCCATCCCCGACAAAGGCAACGGTACTCTTTTCTTCCCTGGTCTGCAACAGTTTTTCCACTTCGGAAACTTTATCTGCCGGAAGCAGCTGGGAATGTACTTCCGTGATTCCAACCTCCCCTGCTACCTGCTGTGCTACACGGTCATCATCACCCGTCAGCATTACCAGCCGGTGCACACCGGAATTTTTCAGTGCCTGCATGGCAGCCGCCGCATTCGGCTTAATCATATCTGAAATCAGTATATGACCGGCATAGACACCATCGACTGCCAGATGTACGATTGTACCGGTACAGCTGCAGTTGCGGTACGCAATTTTTTCTTTTTTCATGAGTTTGTCATTTCCTGCTGCAACCCTGTGTCCGTCTACCGTTGCGATCACACCGTGTCCACCGATTTCCTGTACATCTGTGACCCGGTCCACATCCAGTTTCCTGCCATAGGCTTTCTGCAGGCTGACACTGATCGGATGTGTGCTGTGGCACTCTGCCAGTGCCGCGTATTCCAGCAGCTGTTCTTCCTCCTTCGTATATACCGGATGTCCGGACACAACCGGACAGCTGCCGGATGCACAGTTTGTTCCATGAATTCCGCAGACTTCAAATACCCCCTGCGTAATTGTTCCTGTCTTATCAAAGACAACCGTGCGCGTTCCCGCAAGTGTTTCCAGATAGTTGGAACCTTTTACCAGAACACCCTCTGCACTGGCACCTCCGATTCCTGCAAAAAAGCTGAGTGGAATACTGATGACCAGCGCACACGGGCAGCTGATAACCAGAAATGTCAGTGCACGGTAAATCCAGATGCCCCAGTCTGCCGGAAGCCCCATAAACAGCATGCGGACAAGCGGTGGCAGAATTGCCAGTGCCAGCGCGCCGTAGCAGACTGCCGGTGTATAATAATGTGCAAATCTGGAAATAAAATTCTCGGAACGTGATTTCTTGGAACTTGCATTCTCCACCAGATCAAGAATCTTAGAAACCGTAGACTCTCCAAACTCTTTTGTGGTGCGGATCTTTAACAGTCCGGAAATATTGATACATCCACTGATGATTTCCTCTCCCACAGCGACTTCCCGCGGAACACTCTCTCCCGTCAGTGCACTGGTATTCAGGGAAGAATGTCCTTCCACAACCACACCGTCGATTGGAACTTTTTCGCCCGGCTGTACAATAATCACCGTGCCGATCTCCACCTCATCCGGGTCTACTTTTTCAATCTGACCGTCTGTTTCAATATTTGCGTAATCCGGCCGAATATCCATCAGATCACTGATATTCCGGCGGCTCTTACCGACTGCATAACTCTGGAACAGCTCTCCGATCTGATAAAACAGCATAACTGCAACGCCCTCTTTGTAATCACCGAGGGCGATCGCTCCGATGGTTGCCACTGCCATCAGAAAATTTTCATCAAACATCTGCCTGTTACAGATTCCCTTCCAGGCTTTCCGCAGAATATCATAACCGATCACAAAATACGGAACCAGATAGAAAAGAAACTCCAGCCACTTTGGTATGGAAACAACGCTTCCTGCAATCCCGATGATAACCAGAAGCACTGCCGCCACAATAATTCGTTTCAATACTTTTTTCTGCTTTTTATTCATGGTGCCCTCCAATCTGACTGATACCTATGGGAAAAGCCGGATTTAAAGAAAGATCTCACAATCATCTTCCACTTTCTTACAATTCTTTAACACATCCTGCATAACCGCTTTTGCATCTGCACCCTCTTCAAATTCTACGTTCATCTTCAGTGTCATGAAGTTTACAGTTGCATCCTTTACTCCGGTAGTAGCTTTTGCAGCTTCCTCCATTTTATTTGCACAGTTTGCACAATCCACATCAATTTTGTAAGTTTTCTTCATAGTCAGTTTCCTCCATACTTTCCTTTTTCATTTTATCATTCTTTCATATGAGCATTTGTTCATATGTTTGATTCTATTATAGCGTAAAGTTCGTAAATGTCAATATATTTTTAATACGCTGGGATTGTTTTGGAATTGAATTTTCCAGACCATTTTTTAACAAATAGATTTGCATGTGTTTTTTAAGAAAATCAAGTGTTCTATCACTTTCCAAATTGATAGTGGACATATAGAAAATAAAAGATTGATTATGTCCCACTTGCATCGTGTGTTGGGACATATATGATATATTTTTCCAACTATGTCCCACTTATCACCGCCATCGGGACATATTCATATACTTTCTTGATATATGTCCCTCATCTCTATTCTTTTGGGACATATCACATACTTTTTTCACATATGTCCCACTTTCTTTTAGGTTCGGGACATATCTCATAACTTTTTTCACATATGTCCCATTTAAACATCTTCCCCGTATTCACCGTCTGTTTCCGGTTCTTCATAATCATCTGAGCCATCATAAATGTCCTGCATCAATGGTTCTTTTACTATCTTTTTCTTTCCGATAAGCACTGCCGCTACGGCTGCGGTAATCGGTACGGTCAGCACAACCCCAAGAGTTCCCGAAAGTCCCTGCATGATTTCTGTTCCGATTACATAAGAATTGATCAGCTGATTATAACTCAGATTGTATGCATAATTGACAACGAGCGTAGACAACGAACCACCGACATAAGCAAAAATCAGTGTATTTGCCATGGTTCCCATCATATCGCGCCCCACACGGATTCCCGACACAAACAACTCTTTTGTCCCCAGCTGCGGACTGCGTTCGTGCAGTTCCTGAATCGTGGATGCAATTGACATGCCAACATCCATGGTTGCCCCAAGTGCGGCTATAATGATTCCCGAAAACAGAAGCTGTCCTATTTTTATGTGTGTATTCTGTGCCACATAATTCAATGTTTCGATATCAGACACATTATACCCAGTAATGCCTGCGGCTTTTCCAAACACAACTGCGGCTGCGGCTGCCACAACCACACCGCTGACCGTTCCCACCACTGCAGATACCGTCTTTTTAGAGACTCCGCCCAAAAGCCACAGGGTCAGCAATGTCGAGAGAATGACAACAACAATGGTAATACCGATCGGTGAAATGCCCCGGTACATCAGCGGAAACATCAGATAAACAATACACACACCGGTAAATGCCAGACTTGCAATGGCTTTGACTCCTTTTTTCCCACCTATAATACATATCACCAGACAGAAAAAAAGTACAAACAGATAAATTGCCATAGTACGGTCTTTGCTGTATACCGTAACGACAGCATTATCATCTGTGGAACTGACAATGACAATTACGCGCGAACCAACTTCACAGTTCTCCATGCCAAACAAGGAACCGCTTGGATTGACGGCATCAAACTCTTCCCCTGCATATGCTCCGGATTTGACCTGTACGCGCACCTCCTGTGTCCCGTATCGGTTTCCATCTTCTGCCAGATTATCTTTCGTGATCTTTGTCACGACTGCTTTCTCATAGCTTTGCCCTTCCGTGGAAATCAGGGATACTTTTTCGAACTGGTTTCCTTTGACTAATAACAGTAGGAACCCCACCAGACAAAGGGTTCCCACTAAAACTTTTTTCCAGTTTTTCTTCATTATTATTTAGCTGCTTTCTTTACTGCTTTCTTTGTAACAGTAATCGTAATTGTTTTGCCTGCTGCCTGATACTGGCTGGTTGCTGCTGCCTTCACCGTAATTGTAACCTTTCCGGCCTTTTTTACGGTAACTTTTCCGTTCTTATCAATAGTTGCAATCTTTTTATCGGAAGAGGTATAGGTAAGCGGTGTTTTTGCTTTTGCATTTAAGGAAAAGGCTTTGTCTCCTACGGTTTTTTTGTAAGAGTTCTTCGCCTGAATGGTCTGCTTTACCGCATCTTTTACGATCGTATATGTAGTAGATCCCTGTAACGTTTTTCTGGTCGTTGCATCATAAGTTGTTACAGAAAACTTTTTGTCCGTTACTTTTACGACGGAATAGGTTGGTGTCCAGGTCTGGCTTCTCTCAGAAATGAAGTCCTGTTTGGAAGCAATCAGGCTATAGAATTTTGAACCTGTTGCAGAGTTTGCCTCTAAATATACGGTTCCTTCCGGATTGGTAACGGTTCCGCCAACGGTCTTGTTTACGATTTCATAGCAGTTATTCTGTGCCTGATAATCACTGTCTTTTTCAGCTTCCTCTACAGATTTGTATCCATAAGTGCTGTAAGAAGTATGCTCCTTTCCATCCCCCTCAAGCTGGAAGGTTCTGGAATAGGTATGATCATGTCCCTGCATCACCACATCAATCTTATACTTATCCATCAGTGGAGTAAGCTGTGTACGAAGCACCATACCATCGGAATCGGAATGGTCGTAACCACTGCCGTAAATATCCTGATGGAATACCACAATACGCCATTTGGCATCTTTATTCTCATTGATTGCTTTTTTCATGACATTCTCATGCGTTGCACAGTTATAGTTGTTTGTATCAAGAACAATGAACAGGACATTTCCATAACGATAATAGTAATCGGTTCCTGCCTTTGTCATTCCCTGTACATAATTGGTATCGGTATCGGAAAAAGCATTTGGATTATTAAAATGCAGGCTGTACTGATTCGAAACACTGTCGTGGTTACCAATGGTCGTTGCTACCGGAAGGGAAGTCAGTGCCTCTGCCCCAAGATATCCTGCATATTCCCGCTCGTTGCTTCCGTAGTTCACCTGATCTCCTGCGGACACAAGAAAACTTACATCGGAATGATCCTCGAGTGCTTCATTTAATACGTTGTTCCAGTTATAGCTGTCATTTCTTGCTGCAAGATTTTTTTCCGGTGCAGAAGTTACAACATTTCCTGCATTTTCCATCTTTTCACTCTCACTGCTGGTCTGACCTTTCGAAGCACCGATCTGTGGATCCCCGACATACAGGAAAGAAAATTCATCAAACGCCTGTGTGGTATAGTTTTGTGTATCCTGCCACTTTCCATCCTGAAATACCTGATAATAATAGCTGGTATTTTCTTTGAGCCCGCTTACGGTTACTTTATTGGAAAAATATTTTGTGGTATCTATGGTCACAGCTTCGGTCTGCGCTCCGGTGAACTCTGTCGCACCATCCATATTCTGTCTGGTAGAGATTCTCACCTTTGGAGTCTCAGCCGTTTTGCTGTACCATGCATAATTTAATTTTGTCTCGTCCGCACCCGGAGTCAGCGATACATGTTCATACTCACTGCTATAAGCAGCCCAGTTCTTTTTCCAGTTGCTCCAGTCTGTAGATTCCCGGGAAGCATCATTCCAGTGTTCCGTTGCTGCTGCAATCTTTGTCGGGATACCAGTGGCAAACATTCCTGCCAATACAGCGGTGGAGAGAACTCCTGCTGTAAGTTTCATCACATTTTTTCTCATAATTTTTTTGTTCTCCTTGTGAAATCTGTAAGATTTATTACAGGATTTATAATAAACGGGTTATGTAAGATGTACTATCCGTTTTCTGTAATCCTTTTGTAAAAACAAAAAGAGTGGATGCTTTGGGACATCCACTCCACATGCCGGCTATGCCATGCCGTTTACGGTTTTATATTTATAGAGCATCTCCGCGTGGTTTTGTTCTTCCACCTGGATATCTGCCAGAAGTTTGCGCACATCGGAATCCCCGAATGCAAACACATCGGTATTATACGTTCCGGACACCATTTTTTCAGAACCAATGCTGTCTGTGGCAAGGAAATTATCGTTTTTCTTATCTTCCGGATTTGTCATGGAATCATATGTTGCCTTTGGCTCATACATCTTTCCATCCCTGTCATTGACGTTACAGGACGGGACGCTGCCTTTCATGACCTGTTCCAGAGACTCCACATGCTTTTGCTCTTTCTTTTCAAGATCAGCGAATAAATCCCGAAGCACCGGGTCCTTTGCTTCCTGTCCGTAACGTTTGTACTTCTCCACGCAGGAAAGTTCCTGTGTGTGCAGATCCTCAATTGTTGCCATCTCTTTTTCTGTTAAAACCATGGTTTAACCCTCTTTCTTTCCTGATATAATTCTGACGATTACAGAACATGAAAACTCCGCAATCTTCTCCTCTAGTATCTGTAAAAAAATACAACACATACCTGGTAAAATTTCGTCAAAAGGGCTTGAAACTTTTCACAACAGATTGTATAATTTCGTTTGTATTTTATACAATGTTTACAAAAAGGTGGATTATTTTATGGAAGAACGAGAAAAATTAAAATCCCGTCTGGGATTCATTCTCCTGTCAGCCGGATGTGCGATCGGAATCGGAAACGTATGGAAATTTCCATACACTGCCGGACAGGGCGGAGGCGGTGCCTTTGTGCTGTTTTATCTGTTGTTTCTGATTATTCTCGGACTCCCGATCATGACGATGGAATTTGCGGTTGGGCGTGCCAGCCAGAAAAGTCCGGTCAAAGCCTACCAGGCACTGGAAAAACCCGGACAGAAATGGCATATCCACGGGATTATCACATTGATCGGCTGCTATCTTCTTATGATGTTTTATACAACGGTCACCGGCTGGATGCTTCATTATTTTTATATGACGGTCACCGGACAGTTTCAGGGACTGGATGCCGACGGTGTATCCGGACAGTTTACCACAATGCTGAGCAAACCTCTGACCATGGGCTTCTGGATGGTGGTAGTTGTTTGCGCCGGCGTATTTGTCTGCTCCCGTGGACTGCAGAACGGTCTGGAAAAAGTAACAAAGGTCATGATGACTTCTTTGCTTATCATCATGATCATTCTGGCGGTCAACAGCTTTTTTATGGATGGTGCAAAAGAAGGCCTTGCCTTTTATCTGATCCCGGACTTTGAACGGATGAAACAGATCGGTATTGCAAAAACCATTACGGGTGCCATGAACCAGGCATTTTTCACGTTAAGCCTTGGAATCGGCGCGATGGCAATTTTGGGAAGTTATATCGGAAAGGAACGCTCTCTGCTTGGTGAATCGGTAAATATTGCCATTCTGGATACGTTTGTTGCTATCACCTCCGGACTTATCATTTTTCCGGCATGCTTTACATTCCATGTTGACCAGACTTCCGGACCAAGCCTGATTTTTATCACCCTGCCGAATATTTTTAACCATATTCCGCTTGGCAGACTCTGGGGAAGCCTGTTCTTTTTGTTTATGTTTTTTGCAGCGTTTTCCACAATCCTGGCAGTATTTGAGAACATCATCTCCTGCGGTATGGAACTGACCGGATGCAGCCGCCAGAAATCCTGTGCCGTTAATCTGGTACTGATCATTGTACTCTCCCTGCCATGTGTACTCGGATACAATGTATGGAACTGGAAAGGCTTTTCAATCTTTGGCGGGTCTGTGCTTGACCTGGAAGATTTTCTGGTAAGCAACCTGTTCCTGCCTCTCGGTTCCCTGGTATATCTGCTGTTTTGCACAAGCCGCTACGGCTGGGGCTGGAAAAACTACACAACCGAAGCCAATACCGGAAAAGGATTAAAAATTAAAAACTGGATGCGCGGCTACATTACCTATATTCTGCCGCTGATTGTGCTTTTTATCTTTGGATTTGGCATTTATGATAAATTTTTTACAAACTAAGGAGGATTTCTTATGTATCACGCAAATGAATCACGTTACGAAACCATGAAATACCACCGCTGCGGCGACAGCGGACTGATGCTGCCGGAAGTATCTTTGGGCTTCTGGCACAATTTCGGAGATACCGGTGTTTATGAAAATATGAGACAGATGTGCTTTACGGCATTTGACCACGGGATCACACATTTTGATCTGGCAAACAACTATGGACCGCAGCCGGGCAGTGCGGAGAAAAATCTCGGGAAGATCCTTCGGGAAGAACTTTCTTCCTACCGCGATGAACTGATCATCAGTTCCAAAGCCGGTTTTGACATGTGGCCGGGGCCTTATGGAAACTGGGGCAGCCGCAAGTACCTGATTGCCAGCCTTGACCAGAGCTTAAAACGGCTCGGTCTGGACTATGTAGATATTTTCTATCACCACCGCATGGATCCGGATACGCCGCTGGAAGAAACCATGGGTGCACTCGACCAGATCGTGCGAAGCGGAAAAGCACTGTATGTCGGTCTGTCCAACTACGATGGAGAAACCATGAAACGCGCAGCTGCCATCTTAGAAGATCTGCACTGCCCGTTTATTATCAACCAGAATTCCTACAATATCTTTAACCGTACCATTGAAGAAAACGGTTTAAAACAGGCCGCAGCAGATGGGAAGAAAGGAATTATTTCTTTCAGCCCGCTCGCACAGGGTATGCTGACCGACCGTTATCTGCACGGCATTCCAAAGGACAGCCGTGTCAATACCGACGGACGTTTTCTGCATGCCGACCAGTTCGATGAAAAGCGGCTGAACAGTATCCGAAGCCTGAATGAGATTGCGGCTGCCCGTGGTGAAAGCCTCGCACAGATGGCACTCAAATGGGTCATCCGTGACGGTGTGGTCACTTCCGTTCTGATCGGAGCTTCCCGCCCGGCACAGATTATTGAAAATCTGAAAGTGTTAAACTCTGCTCCGTTTACGGAGGAGGAACTGGAAAAAATTGATCAGTGTGCACTTTCTCTCTAGGTAAAACAAAAACCCCGGATATTTATTTCCGGGGTTTTGTCTTTTCCTGCATCTGCTATTTGACTTTGACTTTTAATTTTAAAACTTTGGTCTTTCCATTGTTTAAGGTTACTGTCACGCGAATGGACGCAGTTCCTTTTTTGTTCGATTTTATGGTACCCTTCTTGTTTACAGATGCAATTTTTTTGTTATTGCTCTGATAAGAAATGCTTTTTACATTGTCCATATTTAAGGTGGCTGCCAGAGAAACCTTCTTTTGTTTTCCCTTCTTCACCTGAACGGTTTTATTCTTCAATGTAACCGTTTTTAATATTTTCGTTGTGACCTGATCCATATCTTTCTGATCCATAAGGACATAATCCTTATTGGAATCTGCTGAAAAATTCACATTTCCGGCTTTTGTAACCGTATAACTCTTGTCGTTTACAAGGACATAGGCACCTGTCTTTTGATCTTTTGCACACACATACAGCTTGTTTCCGGTCTGTATGTCTGCTGTATTGACGGTCAGTGTATAGCTTACGTTGCCAGCCGGATCGGTGACCCGGATCGTCACATCTGTATGTTTTCCATTATTTTCTTCCATGGTTTGTTTTATCAGATCAGCGGTCACCGTTGTTTTGATGGCTTTATTTTTCTGGGTTCCGGTAACGGTCACGGTTGGTGTATTTTGTCCGGCCGCGTTTCCATCGGACGGTGTTTCTGTACCAGCTGTATTTCCGTTAGACGGTGTTTCTGCATCGGTTTTGTTTCCGTTGGATGGTGTTCCCCCTCCGGTTGTGTCACCACTCGAAGTATTTCCGCCACCGCTTCCGGAAGATGAGCCGCCTCCGGTTGTTCCACCGCCTCCGGAAGATGAGCCGCCTCCGGTTGTTCCACTTCCTCCGGAAGATGAGCCGCCTCCGGTTGTTCCACCGCCTCCGGTGGAACTGTCCTCTTTGATTGTAACGGTCGCGGCTTCACTTGTCACTGTTTCGTAATAAGTCTGTCCATCCTTATCATCCGGCTCATATACTGCCTTAAACTGATAAGAACCGCCACGTTTTAAGCCTGATACAACCGTATCGGCTTCCCCATATACGAGTTTTTCCTGTGCCTTTATTATGGTTCCGTCCTGATAAAAAGAAATCGAACCAAGCGGAATACTGCCATTTCGGACTCCATCTACCTGTGCATACAGATGTACGGAATTACCGTTTTCTGTCTCTGCCGTAAGACGAATCGATGGTTTCGCCGCTGTAATGGTAAAGGTTCCGACTTTTTCCACTATCACATCGTACTGGTTTCCATCCACTTTAAACCAGACATCATAACTGCCCGGCTGCACCGGAACAACATTTTTCCCATCCTGCCGATAGAAAACTTCAGGCTTTACCTGCGAATCTACCGTCTTTCCGTTGTCCGTTCGGACTACATTTACCGTGGAAACAAAGCAGCTCTGTTTCAGCCCTGTGTATGCAGCTGTCTGCTGGATTGTATCATACTGCATCTTTACGGCAATTGGATTTACCATCACTGTTTTGTTTGCCTGGGAAGGAAGTGCCCTGTATTTTTCATTGGCTGCTCCTGCATAAGAAACTGTAATTGCATTTTCTCCCATATGAAATCCGTTTGCCTCTGAAACCGGAATCTTTATGGCTGCCCCTCCGTTTTGAAGCGTGATGCCGGATACTTCATAAGGGGTCTGGTTAATGTATACCGAAAAACCAGCAGACGGCACGTTCTGTCCCTGTAAGCTGCTATCTGTATAGACCGTCTGCACGGTAAGATTCAGTTCATCCTGCATGGACACGACCGATGGTAATCCATTTATCGTAGTGGTTGTTTCCTGTGAAGTAACCGTCGAACCGGATGTATCCGGATCTTTGTTTACAATCAGAACTACCTTCTGCTCGATTTGTTCATCTGCTGAAAATGGACGGATTGTGATGTAGTAGGTTCCCGGTTCTGGCAGTTTCAGTTCCCCACTCGCAGCACCTTCATAAATTTCCGGTGTAATTGTATGTACCCCATCCGGATCTGTATACGGATTAAATTCCAGTCTAAGATCCGAAACATTGGCATTTCCATCATCACCAACCGTTGAATAATATATGTGATTATTGAACTCTACTTCGTATGTAAGTGGAACATGATATAAAGTTTTCCCATTTTCGGGTGTCCCTTCCTGCCATTCCACATCCAGATAATACGATTTATCACTACTCATAATATTTGAAACATTCGCCAAAAGTACAGGATTTTTTATGGTCATATTTTTTACTGCAACCGGTTTATCCCCTGACAACTCACTGGTTTTCCAGATTTCTCCATTTCCAGACATGGTCCGTTCCAGTGTCATCCCTGTCTGTCCGTCTGACGGTGTAAAAGAAACCGCCGTATCCGCAGCCCTTCCAAGTTCCAGATAGGTGTGATTATACTCCGCAATTCCGGATTTTCCATTTCTTCCATTCAGGGTTTCAAATGTAAGTGCACCCGTAATGGTATCTGTAACATTCAGCTTCTGTTCTTTTCCTAAGATCAGTCGGTTTCCTGATGAATCCACACTCACAATCGAATGTACCTGTGGAGTTTCCATCTGGGAAAGATCAATCGCACTTGCCCCTTCCAGCCTGACCGTACAGCTGTCCAACGCTGCCGGTGCAAATGTTCCACCGCCCTTTACTGTGAGGTTTCCTACTTTGCTTATACTCGGAATCCCGGTATAGGAGCGGTCGGTATCTATGGTCAGAAATGTCTTCCCTGCGTGATTTTCAGATACTCCGTACACCTGTTTCGTATCGGAACCGGTAAGTGAAATTTCCACATCGCCGGAAACCGTATATTGTCCATCCGCTGCCGGTGGATCCGGCTCCTGCATGGAAAACCAGTCACCCTGATTTACATACGGTTCCCTGGCACCGGATGCATAGATTTTCCCATTTTGCGTACCGGAAACGTGCGCAAGCACAATCTGTGTCTTACCGTCATATGTTCCGTTCATGGAACCGGCATAAATATTCCCCAGATTGGTACCACCACCCGTAAGCAGAATCTGTGCCTCTGATCCCGGATGATTCCCCATATTCTTTCCATTCTCATAAAGGGATCCGCCAAAGATATCTACATAGCGGAATCCACCGTCGCACGTAACATCCTCAAGAACAAGTTTATGTCCATTTGCAAAAATTGCATCGTGCAGACGATTGGAAAACCGCAGCGTAATGTTTTTAAATGTCACATCCGTATTCAGGATAAATCCCCCCTTACGGTTGGAAAAAGTATTTCCATTTCCGTTGACGGTCACGCTTTTATCAAAAATAAACGGTTCCGCAGCCTCGGCATTTAAAAAAGCACCTCTTCCCAAAATTGAGATTTCATCCCCATTGCCGGCAGCCGCATAGGCATCCTCAAATAAATTGTAGGGATTTCCATAGCTTCCATCTCCGGAATGGGTAGAATTTCCATCTTTAAATTCCGTATAGATCGTTTTTGCCGCTGTCTGCACAGCCTCCTGCGCCTTTACCGGCACGACAGGCTGCACGGTAATGCACATGGTGAGCACGATAAAAAATGCCCATAGACGTTTTGCTACATTGTCTGGTTTCATCTGATTGTTCTTTTTCATCCATTTCTCCTGATAATAAGAACAGGGGGATGAGTCAAAAACTCATTCCCCTGTCACTTCATTGATAGTCTCTGCCATCATCCTAACATGGTTTCCTGTCAGCGTCAACAGGTTTTATGGCTATTTTAATCCCCTTACTATTTCAGGATTTCCTGCATCCGCACATCTGTATGCAGGAGTTCCTTCGCACGATCCCTATATTGCTGCTCATGCAGATACGTATAGCGGAACGGTTTGATCGACGGTGCCAGATCAACTGCTTTCTCAAAATCCTCCCGCCGAAGATCCAGTGTTTTTACATAATCCCAGAACCCCGTCTGCGTAAAAATCGTGTCTACCCTCCGGTAACGATGATCCTGCACAACACTCATCAGATAGGTTGCAATGCCAACCTGAATCCCATGAAGCTGCGGATGCTCAAGCATCTTGTCCAGCGCATGGGAAATCAGATGTTCGCTGCCGCTCGTTGGCGCACTGCTGCCCGCAATCTCATTTGCAATTCCGCTCATTGCAAGAGAATCCAGAAGTTCCTTTAAAAACAGATCATCCTGTATCGAAGTAAACGGTGTGCGCACAAAACTGTTGACTGCTTTCTTTGCAATCATGACAGCAAAATCGTTGACTTTTCCGTACCCATGTTCTTCCTCAAAAATCCAGTCATACAGTGCCGTAATTTTTGATACCATATCGCCGATTCCGGAATATAAAAATTTCTCCGGTGCACTGCGGATAATCTTTGTATCCACCACAATCCCATATGCAAGTTTTGCCGGAACGGACTTGCGCCGTCCTTCCACCAGAAGGGAAGCACTGGCACTTGAAAAGCCATCGCTCGATGCCGATGTCGGGATGCTGATAAACGGCAGATTTCGCAGAAATCCACAATATTTCGCACCATCAATCACTTTTCCGCCACCGATGCCGATGACTGCCTGCGTCTTCGCCGGCATGGAAAATGCAAGACTGGTCAGATCTTCCAACCGCACGGTATCAAGTTCCTGATATTCTAAAATATCAATGTCCTCCTGCTGCAATGCTTCCATAACGGTAGAACCAAACATTTCTACAAGACCGTTTCCAAATAATACAACTACTTTCTGTAATTGTAACTCTTTTAAGTAAATCCCCAGATTGTCCAATGCACCCGCACCGATCTTTAAAAGTGCCGGAATGGAAATGTGTTTTCCTGCCATAATAAATGTTCTCCTTCTCATTCTCTTTTCTATTGATTTTAGTATAAACAAAGGTTCCTGAAATTACAATCAATTCCCCCGAAAAAACGCACACACTTCTCTTTACAATTATGGGTAAGAAAAAAGACGATTTCCTGCGAAACCGTCTTTTTCTTATTAAAATTTTGACGAAACTCCTGTAAATTTACTTTGTTACTTTGTCACTTTGATCGTCATCTTTACAGTCTTTGTCTTTCCGTTCTTTAAAGTGACTTTTACTTTCACAACTGCTTTGCCAGCTTTCTTTGCGACAATTGTACCATTTTTATTCACTGTTACAACCGACTTTTTGGAAGATGTATAAGTGATCTTCTTTACATTTTCCATGTTCAGACCCTTATCAAAAGTAACTTTTGCCTTCTTTCCGTTTGCAACCGTTTTCTTGGTATCCTTTAATGCAACACTCTTTAAGATTTTACTGCTCAGGGCTTTTGCATCCTTCTCATTCAGCAGTACATAATCACCGGCATCTTTGGTATCCGCTGTCACAGTTCCGTCTTTGGAAACCTTATAAGTTCTGCTGCTGATCAGGACTTTTTCTCCTGTCTTTTTATCAACTTTTACAAGTGTCAGCTTTTTGCCTGCCTGCAGATCCTTCGCATTGACAGATACGCTGTTCATCACTTTGCCGGAAGCGTTCTTTGTTGTCTGGGTAATCGTGATGTCGCTGGTTCCTGCCTCTTTGACTAATTTTGCGACCACATCTGATGAAATTGTAGTCTTCTTTGTCTCGGAAGCATTCTTTACTGTTTTGTCCAGCTGTGCCCGGGCATCTGTCACTTCTCCCTTATCGTTCTTTTCAACGGTAAGTATCGCATTTGTATCTTTTGCAATATTCTCAAATGTTTTGTCCGTTTTCCGGGTTTCCGATGGTTTTGTATCTGGTGTTGTATTTCCGGTATCCGGTGTTGTTGTGCTGCCGGAATTTCCACCAGAGGTACTGCTGCCGGAGGAAGAATTTCCGCCATTATTTCCACTCTGGCTGGTCTGTTTTACCGCAATCAGACCATCGGCATCTGCTTTCGCAGCTTCCGCGTCACTGATCGTTGTTCCTTTGAATGCATCAAAGTAAAGTACCGATTCCACATCTACCGCGGAACCTGCCGGGTTGGAATTACACCAGAGTCCGAATGCCTGCACATCTTTTAAAGCATCCCCACTAAGTTTTCCACCCATCTTCCCTTTAAAAGCTGAGAATGGAACGGTTACTTCATAGGCATCTTCTGTCTTCGCAAGATTGGTCAGATATACTTCATATTCTTCTCCTCCTGCCTTGATCTGTACAACAACCTTCTGCCCTTTTCCATCAAGTTTTGTCCAGAATTTCAATGCATTATAGGCTGAAAAATCTGTATTGCCCAGAGTTGCATTTACCAGACCCGTCCAGACTTCCGAACCGGTTGTTTTTAATTTGTAATTAAATGCAGCACCATATGTACCGTCTGCCTTATGCTCCTGATCCAGCGTAAAGGACGAACTGCATCCAGCGGCAGAATTTCCACCGTAAGCTGCATCCAGAAGTCCATTACTCCCGACATAGTAGTCAAAATTTTCCAGCACACCTGCCGGAGCTTTGTCCTTTTCTTTTCCGATACTCAGATTTGTGATCGTGGACAGTTCTTTTCCATCTGCAACAAGTGTAATGGATGCTACATCTGTTTTTCCGATCTGATCCATTTCCTTTTGTGTCAGCTGCGCCATATAGCATCCATCGGAGCCTTTTGCAGCCGGCAATGTCAACTGTTTGCCTTTTGTCGTATCCTTTACAACAAACGATACCTCATCGGCATTAGAAACACTTGCCTTTAACACAGTTGGCTTTAAAATCGTATCCATATCAAACGGTGCTACCATGTATCCGCTGACATCTTTGTAATTATCCGTCTTTACTCCTGCGTACTTATCGATATTTCCATAGAAATTAGTACCGTTTCCAAATACTGAATCCTCATTGTTGTAGTAAGAAATGAAATCATTGATCATTTCCTGTCCCATGGTATCACTGTATTTATACGGTATATAGAAATTGGTATCGCTGAAATTTGCCCATACCATATAATATGGCATGTCGTTTTTCTTTGCAATATCATTCACTTTCTGATACCAGTTCACACCCGACTTTGCCTCACTGACCGGATTATTTTTTACAAGAAGCCCTTCGTTATCACTTCCATCCTTTTTCATCACACGTACACCGGTCTCCGAAATCGCAGCCAGCTTGTTATGCTGTTTTGCAAGTGATGATACAACCTGACAGGTCTGATCCAGATGATCAAAGAATGAAGTATCACTCTCTGCCGGATAAGTATTAAAGTCGTTGTAATAATCAAATGCCAGAATGTCTACACAGGCATCTCCCGGATACCTCGACATATACTCTGCCTCGGTCTCCAGCGGTCCGTTTGGCGAATACACATAAAGCATATTGTGCACGCCTTTGGATTCCAGATAATCTCTGGTATATGCATACAGACTCCTGTAACTTTCTGCGGTGTTTGCACTGCCCCACCAGAACCAGCCGCCGGTATCCTCATGGAATGGCCGGAAAATCACCGGGATATTCTCTTTTTCCAATGCATTGGCATAGAATGCAATCGTATCAAGATATGCCTTAAATACCTCATTCTTCTCTCCACCAGGCAAAATCTTCTTTAACGAGTCACCGGATAAATCTTTTGCTTCATTAAAATCACAGTTATAGAAATCGTAGGTTCCATCTGCATTCTTTTTAATCTTTGCGTTGGTGAAATTCGGCATATGGGTGGATAAGGTAACGATTGCACCGTTTTGGGCCGCCTTTTTGCTGTAGTCAATGGAATTCTGCAGTGCAGATGCCGCATCCGTACCACCAGCCTCGCTTCCAAACAATGCCAGGGAGTCAATGCCGAAAATACCGCTGACGGAACCGGTCACATCTTTTACATCTCCCAGATCGTTGTTTCCTACGGAATGGCTCACATCATTCTGATGTCCAAACAGTACCTGATCACTTTCGGTCAGTCCCTGCAGATATGCATACAATGCCTTTGCGCTATTGCTGGCATCCGGATCTGTCATGGTCAGGGTTTTATCTGTTGCTTCTGGTTTTGCCTGTGTTCCGTCTGTATTCGGTGTTGCGGTAATTGCCACAAAATCACCACCGGCATCCTTCTGGGAAAGTATCAGATTATCCAGATAAACATCCCCAGCAAAGGAACTGTTGGCTCCGATAAGTCCGATTGTCAGATCAGCCATTGGTGTGGCAGATGGAGAAAATCCTAAAGTAACTGTAACTTTCTTATATCCGTTTCCTGCATCTGCTGCCTCGGACGAATCTATGCTGGTATCTTTATTGATTCCACTGCCAGAGAAAAATTTTATCTTGGAAATATTACTGCTTTCCGGATAAATCAAATCCACACTCACCTGATTATAATTGCTGATATCAGCCGGTGTCTCCGGTGTGAATTTCACTTTTGCCTCACTCCATGATTCGCCGGAGTTTGCTGCATAATCCAGACTTACTTTTAATCTTCCGTCTCCGCCATTTGCGTCATAGGAAAGTTCCGGAGCAGCATTTTCTTCTCCACCGTGGAAATACTGATATCCGGTTTCACCTGCCCACAGATTTACCTGGGATTCATCATTTAAATCAGAGAGAACGGTCAGCCCTGACTCTGATTCTGCTACATCATAAACTTCAACATCCGAAATGGTAATCGTTCCTTTAAAATCTTCGGATGCATTATACTGAAAAATAATTGACTGCAACGCACCTGCTTCTGCCACATATGTAAAAGTAACTGTTGCTTCCCCATCTTTAAAATCTTCTTCTTTTAAAAATGAATAATCATTTGATTTTGCATATTTCCAACTGCTTCCACTTTGCACTGCAGTTGCAAGTTGAATTGCATTATAGCCTCCTTTTGCATCTTCTGATCCGTCAAGCCCTGCTATATCAGATACTTTTACCTTTGCTTTTACTTTTACCGTTGTTCCTACATTTACATTCTCAAGCCGAGCCGCTTGCTCTTGTGTATTATTACTCGCAAATGCCTTATCTGTCCATTTGGCATCTTTAGCTGCATCAAATACCAGACTCACCCCGGCTGCACTCGTCCATACCTGATTTTCCGTCTCCGCTGCATACACCACCTCATTTTGTAAAAATGTGCATGCCTCCGGTGTCAATGACCCCATCATCGCTGCTGCCAGCGTGATGGCAACAATCTGTTTTCCTACCCTTCTCATGTTTTTGCTCTACCTTTCCTTTCTTCTCCATTTTAGTTGCAAAAACCTTCCAGCACCCTCCATCTATCCGGTTTCACTTAATAAAAAAGCAATTGCACGCTGCTTCCCATATTTCAGGGAGAGGGTACTGCATACTTGGGGAGTGCAGTAAAAATATGGGAACCAGTGTGCAATTGCTTTATTTATTTGATAAATTCAGTATACCACAAAGTAATTTTAAGTCAATATTTAGTTAATATAAAATTAAACATTGTAAAGTATTACTTAATTTAATGTTTTTTAATCTTTTTTTAATCTTTTAATTGGGCACTTTGCCAAGGGACGAAAGTACCAGTTCATCCGTGTTTTATGGACGAAAAAAGGGAAAAAATATCCTGTTGGGACATCTGTATGGGACATATAGACAAAAAGATAACAAAAAAGTCCTTCTGCAAAAGTCAAACGGGACATACGGACAAGAAAATGTCCAATATGTCCTGTTATGACATTTGCATAGGACATAATAAAGCACTTTTTTCACATATGTCCCGGCTAACAAGAAAGGCAGGACATAATATACAAATTTTTCTTCATATGTCCCGGTTTTCATAGAATCCCTATTCCCAAAATATGAAGAAAATATTATTGGCAGAAAACATCGATGAACCGTAACGTTCTCAGAAGAAAAAGTATGCCTCAAATAAAAATCACTATTATTTATTTCGTAGAAACCGTAGAAGCAACAAATTCCAGATTTCCCTCAATCTCAACCTTACCATAGCCATACGGAAGAATAAAATGATCTCCCTTCTTCACGCTGGTATGGTTTAAGAGTCCGTTTCCTTCTACCACGCTGACGATCAGGAACGGATATTCCTGCTCAAATTCAGCCTGACCTTCGACTTTCATGTGGAATACCTGATAGTACTTGCACTCGATCAGCTTCTGCAGTTTGTTTGCCTCTGCCTCACCGGTCTTTATCATGCACTCAGAAAGCGGTGCTGCCGGAACTTTGATGACATCGAGACTCTGCTGAATGTGAAGCTGACGCGGCTTCCCATTGGAAAGACGGTCATAATCATAAACACGGTACGTAATATCACTATTCTGCTGGGTTTCAAGGATGGTGATACCGCCTTTGATCGCATGCACGGTACCCGGATCAATCTGAATAAAGTCACCTTTCTTTACCGGAACTTCGCGGATCAGCTCACTCCAGCGTCCGTTATGCACCATATCCTCAAGTTCTTTGTGTGTCTTTGCATTGTGTCCGATAACAAGCTTGGAATCCGCCTCACAGTCAAGGATATACCAGCACTCCATCTTGCCAAGAGAACCTTTTTCATGCTCTGCAGCATAGGTATCATCCGGATGTACCTGAATACTTAAATCCGCCTTTGCATCAATAATCTTGATCAGCAGCGGGAATACCTTCCCCTGTGTATTTCCAAAGAGTTCTCTGTGTTCCTCCCACAGATCGGATAATTTCTTTCCCTTATACGCACCGTCTGCAATCGTACAGGTTCCGTTTGGATGTGCTGCGATTCCCCAGCATTCTCCAATGTCATCGCCTTCGATGGAATATCCATACTCTTCACGAAGCTTTGTACCGCCCCAGATGTTATGGGTAAATACCGGCTCCATAAACAGGATCTGCTTATACGGCTGGTTACAGCTTAAATTTTCTCCATTCATTCTCATTACCTCTCTGTACCAGTAGGCGGAATCTTTTGCAATCCTGCGCTGGGTTGTGTAGTCTACATAAACAAGTCCAAATCGTTCTTTGTAACCTTCCGACCACTCAAAGTTATCCAGAAATGTCCAGAGGAAATATCCGATCACCGGCATTCCCTCGTTGATCGCGCGCTGCACCGCTCCAAGATATGCGTCCAGAAACGTAATCCTCTCGCTGTCGTGCACCTGTCCGTCTGCGGAAATATTGTCAAGATCCGACATTCCGTTTTCCGTAATATAAAGCGGCAGTCGATAGCGCTCGGTAAGGAAACGGATGCCATAGTAAAGCGCTTCCGGTGTCACCGGCCAGCCGGTTCCTGTCTTTGCTGCGCCCGGTGCACGGTCCACATACTCCGGATTTCCATCCGCTCCGCATCGGATCATGTAACCGTTGTAAATATTCTGTCCCATAAAATCAAGCGGCTGATGAATCAGCTGCATGTCTTCTTCAGTGATCTCCGGAAGATAGTCTGCAAACTTCTCCAGCCCCTCTTTCGGGTATTCTCCCAGAAATACCGGATCGGAAAACCATGCCACATTCCAGGTCCAGTTATCCATCGGATTTTCAAATCCAAAATACACTTTCTTTGCCGCTACAATATCATCGGCACTCTCTGTCGCCGGATATGCAACGCCACAAGTCGGAGCATATCCAACCCGTATCTTCTGTTTTGCATATTTGCGCAGATTGATGACCGCCTGTCCGTGGGCTTTCATCAGATTGTGTGCCATCTGGAAAGTCTCCGGAATGGAATATTTCATTCCCGGTGCATGCACCCCGCTTAAATGTCCCAGCCCGATCGCACACTGCGGTTCATTGATCGTAATAAAATCACTGCACAGATCGGAAAAATTTTCGGCAACAACTTTTGCATATTCACCAAACCACTGTACCACCTCATCGTTCAGCCATCCGCCCTTTTTGAACAGCGCATACGGAAACTCCCAGTGAAACAGCGTAATAAACGGACGAATGCCGTTTTCTTTCATGCAAAGAATCATATCACGATACATCTGCACCGCTTTCTCGTTGACCTTCCCGGTTCCCTCCGGAAGAATCCGCGACCAGCTGATGGAAAATCGATAATTTTTAATTCCAAGCATGCGCATCAGCGCAAAATCTTCCCGGTACCGATGCATATGATCGCAGGAAACCTCTGCATTCTGATGTTCGTACACTCTGCCTGAACGCACAAACTCATCCCAGATATTTTTCCCCCTGCCATCTTTTGAATCGGTTCCTTCTACCTGATAGGCGCTGCTTGCCACACCCCAGACAAAATCTTTTGGAAACATTCCATTCCTCCTTTTATTTTTCCGATGTGATTACAGAAATCAGCTCAAATGCGGCTGGCATTGTCTCATCCCCGGAGATCAGACGCACTTCCACCGTATGAGTACCGTTTGCACCGTGTACCATAACCGGAGTGAGTGTCAGGGAATCGCCCCAGTCCTCATCAAAATTTGCATCCAGTGTCACCGCATGTGCCTCATCGTGATCAACGATGGCAAGCGCCACCGGTGCCGGCTGCGTCACACAGCGCTTAAACTGCACGGCAATCTCACTTCCCTGTACCGCAAATGTAAGAGAGGAGCCTTTTTCTTTTGCCGCCCAGCCGTTCTTAAAACAGTCTTTGACTTCTTCCTGTACTCTGGTATCTTTGACAAAGCCGTAATTTTCAGGCTCATAGTTACGATTATCCAACCGAACTGCTTTCTCATAGCAATTCTGTGTCAGCGGTGCAGGAAACTCCGGCTCTTCATCATCCGTCTGTGCCATGCGGATTTTATCCAAAGCATAGGTAATCACAGATGCAACCAGCTCATGCCCTTTGTCGTTTGGATGCAGATCATCCTCTGTAATCTCGCGGTTTGGAATCCGCCCCGCAACGACCTCCGGATAAATACTGCTCTGCATGCTGACCGCCGGAAGCTGATAATGTCTGGCTATCTGACCGTGCATGATCTGCGCATTTCCACCGTTATTATAATAAACATTGTGCACCAGCATCACAGCAGGTTCGTTTTCATCCTGCCATACACGGCGTACCAGTCCTTCATATGTCTCACGGAAAAATTCCGTCGATTCATCATTGACCGAAAATTCAATGATAACAAAATCCGGTTTATGGGAAAGCAGATCGGACTCGGCACGAGCCGTCCCGAAATGTGATGTTGTTCCACCGATTCCGGCATTGATATAATGAAATTTGGCCTGCGGAAATGTTTTCTCCCACCACTGAAATACGCGGTAAGCATAACACAGCTCCGGTGCGGATGCAAGACATCCCTGCGTGATCGAACCACCAAGGAAACCAATGTTTAATGTTTCCCCGGCCTCTGCCCTTGCCATTAATTTTTTCATCCGGTACAGATTGCCCGGATTGGAAATACCTCTTTCATATTCAATCTGCATTGTTATACTCCTTATATCATGTAATCAAATTTTTTAAAAATTGATTACATATCCCAAATCTCCTCTCCGAGGCTTTCGATGAATGCGGTAAGTTCCTTACTCATCTGTTCTGCCTCCGGAATACGGATATGTCCCGGTGTTCCTTTTCCGTTCTGTGAATACAGGAAATGGTGTACCCGCGGACTGTTTACTGTTTTGCACACTTCCTCAATGGAAATGTCCCAGTTTTCGTTATGTTCCAATATTGTGGTTGTCAATATAAAGGTTGCCTTCGGATATACTTCCATAAGATGCTCTAAAAATCTGCGGTAATGCTGCCGCCAGTTTTCGGAACGTGCACTGTTATAATCTTCTGCCATATAATCATCCGGGTGGTTATCATTCTGCCCGAATGCAAGGATTACAACATCAGGCGTATAACGCGAAAAATCCCATGGTTTTACTTCACTGAGTTCCGGTTGATATTCTATTTTATCATAACAGGATTCTATCCCCAGATAATCCGGCGCCATAAACCAGCCGGTTTTGTCAAGAAGGGCGATACCACCCTGTGATGTGTCATGCAGCTGTGCATGCAGATTCCGCGCGGTCATCCACGCATAAGAATACCAGCTGTTTGAATATTCCCCATCGTGTTCCGGGTCCGGTTTTCCCACATAATCTACGGCCTCTGATACTTCGCCGCAGGAAACACTGTCTCCGAAAACTTCGATTTTACGGGACGGAAGCGGTGCCGGAGTAAGTACCTCGGCATCGCTTCCCAATTCAAATCCCAGTAATGTGACGATATGGCAGGAATCCATTCTTTTAAACAGAGTGAGGGTATGTTCTGTATTTTTAAGATCTTTAGCAATCACATATGTTTTTGCCTCCGGATCTGAGGTGAGTAAGAACTGTCCCTGCTTCCCGTCCAATATATATCCCATCCGGCTCGACCAGTATGCCCGTTTGTTTGCCAGCGTTACCGAAATTTCCGTTCCGGTAAAACGAATCTGAACAAAACTTGCCGCATAGACAAGTACGGGTTCCTTTGGATTATCAAAATCAATTCTTCCACAATATTGTAATCTCTTGTCGTCCGATGAAATATGCATAATTATCTCCTTCCGATTTCCGTGTCTGTAGGTGTTACAACACTGTTCGTCTTGATGTAATCTACAATCTCATCCAGCTTTGTAAATGCCAGGCCAACGTAGCTGTCTGCTGCGCCATAGTAGATGGCGATCTTTCCGGATGCACTGTCGTGAATGGTTGCACATGGGAAGCATACGTTCGGAACGAAACCTCTCTCCTCATACCACTCTTCCGGTGTCAGAAGGAAATTCTCACAGCGGTACTTCACGATGGAAGGATTATCAATGTCAAGGATTGCTCCACCGATGGAATAAACATATCCGTTACATGTACCGGATACCCCATGATAGAATAAGAGCCATCCTTCGGAAGTCTCGATTGGAGCAGCACCACCGCCGATCTTTAAGGACTCCCACCATTCGCTTCCTTTGCCCATGACATGTCTGTGTTTGCCCCAGTATACCAGATCCGGGCTTTCACTTAAGAAAATGTCACCAAACGGTGTATGACCACTGTCTGAAGGACGGGAAAGCATCATGAAGTTTCCATTGATCTTTCTAGGGAACAGCACGGCATTGCGGTTGAATGGGAGGAACGGATTCTCAATCCGTGTAAACGTCTTGAAATCTGTTGTTTTTGCCATGCCGATTGCTGCTCCGTAGAAATCCTGACACCAGATGATATAATAGGTGTCTTCTACTTTTACAAGTCTTGGATCGTATGCATAGACTGGCATAAACGGCTCGCCGTTTTCATCCACAAACGGAATCTTGTTTTCTTCAAAATCCCAGTGGATGGCATCTTTGCTGTGTCCAAGATAAATATATGGAATACCATTGGTCTGCTCTCCACGGAACACACCGATGAAAGCATCACCATATGGCATAACCGCACTGTTAAAAATTCTTGCAACACCCTTTACCGGATTTCTTCCGATAATCGGGTTTTCACTATATCTCCAGATCGGGGCTCCGTTCTGAGGTCCTTCCGGTCTGTCCTGCCATGGTACATTTGGTACCGGAGCTGTCAGCATCTTTACTTCACTCATAATCAACTCTCCTCTTATTTATGATTTTTTAAATACTCTAAGTTCTTCTTAATCAGGTCGCATCTCTGCTGTACACACAGTACACTTCTGCCCGGATCCTGTGGTGTATTAAATACATAATCGATCAGACGGTCAATGGTTGTAGTAGCCACATGCATTCTTGTATCAGAAGAAGCATAGTAAATAAATACTTCGTTCTTATCGTTTACGATTGCACCGTTGGTAAATACAACATTGGATACATCTCCAACACGCTCCTCGCCTCTCGGTCCGATTAACAGTCCGGATGGCTCTGCAATTACCTTTGACGGATCGTTTAAATCCGTGGCAAATGCATAGATCACATAGCGCAGACCTGCTGCCGTATTTCTTACACCGTGTGCAATATGAATCCATCCACGATCGGTTTTAATCGGAGTTGCACCTGCACCGTTCTTTGCCTCGGTAATGGTGTGGTACTTACGGATGCTGGTCATCTTTTCTTCGTCAATGACTGCATGTGTGATATCATCGCAAAGACCAAATCCAATACCGCTTCCGCTTCCGGTATCAATGAAGTCATCCATCGGACGGGTATAGAAGGCATACTTTCCATCTACAAATTCCGGATGCAGCACGACATTTCTCTGCTGTGGAGAACGAAGTGTCTTTAAGTTTTCCAGACGCTCCCAGTGCTTTAAGTCTTTTGTGCGGACAATACCTGCTGCTGCAACTGCCGCAGACAGATCGTTCACGCTGGTATCTTTGCTCTCGGAACAGAATACTCCGTAAATGTATCCGTCCTCATGCTGTGTCAGTCTCATATCATAGACGTTTGTCTCCTCCGGACATACATCATCCAGAAGGATCGGGTAATCCCAGAAACGGAAATTATCAATTCCGTTATCACTCTCAGCTACGCCGAAGAAGGACTTTCTGTCATTTCCCTCGATACGGGCAACCAGATAATACTTTCCGTTTAAATAAATTGCTCCGGAATTCATGACTGCATTGATTCCGAGACGTTCCATAAAGAATGGATTGGTCTCCTCGTTTAAGTCATATCTCCAGGTGAGCGGAATCATATCTCTTGTAAGAACAGGATTCACATAACGGTCAAATACACCATTATAAAAGTCACTTTTTTCATTTTTACGTGAAAGCAGCTTTTCCTGCTTTGCCAGTTCTACATAATATCTTTCATGCATTGTTTAAAGTCTCCTTATTACTTCCATACACATTCTTCCGTTATGATACGGACATTTCCAAGGTTCTACGATTGGGCGGTCCGCAATCGGACTGCCGTCCGGATGTACTTCCCAGAACCACTCGGAACCGGTTCTCTTATCAATGACGTGTTCTTTGATAAATTCCCATTCAGCCTCCGATGCCTCCAGAAACTTCGTTTTCTGCGGATGCTTCTGGTATTCATTCAGGAATCCGATCACAGTCTCTGCCTGTACCCACCAGATCCGGTGGTCATTCACTTCCCCTTTGCAGCATTCATTTGCCAGAGAATGACCGTCAAACGCAACCTCGTAGACATTTTCTGCAAGAGTCTCGGTAATCGGTGACATTTTTTCTTTGTAATGATCATCCCCAAGCACTTCCACACCGCGGTCCATCAGCCATGCTGTCTCAATATCATGACCATAAGAATACAGATCAATGATGGTGTTGTAGTTCTTGTCAAAGAATACTTCCTGTCTCTTAAGTTTCGGATTGTATACCTTATCTGCAAATACATCCATAATCCACTTTAACCGCTCTCCCACCTCTTCATCATGGGATACCCGGTAAAACTCGGTATAAGCCTCAAACACATGAAGCAGTGTGTTCATGGTTTTTTCGGCAAGCACACCATTTTCCGATAGCTTCTCATTGGATTCCGGCTGGAAGTCTTTGGTAAATGCTTCCAGATATCCAACCTCATCCGTACATTTGCTTTCAATAAGAAGCTGCAGTTCTTTGGCAAGCTTTAATGCTTCTTCATCCCCGGATGCATCGTAATAGGAAGAAAGAGCATAGATGCAGAATGCCTGATTGTAGGTATGCTTTGTTGTGTCAAGTGGCTTTCCGTCATAAGTCATGGACCAGAAGATTCCACCATTTTCTTTGTCGATGCAGTGATCACGCAGGAACTCATAACCGTGTCTTGCCTCGTCCAGCAAGGTTTCATCTTTCAGCAGTATGTAGGCATTCGCAAAAAACCAGGTGATTCTGCTGTTTAAAATACATCCCTTTTCTGCTGTTTTGTCTACGTTTAAATTGTAGTCCATATATCCATAATATCCACCGTAAGTATCGTCCCTTAATGCTTTCCAGAAAGGAATGATATTTTCCGTCAAATGCTTTGTGACTTCTTCTTTCATCATGCTCTTATTCATCCCGATACCTCTTATTTTCCAAAATCATTAACCCTTTACCGCACCTGCTGTAATGCCACTGTAAATCTGTTTCTGGCAGCAGACAAATACGATCAGCGCCGGAAGCAGGGAGATAATAACACCTGCACAGATCAGATTGTACTTGCTTCCCATTGGTCCTACGAATGTGTAGAGGGAAAGTGCCATGGTACGGATCTCTTTTCTCATCAGGTAAAGGTTTGCTGCGTAGTATTCGTTGTACACACCAACACCCTTTAAAATACAGGATGTAACGATTGCCGGTTTTAACAGTGGAAGCATAATCTTCCAGTAAATCTGCCAGTAATTTGCGCCATCGATAATTGCCGACTCATCCAGTGAAAGCGGAATATTTTCCATAAACTGAATGAAAATATACATGGAAATAACATCGGTACCACAGCTCATGATGATGTATCCGATCAGACTGTTTACAAGATGTAAATCTGACATGATCTGGTATACGGTAACCTGCATTGCTACCGCCGGAAGCAGTGCTGCAATCGTATAAAGATTACGGATAAATCCATTTCCCGGAAACTTGAACCGGTTTAATACATAAGCAAGCTGGGAACCCACAATAACAGATACGGTAAGCACAACCACCATGACAATTACGGAGTTTAAAAATGCACGTCCCATATTTGCTGTCTTAAATGCATTTACAAAGTTGTCAAAATTCAGCCAGCTTCCCGGGAATGCCATAACATTGGTATTCTGGTACTCGGCATCTGTCTTAAATGCCGTTGTGATACAGGAAACAATCGGAATGATTGCACAGAATCCGAAAAAGATCAGCGATGCATATTCCACAATAATCCAGATAATGCTTCCTACGGAATAATGTTTCATGTTTTTACGTTTTACTGCTGCTGTACTACTCATTATTTCGCCGCTCCTTTCTTCATTTTCTCCTGTTTTTTGATCTGCTTAATCACCTGTTTTTCTGCCTTCAGCCGGGCTTTCTTTGCCTTATAGGATTCATCCTCCGACGCGGCATCCCTGAACACATATTTAAAGAACACATTCTGTAAGATCGTACAGATAAAGATGATCATCAGCAGAACAACAGACATTGCCGATGCCAGACCTACTTTCTGGCTGGTATGTGCGATCTTGTTCATAATTACGAAATACGTTCCTGTTCCGTTTGCACCGGTGGTGATTACGAAAGGCGCCTCAAACGCACTTAAGGAACCGGTGATGGAAAGGATAACATTTAATGTAATAATTGTCTTGATACTCGGGAGAATAATGTGTTTAAACTGCTCCCATTTATTTGCACCATCCAGGGACGCTGCTTCGTAGAGTTCGCTATCCACAGACATCATGGCACCAATAAACAGTACCATATTCTGTCCGGTATACCGCCATACGGAAGTCGCCGTCAGGGACCAGTTGTTTACACTCTGGTCCTTTAACCAGTATGGAAGATTTTCTAATTGAAACCCACACCACTGCAGGATTGTATCAAATACGAATCCTCTGGTGAAGAAGAATTTAAAGATAAAACCAATGGCAATACCACTGATGAGGTAAGGGAAAAACATCAGCCCTTTGAAAAGATTTCCACCCTTTACCTTAAAGCTTAAAATTGTTGCAAGATACAGTGCAAGCACAAGCTGGATCAATGCACCGACCATATAGAATAAACTAAGTTTCAACGCCCCGAAACAATCTTTTCTTCTGAATACATCAAGATAGTTGTCCCATCCGACAAATTCGCGCCTGTCTATTGGCGTTGTATATTTCATCTTATAAAAACTAAATTTGATCATTTCCGCAAATGGAAAATAAGTAAATAAAAAGAGTAAGAGCAATGGGATAATCATAAAACCGATACAGATAAACACCTGCTGGCCGGCTCTGCTCTTTGCCCATTTTTTAAAATTAAATGATTTTGATTTCATACTACGTTCCTCCCATATGAAACAGGCAATCATGCCACCGGGCCGAAAACAGTTTTTCGGCCCGGCAACTGGATGATGTACCTTTATGCAGCGTGGAACTACTCTGTAATTTCTACGCCCTCAGATTCCTGAGCATCTGTCCATTTCTGGTTCCACTCGTTCATAATATCATCAAAGCTCTCATCGCCATTTGCGGCATGCTCAATGATTGCCTGAATCTTATCATTACCGCCATTGTTAACATTTAACTCTGAATCAGCATTTAATGCATTTAAAAGATCCTCTTCGCCTTCTACAGCCGGTTCATCCTCAAGGAATGTTACACCAGAGAAATCAAGCTTTGTATCAGAAGATGACTTTGCAACCGGAAGTCCATCCTCGTTGTAAGAAAATCCAGACTTTTCAGTCATCCACTTAACAAAGATTAAAGCTGCCTGCTTCTCATCATCAGAAGCGTTTACGTTGATACCATAAGAGTAATCTGCTCCGGCTGATGCATACTGCTCACCGTTTACAGAAATCGGGAATGGCATATATCCGATGTCATCTGCGTTCTCACCGGCTGCTTCCATCTGTGGGTAAGCCCATGATCCAAGTACCATACATCCGATCTGTCCGTTGTTTAACATGCTCTTAGAGCCTTCCCAGTCAGTTGTAGAATAGTCATCCTCGGTAAGTCCGCCAGCAACTGCATCGTAAAGGATCTTGTATACTGCATATGGATGTGTGCCATCGCCATAATCCTTGAATGGATCCTTTGTATGAAGGAGTTTCTGGTTGAAATATGTATTGTCACCAGTTGCATTATTTCCGATATAAGCATCCCATGCACCCATTGTCCAGCCTGCTGCATAGTTTGTGTAAAGTGGAATTGCATCCGTCTTGTCCTTAATCTTCTTTAATGCATCAATGAACTCGTCCGGAGTCTTTGGAATATCGGTCACACCGGCATCCTCAAACACTTTCTTGTTGTAAACGATACCCTGTGTCGTTGCTGTGGAAGGAACACCGTATACATCATTTCCATAGAGCCATGTGTTTGCGTAGTTGATCTGCTGGCTCATCTCATCAAGTGTACCGTATGACATATAATATGTACTGAGGTCTGCCTTATCTACTGCCGGAATCATGGTAATGGTTTCGTACTGTCCGGACTGTAAATGTGTCAGTGCATCATCGGCATAGTTTGTATCTGTAGTGATTTCAACCTTGATATTCGGATACTCTTTGTTGAAGTCTTCCAGATAAGATTTCCAGTTCTTTCCGCCGTAATCATCGGTATCCATATCTGTTCTGTGGTTGAACATTGTAATTGTTGCGCTTAAGTCTTTTCCTGTTTCTCCCAATACAATGTCTGAATAGCTTACAAGACCATCTGATGAAGCGCTGTCTGCCTTCTGTGTTCCGTCAGCAGAGTCACTTCCCTTAGAACCGCATCCTGCGAATAATGTTGCGGTCATTGCAGCTACAAGACCAAGTGCCATAAACTTTTTAAATTTCATGTTGTTCTCCTCCTTAAACATGTGAATTATTAAGTTAATTTAAGTATACATTTTTTGTTAATTTAATCATCACTCTTTATTGCTTTTAATCATACCATATTGTGTTTTCAAACACATTCCCTATAATGCACAATTTTACATTTACTTTTTTGTGTATTATGTCTATATATTTTTGTCCAAAAAGTAATTTTAAGTTATATTTCATTTTAAATTATTGCTTTTTACCTTTCATCCAATTATACTTAATTAAAAACTGGTTATGATTGAAAGAGGATGATTTTATGGAACAATTACAGCATCATGGGATTACAGGAACGGTGCCAAAGCATGTATTATCTGACAACATGAAAAACTTTACGGCTTTTCCGCTGTCCTCACCAGCGGATGACGGCTTTATTCATCTGCTCGGAAAAGGCATCTGTTCCTTTCCGAACAATTGTTCCATGACATTCCGTATCAACGCGCCTTATCATTTTTTCTATGTATATGAAGGCACTCTTTCTGTAACGGATGAACATCATACGTGTCGGCTGGCAGACCGGCACGCAGCACTTCTTCCAATTTCCGGTCCCCTCACGATCGAAATCTTAAAAGGTCGCTGCCACTATTTCCATATGTATATTTCCGGTCTCGCCCTCCTGCAGTTTCACACACTGCTCCCATCACCTCTTGCCTATCCGACAGAGAGTTCTTCTATGTTTACTCTGTTCCATACGATGGAGCATTTACAGAATCTGCAGAAAGACACTTTTAATGATCCTCTGTCCGTCTGCCGGATCTCCATGTGGATCACCAATATTCTTACGGAAATGGCTGTCTATTCCGGCCATCCTGCCACACGCCGGGATACGATCCCGGATTATCTGTGGGAAATTCATCATTTATTTGACACACAATACGGAGAAAATTATTCACTGGACGAACTGGAAAATACGTATTCCGTCAGCAAATACCGGATCTGCCGCGAGTTTTCTAAATACTATGGGGCTTCTCCTGTCCAGTACTTAAACCATAAGCGGATTGAAGAGGCTAAAAAACTGCTTCTGACTACCAACGACACCATACACGAAATCGGAAGCAAGGTAGGAATTCATAATACCAATCATTTTATCAATCTGTTTAAACGGGAAACCGGGGCAACCCCACTTGCATTTAAGCAGGATGCCCCGGTTTCTATATCCGAGCTACACTATCTTTAAATACCACATGTCCATCTACAATGAACACACCGGCTGTATAGTTTTCATTTGCAATTTTGCGGACAATCTTATGAATGGTTCTGCGTGCCATCTCCGATATATCCACCTCATATGTCGTAATTCCGATATCGCACAGCCCCGGATAAAGAAAATTATCAAATCCCACAACGGAAACATCTTCCGGAACCCGGTAGCCTTCATTTTCAAGTTTCCGGATCAGATACGAAGCTGCAAGATCGCAGTTACAGACAAATGCCGTCGGCATATCTTTCGGAAATTTATAATATTTTTCCAGATCCATCCGCCCGGTTTTGGTATCCCGGTCATCCATTACATAATCTTTTGGCACATCCATGCCGTGTTCCATCATTGATTTCAGATAACCAAGGTAACGGTCTGTAATACTGTTCGTCATACCAACGGTTCCCACATAGGCAATTTTTTTATGCCCCATGGAAAACAGATAATTGGTCAGCGCATAGGTTCCATAAAAACTGTTGGAAATCACGGTGTCAAGACCAACGGCATCGTTATAAAAATCCAGACAGACCACTGGCACGCCGCCCTCTTTTTCAATCTGTTCAATGTACGGCTTTGTCATATCTCCGAGAATAATCAGACCATCCACCTTTTTTTCCTGAAGCAGAAGCGGCATCTGGTTTTCCAGCACACTCTCCCTTGAAATACTTTCGAGCAGCGTAAAACACCCACGGGAAACTGCCCTCTTGTTTACTTCCTGATACATTTTCCAGTAAAAGGAATCGTATTTGTCCAGATATACTTCCTGTATCAGGACTCCGATATTATATTGTTTTTCCGCAGACTGCCGTTTCGTCTCTGAAGGACTGCGGTATCCAAGTTCTTCTGCAAGATTCTTTATTTTCTCCCGCATTTCCTCGCTGACACCTTTTTGTCCGGACAAAGCTTTTGAAACAGTTACGGTGCTGACACCAACCTGTTCCGCAATATCTGCAAGTTTTACTGCTTTTGCCATAATTCCCTCGATATTTTTATACTCATTCATTTATGTAGCCACATCAACCGGCTAATTTAAGTTAATTTTACATTCTTTTTTCTCTTCTGTCAATTAATCTGCCACAAAATGGAATAAACAGCTTCGGTAATCCCCCTGCTCAGAAGGAACCAGCATACCGGCATTCATAAGCAGATCTCCACCGTATACGCATTCGTTCTCCATCTCACCTTCCAGACGATAATCCAGATTCGGATTCAGTCCCTGCAGGCGTACTTTTAAACTGTGGTAATTCGGGCGTGCATGTACGGTCACGAAAGTAACCAGTGCCTCTTTTTTATCTTTGGATACTACCATATAACAATCGTAGAAATGATTTTCCCGGTAAGAAGCGATACGGTAATAATCCCCCTCCCTTACCAGATCGTTATACTTGTGATACATAGCTGTCTGCTGTGAAATCTGTTCCTGCTCTTCCTTTGCAATCTTTGTGATATCCAACTCATAACCAAAGGTTCCTGCCAGGGCAACTTCCCCTCTTGTCTTAAACGGGGTATTTCTGCCCACGGTATGGTTCGGGCAGTCCGAAACGTGTGCTCCCATTGCGGACAGTGGATAAATCAGTGCCGTACCTTCCTGAATGCCAAGTCTCTCGATTGCATCCGTATCATCCGAGCACCAGATCTGTGGGCTGTAATAAAGCATACCCGGATCGAAACGTGCTCCACCACCGGAACAGTTCTCCAGAAGAAGATCCGGGAAATCACGGGTCAGGCGTTCCTGCATCTCATACACACCAAGCACATAACGGTGGCTTAACTCCCCCTGGCGGTCTGCCGGAAGCGCAAGGCTTCCCAGATCGGTAAGCTGACGGTTCATATCCCACTTCACATATTCGATATTGGCACTGCTTAAAATTGCACGGATCTTTTCATAGATGCAGTCCCTCACATCTTTTCTGCTGAAATCAAGGACATACTGATTTCTCGAAAGCGTTCCGGTGCGTCCTTTCACAGCAATTGCCCAGTCCGGATGCTCTTTGTACAATTCCGAATCCGGGGAAATCATTTCCGGCTCCATCCAGATACCGAATTTCATGCCAAGTTTATTCACTTCATCTACCAGATAGTTCAATCCGCCCGGCAGTTTCTTTTCATTCACAAACCAGTCCCCAAGACTTGTACTGTCATCGTTGCGATGTCCAAACCAGCCATCATCCATAACCAGCATTTCAATTCCGTACTGAGAGGCAAGTTTTGCAATATCTAAAAGTTTTTCGGTATTGAAATCAAAGTAGGTTGCTTCCCAGTTGTTGATCAGAATCGGGCGTTTCTGATTGCGGTATTTGCTGCGGATTAAATGATTCCGATAGAAGTCGTGGAAATTACGGGTCATTTTTCCAAGTCCCTCTGCGGAAAATGTAAGGGCAGCTTCCGGTGTATAAAATGATTCTTCACTTTCCAGTTTCCAGGAAAAATCTGCCGGATGAATTCCCATGACTGCACGGATACTGTCAAACTGGCTTTTTTCCAGCTGTGCGATAAAATTGCCGGAATAAATAAAATGCATGGCATACACTTCGCCGGCTGTCTGTGTCGTGGAAGATTTCATCCATGCCATAAATGGGTGTTCCTGATGGGAGGACTCCCCACGGATACTTCCCACACTGGTCTTTCCATATCCCAGCGGACGGCGGTCCATCTGGCGTTCTCTTGCCCATGAACCGTGAAGTGTCAGCATCTCGTAGGCATCATCATCCATATCCATGCATGCCGAATATGCTTTTGTGAGGTAAACTGCCTCTTTGCTCTGATTGCTGATGCGCACGCTTCTGGTAATCATATCGTTTTCTTCAAACACGGTATAATACAGATCCACATCCAGCTGCAACACTTCATCCCTGCAGTGAAGAATCAGTGTCTGTGCGGTATGCTCCCTGTCAAATGCGGACGGAAGTCCCGGAAGCTGCGGTTTCTGATCTGTAATTTCATAGGAAACATACGTCGGCATAACCGCATGCTGACCTGCCTGTGTACGCACGGCAATACTGCTTTCCCTGTAATCTCCCACTCCGTTTCCCGAATATTCTGCCGGAAATGTGTCATAAAAAGAGCAGCACTCTCTTTCATTCCCAGACGGAACAAACGGTGCCTCTCCGGTGCGGAGCAGATAACGCAGATCCTGTCTGCGAACACGCCTGCCGTAATATACGTGACCTACAAAGGTCCGATGGTCTGCAAGACCTATGATATAGCTGGTATTCGCTGTCTCCAGACAAAACAGATCCAGATTTTCATCAAATACGATACTCATGTTAATCCTCCAGTATGTTTTCTTCTATAAATTTCACTGCCAGGTCCTTGTTTTTTAAACCTTCTGCCAGACCTACCACACAGGTATCCGGATACCAGCCGGTTTCCTTCACCCAGGCATTTTTTTCTAACTTTATGCCGATCGGATATTTTTTCCCTGTTTCGGTACTTTTTACATACACCAGATCATCCTTATATTTTTCCAGCAATTCTTCTGGCAAATATTCCCGGATGTCTGCCAGATAGTCAAACTCTCCCAGTGAATAAAAGAAATCATAATCCGCAAAAAAGACATCTACCGACTGTGTCATAAAACGGCTCTGGATCATCTGAATGCTCTCTGCGGATGCCCCGTTGTTTTCATTTGCCGAGGCTCCCAGATTACTGCTGACAAGCACTTCGCTTTTATCCGGATCCAGTCCGTTTTCTTTTAGAAAATCATTATAATAACCGGAATCCCCAGCCGGATTGTCCGCAGACTGCATGGCATTTACCGCCATAATTTCCAGTGCGGTATCTTTTTGCGTAACATAATGGATGATCAGAAAGCTGATGATTCCTATAATGGCAAGTGCGACAATGGTCTGCAATCCATAGTAATGAACCAGATACCATATTTTATCTTTTCCATGCAGCTCTTTTAACTTTTCTCTTTCTGTCTTCGGCTCCTCTTTTTTATAGAGGATGCTGTCTTCTCCTGCTTTGGAAAAATCCGGTTTTATATTCTTCTGATCATCCATAAAGTTTATTCTCCTGCGTATGTAAGCATCGCGGTGCGCAGCTCATCCAATTTCTTTTCGGAATCTTTGATATCCGTTCCGACAACACCAAAATAGAATTTGATCTTTGGCTCTGTTCCAGATGGACGTACACAACACCATGCATTGTTGCTCAGTTCGTAATAAAGAACGTTGCTTTCCGGAAGTCCGGTTGGTGTAACTTCTCCGCCTGTCATATCTGTTCTTGTATCTTTCTTGTAATCACGAAGTGCTAAAACATCCCATGCCCCGATCTTCTTCGGCGGGTTGTTGCGCATCTCATTCATCATGCTCTGGATCTTTTCTGCACCATCCATACCCTTTAAGGTCATGGTCTCCAATCCCTCTTTGTAATAACCGTACTTCCCGTACAGGGAAAGCATGTCATCCCAGAGCGTGATTCCATTGGATTTGCACCATGCCGCTACCTCGCAGAGCATCATGACTGCCACACAGGCATCCTTGTCCCTGGCATAAGTTCCTGCCAGACATCCGTAGCTTTCTTCCAGGCCAAAGACATACTCATAACTGTTCTGCTGCTCAAAAAATTTGATCTGCTCACCGATATACTTAAATCCGGTCAGTACCTCGATCAGTTTTACTCCGTAAGCTTTTGCGATTGCCTTTGCCATGTCGGTGGTTACGATGGTCTCTACCAGAGCTCCGTTTGCCGGAAGTGTTCCGTTTGCTTTCTTCTCACGCAGAATGTACTCTGCAATCAGCATACCGGACATATTTCCGGTAAAGCTTACGTACTCTCCGGTCTTCGTATCCTTTGCATACACACCCAGACGGTCTGCATCCGGATCGGTTGCCAGAACAATATCCGCGTCCACTTCTTTTGCCAGTTTTAGAGCAAGTTCAAATGCCTTCGGTGACTCCGGATTCGGATAAGAAACGGTCGGGAAATTTCCATCCGGAAGTTCCTGCTCTTTTACGACATAGACGTTTTCAAATCCAAGCTCCTTTAACACGCGGCGCACTGGAAGATTTCCGGTTCCATGCAGTGGGGTATAAACGATCCGGATGTCTTTTGCCATTGCCTTTATGATCTCCGGATGAATGGACTGTTTTTTCAGTTCTTCCATATAACGGTCATCCATTTCTTTTCCGATTGTATGATAAAGTCCGGCAGCTTCGGCTTCAGATTTCAGCATAGTCTTTACCTGTGAAAAATCGGTGACTTTTGCCACTTCTGCGAGAATGTTTTTATCGTGCGGCGGAGTAATCTGTGCGCCATCCTCCCAGTATACTTTGTATCCGTTGTACTCACGCGGATTATGGCTTGCCGTAATCACGATACCTGCAATACATCCAAGTTCACGGACGGAAAATGACAGTTCCGGTGTCGGACGCAGGGATTCAAAACGATAAGTCTTAATCCCGTTTGCATTCAGGCAGAGTGCTGCTTCATCGGAAAACTCCGGGGACATGATACGGGAATCGTATGCGATTGCAACTCCTTTGTCCTGTCCGTTCTGGGAAATGATATAGTTTGCCAGTCCCTGGGTTGCCTGACGAACGGTATAAATGTTCATACGGTTCGTTCCTGCACCGATCACACCCCTCAGACCACCGGTTCCAAACTCCAGCTGGCGGTAAAAACGATCCTCAATCTCCGCATCATTTCCTTGTAGTGCCAGCAGTTCTTTTCTGGTTTCTTCATCAAAATAACTGTCTGTGCACCATTTTTTGTATGTATCCATATAACTCATTTCGGGTCCCCCTTCTATTCAGCTTTTTATTTAAGTATACCATAATTTAAGTTTGTGTAAATATGTTTTTAGTCGGAATTTAAGCTAAATTTTCATTCTGAAACTTGTGAAAATTTCCGATAGATGATGTCTGCTGCCGCTTTCCCGTAGACTTCATAATCCCCTCTTTTGACAGGATTTCTGCCGTCTCCATGCCATGCAGCCCATTCCCAGATGCCAAATCCGCCTACCCAGTCTCTCTTTTCGCAGGCATCAAACATCGCCTGAAACCAGTCTGCCTGTCCTTTTTCATCATAGTCCCCACGCACGCCCCAGTCATTCGGCACCTGATTGGAACCTTTCACAGACATACAGCCGGCTTCCGCAAAGAAAAACGGCTTATCAAACTTCTTTACCACCTGTTCAATACGATCCAGCTGATTGTCCCAGTCGTCAATCGGATAATACCCGCTGGATGAAATCACATCTACAGCATCCCACCATTTCACATTGTGTTCCTGGTACTTATCGGTATTATAGGAAACCAGTCCATCATACTTCCGGCGGATTGCCGCAATCACTTCCCTCCATTCCTCTTCGCGGCGCTCGGTCTGCACCATCTCGCAGCCTGCGATAAACAGATCCACCCCGCATTGCTGCGCAAGTCCGGCATAGTGTTCCTGAAATGCCCGGTAAGAGGCAAACCAATTGCTCCACTTCGGTTCACACACGACATCTTCATCAAAGAAATTGATATGTGCACGCCATGTTCCGTCCTCACAGTTTGCCGTTGGCTTTAATGCCACCTTAAGGCCAAGCTGTTTTGCGCAGGCAATCATGGCAGCCAGCTCTTCATCCGATACATTCCGCTTGGTCCGGTAATCAATGTTCTCGGAAAATGCTGTCTTCTGCACACCGTTCAGTGCAAAAATCACATAGTTTGCTCCCGTCTTTTCTTTCATCAGTTTCAGGCTCTGTCTGGTTTCTTCTTTTTCAAAGGTACCTCTTGCACAAAATGGTGCAAAGGTAACTGCATGTATACGCTCCATAATATTCTCTCCTGCTTTCGTTTTTGTCTGGGTGTTGTTTCGACCGTTTCTGCGGGCAGTCTGTCTGTAAGGACTCCGTTCGCGATTTCTAGTCTGCCTAAGAGGGAACCTTCGAAACGTTTATTGCGCCCACTCTCATTTGTCTTGATATATACAACCGTTTAAATCTTTTATTCTGTGACTGCGCAAATCGAACCGTGGGCGCGCTTATTCGAAGCCTCCCTCTAAGGCACACACGAAATCACTCAGACGGTGTCCTTACAGACAGACTGCCCGCAGAAACTATTGAACGTTAATCGCAGATCTGACCGTATGAGAAGCGGCAGATCCGGAAGTATGTTAAAACTAGATTATTTTGCGATAACTGTTTCACTCCACTCTCCTACAATCTTCTGGGAAGATGTGTTTTTATATGTTCTCACACGGACATAACTTCCAGATGGAATCTCATTCAGCATCAGCGTAGTATCGGTCATTGGATGCATTTCTGATTTTGCATTTTTGAAAGCAGAATTATCTGCTGTCTGCACCTCAACCCCATCCGGCTGAGTTGCAAATGGATTTTTTTGGGTTACATCCTGGCTGATTCTGTAATCGTAATTAAATTCGCCAATCATTGTATCCATAGAATACGTTGCAGTGATCAGGCTTCCGTTTTTCTCAATAAACGTGTATGGTGTTCTGGAAAGTTTATTCGCAGTTTTTGTGTTAGACCACGAACCATAATAATATTTTCCTTTTATAACTTTATATGCCCGAACCTGTACTTTATACGAGCAGCCGGTTGATAATGCATTTAAAACATAATTATCTTTATAATTATATTTCTGTTTATGAGGACATACCTCTCCATGATATACTACTGTTGCAAGCGTTCTTGCCCCATCCCATCCATAAATTCTTATATGATTTGCAGAGATTCTCCGGTATGTCCAGTCTGTCCAGTTACCATTGTAACACTGTTTTATCCGGATTTCATACCCGCTTGCTTTTGAAACTTTATTCCATCGAACATCAATCATTTGGGAAAAAGAATTCATCCAGGCAGTTACCTGCATCCTGCTTTTATCATATTTTCTTACATTCTTCATAATGTAGACATCTGCTTTATCAGATGTTAAATATTCATCCGCGTATATTATTCGGTCATCAACAATTGAACCAATTCTAGACTCCATTTTAGTTGCTTCACAATTATTTGTGTATTTCGTTCTTTCAGCTTTTGTTGTATACCGGTTTTTGAAACTGGTAATATTCATTTTACCGATTTTAACCTGGTTCTTTGTATTGTAATTCTTTTGGGGATCCTGCATAAACCCGGTAATGTTCTTCGTAGTGTCCCCCTTCACCTCGCCATATATTATGTCTGAATGAAAGCAAAAGCTCCCGGTCATAACCACAGCAGCCAATATCAAACACCACTTTACAACTTTGTTAATCTTTGCATTTTTCATCACTTTACCTCCTGCTCATATTGCAAAACTTTTCCCAGGACTGCCACTTCTTTCTTCTTGATGATTTTGCTATACGTTCAATAGTTTCCTGGGGCTGCCTGTCTGCAGTAAACACCGTCTGAGTGATTTTGTGTCTGCCTTAGAGGGAATTTTCGAATAAGCGCGCCCACGGTTCCATTTGCGCAGTCACAGTGTAAAATATATAAACGGTTGTATATATCAAGACAAATGAGAGTGGGCGCATTAAACGTTTCGAAGTTTTCCTCTTAGGCAGACTAAAAATCGCGATCGGTGTTTACTGCAGACAGGCAGCCCCAGGAAACGGTCGAAACAATACCCAGACACATTCCTGAAAAAGAGTTTCGCAATCATTTGATGTAATTATAACACGTTATGTCTAAAGAATCCCCAGAAATTATCATTTATTATTCGGAGAAAATATTGTAAAATAAAGCAAACACGAAAAGAGAGGACTGGGAGTATGAATACGGAAAATAAAAAAGAACTGGCGCTGGAAGTCATCAGCCGTCTGAAACAGGCGTACCCGGATGCCGCCTGCAGCCTGGATTACAACGAAGCCTGGAAGCTTCTCGTCAGTGTCCGCCTGGCCGCACAGTGTACCGATGCCCGCGTAAACATGATCGTACCGAAATTGTATGAAAAATTTCCGGATGTCAATGCCCTGGCAGATGCACCCGTGGAAGAAATCGAAGAAATCGTGCGTCCCTGCGGTCTCGGCAAAAGCAAAGCCAGAGATATCAGCGCCTGCATGCGGATGCTGAGGGATGTCTATGATGGTAAAGTACCGGATGATTTTGATGCACTTTTAAAATTGCCGGGTGTCGGACGCAAAAGTGCCAATCTGATTATGGGAGATGTATTTGGAAAACCGGCTATCGTGACGGACACGCACTGCATCCGCCTGAGCAACCGGATCGGATTGGTGGATCACATAAAAGATCCAAAGAAAGTAGAAATGGAATTGTGGAAGATCATTCCTCCGGAAGAAGGCAACGATCTGTGCCACCGTTTTGTACTGCACGGACGTGACATCTGCACGGCCCGCACCACACCGCACTGCGAACACTGCTGCCTGCAGGATATCTGTGCACAGCGGATTTAAGATTTCAGCAGGCGCTGCATATCTTCCGGAAGCGGTGCCGTAAAGTTCATCGGCTGTCCGGTCATGGGATGCGGAAACGAAAGTTTCCATGCATGCAGTGCCTGACGGCCAATATCATATTGCCCTTTCCCACAGGAAAAAGTCTTTTCCTGAAAAATCTGTCTCTCCCCGGAATTTTCATCGTCCCGACGGTCAATCTGATTTTCCCCGTATGCCGGATTATAAAGAAAATCTCCCACCAGCGGATGTCCCAGATATGCCATATGCACGCGGATCTGGTGAGTCCGCCCGGTTTCTAACTGCAACTTTACAAGGCTTCGCTTTTTCCACTCCGACAAAACCCGGTAATGCGTCACCGCCCGGTCTCCCTTCTTAAAATCCACAACACGGCGCAGGCAGCGGTCCTCCTGTCTGGCAATCGGTGCATCAATGACGCCGGAAACCGGCACAACCTTTCCCTCCACAAGCGCAAGATACGTCCGGTGAATCCCAGGCGCTTTCAGTCCCTGCTCGGCTTTTGCCCGAACCATCTGCCCGAGAATTGCGGCAGAAACCGCATGTTTTGCCACAATGGTAAGCCCGGAGGTATCCCGGTCCAGCCGGTTGATACAGCGGAACACAAAGGGAACGCCCTGCTCTTTAAAATACCATGCAAGTGCATTGCCGAGAGAATTCTCCGGATTCCCGCGGGATGGATGAACCGGCATTCCTGCCGGTTTGTTGATCACAAGCAGATCCTCATCCTCATAAACGATGGCAAACGGCAGTTTTACCGGACGGATCTGTCCGGAATTTTCCGTTTCCCGAATCCATACGGTCAGAACATCCCCTTCTGCAAGCATATGGTTCATATGTACATACGTTCCGTTCAGGCAGATTGCCTGTTCGTTTTTGCGCAGATCCACAAGATTCTGCTGGGAATATCCTTTTTCTTTTAAAAATCCGCTGATTTTCAGTGAATTTTTCAGATTATTAATGTGATATACTATTGTTCTGTTCATGAGCCTGATTGATCTCTTTGCTGATCTTGTTGACATACATCATCAGTCCCAGACCTGCAGCAAATATAAGTATCGTAACAATGATTCCGGCTGCGGAAAAGCAAAGCTGGCTGAGATATCCGATAAGCGGTGTCTTTGCCACGACTTTTCCTACAATCTGTTCATACGCTGCGGGCTCTCCCTTCCGGAGCATAAGAATCTGCGATGTGGTATCGTTGGTATCCACATAATATACATCCACATCACGGCTGCTGTCATTTTCCTGTACCGCCACAATATTTCCTTCGACGTAGGAATTATTATCAACGGACTTCAGATATACCACGCTGCCATACTTTGAAATATTACCTGTTGTATCCGTTCCCACGGTGTACGTATGGTATCCGAAAACCGGTGGCAGAACAACCGGAAGGACAATCAGTAAAAATACAATCATAAGTGCATATCCTAAAACCGTAAGTGTCCTTCGTTTTCCCTTTTTTTCATCCACCTGCTGTCTGTTTGCATTGTTTCCATGTTTACTCATATCTTTCCCTTTCTGTTTGCAAAATGTACTATTATTATATGGTTCATGCGCCTATTCCACAATAGGTCGATAGTCCTCTTTCTGTGCGGTAAGTGCCGCGTTCTTTTGCATCTGCAGAGCCTGATCGATAATCTGCGGCATCTTAAGTGCCGTATTTAATGCTTCTGCCAGCTCCCGGTATTCCTTCTCCGGAAATGTATTCGTCGGTGCCGTATAGTACGGATTGTGCATCGTTTCCTCAAATGCAATGATCAGCTGATTATTCAAAAAGGCACGGTGCACGGCATCTGCAATCTCGCCCTCATGATTGATATCAAGGTAGATATCACATTTTTCAAACAGATGATCCAGTACTCTGTTTTTTACATTCGGGTACAGAAGAACGTTTTCACTGGCACCCGCTGCCATCAGCCTCGATGACATCTCGGTGAGTGCCGCCACATGAAATTTCATTCCCGGTACCATCTGTGCCAGTTCATGCAGATGCGACACACGGTCGGAATTCGTGCAGATCAGAATCTCCGGCCGATGATGATTTTCCCGGACAAAACTGTAAATATACCCCAGCTGTTTTACCATTTCCGGAGAAGCCCCAAGCGCTAACAGCCGCTCATAGGAATGCTTCCGCTGCACATAAACTTTTTGGGTTCTTGTTGCCTGATGATTCAGAATAATCTGCATATTTCCCGGAATTTCATCCCCCACAGGCTCGTTCCAGAACAGGATATCGCGCTTTCCGTTCGGTGCAAGAATCTGCGAGGCAAAAAACGGAAACGAGAGGGAATTGAAACAGATCTGTGCGTCTTCCAGTCCCGCACACTGCAGGAAAAACCGGATCAGTTCCGTTCTGGAATGTAAAATCCTGTCCTGTCCTTTCCACTGAACAAGGATGGCATTTGTCACAAAATTCTCAAGCACCCGCTCCTGTCCCTGCGGAGAATAAAATTTCCGGAGTACCTTCTGCCCTTTCCGGTTAAAAACCGTACGGCAGAAAATCTCTCCATATTTGTTATAATGCTCGCTAAGTCTGACAACACCGCTGTCATCCAGCCAGTCCACCACCTTCACCAGACGGTGATTCGTCGGTTCTGTATAAAAAATACGTGCACGCTCCCTGGTTTTATCCATCACTTTGCCGCCGGTATTTGTGCTTTCAATCCGCCAGTATTCCGGCACACGGATCTGATTAAAATATTTCGGATTTTCCTGCATTCTGGCGGTACCATCTTCACAGAAATATCCGTATACGGAAGTCACACCATCCGGCAGAAATCCGTCATCCTCCACAACTGCTGCCGTAAAAGAAATTCCCGCATTTTCAAAAGACTCATACAGGTTGCGGCTTTCCATCGAAAAACGATCAAACAGCAGCACTATTTTAGAAGACTGATCCATTTTTTTACCACCTCCTTTGTCAGAAATGCTTCCGCTTTTTCATAGGAATGCTCCGAAAAAGCTTCCATATCATCCTCTGTCAGCATATGTACAATTTTCTTTGCCAGCAGTGTAATTTTTTCTTTCTGGTCCATTTCATCATGAATCGGTATCCGATACCCGTTCTTTCCATCATCAATAAAGGTCTGATTTCCGTATCTTACATCAAATCCGATGATCGGAAGTCCCGAACCGACTGCCTCCATCAGAGTCAGGCCAAATCCCTCACTCTGGGAAGCCGAAACATAGGCCTCATACTGTTCATACACCTCATCAAGATTATGTTGCCCCATCAGATGCACATACTCCTGACAGCGATATGTTTCAATCAGGCGTCTCAGCCGCCCCTCTTCCCCACCTTTTCCGTAGATATCCAGCGATACATCCGGCACAGACTCCCGCGCTTTTACAACCGCCTCGATCAGCCAGTCACAGTGTTTTTCCGTTGCCAGACGGGAAGCTGTGATAAGTGCATGATGTTTTCTCGGCTGCTTGGGCCGTTTCCGTTCATCCAGACTGCCCACCGGGATCGTGACAATCTTCGGTTCCATTCCTTTGTACTTTTGAAACTGCTCCCTCATCAGCTGATTCTGAGCATCCGTCGCCGTCACATAAAAATCAATATGATCCGCCTGTGCAAAAGCATATTCATAATAATTGTTCCAGAGAATATGCCTCTCATCGGTACCTCCCTCACTGAAATGATCCGCATGTACAATGCTTCCGACACGCGCCGGGCCACAATTCTCCAGAATTGCCTGCCCGATTCCGGTTGTCCGGTCGATGATCACCACATCCTCTGCCGTCAGATGCAGGTTTTGGACCATATATCCTACCAGTTCCGCCTTGGAATACAGCATGGCATCCGGGAATTTATAACATACGTGATCATCGCCATCGATCATTTCCTCATAGGCGACCGAACCGTCTTCATTGAAAAAACTCCGCCCGTACAGATGTGCCTTACCGTCCAGCGGACCATAGTACTCGGAATAAATCCTGCAATAGGTATAATAATCCTTGCGGATCAGACAGCCGTCTGCAACTATTTCCACACGATGTACTTTATCACCGGTTGCATCCGTCATATAGACCGTGTAATATTTCTGCTGTCCTTCAAACACATATCTGCACGTTTTTCCATCTCTCGAAAACACCGGATTTTCATCTCCGAATGTTTTCTCCAGTTCCTTCAACGTAAAAGATACCGGAGCAGTCTTTGTGTCTGTGAAAAATGTATACAGCCAGATAATCTCCTCATCCAGGAAATACAGATTTTGTGTCATATGCTCGATATTCTCTGTGGGAAACATATCTGTGAAAATAAACCTTGCCGGGATGTTTCCCCTGCGAAACAGGTTTGCCCGGTAGCTCTGTGCATATTCCACGCCACTGCTTGCCCAGCCGATTCCCAAATTAAAGTTGTATACCATGCTGTTCTCCTTCTATATTATTTACTGCTACGGATAAATGATGACAGGCTGATTATCCTCTCCCACCTTCACATCACTCAGAAGAATATTTCTTATGATATTCCGTTTTACCACTTTCTCTGTATCCAAATACGAATCAAAAGCTTCATTCTGATACTCAAACATCACATTTCTCTGTGCAGATGCCCTGCCGGATACCGCATACTTAAACTGTTCCAGATAATCGATCAGCTCCACCCAGCCATCATCCACTGCGGCAAGTGTTGCCTCCCGGACAAACTGTTCATAGCACTCCGTATTGCCGATCTGTTCCCTCTGATACAAAAGTCCCTGTCTGACCCGCTGCATCAGATAACGTGCGACCGATTTGTGATCGCTTAAATCCTTTCCATCCAGACCACCGTCCAGGCCATAGGAAAGATTATCCAGAATATAACGGTTCAGTTCGGAAAGTTCCAGATGTTCCCTGGATGCCAGATATGCTTCTATATTTTGCCGGGCAATCTCCAGAAGCGTCCGCTCCTCGATCTTTGCACCTCCAAGCAGATTGGCGCGTGTCTTATAGATCAGGTTCCGCTGTCTTTGCAGTACCTGATCATACTGCACGGATTTCTGGCGTCCCATCTCCTCCGCTTCGGTATTGAATTTCTGACTCTGATTGATAATACGTTTTAATTTACGTTTGCTGATATGCCGCTTTCCATCAATATATTTCTGCAGCTTTTCATCGTCTTCGGCACCGACAATATCATCCTCCAGGCTGACATAATACTGGCTGAACCCCGGATCACCCTGTCTGCCGGAACGCCCTCTGGTCTGCCGCTCCGACCGCGAATTATCCATACGTCCAACGCCGATAACTGCCAGACCTCCCAGTTCACGGACGCCTTCTCCCAGCTTGATATCCGTTCCGCGTCCCGCCATCGTGGTTGCCACCGTCACCGCTCCCAGCTGTCCTGCCCCCGCAATGATCTGTGCTTCCCAGAATGCATTGCTGGCATTTAACACATTGTGCGGGATGTTTTTCTGAATCAGAATCCGTGAAAACAGATCCGTATCCGTAACCGAATTGAGTACAATGAGCACCGGCTGCCCGGTCTCATGAATTTTGATTACATCCTCTGCGGCCGTCCAGAACTGCTCCCTTGCATTGGTAAAATATTTATCCTTCCGGTCTTTCCGGATTACCGGACGGTTCGTTGGAATTCTCACCACTTTTTTGTGATACACCTCGGAAAGTTCTCCCTTTGCATCCGTCAGTGTTCCGCTCATGCCTGCCATCTTCTCAAACATCATAAACAGATCCTGAAACGTCACCGAGGCAACGGTACGGTACTCCTGTGAAATTTCCACTTTCTCTTTTGCCTCGATCGCCTGATGCTGCCCGCCCCGCAGCTTGACACCGTGCATCAGTCTTCCGGTGGCTCCGTCAAACAGTTCTACCTCTCCCTGATCCGTCACAACGTAATCTTTTTTATTTTTCATGACTTTATGAGCACGCAATGCAAGTGTCACATGCCGGTTGATCTCAAAATTTTCTTTGCTGTAAAAATTATCGATTCCAAAAAAGTCTTCTGCAAATTTCACGCCTTTTGGTGTGAGCCAGACCGCATTATCCTCTTCCTCATAATCAATCTCTTCCACCAGTGTTGTCACAAAGAAATCACACACTTCATACAGATTCGACTGCACACGCGGCACACCGGAAACGACAAGAGGCATGACTGCCGAATCTAAAAGTACTGCATCCGCCTCATCAATGATCACATAATAGAAATCACAGAGAAACCGTTCGTTCTGGTTTTTTACCAGGTTATCAAACAGATAATCAAACCCAAGCATACCATTGGTCATATAAATAATGTCCGCCTGATAGAACTCCTTTTTTTCCTCCTCCGACCGGTCTTCTTTCTCATTTGTTGCCGGATAGGAACAGGAAACTCCCATAAAATTGTAAACGGCACTCATCTCTTCCCCATCCCGCGCGGCAAGGTATTCATTGGTTGTCACCAGGATACAGCTTTTCCCTGTGATGGCATTCAGATACAGAGGCATCGTGGCAGAAAGCGTTTTTCCCTCCCCGGTATTCATCTCCGCAAGATACCCCTGATGCATTGCAATGCCTGCAAGCACCTGCACATCATATGGTCGCTTTCCCAGAATACGCGCATCCGCCTCAATGATTGCCGCAAATGCCTCCGGCAATAACGCATCAAGCGATTCTCCGCCCTGATAGCGCGTGCGGAATGTATCTGTCAGACCTGCAAGTTCCCGGTCACTCAGATTTTTTATTTTTTCCGCGCTTCTTTTTACTTTTTGAAGCGCTTTCTTTAAGTTTCTTAATTCTCTCCTGCCTGACATCGTACTCTTCCTTTGAAATTTCCCGCAGTATCAGCGACCGGAATGTAAAATCTGCATTTCCGCCGTTGATCAGTTCCACGCAATAGCTATAGGTTTTGATGGATGGTTTAAACACTGCCTGCCCATTCCGGACAATGATGCTTTCCGCCTCCACATCATAGCGGTCATAAAAAACAATCCGCAGCATAAGTTCTCTGCTCTGCGGGCTGTTGTAAGAAATATCCGACGTAATCTCATATGCCCGCTCCCCGTCAATGAGCGGCAGTGTCGGCTCCACTCTCTGCCGCTGGAAATTAGTCTTGGAATACCAGCGGTGAATCACCGTTCCGGGCGGCATCAGACGGTTTTGATACACGACCGACTGATCCTCCAGAAATTCTATTTTTGATCCGTATACATATGTATCCGACAGGAATTCTCTCCAGCGGATCACCCAGGTATCATCTTTCATTGTTTCTCTCTTTCTGTTACTTTCTCCTGAAGTCCTCTTCCAGCAGCTTCTTATACTGGCTTTTGAACCACGCCATGACCGTTCCGCTGTTATCTGTGTGGCGCCCATGTGCACCCTTTCCGTATACCTCTACGCCTTTTGACTTCAGATGTGCCAGAATATTCTGATATCCATCCGGATCATAATCATCCTCATAGAGATAGGAAATGACAAACCTGGTATTCGCCCAGTCTGCTACATCAAACCGTTCCCACAGCCTGTTGTTAAACGCTTCTATGGCATCCTCTTCCAGTGAGCCATAATTTTTCATCAATATATCCAGGGATGTGGCAAACCCGCCTGCACGCAGAAGCCGTTCATTTCGAGCCACATTTCCCATATTCGTCAGCGGTTTTGCCAGAAGCAGCGCATGCGGATGCAATTTCGAGCCATAATAAAGAGAGCCATAGGTTCCCATGGATGCCCCAGAAAGAACCACGTCCTGTTCTGAAAATCCAAGCTCTTTCGTGCGCCCCCGGATCTCCTGCAGAATCATGTTCTCGAAAGATTCATCCCCCACATAAAATGCACCGCCCTCCGACCGCGGATCGGTCAGAAGCAGAAACGGACATCCGAATGCCCGCATCATATAATAACCTTCAAAGCCTTCCTGGGAGCGGTATCCGGAAAAATATACCGCAAGCGGCGGTTTCAAATCTCCTTTTTCAAAATAAGTAAAAACCTCTTCCCCTTTATCCGATACCAGCCGTTTTCCTCCCGGCAGGAAAAAACCGTGTCCCCTCCGGGAATACCGGTCATGCAGGGAAATAATTTTTAAACTTCCCTCTCCTTTGGCCTGTATGGATGCAGATACCGGTCCATATGCTCCGTCATTGTCAATCCTTATCACATCCTGCAGCTGTGATTCATCAAATTCCCACACCCGTTGCAGCTGTCCGATGGAACCATTGATAAATTGCAGCATTTTTAGCTTTATTTCCACAGATCCCGTCTTTTCATATTCGAGATACAGATCGATCGCCTGATCTTCAAACACCGGAATGTTATGTTTCCAATAGGCAATCTGTGCAAATTCATCTCCAAAACTGCCCGTCAGAAGCATATGAAAATTTCCATTACACGAAATCGTTCCATGGAAAAACGGACTCACAACCAGAGAATTCGGTGAAAAATTCTCCCCATACGGATTCGGATAATAATTTTTCACTTCGCAATCAAGAAATGTCTGCACATCTCCCGTATAGAGATACTGCCCCATTTTTCCTTCAAAAAAAAGCTGTGTTACGGAATTTTCCTGCATCGCAACACGCTCCGTTGCAAACAGACAATACCCGCGTGTCAGCTTCCGGAGTATTTTTTCCTCTTTTGGGGTAATCTCACGATCCAGAATCACAAGATCCATGATCTGATCCGGCAGTATTCCGGTTTCCTCCATCCATTCAAAATCGACGGTTTCCGGTATCCGGTATGTTTTTTTCCAGTCTTCTTTTCCAAGCAGTAAAATATGAATCTTATTCACCGATTCCCAACACCTTTCTCCATGCATCAAGCAGAATATCTGTCGTATACCGACGTCCGATTTCATAACACTGTACCAGCGCCGCATTCCAGTTTTCAAAATTATCCAGATAATAGTGCAGACTTTCCTCTATCCCGGAATAATCACGAATCAGATATCCATTCTTTTTGTGTTCAAAAAACTGATCCGTGCTCATGCTGATGCGCGGTACCCCTTTGCTGATTGCCGTAATGTCCACATATACATCCACAATTTTGCGCAGATCCAGAATCACACGCTGCTCGTTGATACATTTGCTGATCGTCCGCTCATCCACACAGACATCCACAAAAAAACGCTGTGCAACTTCTTCATCCGGTAACTCATTTTCCGCAATCAGCCGTGGATTTTCCTGCAATACCCAGCGCCTGTCATATCCGGATGTCTCCAGAAAATCTGCCAGTTCCTTTTTCAGCCGGTCCGCATACCCCCAGGATGCCTCTCGTGTAAAAATATGAACTCTTGCAAGTTCATTTGTCCGCAGATAATGCGCAACTTCTGTTATAATCTGCTGATACTCCCGCTTTGGGATTCCATCAACCGGCAGCAGAATATTCTGGACTTTCAACTGTGAACTGACACCAAAATCCATGCGCGTATCATAAGGAGAAATATCCGTAATATTTAATGAAGTGTCTCCTAAATTACTTTCTATAATTGCTGTCGTCTGTTTGGAATCGGTAATCACATAATCCGATGCCTCCAGAAAATCCCGAATTTCTCCGATTCTTGCATAATCGTACCGGTTCTCAAAAAAGGTAATGACAACCGTTCTGTCCGTCAGGCATCCCGACAGGACTCCTATATGCAGCGGATGTGCTGCCACGAAAAATTTATCCTCTGTATGTGTATGCTGCAGATAGGAAACCAGCACTTCAGCAATTACTTCTTCTATGGAAGCATACCTGCTTTTCTGAAACAAAACCTCCCGGATCTGTCCATCCACGGAAATATCATAACAGGGAAACGAGCTGTTGATCTCTACATGCCCATCCTCCATGAAACGCCGCATTTTCCAGATTCCCCGCTCGGTCAGATAGTCCTGATATTTTGGCTGCCCCTGCTCATATACTATAGATCCGGCCACAAATCCCCGGTCATCATAATAATTCTTCCGGATGATCTGTCCTGCCTGATACATATCAATTGCTATGGGATTTCCATCCTCCCCAAATTCCACCTGCGCATATTTTTCTCCCTGCATGTAACCTATGACTGCAAATGGAGAATAAACAAACTCGATTCCTTTTGGCCATTTGATATCATGATAAGACAATACAGCCGTCTTTGTCCGCCGGATCTGACAGATGGCATCAAAACAGGACCAGTACGGCGCCCGATACATTCCCTGACGATGCAGAAAATGCCGGATATTTGGCGAAAATCCGAGCAGCAGAATACGGTATTCCACGTCCACATTCCGATGAAAAAGCGTGATCTGTTTGATCGTCTCATCAAACTCCGATTTTGTTCTACGCTCGTACCATGACTGTTCTTTTTCACTCCATGTATTCTGTTGATACCATGCCGGTATAAAATATAACATGACAGATGGCTCCTTTATTCTTTCAACTTATATAAAAGGTGCATACCGGTCCATATTCCGGTATACTTCGGCCTCCCGGTAAAAGGCAATCCAGATACCTGTAGACATCATAATGGAACACGGAAACATCGCAAGTGCCGGATCAATATATCCTCCGAACTGTAGAAAAAGCGGCACTCCCACACAAATTCCGATAATAACGGAACTATAAATGGAAAAACGCAGAACACATCCCTGCAGATAACGTCTGGTCGCTTTGCCCGCATAAATTCCAAGCACGGAATCTCCTGTGTGCAGCAGATCGTCTGCCATTTTCCCCGGAGAAAGCATAACAAACGAAAAGGAAATTGTAAGAATACAAATAATTGCCAGATATACCCAGACTCCAAGATAAGAGGTCAGATTCATGTGCCCTGACACCCATGTCAGTACACGGTTCTGTAGATAAATACTATGTAATGTCCTGCAGATTACCTGTGGCAGCATAAACGCCGCAGATGCAAACATCATCGGTGTCACACCGATCGGGTTTAATTTGTATGCAATATAATTCTTATCTGCGTAAATATTATGAATGGATACTCTCTGCACTGCAATCCGCTTCTCTGTATTTTCCAAAACGATCATGACTGCAATCTCCACCACACCAATTCCGATCGGAAGCAGCAGTTTTTTCAACGGCTGTCCCACCATCATTGTCAGCATACCGTCCACAATATTAACCAGAAATACACTCGTCTTTCCGCTGATTCCGTATTTTGTCGCACGATCTCCCATATAAACAACAATAAGCATTCCTGTAATGAGCTCTGCAAACACAATGATCTTTGCCTGAAGAAGCGCAGCGCCATCTACTTTATAAATATAAGTCTGCACATGCTGATATGCCTGCCCAACAGCAATGATCATCATTATTGTTACCGTCCACCGGTTAATTTTTTTCGGAGAAATCCTGCGGGTTTTATCCAGCGTGACAATAGCCACAATAAGAACAACCAGCATAGATGCCAGCATATATGGCCAAAGCCCCAATATAAAAACAGAACAGTTCTTAATATCTCCGGATACTGCCTGCATGATGATGGACTGTGCGTTGATGTCAACCTGCCGGTATGCATCCACATCCACACCGTACAGGGGAATGTTTCTTCCAATCATATAAAGAAACATTGTGATCAGTGAATACAGTATCTTATATAACAGAATATGTTCCTTCGATTTCTTCTCCAAAATTTTCTCCTAATTATAGTAGTAGTGACCATCTTTCGATGGTCACTAACATTATAAGCAATTTTGTGCATAATTGCTATCTATTATTTTTCATCTTTGGATGGATCATCTGTATCATTCTTTGCAGGTTTTCTTCTCTGATGATCGTATGCACCCTTTCCGGTAATTGCTGCAGCTGCCGCTGCAATCCACCACCACCAGGTCTTTAATCCATCCTTTGCGGTTCCGCTTGCTGCAAGTGGTACACTCTCGTCTTCAATCGACTTGATCTCCTGCCCATTTGCATCCTGATCCTGTACCGCAAGAGGTACCTGTTCATCCGTAATTACTGTTGTGTTATCCTGTGCTGTCGTTGTAATTCCGGTTCCGTCAGTTACTGCTGCAGGAGTGGCTCCATTTCCGTTTGCAGGAGTTGCCGTTGTCTGCGTATTGGTATTGGTCGTGACCGGTCTGGAGTATACAGTTGTAGGATTCTTTGTCGGAGGTGTCTCCGGTGTTACATAACCAGGTGTTTCACTGGTGCTTGCATTTCCACCGGCCTCGCTGGCATTTGTCGATGAACTTTCGCTCGTTGCTGTATTTGAACTTCCGGATGCACTTGTACTTGCATCATTATCTGTACTTGTAGAATCTCCACCGGTTGTAGTTCCTCCTGTGGAACCAGATCCAGAGGCTTCGCTTGCACTGGTTGAAGTACTGGTGCTTGCACTTACCGATTCAGATGTGCTCAGGCTCTCACTCGTACTTACCGATCCTGAGGTGCTCAGGCTTTCGCTTGTGCTTACTGATCCCGAGGTGCTCACTGACTCAGAGGTGCTTAAGCTTTCACTCGTGCTTACTGATCCGGACGTACTTAAGCTTTCGCTTGTGCTTACCGATTCAGATGTGCTCAAGCTCTCACTTGTGCTCACTGAACCCGAGGTACTCACTGACTCGGAGCTGCTCAAACTCTCACTTGTACTTATCGAACCCGAGGTACTTAAACTCTCACTTGCGCTTACTGACTCTGATGTACTCAAGCTCTCACTTGTGCTTACTGAGCCCGAGGTACTTAAGCTCTCACTTGTGCTTACT
>PPYF01267211.1_pt1 | contig 55521 bp, 49 predicted proteins | sample 1559871 | NCBI WGS metagenome assembly PPYF01 (sample SAMN08240021, study PRJNA423297) | Human gut metagenome, whole genome shotgun sequencing project.
ACGGCAATGGGATTTTTGCCTGCTGACCCATGTTTTCGTACGGTCAGCGCAGTAAATGCGCAGACCTACTGAACAGTTACAAACTCTTCTATTTTTTTGGGCTCTTCTATTTAAATCAAATGTCTCTTACTGTTTAACCTTCTCCGGATCCACCAGACTAATCAGAATAAACACAGCCCCGCAGACTGCCAGCATAAAGAATCCAACATTCTTAAATACCGGAACAAGCGCCGGAACCATATTCCATGCCACGATCGACACAATCGAAGCCATGATGGTCCAGAAACCTGCCTTGCGGCTGGAGAATTTCGGGCACAGCAGACCACCGATGACGATAAACGAAGTACCGATCGCCAGAGAAAGCGCTTTCTGCATCGCGCTTAAAATCGCGCCCATCTGAGTTGCAATCAGGTAGGTAACCAAACTGCTGAGTACAACGATTACCTTATTTAAAATATGTTTCTGACGGTCATTCAGCGAAACACCCGGAATCTTTCCGATAATATCCGTGCTGACGGTCGTCGCCAGGCCGATAATCATGGAGCAGCCGGTTCCCATATCAGCCGCCCACAGACCGGACAGCGTGATGCCGCCAAGTACCGGAGGAATGCTCATCAGGATCATCGGCAGTGCCACCGATGCTTCTGCATCCGGCAGAAGCGCACGGCTTGCTACACCGAGCAGCGCACAGATAAATCCAACCGGAACCATCAGGATCGCGCCAACGATGAATCCAACTGTTGCCGAGCGGTCGCTCTTGCCGGTCAGACCGATCTGGACAACGCCCTGAACGGAGTTTGTATTACCCAGCATAACGACGATCCAGCTCAAAATCCCCATCCAGCCCATACCAGCTGTCAGGCTCAGGTACGGTGTGTCCGGGTCAGCTTTCGTCAGTACGTCAATCGCCTCCCAGCCGCCGTGGTTCCAGAGAACCAGCGCCGCCGCCAGGATAACGCCGACATAGATCAGTACCAGATTCAGTACATTTGTCAAAGAAACACTTCCCATACCGCCGATCACTGCTACCAGCATGAAGATCAGGAAAGAGAAGAACGTACCGCTCTGAACCGTGAAAATATCCGGCAGAAGCGATGCCAGAATCGAGCCGCCCGCCTTGTACTGCAGGGCGATGATGCCTGACTGGATGATACACATGGCAATGACCATGATAAAGCTCGTCTTTGTGCCGTAGAGGTCCCTTACAAGACCGCTGATGGTCGTGTACTGGCTTCTACGCAGGTAACGGACTGCCAGCATAGAAGAAACAACCGCGCCGATCGCCCATGCTGTATCATACCAGCCTGCCGACAGCCCCACGGTAAACGCGTTCTCCGCGATACCGATCGTCGAAGCACCACCGATCGCCAGACCCGCGATACTAGCTGCCACGACAAACGCATTATTTTTTCCTTTATATAAAAGGAAGTTCTCTGAATCCTTTTTCTGGCTGTAAGACACATAGATGCTGATGCAAAACAGCAGAAGCACATATAAAATAACTATTAGCAGAGGAATATTCATTACTTCGCGCCTCCATTTTCCTCTGCTTCGCGGCAAATACGCTCGTAGGCTTCCTTTGTCTGCGGGAGCACGCTTCCGCCGTACGGAATTACATATACATCTTTTCCGTTAAAGTCTACCTCTGCCAGCAGATCCTTCATATCTTTAAACGATCTTACGCCCATATCCCGAACCAGCTCCGGCTCCATGGAAGACAGAAGCAGCGTCTTCGAACGACGGATGGACTCGCAGGCTGCGTAGAAAATATAGCCGCCGATGGTGAAAGACGCACGCAGTGCCTCATCCAGGCATCCCTTAGAGAGAGGCTTAATCCAGTCGAAGAAATCCTTGGAACCGCTTCCCTCCGGGCATTCCGCCAGCATAATGAGTGTACCGCCCTCTTTGACCGCTCTCGATGCGTTAAACAGCGTCTTGGTGGACTGATAAAAATTCAGATCCTTCGGGAAACCGCCGCAGCTTGCAATTACGACATCTGCCTGATAGTCGATCGACAGTCCGTATCCCTTCTGTACATAACTGCAGCTTGCCTGCCATGCCTTGTCAAACTCACCACAGAATAAACCGCTGTGGCGGGAAGACGTATCTACCACGATATTGATACCGAACGTAACATGTACCATGGCACCTGCCTCGCGCATATCCAGGTTGATCGGGTTGTTCTCCACCAGACCGCTGCCGACACGCACATCCGTCATCGGTTTCTCCGGATCCAGCGCACGCTCATGGTTCATGCGGATCGTCTCACGGGAAGCAATACCTGGAACGATGCTCTTTCTTCCGCCGCCGTAGCCTGCCATCAGATGGTGCACCGTACCGCCGATGCAGATGACCTTTCTGCCGACTGCCAGCGGATTGACCGATACACGCGTTCCGAAGGACGTCGTACCGATGTATACCAGATCCGGCGCATCGCAGTCATGGTCAGTCACGCTCGCTACATGGTCGTAGACAAACTCGCTTGCAAGTTTTCTGCGGTCCTCCGCCGTATTCTTGCGGTGTGTTCCCAGTGCAACCACAACCGCAATCTGGTCATATCCCACGCCCATCTCATCGTGCAGATATTTTACCAGAAGCTCGCAGATCACGTCCTGACGCATCCAGAAACGCGTCATATCACTGATTACGATCGTAACCGGATCGGTCGGTGCAATCAATTTCTTTAACGGCTTCGTGCCAATCACACCATCCGTCACACAATGCAGAAATTCTGCTTTTATATCTTCAATGACCCGCATCTTATTTTCATACAGGTATTTTACACTCTTCGCACCGTCAATCTCAAAATCGACCGCCGACGTTCCGTATTTTAAATGTACTTGCTCCATTGTCTTTCTCCTTCACATTTCCTCATCTGCGTTAAACAGTTGCGCTTTAAACCACTAAAGTATATAGTAAAGCACCTGTTTTGTCAAGTCTTTCACAAAACAGGTGCTTTATTTTTATAATTTATATGATATTTTTCAATCTCCCCGGTACGCCGCATACATCTGCGTCGTTGCCATATCCGAATGTCCGAGAATCGTCTGAACCGCCCGCATGTCTGCACCTCTCGCAATCAGGTGCGCCGCAAAGGAATGGCGCAGCGTATGCGGCGTGATATCTTCCTCAATCCCGGCTTTCTCGCCGTAATATTTGATAATCTTCCAGAATCCCTGCCGGCTCATCGCGCCGCCTGTACAGTTGACAAAGAAATAGTCCGATCCCTTTCCGCGAAGCAGGTCGTTTCTCGCATGCTCCAGATACTCCTCCAGCGCTGCTTTCGCCGAACGTCCAAATGGGATCGTCCGCTCCCTCTCCCCGTCGCGACAGACCAGAAATCCAATGTTCATATTGATATCTTCCATCTGGATCCCTATAAGCTCTGACACCCGGATTCCGGTCGCATATAAAAGAGCCAGCATCGCCTTGTCCCGAATCTCCTTCGGTGTCTGCCCGGATGGCTGTGCCAGAAGCGCTGATACCTGATCGACCCTCAGGACCACCGGCGCCTTTTTCTCCACTTTCGGCGCATGCAGACTTTCCGCCGGGTTCCGCCGGATGCATGCCTGCATACATTCATAATTAAAAAACGCTTTCATCGCCGCCATCATCCGTGAAATGGTGGTAGCCGCCTTTCCCTGCTCTTCCATATGAAGAATATATCCATGCAGGCTGGTCTTTGTCACCTTCGCCGCCTCCCGGATCCCTTTCTCCTCCAGATAAGTAATCATCTGCATCAGATCTCTCCGATATGACTGTACGGTATTTTCCGATGCCTGTTTTACCTCCCGCAGGTACTGTTCAAATCTGTCTACTTCCCCTCTCATACTTCCCCAATCTATTCTCGTAACCATTTCCGCCATTCTTTTATTCACGGCATTTTCTGCCACCCCCCCCCAGCCTGCAGGACAGATATCGTTCCGCGGTAATCCTATCGATTCCTCCATCTGAACCATCCATTCTCCTGAGGTTTTCTCACCCTATCTGCAACTTACCTTCTTCTCCACAAACAGGGCTTTTATCGTCCGCAGGTATCATTATATCTACATTTTCCCATAAAATCAAACATAATTTTCCCCACTTTTCCTACATTTTTCGACTGATTTACATAAAAATACAACATATGGTGCGTCCACTTTTTTCACCCCCATATGTTGTAAATTTTGAATTATATTTTTATTCGGACAGCCCCATTAAAATGGGCAGTGTGAGACCAGTAATGATACAAAACCAGGATTCAGCCACACTTCCAGCGCTGTTCCCATCCCCAGCACCAATAAAAGGATTAAAAATCCAGCCGTCCGTATCCGCCTCTCCTTTGCAAGCGCCCAGGAAAGAAGCAGCCAGAACACAGGAATATAAAACACCACCTGTGGAAATAACGTTGCCACAAATACAGGCAGTCCCCAAAAACCGCCCCAGCCAGTAAATCCTGCCAGCAGCCATGCCTGCTCCAGACCTAAGACGAGACAAGCCCCCCACGCAGCCAGGCATGCGACCGGCGTCATACCTGCCAGCCACAGCATCAGCGCCATCCCTGACCGCTGCAGCCAGACCTGAAAAAACAAAGTTCCCCGGCCGGCTGCCTTCATTCCGGCGTTTAGATGCCACCCGGCACCCGATGGATCTCCAATTTCTTGTCCAAGCCTCGCTGCCAGCACACTTTCCAGCCCGGCATGTCCGCTCCCGGACGAAATTTGAAAACAAACGGCTGCTATCGTCCCCAATACAATCCCAAGGATCCAAAAAAACACTGATACATCCCAGGTACTTAAAGCCGGAAGCCGGAATCTTCTTTTCACATGCAATCCCTGCCTATTCCTTTGTTACCTTATCTGTATTCAGTGTTTTTTATAATATGCCTTTATATCTGCCTCTATATGCTGTTAGCTTCATGCGTCTTTCAGCGTTTAATCCGTATTTATTTCATCACAGATGCTCACAGTGCTTCGCTGATCCTTATTTTTACTTCTGTCCTGCTTTGCAGGCATACGCCAGAATCGCGGACACAGTCTTTCCATCCGTCAGCTCTCCTGCGTAGATCCGTTTCAAAAGGTCGGAAAGTTCCCACGCCTCTACCTCAATCTCCTCGTCCGGGTCAAGATGCTGATGGGTTTTCTTGAGATCGCGTGCCAGAAAAATATCCAACGCCTCATCACAGAACGCGATCGTTGTGTTGACGCTCATCAGATATTCCAGATGGTCACAACGGTAGCCCGTCTCCTCCTCCAGCTCGCGGTACGCGCAGTCAATCTTCGCCTCATCCGGCGAATCCAGCTTACCAGCCGGAATCTCCAGTGTATAGCGGTCCAGCGCATTGCGGTACTGACGCACCATGAGAATCTTTCCATCCTCCGTAACCGGAAGCACCGCTGCCGCGCCGTCATGATGGATAAAATCCCATTTTGCCTGATGTCCATTTACCTCGACAGTATCTTCGTACATTTTCAAGATGGTTCCCTGATATTTTAACTCTCGTTTCAGACGTTTGACCGGCACGGACTCCAGCGATGCCTGCTTTTCTACTTTCTGTTCCATATTTCCTCACCCTTATGTCCAGGTTCCTTCTGGGTTCTTTTTCAACATTTTTTCACTATTTCAGGTCGATGCACTTCTCGTAGCATGCGTCACATGCCTTGATAACCGCATTCCGCAAACCATACTCTTCCAGGACGCTGACCGCGTAGATCGTCGTGCCACCCGGCGAGCAGACATCATCTTTGAGTGCGCCCGGATGCTTGCCGGTCTCGAGTACCATCTTCGCACTGCCGACAACGCCCTGCGCCGCCATCCGGTAAGCCACATCTCGCGGCATGCCGTACTTAACGCCCGCATCTGCCAGCGCCTCGATGAACATATAGATGTATGCCGGTGCACTGGAACTGATACATACAACCGCATTCATCATATATTCCGGAACGATCTCCATCATACCAAAAGATTCAAAGAAATTGCTGATCATCTGCTTTTCTGTCTCTTCAAACAGCTTCTTGTCGTAGCAGACACCTGTCATACCCTCGCCGATCAGCGCCGGCGTGTTCGGCATCGCACGCACGATACGGCGGTCACCGCCCAGCTTCTCGTTGACACTGTCAATCGTGATACCCGGTGCAATCGAAATAATAATATTTTCTTTCGTTACATGGTCCTTGATATCTGCCAGTACATTGTCATAAAACTGCGGTTTTATAGCTAATACGATATATTTTGCATTTTCCGCACAATCCTGGTTTGTGTCAACCGCCTTGACACCTGTCTCTTTCTCTATCTGTGCCACTCTCCGGCGGTTCAGATCCGTAAAAGTGATGTCTTCCGTTTTATATTTGTTCAGCAGGCTTCGCATGATCGCATAGCCGATATTTCCCATTCCGATAAAACCAATTTTCGCCATAATCTTTGTCTCCCTCCATCTGCCATCCGGCACTTCCCTGCCGGATGATCCTCCATTTGTTGTCTGACTGCAGCTACTCTTTCCAACAGCCACATCTGGCTTTTTATTCAGCATCTTGATAACGGTTCAATCTTCTTACCATTACGCCACAATAAATGCATGAAGCTGCTAAATAATCACTATTTTTCAACTCTATCATGCTATAATACTCGTCTTTTGGACAGTTTGCAAGCAAAATTTCTCCGCCTGCCTTCACGCTCACGCCCCTTTATTTTACCCTGCTCATGCAAATTTTCAGTCTGTCCGAAAAACAAAGTTTCCGTTTTCCGCTTCATGAAAAAAACCTGTATTTTTCTGTATTTCTTTCTCTCTTAAAAAAGATGTAAAGAATGTGCCTTGGCACATTCGGGCGTCTCGCGCGGTCGCTTGCGACATGTTTCTGCTTCGCGCGAGCGCGCATCCTCGCGGAGCGTTTTTTTGTTTCATAGGACGCAATTTCCCATGAAACAAAAAAGTCTTATGAATGTAATGTATCTTCATCCATAAGACTTTTATTTTCATGCTCAAGTTTACTCCATGCAGCCCTGCTGCCGGGTTTTATTTGGCGTACTCGGTAACTCTCGATTCACGGATTACATTGACCTTGATCTGTCCCGGATACTGTAACTCTTCCTGAATCCGCTTTGAAATCTCTCTCGCCATCAGAACCATATCATCGTCGCTGACCTGTTCCGGTACAACCATGATACGCACCTCGCGACCTGCCTGAATTGCGTAGGATTTATCAACACCCTTATAGGAGTTCGTGATATCCTCCAGCTGTTTCAGACGGTTGGTATATGTTTCCAGAGTCTCTCGTCTCGCACCTGGACGTGCCGCTGAAATCGTATCAGCTGCCTGTACCAGACATGCAATCAAGCTCTGTGGCTCTACATCGCCGTGATGGGCTTCCACTGCATTGATAACGGTTGCGGACTCTTTGTACTTCTTACAGAGCGCCACACCCAGTTCTACGTGGGTTCCCTCCTGCTCGTGATCGACTGCCTTTCCAATATCATGTAATAAACCTGCACGTTTGGCGGTCCGTACATCGACGCCCACCTCAGCCGCCAGAAGTCCGGCTAACTGTGCAACCTCAATCGAATGCTTCAATGCATTCTGACCGTAGCTTGTCCGGAATTTCATCTTACCAAGCAGCTTGACAAGTTCCGGATGGATACCATGAATGCCAACTTCCAGAAGAGCCGCTTCGCCCTCCTCGCGCATCATGTTTTCCACTTCTTTCTGTGCTTTCTCTACCATCTCTTCGATTCTGGCTGGATGAATCCGTCCATCCACAATCAGACGTTCCAGTGCAATACGCGCTACCTCTCTCCGGATTGGATCGAAGCCAGACAGGACAACTGCCTCCGGCGTATCGTCGATGATCAGTTCCACGCCCGTCAGAGTCTCCAGTGTACGAATATTTCTTCCCTCACGTCCGATAATTCGTCCCTTCATCTCATCATTCGGAAGCTGTACGACTGATACGGTTGTCTCAGCCACATGATCCGCAGCACAGCGCTGAATCGCTGTCACCACATAATCCTTGGCTTTCTTCTCTGCTTCCTCTTTCGCTTTCGCCTCGAGATCTTTGATCAACCTCGCCGTATCATGCTTTACATCTTCTTCCACGGAACGCAGCAGATATTCCTTTGCCTGTTCAGAGGTTAAACCGGAGATCTTCTCCAGTTCCAGCATACCTTTCTCATAGAGAGCCTCTGCCTCCGCAGTCTTTCTCTTGAGTGCCTCCTCCTTGACATTCATACCCGCTTCACGCTTTTCCATCGCTTCTGCTTTTTTGTCCAGGTTTTCTTCTTTGCTCAGTACACGTCTTTCATAGCGCTGAAGCTCAGCTCTTCTTTCCTTTGTTTCTTTCTCAAGCTCATTCTTTGTCTTTAACGACTCTTCCTTCGCTTCAAGGAGAGCTTCTCGCTTCTTTGTCTCAGCAATTTTCAATGCTTCATCTATTATTTCCCTGGATCGTTCTTCTGCGCTTCCAATCTTCGCCTCATATGTCTTCTGGCGATGCTGGTTCGCAACGATCCAAGTAATAGCTGCTACAATAACACCTGTAACGATAACCGCAATTATTACTTGTGACACAGGAGCACCTCCTTATTTAGTTTTCATTGTACGAAAATACAATACTATAATTTTAAACGGTTTTATACAGTATGTCAAGCAGAATAAGCGCTTCCTACCAGCTTCCTGAGACACCTTCAGACAACGTTCTGTTCTGTTTCATAATACATTTGCACGTTCACAGTCATGAAACAGAATCCATTCAAAATCATCTTTGGTAAATGACTCTGCGCCTGAAAGTCAACTAAGCGCATCCTCCTGCTCCTTCATCTCTCTCCGGATATCTTCCCATGAAAATCCCCGCCTCATCAGATAGGCAATGATCTTTTTTTCCTCCTCCGGCGCTGTCTCTCCCGCCCTGTAATGCTTCTTCTCAAGCAAGACGCGGATTGCCTCGCCCGAATCATGTTCTGTCTCTTCCAGCTGCTCCCGGATGATCTCGCGCGATATGCCTTTTCGCTGCAGGTAAAGCTTCAATTCCGCCTGGCTTTTCCGCTTTCCATGAACCTGCAGGTAATTCGCCGCATATCTGGCATCGTCCACAAAATGATATTCCTGCAAAAATCCAATCGTCTCCTGCACGATCGAATCCGGATACCCGTCCTGGAAAAGGCGGCGGCACATTTCTCCTTCCGTCCGGTCCTGCACCTTCAAAAGATTCAGCGCCCGTTCATGTGCCCGGCGGCTTAAAAGATCCAAAAGCTCCCTCTCCGTTCTTTCTTCCAAAACCGCGCCCTCACAGACACCGTATTTTTCTAATTCCCCATTATATAAAAGAAAGGCAAAGTCCTCATCCGTGAAAACTTTGCACTTTCTCTTATCCAGGGATTCTACGCGTTCAATCCGCATATACAGCCCCTTTTCATAGCTACAGTTCACACGCTGCCAGCTGTAACTTTTCCTGTTACTGTTCACACATATGTGCCCTGTAACAGGATTTTGCTCTATTTTTCGTCCTCTGGGTCCACTCCTACCGGCGGAAGCTCCGTCGGTGCTTCCTTGGACGCCTCCGGCATCATCGTGTCCTCGGAAAGTCCGTATTTGACACGTACCTTGTTCTCAATCTCAAGGCAGATTTCCGGATTTGCTGCCAGGAAATTCTTCGCGTTCTCGCGTCCCTGACCGATCTTGCTGCCCTCATAAGCATACCAGGCGCCGCTCTTCTCCACGATGTTCTCCTTCGCCGCCAGATCCAGGATATCGCCCTCACGGGAAATACCTTTTCCGAACATGATATCAAACTCTGCCTCACGGAATGGCGGAGCAATCTTGTTCTTCACAACCTTGATGCGGACACGGTTTCCAATCACTTCGCCGCCCTGCTTCAGAGACTCAATCCGGCGGACATCCATGCGGACAGAAGAATAGAACTTGAGTGCCCGTCCACCGGTCGTAACCTCCGGGTTTCCGAACATGATACCAACCTTCTCACGCAGCTGGTTGATAAAGATAACGATACAATTTGAACGGCTGATTGCTGCGGTCAGCTTTCTGAGTGCCTGCGACATCAGACGTGCCTGCAGACCTACGTGGGAATCACCCATCTCGCCGTCAATCTCTGCCTTCGGAACCAATGCGGCAACCGAGTCCACAATCACGATATCGATCGCACCGGAGCGCACCATCGTCTCGGTAATCTCAAGCGCCTGCTCGCCGTTGTCCGGCTGGGAGATATACAGATTATCGATATCAACACCGATCTTCTTCGCATATGCCGGATCGAGTGCGTGCTCTGCATCGATAAATCCAGCGATACCGCCTCTCTTCTGTACTTCTGCCACCATATGCAGGGCAACCGTCGTCTTACCACTGGACTCAGGTCCGTATACCTCGATGATTCGTCCCTTCGGAACACCGCCCAGCCCCAGTGCAATATCCAGGCTCAGGGAGCCGGTCGGAATCGTCTCTATATTCATATTCGCACCAGAATCACCCAGCTTCATCACTGAGCCTTTTCCGTATGCTTTCTCAATCTGTGTCAACGCAGCATCCAATGCTTTCAGCTTGTCTTCTTTATTCATCTTTCCCTCCAAAGCGCCGCTCCGCGGCCAATCACGAACAAATGTTCTAAACTTAGCTCTATCATAGCGGATCCGGCTGTAAATGTCAACTGTTTTCTTTTGGTTTTCCCCCGGACGCACTGCAGGATGCTGCCGGATCTATAACCTGATTCTGCGATTCAAAGTATCTACAATTATATCATTTTCCGGCTGGTTCTGTCTATTATTTTGACGAGAAAAGCTGCTGCCAGAACTGTATCGTACAGAATTTTCAGTTCAGAAAATTCCTACCTGTGAACAGTTACGCTGCCACCATTACTGTTCACACAAAACCTTCCGTTGCAAAAATGCCTGCCTGTACACGTCATCTGGCACCGCCCCGCTTCTACTCTAACAGCCGCCCGATATCCAGCGCCCCCCAGCCCTGCTGGTTGCGCGGCAGCCCCAGATCCACGGCCCGCTCTTTAAAGCGAAGCTTCACATCCCGGTTCGTCATGTCCGGGTTCTGCTCCAGCAGAAGCGCCGCCGCCCCCGCGACAAGCGGCGTGGACATGGACGTCCCGCTTTTAAAACGGTACCCGTTCCGCCGCAGGTTACAGCTCACAATCCGTGATCCAGGCGCCACAATGTCCGGCTTGCAGATGCAGGCGTCCGTCGGACCCCGCCCCGAATAGTCCACCATCCGGCTGCCTGCCACCTCTACCTCCCGGTCATCATCCGCACATCCCACCGTGATGACCTTCCGGCTGATCCCCGGCGTTGTGATCGTGTGCGCGGCTGGACCATTATTTCCCGCTGCCACCACGACCACATACCCGGCATCCCACGCCGCATCGACACCGCGCACCAGCGCCGAATCTTCGCTCATTCCCTTCGGTGTAAAGGAGCCAACCGATATATTGATAATCCGGATCCCGTACTGGCTGCCATTCTGGCGCACCCAGCGAAGCCCTGCCAGCACATCCGATACATACCCATTTCCCCTCTGATCCAGCACTTTCAGGCAGACCAGCTGCGCCCCCGGCGCCACACCCTGATAGCGTCCCGCCGACGCCGTGCCGCTGCCGGCAATCATCCCTGCCACATGCGTTCCATGCCCATTGTCATCATACGGCTGCTGTTTTTTCTTAAGGAAATCCCGAAATCCGTAAACGCAATTTTCCAAATCCGGATGCAGAAATACCCCTGTGTCCAGGATCGCCACCCCGACGCCTTTTCCTGTCAGTCCTCGTCTGTACGCCTCATTGCAATGAATCCATTCTCTCGCCCGGTTCACAGGAAAAAGCCCCCATATTCTTCCCTTACTGTTAGAATATGGGGGCTTTCGCCGTATGTGAATGCAGCCTGTTATTTGTGGAAGCTGTAATAGACGGTTCCGCCTGCCAGTCCACCGCGGAACTGCGCCAGCTCACTGACCGTCACCAGCTGATAACCGCGCTCCACAAGCGCCGGAATGATCGTGACTGCCGCGTCACCGGAAGCATTGTAAAGCTCATGCATCAGAACCACCGAGCCATCTTTTACCTGGTTTAACACGGTCTGCACCGATGAAGCCGCATTGCGCGTCTTCCAGTCCAGCGTATCCACACTCCAGAGTACGATCGGCTGGCTGATATTGGCAAGCACAGTGCTGTTTTTTCCACCGCCCGGAAGACGGACTGTTTTCGGTGCCTCGCCTGTGATCGCGGCAACCGCCTGATTGCAGGCCTCCACCTGCTGACGAATCTCCTGTGCGCCTAACTTCTGGAGATACTTGTGATCCTGCGTGTGATTTCCAATCTCATGCCCATTGGCATACATCCGCTGAATCTCACTCTTATAGGAATTCACACGGTTTCCGACCACATAAAAGGTCACACGACCGCCGTACTGTTCCGCGCAATCCATGATGCGGTTTCCAACCGGGGCATACGGACCATCATCAAAGGTCAGTGCCACCATCGGTGCATTCGGATCGATATAACGACCGCCGCTGGCTACCATTCCATCCGGAACCTGGCTGTCCCCCTGCTCCGTTCCCTGTGTCTCAGAAGCAGTCTGTCCGTTATTTCCTGTCTCCTGGTTCTCTGTTGTCTGCTGTCCTTCCGCTGCGCCAGCATGATTCTCGCTGCCAGCAGCCGTCTGTGCATCCCCCGCCTCATTCTGGGAACCGGACGCCTGCTCCCGCCTCTGAATCAGCTCCATATCCGATGCCGGTCCGGACGGCACATCATCCGCATACGCCGCAAACGACGCCCCTACCGTACAGACCGCCGTAAGTAACAGTGCTGCTGCTCTCATTTTCCATGTTTTTCTCATACCGCTCCAAACCCTCCAAATTGTTTTCTTTTTCTTCTGCCATTCCGATGCAATCCGGAACAGGCGACCATGTGACATACTCACGTACAATGATTTTATTATATCACACTCTTCCTTTATTAAGAACACTTCGTCCCATTTTACTTCTTACATTTTTCTGACAAGGTTAGTTGTTCACGCATACGTGCCCGGTAACGGAATTTGCCGTGGCTTCGCATTTAAATACGGCAAATTTCTGCTGCCACCACGTTTTCTTACGGCACTTTCGATCCCAAATGTGCCTGCCTGTAAACAGTTTCAAAGAATATTCATAAGTATTTTTAATAAATATTTCATATTGTGTAATACACCTAATATATGCTATGATAAAAATGATGTCGTTACGCATCACAACGCGTGCAACGTAACACATGGAGTTTATTGACAAAAGAGTTGAAAGGAAGTAACAAATGGGCGGATTTTTTGGTGTCACATCAAAAACAAACTGTACACTGGATCTTTTTTTTGGTACGGACTATCATTCCCATCTGGGAACACGACGCGGTGGTATGGCGGTTTATGGAGAAAACGGTTTCAGCCGTTCTATCCACAATATCGAAAATTCCCCGTTCCGTACAAAATTTGAGCACGATGTCGATGAAATGCAGGGTAACATGGGCATCGGCTGTATCTCAGATATGGAACCGCAGCCTCTGTTAATTCAGTCGCACTTAGGAAGCTATGCCATCACCACAGTCGGCAAGATCAATAATGAAAAAGAGCTGATTCAGGAAGCATTTAAGAAAGGGCATATTCATTTCATGGAAATGAGCGGCGGTAAGATCAATGCAACCGAGCTGGTCGGCGCCATCATCAGTCAGGCAGATTCCCTTGTTGAAGGTCTGAAACTGGCACAGGAAAAAATCAAGGGTTCCATGACCATTCTCCTGCTGACCCCGGAGGGCATCTATATCTCCCGTGACCGCCTCGGACGTACCCCGGCGATCATCGGACGCAAAGATGGTGCGTTCTGTGTTTCCTTTGAAAGCTTTGCATACATCAACCTTGGATACACGGACTACAAAGAACTGGGACCGGGCGAGATCGTCCGCATGAACGCCGACGGCGTAGAGGTACTCAGCCCGGCTCGCAAGGAAATGAAAATCTGTTCTTTCTTGTGGGTTTACTACGGTTATCCGACCTCCTGCTACGAAGGAATCAACGTCGAGGAAATGCGGTACCACTGCGGTCGTATGCTTGCCAAACGCGATCAGTCCGACGCCGATCTGGTAGCCGGAATCCCAGATTCCGGTATCGCGCATGCAGTCGGCTACGCCAATGAATCCGGCATTCCATTTGCCCGTCCATTCATTAAATATACCCCAACCTGGCCGCGTTCCTTCATGCCGACCACCCAGAGCCAGAGAAACCTGATCGCACGTATGAAGCTGATCCCGGTAGACGCCCTGATCCGCGACAAGAGCCTGCTCTTAATCGACGATTCCATCGTCCGCGGCACCCAGCTCGGCGAAACAACCGAATTCCTGTATCAGAGCGGTGCCAAAGCAGTACATATCCGTCCGGCTTGTCCGCCGCTGCTGTTTGGATGTAAATATCTGAACTTCTCCCGCTCCAATTCCGAGCTGGACCTCATCACACGCCGCATCATCCGCGACCGTGAGGGCGACAATGTTTCCCCGGAGCTTCTGGATGATTATGCAAACCCAGACAGCCAGAATTATAAGGAAATGGTCGAAGAAATCCGTAAACGCTTAAACTTTACCTCCCTGCAGTTCCACCGCCTCGACGATTTAATCGAATCGATTGGTCTGGAACCGTGCAAGCTGTGTACATATTGCTGGAACGGAAAAGAATAATGTTGTAGAATACGTTTCTATGATAACTAAAATGGCAGCCCATCAATTTCTGCTGATGAGCTGCCATCTTTATTCTGTTAATTCTCTGCCAATCGTTTTGTTACTGTACACGCATACGTGCCCAGTAACGGAATTTGCCGTGGCTTCGCATTTAAATACGGCAAATTCCTGCTGCCACCACGTTTTCCTCTGCTGCATCTCGTCCAAATCCGTTTTCAAACTCTTTCCAAGCAGCATCGACACAACAAAATTGCGCGTCACCGACAAAATCGTATTGCACTCCAGATCAAGAATCTTTCCCGTCGCCCGTTCTACTACAAAACTCACATAAAACTCGCCGTGCAGGCTGTAAATCGCGTCCTCCTTGCTCGGTTTCGCCTGACCTACAACCAGAATCGTATCATCCTTATACATTATATCGTTTCCCCTTTTCTTCGAAACTGCCCTGATAAAAGCAGTTTCATCCATATACTGGTTTTATGATACCATGTTCTTAGGAAAGGTACAAGCCACGCTTCCTCGAAACCATATAAAATATGTAGGATTACAATACATCGTAAAAGGAACCAAACGCTCTCACGAGAAAAGGGATCGAAATCGATCCCTTTTCTCACTCTTCTTAGATTAACAAGTATGGTTAACAAATAGTTAACAAGTAATTAACAAATGATGTACTTTTTACTGCTTTTCACCACATCTAACCACCCTTAAAACCCTTGAAAAATCAATAATTTTTAGAATTTTCCAGCCTTCGCTGCTTCCTCGATACCTACCGCAACCGCCACAGTAGCACCGACCATCGGGTTATTACCCATACCGATCAGACCCATCATCTCTACATGAGCCGGTACAGAGGAAGAACCTGCGAACTGTGCATCGGAGTGCATACGTCCCATGGTATCAGTCATACCGTAAGAAGCCGGACCTGCTGCCATGTTATCCGGGTGAAGGGTACGTCCTGTACCGCCGCCGGATGCTACGGAAAAGTATTTCTTGCCTTTCTCTACGCATTCCTTCTTATATGTACCTGCTACCGGATGCTGGAAACGGGTCGGGTTGGTGGAGTTACCGGTGATGGAAACGTCTACGCTCTCTTTCCACATGATCGCTACACCCTCGGTAACGTCATTTGCACCATAACAGTTTACTTTCGCACGAAGTCCCTTGGAGTAAGATTTTCTCCACAGTTCTTTCACTTCGCCTGTGTAATAATCCATCTCTGTCTCTACATATGTAAAGCCGTTGATACGGGAAATGATCTGAGCCGCATCTTTGCCAAGACCGTTTAAGATAACGCGAAGCGGTTTTTTACGGACTTTGTTTGCTTTCTCTGCGATACCGATCGCACCCTCTGCGGCTGCAAAGGACTCATGACCTGCCAGGAAGCAGAAGCAGTCGGTTTCTTCTTCCAGAAGCATCTTACCTAAGTTTCCATGTCCCAGACCTACTTTACGCTGATCTGCTACGGAACCCGGAATACAGAATGCCTGCAGTCCCTCGCCGATCGCTGCCGCCGCATCGGCAGCTCTGCGGCAGCCTTTCTTGATTGCGATTGCCGCGCCTACCGTGTAAGCCCAGCATGCATTTTCAAAACAGATTGGCTGGATCTTCTTTACCTGATCGTATACATCCAGTCCGGCATCCTTCGTGATCTTCTCAGCTTCTTCGATCGAAGCAATGCCATAGCTATTTAATACGGAATTGATCTTGTCAATTCGTCTCTCGTATGATTCAAATAATGCCATTGTGATGTTCCTCCTTAACTATGTACCCTGTGATTATTCCTGTCTCGGATCGATAATCTTAACCGCATCGTCTACACGGCCGTACTGACCTTTTGCCTTCTCATATGCAGTGGTCGGATCGTCGCCCTTCTTGATGAAGTCGGTCATCTTACCTAAGTTTACAAACTGGTAACCAATGATCTGATCTTCTTCATCCAGTGCAATTCCTGTTACATAGCCTTCTGCCATCTCAAGGTAACGCGGACCTTTTTTCAGAGTTCCGTACATCGTACCTACCTGAGAGCGGAGTCCTTTTCCAAGGTCTTCAAGGCCGGCACCAATCGGAAGCCCCTCTTCAGAAAACGCACTCTGCGTTCTGCCATATGCGATCTGGAGGAACAGCTCACGCATGGCGGTGTTGATTGCATCACAGACAAGGTCTGTATTTAATGCTTCCAGTACGGTTCTTCCCGGAAGAATCTCTGCTGCCATCGCTGCAGAATGGGTCATACCAGAACATCCGATCGTCTCTACCAGAGCCTCCTGAATGATACCTTCCTTAACATTCAGGGTCAGCTTGCAAGCACCCTGCTGCGGCGCACACCAGCCAACACCGTGTGTTAAACCGGAAATATCCTTTACTTCTTTGGACTTAACCCACTTTGCCTCCTCCGGGATCGGAGCAGCGCCGTGATTTACGCCCTGGGCTACTGGACACATATTTTCTACTTCTTGTGAATAAATCATTGTAAGACTCCTTTCGAAATGATTGGATTTTGTACTTTGTTAATTTTATCACATCAATCCTGTCCCTATTATCTCACGAAATTCTCAATTCGTCCATAGGTTTTTTGTAACTTTTCAGACGGTTTTCTCATCTTTCTTTCTCTCCAAAAAAACATACAAAAACACGACAAAACTAACGAACAGAATACATCCCTTTACCATGCTGGAAATACTTAACGCCCACCAGATACCGCTAAGTCCCATCACAGAGGACAACAACACCGCCACTGGGATGCGCGCAGAGGTAAAGGTCACGCTGACGATCGACGGATACAGCGTTCGCCCCAGACCGGAAAACGCACCGATCGAGGTCTGTTCCACCATCATAAACATCTGGCTCAGTCCCACGATCCGCAGGTAATTGACGCCGATCGCCATGACCTCTTCTTCCTGCAAAAAGATCGAGAACAGCGGACGCGCCATTCCGATCAGCAAAAATGTCGTGCAGAGTCCCCACGCCGCCGTCATCGCGATCGCACAGAAATAGCCGCGGCGCACACGGTCATACCGCTTCGCCCCATAATTCTGTCCGAGGAATGCATTGACTGCCGCCGAAAAGCCATCTCCGACCATCCAGGAAACGGATTCAATCTGACTGCCAACACGCTGTGCCGCCACTGCCAGATCACCCCATCCGGTGATAAGGCGGGTCAGAATCATCGAAATTCCTGCGTAAATCAGGTTCTGCACCGCCGACGGCACACCGATCCGCACGATCTCCCTCCAAACCTTCACCGGAACCAGCACCCAGAGACGCAGATGCGGAAACAGCACCTTTTCCCGCAGGACTGCCTTGAAAAACAGGAGGCTTACGAGCGCCTGTGCCGTGACCGTCGCAGCCGCTGCTCCGCTGACTCCCAGTTCCGGAAATGGTCCGATTCCAAAGATCAGCACCGGATCCAGCACAACATTGAAGACAAGTCCCGCCACGTTGACGATAAACGGTGTCCGGCTGTTTCCCGCCGCCGTCAAAAGTCCGGTCAAGATCGCATTTAGATAAGAAAAGATCACAAGCCCACAGGCGATCCGCACATACCATTCTGCCTGTGCAATCACCTCCGGGCTGTTTAATTTAAAAAATCCAATTAACCGACTGGCTCCAAAGAGCGAAACCAGCCCATACAGCACGGCAAACAAAATTCCCAGCTGCAGCGCACCTCTCGCATACTGCGCCGCACTGTCATTTTCTCCCGCACCAAGACAATGGGCGGTCTTTACCTGACCGCCCGTCCTCGCCAAAATCGCAAATCCCTGTGAAAACCAGGTATACATACCTGCCGATCCCACCGCCGTGACGGCGCCTGCCCCGAGGCGTCCGATCCACGCCATATCAGTCAGATTGTAAAGCATCTGAACCAGAGAGGTCGCCATGATCGGAAGCGCCAGCCGGGTCAGTGCCGGGGCGATTGCTTCATTCAGCAAATCTACATGATGAGATTTCATTATTTTGCAGAAAGATACTCGTCGATGCCTCTTGCACCTGCTCGTCCGGCTTCCATCGCGAGAATAACCGTAGCCGCGCCAGTCACTGCGTCGCCTCCGGCGTAAACGCCCTCTTTCGTTGTCTTTCCATTGCTCTCATCCGCCACGATACATCTCCAGCGGTTGATCTCCAGACCTTTGGTCGTATTGGAAATCAGCGGGTTCGGGGAAGTACCCAGCGCCATGATAACGGTATCTGTATCGATCGTGAAATCAGAACCGACCACCTCAACCGGACGTCTTCTTCCAGATTCATCCGGCTCGCCAAGCTCCATACGGCGGCATACGATGCCTTTGACCCATCCGTTCTCATCCTCGAGAATCTCAACCGGGTTGGTCAGAAGGTCAAAATGGATGCCCTCCTCTTTTGCGTGATGTACTTCCTCCACACGTGCCGGAAGCTCTTTCTCACTTCTTCTATATACAATATGAACTTCTGCACCGAGACGCAGAGCCGTTCTTGCCGCATCCATCGCTACGTTTCCGCCGCCGACTACAACTACCTTCTTCGATTCCATGATCGGTGTGTCATAATCATCGCGGAATGCCTTCATCAGGTTATTTCTGGTCAGGTACTCATTTGCGGAAAATACGCCGTTGGCATTTTCACCCGGAATACCCATAAACTTCGGAAGTCCGGCACCAGAACCGATGAAGACTGCCTGGAAACCTTCTTCATCCATCAGCTCGTCGATTGTGATAGATTTTCCGATAACTACGTTTGTCTCAATCTTAACGCCCAGCTTGCGGACATTCTCGATCTCCGGCTGTACAACGCCGCTCTTCGGAAGACGGAACTCCGGAATGCCGTAGGTCAATACTCCGCCCGGCTCATGAAGTGCCTCGAAAATGGTTACTTCATAGCCCAGTTTTGCCAGATCGCCTGCACAGGTCAGACCTGCAGGACCGGAACCGATGACTGCTACTTTCTTTCCGTTTGTCTTCTCCGGCGCTGCCGGTACAAAACCATGCTCACGGGACCAGTCTGCCACGAAGCGCTCAAGTTTACCAATGGAAACCGCCTCGCCCTTGATACCGCGCACACACTGTCCCTCACACTGGGATTCCTGTGGGCAGACACGTCCACAGACTGCCGGAAGTGCCGAAGAAAGTGCGATGACTTTCGCTGCCTCCTCAATATTTCCCGCTTTTACTTCCTGGATAAACGCCGGAATATTGATGGAAACCGGGCATCCAGCGATACATTTTGCATTTTTACAGTTCAGACATCTCTCAGACTCCGCAACTGCTTCTTCCATATTATAGCCGAGACATACCTCTTTAAAATTAGTCGCACGTACCTTCGGATCCTGCTCTCTGACCGGCACCTTTTTCATCATATCTCTCTTTGCTTCCATTATTTGTCACCTCCGCACTGTCCGCATCCGCCATGATGAGTATCGCCCTCTTTCAAGCGCAGCATCGCTCTGCCTTCCTGAGTCTTATAAATTCTCTGACGTTCCATCGCCTCGTCAAAATTAACAAGATGTCCATCAAACTCCGGTCCGTCTACGCAGGCAAATTTAACCTGGTCGCCTACGGTGACACGACAGGCACCACACATACCGGTTCCATCTACCATGATCGGGTTCAGGCTGACAATCGTCGGAATCTCCAGTTTTTTCGTCAGCAGGCAGACAAATTTCATCATGATCATCGGTCCGATTGCAACACAGACATCGTACTTGCGTCCCTGTTTTTCAACTAAATCCTCGATGACACCTGTAACCATACCTTTAATGCCAAAGCTGCCATCATCGGTTGTGATGTAAAGGTTTCCGGCTGCCTTCTCCATCTCCTCGGTCAGGATCAGCAGATCTTTGGTCTTAGAACCTACGATAACATCTACATCAATGCCGTGCTCATGCATCCATTTTACCTGCGGATAAACCGGAGCCGCACCGACGCCGCCGGCTACGAAGAGGTATTTCTTCTTTTTCAGCTCTTCTACATCCTCATGGATAAACTCGGACGGATTTCCAAGCGGTCCTACGAAATCATGGAATGCATCCCCAGCCTTGAGGGTGCTCATCTTCTCGGTAGAAGCTCCCACGGTCTGGAATACGATCGTGATCGTTCCTGCCTGACGGTCAAAATCACAGATGGTCAGCGGGATTCTCTCGCCCTCTTCGCCCATCTTGACGATGACAAATTCGCCCGGCTCACATGCACGCGCTACACGCGGTGCTTCTACAACCATCAGATAAATCTTATCTGCCAGTTTTTCAGCTTTTAAAATCGGGTACATTCTATTCCTCCTTACTGATATATGAACATTTTATTGTTTGACTTTTCAGAATTCTCAATTATTTTACCACTTTGTCCTATTTTTGACAACCTTAGAGCGATTCCTTTTCCAGCTTCCGATATTCCCTGAATTCATAGCATAAATTGAAAAATGTCTGCTCGCCGCTTCGTCTTACCAGTTCCCAGCCTTCTTTCTCCAGATCAACCATGTGTGTGTCTGCCACATAGGAAAAATCAATCCAGGTGATCTGCGCTGTGTCGCAGAACGGAAGGAACTGCCGGTAAACCGACTCGCCGCCGATGATGACGACATCTACATCTGTCAGATGTTTTTCCTGTTTCAGCTCGTCAATCCGCACCAGCGTCTCCTCGACACTGTGGCAGATCTCTGCCCCCTTTACGCTCAGAGCCTTCTTTTTTGTCAAAATCAGGTTGATTCTGCCATCCAGCGGTCGCTGAGCCGGGAAGGTCAGAAACGTTTTATAGCCCATCACGATGATTTTTCCCATCGTTTCCTGCCGGAATAATTTCTGATCCGCCGGGATCACCGTCAGCATCTGCCCTTTATTGCCGATACCCCAGTTCCGATCCACTGCCGCAATCAGCTGAAAATGTTTCGGAAACCGTTCCGGAAACTGTCTTTTGAGTGTCTTCATCATGCTCGCCGCATTGATATAGAATGCCTCGTCTGGCTGTTCTTTCTTATCTACATGAGAATGGAACACGCGCTCCATCTCCCGAAGCGCCGTCTCTTCTTCCGGGAACCGGTTCATAATATCAATCATGGCATCACGGCTGTCACGAAGCTTCTGCATCAGGACATCCCAGATCGTCGCCTTATCCGCTTCACTGACAAAGCCATAGTGGTTTAAAATAATCTCTTTTGCATCCAATTCCGATGAATACTCGATCGATTCTTCTGCCGCCTTATAGTCTACCAGAAACGACGGCATATAACTCCCATCATGCCCCATGACGCCTACCGTCTCACTGCACAGCATCAACTCATCGTCAATCAGGTAAGACATGGAACATTTCGTGTGACCGATCGTCGCAAACGCGTAGATCGTATGGTCGCCCAGTTCGATCGTCTCGCCGTCCTCCAGCGATACATCAATCTGTAAATCTGCATCGTCATATTCCGAATCCCATGGAAGCCCCGCCGCTTCTGCCGCCTCGCCGCTTAGACGCCGGATCGTCTTCAAAGCGCCCGGTTTCACTAAAATTTCTTTTGCGCGCTCGGAAGCATATGTTTTCACCCCCGGCCATGCTTTCCGCACCGCCGGAAGCCCCGCTACATGATCATAATGGGAATGGGATAAAAGAACCGCGTCTAACTCTGCATCGCCCAGTTCTCTTTTTATATTTTCCACCATCTGATCGGCAGCATACGCCATCCCCGCCTCGAACAGGAGATTGGCTTTTCCCTTTATCAAAAACACCGCACCGCTTCCGCAGCCAGATACATCGATCACCGTCATTGCTTTCTCATCCTTTTTGTTTGAATTTAAAATCGACCTGAGAAAATTTGAACAAAAACAAATCCTCAAATCCATATTTCGTATTTGATTTTATTTTACTGGATCTTTATGAGAAATACAAGGACTGGTTCAAATCAGATGAATGCAAGGAATAATAGGGTAACTGTTCACAAATAGGAATTTTCTGAACTGAAAATTCCGTACGATACAGTTCTCGCAGCAGATTTTGCCGATTTGGAATGCGCAGCATCGGCAAAATCCCGTTGCTGGGCACACATGTGTGAGCAGTAACATAATGGGATTTTTAATAACAGAATGCCGCAATTTCATTCCAAACAAACGGAACAATATCTGAGCGGGTGTGGCTGGGATACTCGGACAGATTTTCTAAATTATAAAAAGGATCGGCACCGATATGAAATTGTGTGTTTCGTTACACAGATTCCGGATCAGCGCCGATCCTCCGGGTGGTTGGTTTTAATTTAGGGAATTATGGGGACGGGCTGCGCCCCAGCGTGCTCAGTGCCCCAGCTCAAAAAAGCTGCGCTTTTCTTCGCTGGACGGGCTGCGCCCTATAAATCAGTCCAGCAAGACAGTTCCTTATGTGCAAGCACAACGTCCCTGTCTTACTGCCCTGCTTTGCACTGCTTATGCCTCAACCATGTATGGATAAGTTACATCCAGGCACGGTACTCTAAGTTCTTTGATGGTTCTCGGGCTTAACCAGCGATACATGTTGATCTCGCTTCCGGCTTTGTCGTTGGTTCCTGATGCTCTTGCACCACCGAACGGCTGCTGACCGATAACTGCACCAGTTGGCTTGTCGTTGATGTAGAAGTTTCCGGCTGTTCCTTTGAGTGCATTTTCCATCTTAACGATAGCTTCGCGGTCATCTGCAAAGATTGCTCCGGACAGGCCATAGGAAGTTGCGGTATCGCAGCTTGCCAGAGTCTCATCAAGTTTGTCATCCGGATATACATATACGGTCATAACCGGTCCAAAGATTTCCTCTACCATAGTCTTGAAGTCTGGCTTCTTAGCCTCAATCAGGGTCGGATATACAAAATATCCCTTGGAATCATCGTATCCGCCGCAGATAACTTCTGCATCCTCGGATGCTTTTGCATAGTCGATATACTCTTTGTTGGTCTTGAATGCGGATGCATCGATAACAGCGCCCATCAGGTTTGTGAAATCAGTTATATCGCCAATTTTAATCTTCTCAATCTCTGCCAGCATACCCTCTTTAACCTGCGGCCAGATGCTTGCCGGAACAAATGCACGGGAAGCTGCGGAGCACTTCTGTCCCTGATACTCGTAGGATGCTCTTGTCAGAGCTGCTACCAGACCCGGTACGTCTGTGGAATTGTGAGCAAAAATGAAGTCCTTTCCACCAGTCTCGCCAACCAGACGCGGATATGTTTTGTATTTCTTGATGTTCTCGCCTACTAAGGAGTAAACACCGCTGAACACTTCGGTAGAACCTGTGAAATGGAATCCTGCCAGGTTCGGATCGCTTAATACGTACTTGCTCATGTCAGAACCACGGCTCGGTACGAAGTTGATAACGCCTGCCGGAAGTCCTGCTGCCATCAGGGCCTGCATTACATAGTAATTGGAAAGAACTGCTGTGGTAGCCGGTTTCCAGAGAACTACGTTACCAGCAATCGCCGGAGCGGTCGGAAGGTTAGCACCGATGGATGTGAAGTTGAATGGGGAAATCGCGGTTACGAAACCTTCCAGTGGACGGTACTCGATGCGATTCCAAACATTCGGTGTGTTGTTCGGCTGTCTGTCATAAATCTGCTGTAAGTAATATACGTTGAAACGAAGGAAATCGATCAGCTCGCAGGTATCAATCTCAGCCTGATATACAGTTTTGCTCTGTCCTAACATGGTAGCTGCATTTACTTTATATCTCATCGGACCAGCGATTAAATCAGCTGCTTTTAAGAAGATAGATACGCGGTGTTCCATCGGCATCTCGGTCCATGCTTTTCTAGCTACCAGAGCTGCTGCAATTGCATCCTTTAACTCTTTCTCACCGCCGGAAGCTGCTTCTGCGATTACATGAGCATGGTCATGCGGCATAACTGCTTTGGTCTTTCTCTCTGTCCAAACTTCCTTACCACCGATGATCATCGGAACCTGAACAACCTGTGCGGACTGGCGCTCCAGCTCTTTCTTTAAGCTGGCTCTCTCCGGACTTCCCGGAAGATATGCTTTTACCGGCTCATTTTTCGGCATCTCTACTTTGAAATATCCATTGCTCATTGCTCATCTCTCCTTTTTGACTTTTTGTCTCATTTGTGATTATGATATGAAATTTTTTCTCACTTTATTTTCGTAAAATCTAATTTTTTCTTTTTAATTTTCATATCAGTGAATTTCTATGGCTAAATATTAGCATGTTTTTCATTTTATGTCAATACTATTTCATATTAAAAAATACATGTTTTCATTATGTTTTTCTGTATATATCGTATAATCTCTTTGTTTTTTCCTGTATTCTGTTTTGGATTATAATTTTTATCGATGTTACTGTTCACGTATACGTGCCAAGTAACGGAATTTGCCGTGGCTTCGTATTTAAATACGGCAAATTCCTGCTGCCACCACGTTTTCTTACGGCACTCTCGCTTCCAAAAGTCCCCACCCGGGAACAGTAACTATCGATTCTTGTAATTCTGTATGTTTTTTTATGCTTTGTTTACGGGTCATGGTTTTTGTGGTATACTGATCCCGCCCGAAACAACTCACAAAAGTGAGTTTATCCTGAAAATAATTCACTTATATGAAAAAGGAGTTTGATTATGCTTAAATTAGAACGTACCAGCGTCATGAATCTGGAAAATGCCATGCGCGGTGCCCGCAATCCGATGAACAGCTGGGGACGGATGGACAGCTTTTATGATGAGAATGGCGAATATAAACTGGGACCGAACGATCTCGACCTTGCGAAACGTCTCCGCAAAGCAGGCAGCGACCACCGCAAGTTTCTGCGCCAGGTATTTGTCTCAGTCGATGTGACCGCACCTCTCTACTGGTGGAAAGAATATGATACTTATAAAGTAGCGACCGTCGCCAATTCAACCAGCACGATGCACAAAATTGCCAGCAAACCGTTTTCGATGGACGATTTCAGCTGCGACCACATGACAGCCGGAACACGCGCATTTATGGAAACAGTTATCGCCAAGCTGGAGGAAATCCGCCTGCGTTATCTGGAGACGAAGAATAAGGATGACTGGTATGATATGATCCAGCTGCTGCCGAGCAGTTATAATCAGATGCGGACTTGTTCGTTTAATTATGAGACACTGATTAATATTTATTATGCCAGAAAGGATCATAAGCTGGCGGAGTGGCATACATTCTGTGACTGGATCAAGACCTTGCCGTATGGGGAAGAATTGATTATTGGGGAAGGAAAATAGATAATTAGTTTGATTATCGTGAGAGGGACGGAGAAAAAGCCGCCCGAGCAAAAATGATCAGGTTTCGAGGACTGGGATTTTCTAGGCATCTTCGGTTTGATTAAAAACAGAAAGAAATCCTCACAAAGCAAGTTTGTTGCGGTTTCTTTCAACATCAAATCCGAATCTGCCAAGTAAATTCTCAGTTTCGAAAATTCCATTTTCGCTCGGGCGGCTTTTTCTCCTGTTTATTGGATGATAACTTGGTAAAATTTAAGATCCTGGCCCCCAACAGCGCATGAATGCGGCTGTTGGGTGGCGTAGGATCTTTTTTAATGACAGTATTGTATTTATGATTTTAGCTGACATCTACTGTCTTATCTTATTATCTAATAAAGTAATGCCGTCACTGCTAGTCCTTCTTCTAATTGCTGAATGTGCGCTTAGAAGAAATGTTTAGTTGTGGCAGAGAACCGGCATTCCCTTGTATACTTTCTCGTAGAGAAGTTTTGCTTTATCAACCGGCAGATTGATGCAGCCGTGGCTACCGGAATACTGGTAGATGGTTCCGCCGAATTTACTTCTCCAGCTTGCGTCATGGAAACCGATGCCGCCGTTGAATGGCATCCAATAGTCTACGTGACTTTCATATTCATAGGTGCCGTCTGCCTGTTTGGTGCCGCGCAGAACGCGGTCGGTCTGCTTGTAGGTCAGGCTGTAAATACCTTCCGGGGTTGTGTAGTTTTTGGATACGTTTCCGGTTACGCACGGAGCATCCCAGGTCAGGGCGCCGTTTTCATACATATATACATGCTGGGCGCCGAAATCAACTTCTGCGTAGGTATTGCCCCAGTCTGCGGCTGAATGGCTGGCTGCCTGCTGGGAGAACTGGACTTCACGTTCCTGATTGATGCCTGTCTGAGCCATCAGAACCAGGTTGTCTGTCTCTGCGGTCTGGTCAATCTTCCATCCATAAGGGCCTGTCAAGGCAACCTCTTTTCCGGAAGTGGTATGGAAGGTACGGGTAGTTCCAGCTGTGTCGTATTTCGCTGCCAGCGCCTTGATGTAAGCAGCTGCCTTATCGCGGTCTACAGTAATGACACCATTCTCGCCGCCTGTATACCAGCTGACATATTCAGTACCGGACAGTGTCTCGGTTGCATCACCGATATGGAAGGTGATGGTCGCATTTTTAGCCTGGTTCATCTGGGCGCAGAGTGCTTTTAAGGATGCATCGCCGGAAGTCACCTGGATCGGTGTGTAACATCCCAAGGCTTCCAGATCAATCTCTGTCATGCCGGAGGCGATCGCTGCATTGATCGCCGTCTGTACCTTTGCCTTATCCACAGATTCTCCCTTTACTTCCGGAACAATCGTGAAATCTTTTCCTTCTTCCCAGGCGGATATATGGGCATCTACCGTCGGTGCTACACTATCTGACATACAATTTAAGGAAGCAATGCGGTTTGCAAGCATCGTCTGATCGCAGGAAAGCGGCATTGCGATCGTCAGCGCTCCTGCTCCAGCTGCCCCTGCTGCCTGCTGGTCAATCGCTGCCTGCAGCTCATTTGTAATCACCACTTTATAGCCGATCTCCGCTGCGGTGATCTCTTCTGTCTTGCCTCCACGTTCTTTGATCGTTAATTTATAAGAGCCGTAATTCTGCTCCAGCTTTGCCTTTGCTTCCTCGTTGCTCATTCCGCCGACTGCGACGCCATTTACACTTGTTCCATTTGCAAAACTGCCATCTGCCAGTACTGGCTGTGCAAACATCAGCACCAGTGCAGCTGCCGCACCAGTCATTTTAAGTATACTCATACTTTTATTTTTCATTTTTTCACAAACCTCTCTGCCGCGCCATCTGGCTGCGGCCTGCATATATGGATTCTGAATCCTTATTATAGCAGAGTCGGAAAAAAAGTCCAGACCGATTCCAAAAAAGATCGTCAAAAGATCCAATTCGTAAGAATTTCTTAACGGTTCCTTTTTTTCTTTCCTTTTTCTTTCATTTTTTCCATATTCATGATTGCAGTTTTCCCATTTTGCAGTATGATGGTATTCATTGCAAATGAAGGGAGACTTTTATTTATGAAACGCTATGAAATGGATCTCTGTACGGGGGCTTTATGGAAGAAAATTTTATTGTTTAGTGTTCCGCTCATGTTTACCAACCTGCTTCAGGTTGTCTTTAATATGTCGGATGTCGCAGTGGTCGGGAAATTTGCCGGTTCACTGGCGCTGGGTTCCGTCGGCTCAACCAGCATCCTGGTCACGATGTTTACAGGCATCCTCATCGGCATGGCAAGCGGCGTCAATGCGCTGACCGCCCTCTATATCGGTGCCAAAAATGACCGGAATGTCCGGGAAACGGTACATACCGCCTGTATTTTATGCCTCAGCTCCGGGCTTCTGATTCTCCTGTTTGGTTTCACGTTCGCCAGACATATTCTCACGATGATGAATACGAAGCCGGAGCTGATCGACGGTGCTGTCCGGTACCTGCGGATCTATGTTTTTGGTATGCCAGCGCTGGCACTCTTTAACTTCGGAAATGCGGTTCTGAGCGCCTCCGGCGATACAAAGCGCCCGCTCTATTATCTCTCTTTTGCCGGTGTTATCAATGTCATTTTGAATTTATTTTTCGTCATTATCTGCAAACTAGATGTCGCAGGTGTGGCATTGGCCAGCATTATCGCGGAATATATTTCGGCGGCTCTTGTCATCGCGCTCCTGCTTCGAAGCCGGGAAAATTATGCACTTCACCCGAGTGAACTTCAGATATCGCCGGATAAGGTAGGCAGAATCCTTCGAATCAGCATTCCGTCCGCCATTCAGAATATCCTTTTTGCCATCGCAAACATCTTTGTACAGACCAGTGTCAACTCGTTCGACCATGTCATCGTCGAGGGCAACTCAGCCGCTGCCAACACAGATCCTCTGGTCTACAATATGATGGCTGCCATCTACACAGGCTGCACCAGCTTTATCGCACAGAATCGTGGTGCCGGAAAACGGGAGCGGTGCCGCAGAAGCTACGAACTCTGCCTGCTCTATGCCACCTGCGTAGGGCTGATTCTGGGGATTTCGCTCTATCTCCTGCGCGTCCCATTCCTGTCACTCTTTACTAACGATGCAGAAGTTGTGACCGCCGGAACCACCCGTCTCGCCATCATGGCGCTCTCCTATGGGCTTAGCCCGCTGATGGACTGCACCCTGGCGGCATCCCGCGGACTGGGGCGGACCGTTATTCCAACCATCCTGGTTATATTGGGTTCGGTAGTATTCCGCCTTGCGTGGATTTTTACCATTTTTGCATACTTCCACACAATCCAGTCGCTGTACCTGCTGTACGCCTTTTCATGGGGAATCACCGGTATTCCGGAGCTTATTTACTTTATTTATATTTACCGGCATGGGGCAGCTGAGCCGGAAGTATGACTTTCAGGACATCCCTAAAAATGTTTAAAATTTTCATGTTCCCAAAAACGCCAAAAGGACCGCCGCATCCGGCATGCCCTCTTCTAAGTAAACAAGATTTTTATTGTTATCTTGGTCTGCTCAAAAGGAAATATGCCAGTCTGCGGCAGCCCTTCTTTCTATTTCCGGTCAATTTCCGGATTGACATGCACCATAATGTGTTTTACCTTCGGAAATGTCTTTTCAATGCTGTTATGCACCAACTCGGCAATCTTGTGCGCCTCCCGCAGCGGCATGGAACCATCTACCTCAATCTCAATGTCCGCATAAATTTTATTGCCAAAGATCCGCGTCTGAAGCAGGTCAATCCGCGCCACATCTGGATTCTGAAGAACGCAGGCGCGCAGCTGTTCTTCGGTCTTCTCATCACAGGAATGATCGACCATTTTATCCATCGCATCTTTAAAAATCTCATACGCCGCTTTCACGATAAAGACGAAAATAACCAGGCTCGCGATCGGATCCATGACCGGAAATCCCATTCTCGCGCCCACGATTCCGACCAGCGCACCGATCGAGGAAAACGCATCAGAACGGTGATGCCATGCATCTGCCATCAGTGCGCTGGAATCAATCTTTTTCGCATAATATCGGGTGTACCAGTACATCGCTTCTTTACTGACAATGGATATAACAGCCGCTGCCAGCGCCAGCATCCCCGGTACCTGCAGGTGACTGTATTCTCCCTTGAGCACGTCCGTAAGCGCCTCCACGCCAATCCCCAGACCTGTCATAAAGAGAACCATCGAGAGGACAATCGCAGCCACACACTCCATCCGCTCATGTCCATACGGGTGCTCCTTGTCCGGCTGTTTGGACGACAGCTTAATTCCAATCACCACGATCATCGTGCTGAACACATCGGACGCCGAATGGATACTGTCACTGATCATCGCATTCGAATGTGCGAACACGCCGGCTAACAGCTTCATAAATGCCAAAAGGATGTTCACTACTATCGTTACAAAAGACACTTGATTTGCCACCTTCTGAAAATCATTCCGTTTCATATTCGTTACCTCCAAAAAATATCTCATGGCACTAACGATAGGTGGATGCTGCAAACCCATAAAAAAGTATAAAAAAACACCCACGAACCAGTATGAGTAACTACTGTCCCGTGGATGAAACTAACTTCCACTGTCGCTTCTGCGACCCGACCCCATGATATTCACGGTCTGCTCAGTTTGTACTGTAGTTTGATATGCAGTGCAAAGAGTTTATGATGAATAATAGCACAAGTTTACTTTGTTGTCAATATCGGAAAATGCCCTTTTTTCCATATTTATTTTTTCAATTCCTTAATTCCAGCCTCAAGTCCTGCCGCCGTCAGCGGAAACATCGGAATCTCCTCGCGGATCAGACTGATCGTGTACGCACCGTAGGCATATGCCCAGTTATTTTCCCGCATCGGGTTCAGCCAGATCGCCGACGGAAAACGCCGGTGCATCTCCTGCAGCCAGTAAATGCCCGTCCGCTCGTTGCTGTGGAAATAGTCGAGACTGCCGCCGCGGTACAGAAGTTCCGACGGCGCCATCGACGCATCCCCAACCAGAATTACCTTGTATTCCGGTTTCAGGTTGTGAAAGACCCACTCGGTCGAGATCTTATCCCTCCAGGAGCAGGACGGCGTCGTAAATAGCTGATCGTAGAAACAATTGTGGAAATAATAAATCTTCAAATCCTTAAAATGGGACGACTGATTGACCGCCTGGAACAGACGGTTGCACAGATCCGCATATGCCCACATCGACCCGCCGCTGTCCATCAGAAGCAGAAGCTTCGTCTGGTTCTTTCTCGGGCGCTCCATGACGAGCTCCAGACGTCCGCCTTCGTCGCAGGTCTTCTCGATCGTTTTCTCCACATTGAGCTCCGTTTTCGGTCCATCCTCACGGCAGGATAAAAGACGCAGCTTTTTGAGCGCCACTTGAAACTGCCGGATCTGGATGACCGCATCGTCGCGGAAATCACGGTAATTCCGCTGTTCCGCCACCTGCAGCGCGCTCCGGTTTTTGCCCGGTCCGCCCACGCGGATGCCCTTCGGGCTGTAACCGGAATGTCCAAATGCCGACGTACCGCCAGTTCCAATCCACTTATTGCCGCCGTGGTGCTGCTCATGCTGCTCTTTCAGTCGTTCCGCCATCATTTTACGGATATCGTCCAGATCAAGTCCCGCAAACCGCGCATCGACCTCATCCTTATCATACGGCGTCTGCGCGTGCGCCTTCGAAAGCCAGTCTAAGACCTCCTTCGGAAGTTCCTCAAACGTCTGCACATTTTTAAAATATGCCAGAAATGCCTGGTCAAATTTGTCATATTCGGACTCTTTTTTGACCAGAACCGCCCTCGCCATATAGTAAAACTCCGTCAGGCTCGCGTCGTTCAGGTTCATTTCCAACGCATCCATCAGGCTGTTCCACTCATTGAGGCTCGTCTTCATCCCGTAAGAACGGAGTAGATACAGAAAATCAGTAAACATATCGGTTATTCTCCACCAGCTTTAAATCCTCTGTCTTTTTTAAGAGTACCCCCGCAAACGGGATCTCCTTTTCCAGCTTCTCCACCGGCACGCCGCCGATCACAAGCGCCTGAATCCAGTCCAACACCTCGGAGGTACTCGGCTTCTTCTGCAGGCCGCGCAGATCGCGCACCCGGTAGAAGGCGTCCAGCACGCCGTCGATCAGCTTCTGGTCGAGATCCGGGTAATGTGCCTTGATGATCTTCTCCATCATCGGCTGCTCCGGGAATGCAATATAATGGAAGATACAGCGGCGCAGGAACGCATCCGGCAGCTCCTTCTCCGCATTGGAGGTAATAATCACAATCGGACGGTGCTTCGCTTTGACAGTCTTTCCCGTCTCCGGAATGTAAAATTCCATCTTGTCAAGTTCCCAGAGCAGGTCGTTCGGGAATTCCAGATCCGCTTTATCGATCTCATCGATCAAAAGAACCGTCTGCTTTTCCTTCTCAAATGCCTCTCCCATCTTTCCGAGGCGGATATATCTGGCAATATCATCAACGCCGTCCGCACCAAACTGGCTGTCGTAAAGACGCTGTACCGTATCGTACACGTAAAGACCGTCTTGTGCGCGGGTCGTCGATTTAATATTCCAGATCAAAAGTTCCATATCGAGAGATCTGGCAATCGCCTCCGCGAGCATCGTCTTTCCAGTGCCCGGTTCTCCCTTGATTAAGAGCGGCTTTTTGAGCGCCGCTGCAATGTTAACGCTGCGGATCAGTTCATCCGAAGCGATGTATTCGTCACTGCCGTGAAATTGCTGCATGGTAAATTCTCCTTTTAGAAAGTTCTCCTTTTACATAACTGTAAACACCAACAAGGGCGGCATAACGATTCAGGATCCATGCTGACTGCGATCGGTTCGGATCCATCGTTCCTCCCGATCGTCATACATAATCCTGCCCGTTTGCCACCCTATTGATTTGCGATACCAGTGCCAAAAGTTCAGAAATCCGATGCAAGCTTGCTTGCAGGAAGATTTTTGAATTTGGTATCAGAGTGTCAAAAAACTTTTTGACCCTTTCATCATAATATAGCAATATTCTAATAGTTTGTCAAATCGTATATATGTTAGGATTTCATTAGAAAAACACGATTGTTACTGCTCACTATTCTACTTTGCCACCCGGATATTCTTGCTGCCGCTAAATCCTTCCGGCGGCTCTGTCTCCGTGAGGATCGTCGCTTCTTCAAACACCCCGAACGTCACCGAACTTACCATGCCGAATTTCTGGCTGTCCGCCAGCACATAGCAGCGCTCTGTCTGGCGCATCGCCTCTTGCTTGACTAATGCCTCATTCGGATCCGGCGTCGTGAAACCGTGGCGCTTGCTGACGCCGTTGGTTCCAAAAAATCCCTTTGTAAAATGATAGCCCTGGATCGTCAGGATCGCCTGACTTCCGATGACCGCCTCCGTCGTGCCCTTTAACTCACCACCAATCAGAATTACGCGGTTTCCGGCGGCTGCCAGCCGTTTGGCATGTGATACCGCATTCGTCACAAACGTGGCGCTGCGCGCCGGAAGATAGTCTAAGATATACCCGGTCGTCGTGCCCGCGTCCAGATAGACAAAATCATCCGGCTGGATAAGTCCCGCCGCAAACTGGGCGATTCTCCTTTTCTCCTCCTGCTGCAACTCCATCTTCTGTGCCACTGACGGTTCGGTTCCCGTAAATGTCCCGTCTGAGGACACCGCGCCGCCAAACACCTTGGTCAGGCGCCCCGCCTTGTCAAGCGCATTCAGATCCCGCCGGATCGTCGATTCCGAAACTCCCAGCACATCTTTAATCTCAGGAACTGTCACACTCCTCTTTTTATCCAGAAGTTCCAAAATCAGTTCGTATCTTTTTTCTGTCAGCATGACTCTTTTCCTTTCATCTTCTGCTGTGGTTGAACTTTTTTTAGCTCAATTTTTCACTTCTCTCTGTCTTAATATTCTTATCAACTGCAGCTGCTTTCGACAATGACCTTCCGAATCGGCAGCACACGCCCCGGCGATACGGAAAGCTCATCCACACCCATTTTCAGGAATTCTTTTGTCAAACTCAGATCCGCGCCCAATTCGCCGCAGATACCTGCCCAGATGCCCTCGGCGTGCGCATTTTCGACAACCATGCGGATCATCGCCAGCACCGCCGGATGGTGCGGATCGTAAAATGCATCCAGCTCCGGGTTCTGACGGTCAACTGCCAGCGTATACTGGGTCAGGTCGTTCGTTCCGATGCTGAAAAAGTCCACTTTTTTCGCCAGATCCCGGCTTACCATGACTGCCGCCGGGGTTTCAATCATAATGCCCTGCTTCGGGTCGCCAAACTGGAGATTCTGTGCGGTCAGCTCCGTCTTGACCTCCTCGACAATCTTCGCAATCGCCTCGACCTCCCAGACACTTGTGATCATCGGATACATGATCTGGAGATTGCCATAAGCACTTGCCCGAAACAGCGCGCGAAGCTGTGTCTTGAAAATCTCCGGTCTTGTCAGGCAGATACGGATCGCCCGGCAGCCCATCGCCGGATTTTCCTCTTTTTTCAGTTCAAAATAATCGCACTGCTTGTCCGCGCCGATGTCCAGCGTGCGGATAATGACCGGTTTGCCCGCCATCGTTTCCGCTACCTGTTTATATACCTGGAACTGCTCCTCCTCCGTCGGAAATGTTTCTTTTTCCAGATACAAAAATTCGCTGCGGAACAGTCCGATGCCCGCCGCATCGTTATGAATGACCGACGCCAGATCCTTGCTGTTGCCAATGTTCGCATACAGGCGGATCTTCTTGCCATCCATAGTGACTGTTTCGCGCCCTTTCAGTGTTTGCAGCAGTTCTTTCTTCTCCTGTTCCTCCCGCTGCCGGCGGCGCATTGTTTCCAATGTCTCCTCATCCGGTTCCACATACAGGACTCCGTTAGTACCATCCACAACCGCAAATTTCCCATCTACCGTCTCATCGAGCGCCACGTCCGTTCCGATCAGCGCCGGAATGCTCATCGTACGCGCCAGGATCGCCGTGTGGGAATTGACGGAACCGTGTACCGTCACAAAGGATAGCACCTTGTCCTTTTCAAGCTGTACCGTCTCTGACGGTGCTAAATCATCTGCCAGAATAATCACCGGCTCGTCCGTATGGATGCCCTGACCTGCGCCTCCGGACAGAACGCGCACAATCCGCTCCGAAATATCTTTGACATCCGCCGCGCGCCCACGCATATATTCGTCCTCCATCGCCGCAAACATCTGGGCGAAATTGTCACCGGTCACCGCAACCGCATACTCGGCATTGACCTTCTGCGTATCGATGATATTCTGAACCGCGTCCAGATAGTCCTCGTCCTCCAGCATGATCTGATGAATCTCAAAAATCGCCGCATTCGCCTCGCCAACTTCTTTTACCGCCTTTTCATACAACTCGCCGAGCTGGCGGATGGACTCCTGAACTGCCGCATTAAATCGCGCTTTTTCCTGCTCTGTATTCTCTATTTTCGTCCGTTTTACGGTCTGCTCGCCTTTCTGATACACACATATTTTTCCAACTGCGACACCGCCAAATACACTTTTTCCACGATACGTCTGCATGATCATTCCCCTTTCCATTGATCCATTATCGAAAAATGCCGCCATGTAATAATCCCTTACATCGCGGCATCTTTGTTAAACTACATATTTTCCTTCATAAACTGGCTGACTGCCTCATAAGCTGCTTCTTCGTCCTCGCCCTCAAAGGTCAGGGTTACTTCCTGTCCGTTCTTTACCGCCAGTCCCATGATACCGAAAATCTTTTTGCAGTCGCCGCTCTTTCCATCTTTCGCCAGCTTGATCGTACTCGTAAACTGTTTTGCCGCCTTTACCAGTTCACCTGCCGGGCGTGCGTGGATTCCTTCCGGGTCTGTAATGGTATATTTAAACTCTTTCATGATGATGTTCTCCTTCTCATTATAACCTATTTTGATTGATTTGACCAAAAAATTTCTAATAAAGATTCACATTCCGTCAAAAAAAATTATTTATCTATTCTTCTACATTCTTCTTGAGAACTCCTAAGAGTACCGTCGAGATCGCCATGCCAACCACCAATGCCAGCAGGTAGAACAGCGGATTTCCCATGACTGGGAATACGAAGATTCCGCCATGCGGCGCCATCAGTGTGCAGTTAAATAACATGCTCATCGCTCCCGCAACACCCGAACCGACGATGCAGGCTGGAAGCACGTGTACCGGATCGGACGCTGCAAATGGAATCGCGCCCTCCGTGATGAATGCCAGACCCATGATGAAGTTGGTCGGTCCTGCCTCGCGCTCTTCCTTTGTAAATTTCTTCTTAAACAGCATTGTTGCCAGCGCAATCGCACACGGCGGTGTCATACCGCCAATCATAACAGCTGCCATCACATCGTAGTTGCCGGAGGCGATTGCCGCCGTACCAAATACATATGCCGCCTTGTTGAATGGACCGCCCATGTCGATCGCCATCATCGCCGCCAGCACAAAACCAAGAATCAGCTTACTCGAACCACCCATGCTGCTCAGACCATTGTTTAACGCCATATTGATCGCGCCCATGACCGGCTCTACGACGAAGCTCATAACCAGTCCGATGAGCAGGACGCCCACAACCGGGTAAATCAGGACCGGAGCAATCTTTTCCAGTGCCTCTGGAAGATTCTCGCACGCTTTCCGAAGCGCCAGAATCAGATATCCGGCAATAAAACCTGCCGCCAAGGCACCAAGGAAACCTGATTTTCCCTGAGAAGCAATCATGCCGCCGACAAAACCGACTGCCAGCGCCGGGCGGTCTCCGATCGCCATCGCGATGAAACCAGCCAAAATCGGGAGCATAAAGCCAAATGCCACACCGCCGACATTTTTAAACCATGCCGCCAGCGGGGTAATCGTACCAAAGTTTACACGCTGGTCGAGCGGAAGTGCATTCATATCCACACTAAAACCATCAATCAGAAACGCAATCGCAATCAGGATGCCGCCGCCGACTACAAATGGAAGCATGTGGGAGACACCATTCATCAGCTGCGTGTAAATCTGGTGTCCGACACTGCCCGATTTGCCGCCAGAGGCTGCCTTTGCCGGGCTGCTGCTTCCAGATGATGCTGCGTGGTAAACCGGTACCTCCCCGGACGCCGCGCGCTCCAAAAGCTCCGGTGCCTTGCTGATACCGTCCGAAACCTGACATTCGATCACTCGTTTTCCGTCAAACCGATCCATCGGCACCTGTGCGTCCGCTGCCACGATGATGCAGTCCGCCGCCTCGATCTCCTGTGCCGTCAGCACATTTTTTGCTCCGGCTGAACCGCGCGTCTCAACTTTGATCTTCCAGCCCTTCGCGCGTGCCGCTTTTTCCAGGCCTTCGGCTGCCATGTAGGTGTGCGCGATACCGGTCGGACAGGAAGTAACCGCTAAGATCTTCGGTCCGGCTGTCTTTTCCGTCTCTGCACCCGCTTTTTGCGCCTGAATCTCCTGACCACCTGCTTGTGCGGCATTCTCTCCATTTGTATCTGCCGCTTCTTCGACGGAATCAGCCGCCAGTCTCTCATCGATGCCTGCCTGTTCTGCATCTGCCTTATCAATAATGGAAAGAAAATCTTCCACCGAAGAGGCATTTCGCAGGGAATCTGAGAAATGCTCGTCCATCATGAGAACGGAAAGCTTGCTCAACACATCCAGATGTACGTTATCTTTTGTATTTGGCGCTGCAATCAGAAACAGCAGAGTGACCGGTTCGCCGTCCAGGGAGTCGAAATCCACGCCATTTTTAATGACCATCGCCGCCAGCCCCGGCTTTTTGACCGCATCACATTTTCCATGAGGAATTGCAATCCCCTCGCCGATACCGGTCGTGCTCTCTTCTTCTCTCGCATAAACCTGCTTGCGGAATGCCTCGACATCCGACAGCTTTCCGCTCGCCGCCATCAGCTCTACCGCCTTGTCCAGTGTCCCCGATTTGCTGGTGGGTGCCGCATCCAGCGATATACTTCTCGGATCCAGTAAATCAGTAATCTTCATATCTGTTGCCTCCCTATTTATGCCCGAATGTCAGGTATGCATTGCATATCCGGCAGTACATTCTGCCAGCTTCAAAAATGTCTGCATACAACCTCATCCGATTTTTGTGATTTTACAGGTCTCATACACTTTCTTTATCTCATCCTTCGTCGCCAGCTGCTCCGAAAAGGCGCTCGCGCTTCCAGCTGCCAGTCCCATGCGGAAGGCGTGTTCATAATCTCCGCTCTCCCCGTATCCGGCCAGGAAACCGGCTACCATCGAATCTCCGGCTCCGACACCATTTTTCAAGGTTCCCTTCGGTGCTTCCGCCGCATAGACGCTTCCATCCTCCGCCAGAAGAACCGCGCCCTTGCTTGCCATCGAAACCAGCACGTTGACCGCACCTTTTTCCTGCAGCTTCTTCGCATACGGAACAACTTCCTCCCGCTCCGAGAGCTTCACGCCGAAAATGTCTCCCAGTTCATGATTGTTCGGTTTGATTAAAAATGGATGGTGTCCCAGCACATTGAGCAGCAGATCCTTGGTCGCGTCCACAACAATCCGGACGTCCCTGCCATCCAGGCGCTCCATAATCTTCTGATAAATATCATCCGGCATCGACGCTGGAATACTTCCAGCCAGCACCAACGTATCATCCGCCCCCAGCCGGTCAAGCTGGGTCATCAGCGCATCCACCGCTTCCCGCGGAATCTTCGGTCCCCGACCGTTGATCTCAGTCCCGTCGATGGATTTCAGCTTCAGGTTGATGCGGGAGACTCCCTCATCCAGGGAAATAAACTCGGCTTTCACGCCCAGCTGCTCCACTTCCTTCCGAACCTCCTCGCCGACAAACCCGGCAGTAAAGCCAAACGCCGTATTGGCAATTCCAAGGTTTTGAAGGACCGTCGAAACATTGATTCCCTTTCCGCCCGGAAGCAAAAGCTCCGAATCCGTCCGGTTGGTCAGTCCGAGCTTAAAATCGCTCACTGACACAATATAATCTAACGATGGATTAAAGGTTACCGTATAAATCATAAGCCTTCATTCCTTTCTTATCTTGATTGATTCTGACTGTATTATAAAATCATTTTCATTCAAAATCAATCAAACTTATTCACAAACATGCTGCCTCTTTTTGGGTTATATTGCACAATTTTGATTTTTTATGATTGTTTTTGATTGATTGTTTCGTGTGAATTTCGGCGAAATGATTGCTGTCACTGATGGAATAGTGTTTCCAAAAACATCATTTTTACTCAGTTTCATCTCCTCTTCTAATCGTAAAATCCCCCTTTGTTGACAAAGATTTTACCATTTGCTATAGTAAATGAAGAATTTTGTAATATCTTTGTAATATTTCCAAGATGTTTTTATATCAGAAAGGATATATGATATGAACGATTCCCCTTTGAAACCTGCTTCTTCCAGGCGCAAAAAAATGGATAAAACAATGATGGCGATCTATTTCCTGATCCTTTTTATTGTGGCCGGGGCGGCTCTGCTGGCATTTTTATGCCTCTCTAAACCTTCTGATAAGAAGAACAAAGCAGGCTCTGATCCTTCCATCGCTTCTTCCAGCACCTTAAAAAACAGTCATCAGACCGGCACCGATGCTAAAAGTACGGCGAAAGCCAAAATCAAAGAAGAAAAGCCGGTCGATCCGTATGAAAATCTCGCGGTCGCCAATGTGGATGATGCGCTGAACCTGAGAGAAAAACCAGATACAGATGCCAAGGTACTCGGCACCTGCTTCCGCGGAGGCGGCGGTACCATTTTAAAACGCAAAAATGGCTGGACAAAAATCCGCTCCGGTGGGCTGGAGGGATGGCTCAAGGACGATTATCTTGTATTTGGCGATGATATCAAGCCGCTCGCCAAAGAGCTCGGTCTCTATATCGCTACCGTCAGCACACAGACACTCCATGTACGTGAGGAAGCCAGCACGGATTCTGCCATCGTCGGTCTGGCTGCCGCGGAAGACTACTATCCTGTACTGAGTCAGGAAACTGGATGGGTCAAAATCCAGCTTTCCGTTGACACCTCCGGTTACGTTTCTTCTGATTATGTCACAATCAGCGTCAAGCCAGGACGCGCAATCAGCATTGAGGCTGAGATGGCAGCGCTGGAGGCGGCACGGCAGGCTGCTGAAGAAGCTGAGCAGGCATCCAGAGCCGCCGAGGAGGCCCAGATTGCAGCCGCAAAATCGCAGGCAGAAGCAAACGCGGCTAAAGGTTCCTCCCAGACTTCGGGAAAATCTGGAAATTCTGGAAGCTCTTCGAAAAAGAGCACGGCTGCACCAGCCGCTAAATCATCCTACGTGATCTCCGCCTCCGAGAGCGACGTTTATCTGCTCTCCGCCTGCCTCACGATGGAAGCCAACGGCGGATCCTATGAAAGCTATCTGGCAGTCGGAAGTCTGATCGTCAACCGCGTCAAATCTGGCAAATGGGGCAAATCCATCTCCAGCGTCATCTACGCGGACGGACAGTTCCCAGGCGCGACCTCCGGCCTGCTTGACAAATATCTCGATAGAGGACCGTCCTCTACTGCCACCAAGGCGGCAAAGGCAGCGCTCGCCGGGGAGAATCAGATAGGCGACTACCTTTATTTTACCTCGACCAAATCAGCAAACTACGACAGCTACTCCAGCTATCAGGTGGTTGGTGGGAATTGTTTCTATAAAAAATAAAAGGCTAAAAAAGGAGGATTTAAACGCATTACATTAAACCTCATATACATTCCCATCGCCTTATGATATGATAATCATATCAGCAAAACATACAGGCAGAGGACACCTACTGTCCATACCTTATTGATAGGTACTCTCGGAGTCTTTCCTGCAAATCATCTCACAACATTAAGCACAGAAAGCTTCCGGGAGTCCATTGATTGCAAATGGAGGAAATTATGAGAAAATCAATTTATACCTTGATGGTTTCCACTCTCATCGCAGCTGCCAGCATGACCGCCTGCTCCAGCCAGCCGTCTGAAACAACCACGGCTGAAACAACTGCCGCTGAATCCACACAGGAAAACGATACATCAGCAGAAAGCAGCGATGCCAGCGAAACAACTACTGCCGGAGAAAAAGAAACCTCCCAGACAACGGATGCAGATCATGCAGAAGACGAGACTCTGAGCGAAAAAGAAATCACAGAACTTTACCGTGGTTTTGCCAGATCCCTTCAAAGCATCATCGCCAATAAAAATATGAACGATTTAGCCGAGCTGCTTGTCTATCCGTCCTACATCGGCATCGATGACGGGATTGTCGTAAATAACAGAACTGAATTTATGGCTCTCGACGCAGACAAGGTATTTACCGACGCGCTGATTGAGGCAGTCAAGACAGCCGATGTTTCTTCTACCGAACTGACCAAGGCAGGTTTCATCGTAGGCGATTCATCCGGTAAACCGGCAGTTACCTTTGGTCTGGACAAAGAGGGATCTATCGGTATCACAGCTATTAACTACTAATCAGAGATAAAATAGTGAAAAAGAGCGCCGCAACACTCACAAACCGGCTTTCCATTTCTGGTAAAACCGCTCCATGAGTGCCGCAGCGCTCTTTTCTACGTTACAGCCAGACAACTGCATCCATCAATCCGGCTGACTGCTTCTTCTACATTATCCTTCAATCGCAATATATTTTTTCTGCTCGACTTCCGGTTTTGCTTCTTTCTTCGGAACAAAAATCTTCAAAATACCATGCTTAAATTCCGCCTTGATATCTTCCTCGGTTATATCATCACCGACGTAGAAGCTTCTCGCACAAGAACCTGCGTAACGCTCTCTGCGGATGTAACGACCGGACTTTTTCTCCTTCTCGTCCTCATCCAGTCCCTTCGCAGCCTGAATCGTCAGATTACCATCTTCCAGGGAAATCGAAATCTCTTCTTTCTTAAATCCCGGCAGATCCATCTCCAGCTCATAGCCATCTTCCATTTCCTTGATATCGGTCTTCATCAGGTTCTGTCCATGGCGTCCATACAGCTTTTTCTCTATCTTCTGTCCGGCGTTATCATCATAAAACGGAAAATCATTAAAGAAATCATCAAACAAATTTTCTCCAAAAATACTCGGCATTAACATAAGTCATCTCTCCTTTTTTTCAGCTTACTAGCTGTTCATTATGTTTATAACCAACATTTTCGGAACCGGGACGGTCTGGGAACATTCCCGGAAGCGCTCAACTCTTTCTTTTCGCTTCCTCTTTGTTCCTCTTCCTTCGTTCTGGCTATGTTATAGCACTTTCCGTTAGCACTGTCAAGAGGTGAGTGCTAATTATTTGTGAATATTTTGTGAAATTGTCAATCCTTTTTCTCTCTATGATACTGCCACACTAAAGAGGATAGGAGAATTCTTGCAAAGTGTTGTTAAAAAAGTAAATCTCTAATATTATTCTTATACTATTTCATAATCAAAACCGTCGCCAGAATACAGACGAATCCAATCAACTCTGCCGGTGTAAAAACGGAATTCAGCCAGACCGCTGACAGGCACGCCGCCGTCAGCGGTTCCAGGCAGGCAAGCACCGAAGCGCGCACCGGTCCCGTCAAAGAAACTTCCTTAACCGTGTTCTCATCCGATTCTTTCCATACACAGCACAAACGAGACACTTTGCATCCCTGTTTTATCAGGGATTGCAGTTCTTACATGGTTCATATCCATCTGCAATCACTTCATCGCGCGTACCGGTAAATTCCTGCCGGTTTGCCGCCTTCATCTGGGTGACAGATGCGCAGCTTGGAAGATGAAATTTTTTCGAGTTGGTATTGAGAATGTAGGTCTGAACCGTCGCGCTGCTTCCAGAGGATCCAGCGCCGCCTCCCGACGAACCAGCTGCTCCCGATCCAGCCGATTGATTCTGGCTGCTGCCATTTCCAGCCGTTCCCTGTCCGGCTGTGCTTCCCGCACTTCCAGAGCCGTCCGCCCAGCTTTCTCCTGTCGCATAATCGATCGCAATACCAGGCTGGACATTATAGACGTACACGCAGAACAGCACTCCCTCGCCCTGATCCTCGACGGATTCCGCCTCCATCAGGACGCCGGAGGCAACCAGATTATTGCCCTCAAAAACCGGCGTTACGCGGTACATGACATGGTTTCCGGTTTCTTTCACGTAATCGGCTGTCAGATTTTCAAATGGCAGCATTCCCTGTACGTTCAGATAGCGGGTTCCGGTAATCAGGTTTTTGACATTGGCATTCTCCGCCGTGAGCTGGTAGCCGATCAGATGACAACGGTTATAGAGATACTTTCCATCCACATTGTCATACTTCGCCGTATGCCAGCCCGTCGGCTTGACTTCCCCGATCGAGCCGCGCTTCTCCGTCGGCATCGTGTCCTGCGAAACCGAAGCATATGCCACGCCGCAGCGCCCCAGGCTGTCCAAATCACTGTAACTCTCAAATGATACATCCGTCAGGTCCGCATCGGTAAAATACGGCACATTTCCATTGACCGCCACATACGGCTGACCGGAATATGCCGGTACATCCGCCAGATTAAATGACGTTCCCGAAGCAGAAGATACACGGTTTCCACCATTTTCTGACGATGACACCGCCTGTGAATCTCCGTCCGCACTTTCCGCCTGATTTTCCTCCGCGCTGACACTTCCGTTTCCATTCAGACTTCCCTCTGGAATCTCCTGCGCGCACGCTGAAACAGACAGCATCGCCGCTGCAGCCAGCCCCAGAAGCCACATTTTCAATTTTCTCATATGAATTTCTGCCTTTCCGTTTAAGCCTATCCCTTTCAGAGCCATGTAGATTTGCGCGTTCTGGCGCCTGATTTTCAGGTGCAGAACCGGCTCTTTTTTATATTTGACTTGTTTTTTATATTTTTCTTACTCTTTTATATTGTACTTACTTTTTATGTATATTTTTTACCTGCGCACATACCGCTCTTCTGTGATTTTCTCATGCGAGGAACCCGCATATTCCTGCGTTTCTGCCAGCTTCCAGCTGCCCAGATCCATCTTAAAATACATATCTGCCGGATAATCCCGGTTCCAATGACAAAGAATCACTTCTTCGATCCGGCTCTCATACGGAACAACATCCTTGTCCTCGACAAAACAGTACTCTCCCGGCCCCGCCTTTTCCAAAAACGCTTCATCTGCCTGAATCTGCCCGGATTGCCCCAGTTGCCCGGATTGTTCCTGTTCTTTCGGCATATTTCCATTCACCTGTAAAAACTGTTTCTGGCTGTATGCATTCATCCACAGTTTTTTCCCACCTGTCAGCTCCATAATACGCTTTCTAAGCACGCGGTCCTGGCTCTGCCGTCTGTGATTGAACATCATGCCGTTCTGATTATCCACACATACAATTATCTTCATCTCTCTTTTTCTCCCTTTTTCTATCTGCTGTACGTTTCATGTTTCCCAAGGAATCAAAGCAAGCGTCAGCTCCTCCATCCAAGTCCGCAGATTGGGACGCCTGACTGCCAGCGTGTTGACAATCACCGATCGTACACGCACTGGCATCGTTTCTCCTTCTTTCACCAGCCTGCTCACATCGTTTATGACATAAAAATTGCCATTCTCATATCCCAGATACATCATCACATGTCCCGGAAAATATAGAAGTGTGCCCGGTTCTAATACTTTTAAAATCTGCTTTTTTTCTGAGCAGCGCCGCCCCGCCAGCTCTATTTTTCGAACTGGCATCTGCAACTGCCCGGTCGTATTGCGAGGCAGGATCCATCCAAAACAGCGGTACACCTCCCGGATATAGGAAGAACAATCCCGGCTCTCCAGCATTCCGCCCCAGCCGTAGCGGTCTCCCAGACACTTGAACGCCTGTTTAATAATCTCCTCATTTGTCAATCTCAAATATCCCACCGATACGTCCCGGCTCATCGGAATCAATCCTTTTTGCCGGAAGAAACTGCCATCCGGAGCGCGGCATGGAAGCCAGACGATGTAATTATTCCAAGACAGTCTGTTCTGTACCCTCTGTTCTGCCTGTGCTTCTGTTGTCTCTATTAGCGCTCCTGTCCCTTTTATTCTGTTTGTTTCTATTGTTTCTTTTATCTCTGGAATTCCTTCTTCCACGCACAATTCCAACACCGTACCCATCCGAAGCCGGTATGCACTGGTTCCCGGATAGACCGCACTTGCTTCCAGCCAGACCATGTCCCCTGTCACTACTAACGGATGGATCGGAAATGCCGCCATCAGCCATTCCGCCCGGTTCCGACAGACTGCCACCGACTCTGCCGATATCCAGCCCTCGCTGCATTCATTCCGGACATACAGATAACTCTCCTCCTGCACCGAACCCAAAATCAAAAGCGGTTCCCCGACCATACAGAGACAAAGTGCTGCCTCATCCCACTCCGGATCGGATGGATCCTCCTCATCGGCTAAAAAAGTCTCCATCGGAAACTGTTTGATCAACCCCTGTGAAGTCGCGATTCCATATTTGATATGAACATTTTTATTCACAGAATTTTGAGCATCACGCACAGTCCAATTTATACCCTGTATCCCAAATGATAAGAAATTTCCACACCATTTATCATAAACAACTCTCTCTTCTTTGGCAAAGGCTTCATTTTTCAAATCATGCATTTCCGTTCCAGATGTCCGTAAAATCCGTGCATTCAAATTTTCAATTTCTTCCGGCGTCATTTTTACTGATTCTGACACATTTTCTACATCGATCCAATGCTCTGCCTGGCATTGTTCCTCCGAAACATCTGGTGCGAATGATAAAAAAGACGATCTCATATGAACTGATCCAAAACAGCCTGCTTAATTTTCGTATCTTTTATATGATGCATCTTCCTTTTTTATACACAATAAGGAATCGGCAGCACCCTCAGCTGGCGTCTCGTCGTTTCCGAAAGTGCCCCCAACTGACTGACCAGCAAATCCATCCGATCCTCGCCGTCCATGGCATATCCACTCTAACTCACATTACTTATACTCAATCACATACCAAATCCAGAACTACCTCTTGCGTCTCACATTCCCACAAAAGGCATCTGCTTCCTCGATTGAGTCCCCAGATTTAGTAATTCTCCGCATGAACCTCGAAATAAGCCTGCGGATGCGCGCATACCGGACAAACTTCCGGTGCTTTCTCTCCTACTACGATATGACCGCAGTTGCGGCATTCCCATACCTTCACTTCGCTCTTCTTAAATACTTCCTGCGCTTCCACATTGTGAAGCAGGGCACGGTAGCGCTCTTCATGATGTTTTTCGATCTCCGCTACCATACGGAATTTCGCTGCCAGCTCCGGAAAGCCCTCTTCCTCAGCCGTCTTGGCAAATCCATCATACATATCTGTCCACTCATAATTCTCGCCGTCTGCAGCAGATGCCAGATTCTCTGCGGTATTTCCCAGACCGTCTAATTCCTTAAACCACATCTTTGCGTGTTCTTTCTCATTGTCTGCGGTCTTTAAAAAAAGGGCGGAAATCTGCTCAAATCCCTCTTTTTTTGCCTTGGATGCAAAATAGGTATATTTATTTCTTGCCTGTGATTCACCGGAAAAAGCCTCCCTCAGGTTCTTTTCCGTCTGGGTTCCTGCATATTTGTTAGCCATTGCATTGTCCTCCTTTTAATTGCATGAAAACAGTTCGTCTTTTCTTTCTATTATAGCACGCTTGAATGTTTTTAATATATTTTTCAAAAGCATTTTTTTCCAACATCCAGACAATCATTATCACCGGCTAAGCCGGTGGTTTGTTTTCCGCCCGATAAGGGCTCTTTTCCTGTGCTGGAGCCTAAACGCTTCTGCTGTATTTGGCAGGCTTGTCACAAGAATCATACTTGCCACAAGCATCGCCGCTATTTTCTTTCTTTGTTTTATCATTGTCTGCCCCCGTTCTTTTTCCGGTGTTATCCTAATTATTATATGTTGTGTAAATTGTGTTTTTTGCGTATTTTAAAATATGCTAAATGATTATATTGGGATTAAAAAAGAGGCGGACGTTTTCGCCTGCCTCTTAAAATCTTTTTTTAGAATCCATACTGCTGTCGAATCATATCGATTTCTTGCTGATAATCCGCTCTTGTTGTAGATACAAGATTGAAATTTCGATCATAATAATCATATCCACCACCCTCTATGTCTACAAACGCCGGGTAATTTTCCGGTGTTGACCAATATAATGTAGAATGTGGCATAAGCCCTCCACATTGGCTTTTATATTGTGTGCTTGGAGCGCCATGCGCTTCAAAGATGGCTCTTTTTGTGTCTGGATCATCTATCGTTGGATCAAAATATTTATAAATAAGTGTTCCTGGGTAATATTCTGCACCACCATACGGTTTTTCCGTACCTACTGTTTTGCACGTATTTGTTCTATCTTTAGGGTAATATACACAGAATCCATTCTTGTAATAAACGGTAAAACCAGAGCTTATTCCACGAATCTCATTATATCCAATTTCTCCGGCTTCGGATTTTGTGATGTAGGTATGATAATCATCCGGTGTAACAACCCGTATTTCCCCATAGACCTTGTTCTGATCTCTCGTATTGTTTGCCATAAGGAACGCGGTCTTGCTTAATCCATTTGGAAGGTATCCAGCCGGATCATATGCTGGAATATTATCCGCATTTTCGTTTGTCTGCGTATTCGTAATATTTGCTCTTGTCTTTGTCTGGACAATGCCGTTTTCTGTCCACTGACCTTTTTCATTGACGGTGTATCCGTCTGGCGTAGTGGTGCTTACGTACATGTGACCGTCGTTTGTGTCGAAGTAATAGCATTCCCGTGTGCCATCTCCATTTGCATCGATCCACATCCAGCCACCGGACTGCTTTTCGCCAAAACCATGTTGCTTTTCTTTATCGTACTGTTCTTTTGTCTGTACTACGTTCTGATATACCCACTGTCCGTCTCCATTCACGTAGTATCCGTCCGGAGTTGACGTATTGGAAAGCATGTTGCCGTTTGCATCGAAATAATAGCATTTGCCATCGATCCACTGCCATCCATTTGAATAAACGGATCCGGAAGCATCTTTTATATACTGCCATGTGCCATTCGTCTGCTTCCATCCAACTGGATTATCCGCAAATATCGACATGCTCATCGACATCGACATCACAACAGCGGATAATGCGATTAACTTGCTTTTTTTCTTCATATTCATTTCTCCTTTTTTAGTATTTTTATTTTTCTTATGTTCTTATTATCTCACATAAGGATAGCTGTTTAAAGGGTGATCTGTTTTTCAGATACGTATTTTTAGGAAATTACAAAGTGATCGCACGATCATCACAAGCCTCAATATCTCACAGTTTTTCACTGATTGCACAGCACCGTTTCTTACAGAAGGTAATACCATACAGCCGGATGTTCTTCCGATCATCATTCAGAAGATATTCCTGATAACGGCGATCCCTGATCTGATCAATAGCCTTTTGACAAGTCATCTTCATATCGTCAAAGTTTTTTGTATATTTTAGCTCTGCGACGATTCCTGCATCTGGATCATCCGTTTCTACGATGATATCTGCAAATCCTTCTCCAGCTTCGACGTTTGACTTTACAAGCCAGTCTGCATTTCCGGTAAGAATCCCGACGAGAAGGTTATGATAGGAGCTTTCTTTTTCTTCTTTCCTTGCCTTTGTATCAAATACGCTGATGGAATTACTGAGTACGCGGTTTAAATACTGCTCGACACCTTCGGTATCTCCTTCTTCAAAGGCCTTCCAGAATGCTGTTAGACGCTCCGTGTTACTGAAGATCGACTTTTTAAACCACTCGTTAATCTGAAGACGAAAGACTTCTCGTACTTCCCGGTTTGGAATAATCAGCCGATAAGCTCCGTTTTCATTTCTTCCACTCTGTGTCAAATACCCGGTCGTAAAAAGTACACTCCAGAGATTTTCGATGCTCTGATCGACCTCTTCATACGTGAGATCCAGGCGAAGCTCCTTTTCGATGGCTTCACCGTTGATCAGACGTTCGATCTCACTTTTCGTTGTTTTATTTGCTTTATCGATAAAACGCTTTACGAGGTCATTTCCGCTTGTGTTGATCCAGTACGCTTCCGGCTTTGCCTCTTTGTCATCCTTCGCGCGGTCTACAAAATTTATTACATCCCATGGACAGTATACATCTGCATTTCCGAATCTGTATCCATCGTACCACTCCTTCACTTCTTCGAAGCGATCCTCCAGATGATAATCTAAAAGCAGTTTCCGTACTTCCGTATCTGTAAAACCGAACTGTTCATCAAAACGCGTATCCGTGATCGACAGGATCTTGAAATTGTTGAGACCTGTAAAGATACTTTCTTTCGAAATACGAAGGCAGCCGGTCAATACCGCGAATGCAAGTGCAGAATTGCTTTTCAGCGCCTTCCCGAACATCATCCTGATAAGCGAAACCATGTCCTTATAATAACCATGTTGGAAGGCCTTATCTAATGGAACATCATATTCATCAATAAGGATAACGGTTTTCTTATGATAATGCATAGATAATAATTCTGAAAGCGTCTCTAATGAGCCAAGCAGTGATTCCTCCGTCATTTGATATCGCCCGTCTGAAAATGTGGTCAGTGCTTCATATCCATTTTTCGCATTTTCATCCAATGCTTCGCTTTTTCGGAGAATGTTATGCCGTATAGCTTCCTTTGAGATCAATTCCATCATTTGATACTTTGCACTCTCGAAGTCATTGCCTTCGACATTTTTTAGAGAAAGAAAAATGACTGGATACTGCCCCTGATGCTGCTCGCACAGTTCCTTATTCTCAGAAATATACAGCCCATCAAACAGTGATGTATCCGTTCCGATTTCGAAAAAGCTCTTCAGCATACTCATGTTGAGGGTCTTTCCGAATCGGCGCGGGCGTGTGAAAAGATTCACTTCACCCCAATTTAAAAATAACTGTTCGATTAATTTTGTTTTGTCGATATAGTAAAAACCATTTCGACGTATCTTTTCGAATCCATCAATTCCAACCGGAAGTTTTAATTTTTTTTTCATAAAATCCTCCCGCTTTTACTTTTTTAGAACTTCTGTTTTCTCTTATTGTCTCACATTTTTTATAAAAAAGAAAGAGGAAGAAAAAACATATGCAAAAACGCCGGATAAGAATCGTCGTCTTACCCGGCATTTTTCGTTATTTCTCTTCTTTGAATTTCTCGAAGCCCTTCTTATCTTCCGATGTCACACCTCTCTTATAGAAGGATTGGCAGGTCTTACAGTTTCCCGCTCCGCGCCTCTTATATGTGCACTTTACTGTTTTCTCGTAAATGCAGCGGTTCCGTACCTTTCTCGTGATAAGGAAGGCAATGAGTCCCGCAAATACGACAAACGGAATACTCGTTGCAGCTGGGCATTGATTGGAAAAACTATATTGCTTTCGCTTCCCCTACGCCTCATCAATCGCATGCCCGATATCATGGCGCATATATTTGTTAGCGAAATCGATCCACTCGGTCGCCTTGTATGCATTGGCGCGCGCCTCTTTCAGGTCTTTGCCCTTTGCAGTAACGCCCAGCACTCGACCGCCGTTTGTCACGATGTCGCCGTCTTCATCAAACTTCGTGCCCGCGTGGAATACATAGTATCCGTCTGCGTCCTTGAACTTCTCCAGGCCGTGAATCTTGAAGCCCTTTTCATATTTCACCGGGTAGCCGTCCGACGCCAGAACGACGCAGACTGCTGCATTATCCTCAAATTCAAGTTCAATCTGATTCAGGGTTCCGTCGATACATGCCTCAAAGACTTCCATGATATCATTCTTCATGCGCGGCAGGACAACCTGTGTCTCCGGATCGCCGAAACGGGCATTGTATTCCAGCACCTTCGGACCATCTGCGGTCAGCATCAGACCGAAGAAAATGATGCCCTTGAAAGTACGTCCTTCCTTCTTCATCGCGTCAACCGACGGCTGATAGATGTATTTTTTGCAGAATTCATCTACTTCTTTTGTGTAGAACGGGCTTGGTGAGAAGGTTCCCATACCGCCTGTATTTAAGCCCTGATCGCCGTCCAGCGCCCGCTTGTGGTCCTGGGAGGAGGTCATAATGCGGATCGTATCGCCATCGACGAAGGAAAGAACCGAAACCTCGCGTCCTGTCATGAACTCCTCGATGACCATCTGATTACCGGCAGAACCAAACTTCTTGTCCTCCATGATCTCCTTGACGCCTGCCTGTGCTTCTTCCAGCGTATTACAGATCAGAACACCTTTTCCAAGTGCCAGACCATCTGCTTTCAAAACGATCGGCATCTTAGCGGTCTGTAAGTATTCCAGCGCCTTGTGTGGATCGGTAAAAGTCTCATAGGCTGCGGTCGGAATGTTGTATTTCTTCATCAGATCCTTGGAAAATGCCTTCGATCCTTCCAGAATCGCCGCATTTTTTCTCGGTCCAAATACACGCAGTCCCTGTGCCTCGAACACATCCACGATACCGCCAACCAGCGGATCGTCCATGCCGATCACGGTCAGGTCAACCTCATGCTCTTTTGCAAATGCCGCCAGCTTATCAAATTCCATCGCACTGATCGGCACACACTCTGCATACTCTGCAATTCCCGCATTGCCCGGTGCACAATAAATTTTATCTACCTTCGGACTCTGAGCTACTTTCCATGCGATCGCATGCTCACGTCCGCCGCTGCCAACGATTAAAACTTTCATGTTCTTCTCCTTATATTCTTCCGTTTGCAATCGCATTGATCGCCTGCGGAAGCAGTACCCACTCTGCCTGTTCCATCACGCGCTGCTGCAGCGTCTTCGGCGTATCATCCGGCTGCACCTCTACGGCTTTCTGGAAGAGGATCGGACCGGTATCGGTTCCCTCATCCACATAGTGAACCGTCGCGCCCGTCACCTTGACGCCGCGCGCCAGCGCCGCCTCATGCACCTTCAGTCCGTAATAGCCGACGCCGCAGAATGACGGAATCAGGGACGGATGGATATTGATAATTTTATTTCTGTATGCCTCGATCATCGCCGCCGGAATCTTCACAAGGAATCCAGCCAGAACGATGAGATCCGGCTTACATGCCTTGATGGTCTCCAAAAGCGCCTCATTGAACGCATCGCGTGTTTCATACGCCTTCGGAGTCACAACAAACGCCGGGACACCGTGTTTTTTCGCGCGCTCAATCGCATAAACACCCTCATTGTTGCTGATAACCGCTGCAATCTCTGCGTTCGTGATCTTGCCGTTATCAACCGCATCCAGGATTGCCTGCAGATTTGTACCGCCGCCAGACACCATTACAACGACTCTTAGCATAATGTTACTCCCTTTTCTCCTGCCTCAACAGAACCGATGATGTACGGTGTATCGCCAGCAGACTTCATTGCCTCCATCGCACGCTCTGCATCAGCCGCATCGACTGCTACGACCATGCCGATACCCATGTTGTAGGTATTGTACATCATGTGCTCCTCGATATCGCCTTTCTTCGCCAGCATACCAAAGATCGGCGGAATCTGATAGCTGTCTTTCTTGATGACTGCGCGGACACCGTCTTTCAGCATACGCGGAACATTCTCATAGAAGCCGCCGCCAGTGATATGGCTGCACGCTTTCACAGTCACGCCTGCATTCTTCACTGCTTTCAGCGCCTTTACATAGATACGGGTCGGTGCCAGAAGTGCCTCGCCAAGCGTGGTTCCCAACTCCTCATAGTAGGTCTCCAGTCCCTCTTTGTTGAGTTCCTTCTCAAATACCTTGCGGACCAGGGAGAAACCATTACTGTGAACGCCGGTGGATGCCATACCGATCAGTACATCACCCGGTTTCAGGTTTTCGCCGGTAATCATGTCTTTTTTATCAACCACACCGACAGCAAAACCAGCCAGATCATAATCTTCCTCCGGCATCAGTCCCGGATGCTCGGCTGTCTCGCCGCCGATCAGAGCTGCCTCCGACTGTAAGCAGCCTTCTGCAACGCCTTTTACGATATCCGCGATCTTTTCCGGATAGTTCTTGCCGCAGGCAATATAGTCCAGGAAAAACAGCGGCTCGCCACCTGCACATGCAATGTCGTTGACACACATCGCAACTGCATCGATACCGATCGTGTCATGCTTGTCCATGATGATCGCCAGCTTTACCTTGGTACCACAGCCGTCCGTACCAGATAAGAGAACCGGCTCTTCCATCTCTTTAATCTTTGCCAGGGAGAATGCACCGGCAAAGCCGCCCAGACCTCCCAGCACTTCCTCACGCATCGTTTTCTTTACATGCTCTTTCATCAGTTCTACCGACTTATAACCAGCCTCAATATCTACTCCGGAATTCTTGTAATCCATGGTTTTCCTCCGTATGTCCTTGTTTATATTTTTAATATTTATTTCTGTGCCAGATACTCTTTATGTCCCAGTTTCTGTAATTTCTCATCCTTACCGACCACTTCGTTCTTCATCTCCTCAGAGTATGCTTTTAATTTTGCTAAAAGCTCCGGATCGGAAGTTGCCAGAATCTTGGCTGCCAGAATACCCGCATTCTTGCCGCCGTTGATCGCTACCGTCGCAACCGGAATACCGGACGGCATCTGTACGATCGAATACAGAGAATCAACTCCGCCTAAATCCGAGGTTTTCATCGGAATACCGATCACCGGCATCGGAAACAGTGCCGCGCACATACCCGGCAGATGCGCTGCCTTACCAGCACCTGCAATGATAACCTTAAAGCCTTTCTCCTCAGCGGATTTTGCATAGTTAAAAAAGATGTCTGGCTCACGGTGTGCAGAAATGATTGTCATTTCATAATCAATCCCCATCTTGTCCAGAAAATCTGCTGCCTGTGCCATGATCGGCATGTCCGAATCGCTTCCCATTACAATTCCTACTTTTGCCATCGTTCATTCTCCTTTTCTCTGCATTGTATTTATTAGTTCTACTTATAAGTAATTTGAATAAAAACAGCCTTACTTATTAGTAATGATACTAGGTTTTTGATCGCAAGTCAATAGGGTTTCGAGAATCCTTCAAAAAATACTATGAGATTGCAGCCTCCTTGCTTTTATGTTATCCTTATTGGCATCACAATGATTACAAAGAGGTTCCCTAAATGAAACGGACATTATCATACACTATTACAAATAAAAACAAAGCTGACACCATCGGCGCCTTCCTCCGCGATGCCGGATATTCCCGCCGCATCCTCATCGAGCTCAAACAGAACCCTGAGCAGATCTGCCTGAACGGAACACCGTCCTGGCTGAACACACCGCTTCAGAGCGGAGACACCCTGACGCTCTTTCTCCCGGACGAACCCGTTTCTTCAGATATTCTTCCGGTCAATCTTCCGATCGATATAGTATATGAAGACGAAGATCTCATAATACTCAACAAAGCCACCGGAATGCCTGTCCACCCATCCCAGGGACACCATGAAAATACGCTGGCAAACGCCCTCGCGTACCGGTTTGCCTCGCGCGGCGAACATTTCGTGTTCCGTGCTGTGAACCGCTTAGACCGCGACACCACCGGTCTTCTGCTGATCGCCAAACATAAAATAAGCGGCGCATTTCTCTCCGCCATGACTGCAAAAAAAGAGATACGCCGCGAATATCTCGCGATTGTTGCCGGTAAACCAGAAGAATCCGGCACCATCGATCTGCCGATCGCCCGAAAAGATGGTTCCACCATCGAACGCTGCATCGATATGGATCATGGGGAACACGCCGTCACCCATTACCGGTGTCTTGATTACCGGGACGATCTCGGCTGCTCCCTCGTCCGGCTTCGCCTGGAAACGGGGCGCACCCACCAGATCCGGGTCCACATGAAAGCCATCGGGCACCCACTTTTAGGGGATTTTCTATACAACCCGGATTACCGCTTCATCGGACGGCAGGCGCTTCACTCCTATACGGTGGCATTCCGGCATCCGATCACTGGGGAAGCAATGGAGTTTACGGCTCCGATGCCGGAGGATTTTTCCTTCTTCTATTAATACTGCTTCCGCAGTCCCTTCGGATAATGATTTTTCAGCGTCCCGCCGCTCTTCTTGCCCCATCCGAGCGAATACCCGTCCACACTCACAAGGCACCAGCCTTTTCCGGCGTCTTCCTCAGAAAGCTGGATCGTCTCGCCGCGCAGGTATGCCGCCGTCTCCGGCGCGTCGGCAGACAGGTTCACGTTCTGTTTTACCTCCGATGGATGCAGGGCAAGTGCCAGCGCGTGGGACGGCTCAAAACGGTTTTTCTTAAATTCTCCCATCTGAAGCCCCGGGCGAAGCACCCGCAGCCCCTTAAAATCGACCATCTCCTCCGGCGTCCGGTAAAGCTGATCGCCAAACATCGTCATCGTACTGTCCGCTGTCCATTTCTTCGGCTCAATAAATATCTCTTTGCAGAAATCCTCATAGACTGCCAGAAGCTTCTTGTCCTTCATCGAAGCCGGATATTTACGCTTCACGCTCTCCGGCTCGCCCGTTTTTCGAAGAAGTGCTACATAATGGCCTTCTCCCTCGGTCCGGTGCGGCCAGATACGGACCGTTTTCTCGATTCCATCCGTCACGCCCGCCCCCCAGGCTGGAACGCCGTGCGAAAGTCCCGGATAGTCCGGCGTTTCCTCTAGCGCAAACTCTGGATGTGCCTCTAAGAAACGTCCGATCGCCTGCTCGTCCTCCTCCGGCGCAAAAGTACAGGTGGAGTACACCAGCCGTCCGCCCGGTTTCAGCATCATCGCCGCATTTTCAAGAATCTCCTGCTGCCGCCCAGCACAGCGACGCACATTCTCCGGGCTCCATTCCGTGACCGCCGTCTCATC
>PPYF01494395.1_pt1 | contig 55449 bp, 35 predicted proteins | sample 1559871 | NCBI WGS metagenome assembly PPYF01 (sample SAMN08240021, study PRJNA423297) | Human gut metagenome, whole genome shotgun sequencing project.
CCAGAACAAAAAACTGAATTGACACAACGTGTCTTCCACGAAGTTCTTTCAATGGATGATGCATTGAGCTAAGATTCAATTAGAATAATAAGAAAGCCAGTCAAAATGACTGGCTTTTTACTATAATATCAAAGATTGACCTAATTACAGATGTAACATATATTAAGCTATTTATATTAGTTTACCGATATAAATAGCTCAAAATTGAATGGCTAGGTTATAGAATGATGCAAATACGTGTATTTTTAAGTTAATATACTTGAATAGATTGTATTGAGATGTTATAATATAATAGACAAGCTCTAGTTAGTGATAGAGGTTGTCAAAATGTTATGATGTAATCTCTTAGGGAGATTAGAAATAAAAATTTCATATAGAAAAGAGGAGAAGAAATGTCGAAAAGCAAAGCGTTAAAAATGCTTTCTAAATTTTCTGCGTTAGTTTTTGCTATTTTAGCTCTAGCATCTGTTTTAGTAGGCATTGTTAAAGCAGATAATCCAGTATCAAAAGAATTAACACAAGTAATTACAGACATTGATCTGTTAGATGCTTCAGATACTAAGCAAAATGTGAGTTCAGAAGGAGATTTCGAGCTTCGTACGAATTTAGCATATAAGCTTCGTGTGACTTTTGATCTCAAACAGTATAATGAACATCTGAATAATGGAGATTATTTTACCTTTGATATACCTGCTCCTATGGCAGTTTATGAGGGGAGTCAGGATTTAATTGATCCGACAACAAAAGTTACTATTGGAGAAGCTGAAGTGACTTCAAATGGTACTGATCAAGGTGGGAAAGCAAAAATCACCTTAAAAAACCTGGATAAATATTTAGAGAAAACTGGTGGAGATAAGGTAAAGGATGTGTCAGGGAATTTTTCTGTTTCTTTTAGATTCTTAAAAGATCAGAATAAGACCCGCATTAACTTTAATTCATCCTCATTGAAGCAAGAAGTGACTCACATTTATTCATCAAAAACAATCGATGGTCCCAAAGTTGGTACTGAAAATTACGCTAAAATTGGGGGTCGTGCTGCCCTTGAAAGTTGGAACTCTCCAAAACTGGCTGAGATTGGTTCGGTTAGCAAGGGAGATGCATGGTCTGTCTGGCGTGTACGTGTAAATACAGAGAAACAAGACTTAGGACAAAATATTGTATTACATGATACTATACCAAATGATGATACTAGTTACACTCCCGCACAGTATATTCCTGAGACTCTAAAAGTATATAAGGCAGATATCACTGTTGGGACTTCTGCTGTTCCAGATGATGCAGTATTGTTAACTGAGGGACAAGACTATACCGTTTCGTGGAACGAAAACTATACTTCATTCGATATCATTTTTAAAGATGGAACGACCTCTTATATAGTATCTTATAACACAACAACTCCTAATGATGGAAGTAAAGTAGGAAATAGGGTTGCTCTGTCGTTGGCTGACGGGACTAAATTAGCACAGAACACAAGTCGTCCGGGAGCACTTGATATGACAGCTGAGGCGACATCTTTGATTTCTGGTACGATTGTAGCATCTACTGCTTACCAAATTAAGATTCATAAGACTGATGCCTTCACTCTTGCTCCAGTTTCGAGTGCAGTATATACTGTGACAGCAGCAGATGATGCAAGTGAAACAACAGAAGTGACTACGAATGAAAAAGGAGTAGCGCTTACGAAAACTTATGATCAGAAATGGGAAGGTAAAACGTTTAAGATCAAAGAGAAGACTGCTCCATCAGGCTATAAACTAGATGAAAAAGAGTATACAGTTAAACTCGGTGCTGCGGGTTCTACTATTCATCTTAAAGATGAACCTGTTCCAGCTGTATTCAATGTGACGGCTAAGAAAGTAGTAGAAGGACGTACAGATAAACTTCCAAAAGCGGATGAGTTTACCTTTAACCTATTTTCTGCAGAGAACTTGAAGGACCCTGTAGCCACAGCAAAATCAAAAGCTGATGGAACGATTACCTTTGAGAATCTCCAAGTAAAAGGTGCGGGAACTTATCACTACATCATCAAAGAGGACACTTCAACAGCAGTTGCAGGCGTTACATTTGATACAGAAGCCAAGGAAGTTACTGTAGCAGCAACTTTCCAAAGTGGAGTTTTAACAGCAACTGTCACATCTGCAGAACCAACTTTCACTAACACTTATAAAGCAACTCCAGCTAAAGAAACTATCACAGCTAAGAAAGTCTTGAACGGTAAAGAACTTGAAGCTGATAAATACGAATTCGAACTTAAAAAAGGTGAAGAAGTCGTTGCGACAGCTAAAAACGCTGCAGACGGCACCGTTACTTTCAAAGAAATTGAGTTCGAAACAGCAGGTGATTACACTTACACTATCACTGAAAAAGCGGGTAGTGAAAAAGGTGTGACATACGATACTGCTAAACACGAAGTTAAGGTAAAAGTTACAGATAACGGGGAAGGAAAACTTGTTGCAGCTGTTACAGGTAACAACCCAACCTTCACCAATACCTATAAAGCAGCTCCAGCAAAAGAAATTATCAAAGCTACTAAAGTTTTGGATGGTAAAAAACTTGAAGCTGATAAATACGAGTTTGAACTTAAAGAAAAAGAAAGTGACAAAGTCGTTGCGACAGCTAAAAACGCTGCAGACGGTACTGTGACTTTCAAAGAAATTGAGTATGCAGCAGCAGGTGAATACACTTACACTATCACTGAAAAAGCAGGTAGCGAAGCAGGTGTGACATACGACACTGCTACACATGAAGTGACAGTAAACGTTACAGATGACGGCCAAGGTCAACTTGTTGCAGCTGTTACAGGTAACAACCCAACCTTCACAAACACATATAAAGCAGCTCCAGCTAAAATTGCTATTGAAGCTAAAAAAGTTTTGAATGGTAAAGAGCTGGAGATAGATGAGTTTGAGTTTGAACTGAAAGAGGGTGACAAGGTTGTTGCGACAGCAAAGAATACTGCTGGCGGATTGATTCGTTTTTCTGAAATTAGCTATTCAACAGCAGGAGTATATAACTACACTATTACAGAAAAGGTTGGCAATAAACTTGGTGTAACTTATGATAAAACAGAACATCCAGCAACTGTAGAAGTGAAAGATAATGGCGAAGGTCAACTTGTCGCGACAGTTACAAGTGAAACACCAGTTTTCGTTAATGACTATAAAGCGGAACCTGCACAGGCTACAATCAAAGCTAAGAAAGTCTTGAAAGGTAAAGCGCTTGAAGCTGATGCTTACACATTTGAACTGAAAGAAGGTTCAGACCTTGTAGCTACGGCTAAGAATACTGCCTCAGGAGAAGTTGTCTTCAACGTCACTTTCTCAGCAGCAGGCGATTACGTTTACACTATTACTGAAAAAGCTGGTGACGATAAAACAATCACTTATGATCAAAATGCGTATGAAGTGTTCGTCACTGTTGCGGATGATGGTAAAGGCCAATTGGTTGCGACTGTAGAAGATGCGGATACAGAACGTGTCTTCACAAACACTTATACAGCACCAGCTCCAACAGCTACATCGGCAACACTTGAATTTACGAAAGAATTGACTGGTCGTACTTTGGTTGATGGTGAGTTCCAATTTGAATTGTACAAAGATGGACAAAAAATTGATACAAAAACAAACCAAGGTGGAAAAGTAACATTTAATGCAATCAACTATGATGCAGAAGGTGAGTATACTTATACTGTAAAAGAAGTGAATGCTGGAGCAACTGGTATTACTTATGATACAGAAAAGACTGCGGTGGTAAAAGTAACCAAAGATGCAGCAACCAACGCTTTGAAGGCAGCTGTTGAATATCCAGCAGGTAGTGTCTTCAAGAATAGCTTCAAAGCACCAGCGGTAGAAGCTACGATTGAAGCAACTAAGAAACTTGAAGGTAAAGAACTTGCGGCTGATGCTTATACTTTCGAATTGAAAGAGAAAGGCGCCGTTGTAGCTACAGCTAAGAATACTGCCGAAGGTAAAGTAGACTTTGTTCGTTCATTCGAAGAAGCAGGTACTCATACTTATACCTTGGTTGAAAAAGTTGGTACTGAAGAGGGTATTGAATACGATAAGACTGAGCATACCGTAACAGTCACTGTAGTTGCGGATGATCAAGGTCTCTTGACTGCAAAGGTTTCGTATGCCGATGGTAAAGAAGTTGTATTTACAAATAAATACACTGTTCCAACACCAACACCAGAACCAAATCCAAATCCAGCTCCAAATAATTCAGGAACAACGCCAGATCCAGCACCAACACCAGATCCAACGCCAAATAATCCAGGAACAAATCCAACTCCAGGAACAGAACCAACTGATCCAGGACAAAAAGAGGATCCAAAACCAACACCTCCAGCTACGGAGACTAAAGGTAAAGCTGAACTTCCAAACACAGGGGAAGCAACCTCTATCCTTTCTGCGCTTGGATTTGTAGTCTTGGCATTGAGCGGATTGGTATTCTTCGTAAAACGCAAAGCTTAAGCTTTTGTAGAAGAAACATGAAACTTGGTAAGTGAGAATATTTCTTCTCTCTTAAACTTGATAGAGAAAGTCTCTAGAAAATTCGTTTTCTAGGGGCTTTTTTTGTACTTCAAAAAATTTTTTTAAAAAATAGTCAAATTTGGTCAAAAAACTATTGACTTTTACTGACTAATGTGATATAGTAGGAACATAAGGAAAATGAATTCCTTAGAAAACTTCATTTTCAATGATTCTATTTATTGAAAATGTATGATAGATACCCTAGAAAGGGGTGGGGCCTATGTTAAATCTAACAGATTTTGAAAAGAAGATGATAAAAGGCTTATTTAAGAAAGAAAAACCAGAAATTATACGTAGGGTAGCTAGTTAGCTAGTCTAAAATTTTTAAAACAAAGGTCAAAGATAGTCAATATCAGAGATCGCAAATAATTAAGAATAAACGAGGTAAAGAATATGAACAACAACTTTAATAACTTTAACAACATGGATGATTTATTTAACCAATTGATGGGTGGTATGCGAGGATATAGTTCTGAAAATCGTCGCTACTTGATTAATGGACGTGAAGTGACACCTGAGGAATTTGCTCAGTATCGTGCAACTGGTCAATTGCCAGGAAATGCAGAATCTGATGTGCAAATGCAACAACAGGCTTCAGGTATGAAACAAGACGGTGTCCTTGCTAAACTAGGTCGTAACTTGACCGCAGAAGCTCGTGAGGGCAAGCTGGATCCTGTTATCGGACGAAACAAGGAAATTCAAGAAACATCTGAAATCCTCTCACGTCGTACGAAAAATAATCCTGTTCTAGTCGGAGATGCAGGTGTTGGTAAGACAGCCGTTGTCGAAGGCCTAGCACAAGCGATTGTGAACGGAGATGTTCCAGCTGCCATCAAGAACAAGGAAATTATTTCTATTGATATCTCAGGTCTTGAGGCTGGTACTCAATACCGTGGCAGCTTTGAAGAAAACGTTCAAAATCTAGTCAATGAAGTGAAAGAAGCAGGGAATATTATCCTCTTCTTTGATGAAATTCACCAAATCCTTGGTGCTGGTTCAATCGGTGGAGACAGTGGTTCTAAAGGTCTTGCAGATATTCTCAAGCCAGCTCTCTCTCGTGGTGAATTGACCGTTATTGGAGCGACAACTCAAGACGAATACCGTAACACCATCTTGAAAAATGCAGCTCTTGCTCGTCGTTTCAACGAAGTGAAGGTCAATGCTCCTTCAGCAGAGGATACCTTTAAAATCCTTCAAGGGATTCGTGATCTCTATCAACAACACCACAATGTCATTTTGCCAGACGAAGTCTTGAAAGCAGCAGTGGATTATTCTGTCCAATACATTCCTCAACGCAGCTTGCCAGATAAGGCTATTGACCTTGTCGATGTAACGGCAGCTCACTTGGCAGCTCAACATCCTGTAACAGATGTGCATGCTGTTGAACGGGAAATTGAGGCAGAAAAAGACAAGCAAGAAAAAGCAGTTGAGGCAGAAGACTTTGAAGCAGCTCTCAATGCTAAAACACGTATTGCAGAATTAGAGAAAAAAGTCGAAAACCACACAGAAGACATGAAAGTGACTGCAAGCATCAACGATGTGGCTGAGTCTGTAGAGCGAATGACAGGTATTCCAGTGTCACAAATGGGAGCGTCAGATATCGAACGTTTGAAAGATATGGCTCATCGCTTGGAACACAAGGTAATCGGCCAAGATAAGGCAGTAGAAGCAGTAGCTCGTGCTATCCGTCGTAACCGTGCAGGATTTGATGAGGGCAATCGCCCAATCGGTAGCTTCCTCTTTGTAGGGCCTACTGGGGTTGGTAAGACGGAACTTGCTAAGCAATTGGCGCTCGATATGTTTGGAACCAAGGATGCGATCATCCGTTTGGATATGTCTGAATACAGTGACCGCACAGCCGTTTCTAAGTTAATTGGTACAACAGCAGGTTATGTAGGTTATGATGACAATAGCAATACCTTGACAGAACGTGTTCGTCGCAATCCTTACTCTATCATTCTCTTGGATGAGATTGAAAAGGCTGATCCTCAAGTAATCACCCTTCTCCTCCAAGTATTGGATGATGGTCGTTTGACTGATGGTCAAGGAAATACAGTGAACTTCAAGAACACGGTCATTATCGCGACATCAAATGCTGGATTTGGTTATGAAGCCAACTTGACTGAAGATGCGGATAAACCAGAATTGATGGATCGTTTGAAACCATTCTTCCGCCCAGAGTTCCTTAACCGCTTTAACGCAGTTATCGAGTTCTCACACTTGAATAAGGAAGACCTTTCTAAGATTGTGGACTTGATGTTGGCGGAAGTCAACCAAACCTTGGCTAAGAAAGACATTGATTTGGAAGTCAGCCAAGCAGCTAAGGACTTTATCACAGAAGAAGGCTATGACGAAGTCATGGGTGTTCGTCCTCTCCGTCGTGTGGTTGAACAACAAATTCGTGATAAGGTAACAGATTTCCACTTGGATCATCTAGATGTTAAACATCTGGAAGCAGATATGGAAGATGGTGGTTTAGTTATTCGTGAAAAAGCCTAATACTCTTCGAAAATCAAATTCAAACCACGTCAACGTCGCCTTGCCGTACTCAAGTACAGCCTGCGGCTAGTTTCCTAGTTTGTTCTTTGATTTTCATTGAGTATAAGACAAAATTTTGAGAATAAAAAAAGAAGGAGCCAGCTGAAAAAACTGGTTCCTTTTTGTGTTTAGATGACATGGCGTTCAAAGGCATCATCTGAGATTCCTTGTTCCAGGATGAGTTTTGCCCATTCTTTAGCAGAAAAGAGGCTGTGGTCCTTGTAGTTTCCGCAAGATTCGATGGTTGTTCCAGGGACATCTTCCCAAGTAGTGGTTTCAGCAATTTCCTTGAGCGAATCCTTGATAACAGCTGCAATTTCAGCGCTAGTATGGCGTCCCCACATAATCATGTGGAAGCCTGTACGGCAACCAAATGGCGAACAGTCAATCATGCCGTCGATGCGGGTACGGATGAGTTTGGCCAAGAGGTGCTCGATGGTGTGAAGACCAGCGGTAGGGATAGAGTCCTCATTTGGCTGTACCAAGCGAATATCAAAGTTGGAGATGATGTCTCCCTTTGGCCCCGTTTCTTCCCCAATCAAGCGAACATAAGGTGCTTTAACAATGGTGTGGTCAAGTTCAAAACTTTCAACAATAACTTCTTTTGACATGGTATATCCTTTCAGTTTTCTTCTTTCATTATATCATAAAGACTGCTCTTGAAACAGAGAGAAAACCTCTCCAAGAAAGGAGAGGTTTGAGTTTTTATTTGCGATACAAGCGATCGTATTGGTAGTAAGGGTCAAAGGTTACGTTGATACCTAGTTTGCGAAGGACATTCTTGTCTTCATCGGTCAGGATGATGGTTGAGTGAGCTTCGCTTCCTTTGAGGTTACCAAGTTCTTCCATGGCACGCGCAGCATCAGGATTTTCCATGGCTGTGATTGCAAGTGCAATCAAAATTTCATTTGAGTGGAGGCGAGGATTGCGGCTACCGAGATGATTGATTTTAAGGCCTTGAATTGGTTTGACGACTTCAGGCTCGATGAGTTTTACTTCCTTAGCGATGTTAGCTGATTTTTTGATGGCATTGATCAAGGCAGCAGCTGTAGGACCAAAGAGTTCAGAGTTTTTACCAGTTACGATTTCCCCATTTGGCAACTCAAGGGCTAGGGCAGGGCCACCAGTTTCTTCTGCTTTTTGGCGTGCAGCAACAGCAACCTTACGGTCTGCAGGTGTGATACCGAGGTCGTTCATGAGCAGTTCAATCTTCTTGACAGCAGTTTCTCCGACTTTTTCAGCTTTGAAATCAAGTACAGTCTGATAGTAGCGACGGATGATTTCTTGTTTAGAGGCTTCGATAGCAGCCTCATTATCTGTAATAGCAAAGCCAACCATATTGACACCCATGTCTGTTGGTGAAGCGTATGGAGATTCACCGAGAATGCGCTCCAACATACGTTTGAGCACTGGGAAGATTTCGATATCACGGTTGTAGTTGACAGTGGTTTCTCCGTAGGTTTGGAGATGGAAAGGGTCAATCATATTGACATCATCAAGGTCCGCGGTTGCAGCCTCGTAGGCCAAGTTGACTGGGTGATGAAGGGGAAGATTCCAAACTGGAAATGTTTCAAACTTAGCGTAACCAGACTTGATGCCATTAAGTTGGTCATGGTACATATTGGACATACAAGTGGCCAATTTTCCAGAACCAGGTCCAGGAGCAGTTACAACAATCAAGTTGCGACTAGTTTTGATGTAGTCGTTTTTCCCCATACCTTCTGGAGAAATGATGTGGTCCATATCAGTCGGGTATCCTTTGATTGGATAATGAAGATAGGAATCAATCCCGTTTTTATCTAACTGGTTGCGGAAGGCATCTGCAGCGGGTTGTCCGGCGTATTGTGTGATGACAACAGAACCGACAAAGATTCCCAGTTCATTGAATTTGTCGATCAAACGAAGAACTTCTTGGTCATAAGAAATGCCTAGGTCGCCACGTGCTTTGGAATGCTCGATATTGCTAGCGTTAATAGCAATCACAACCTCAACTTGCTCCTTCAACTCCTGCAAGAGCTTGATCTTGTTGTCAGGCTCATAACCAGGCAGTACACGAGCAGCGTGGAAATCTTCTAACATTTTGCCGCCAAACTCTAGGTAAAGCTTGCCGTCAAATTGGTTAATGCGCTCCAAAATGTGGTCGCGCTGTAGATTTAAATATTGTTCAGAACTAAAAGCTTGTTTTTTCATTTTTTTACCTCTGACCTCTATTATATAAAAAAAATGGGAGTTAGGAAACTACGGAGCTAAAAAAGAAATCAAAAAGATTAGGCAAACGCTTGCACTAAGATTTAAAAAGCGCTATCATAGACTGTAGAATATTAAAATAATGAGGTAAACAGATGCAAGAAAAATGGTGGCACAATGCCGTAGTCTATCAAGTCTATCCAAAGAGTTTTATGGATAGTAATGGAGATGGAATTGGTGATTTGCCAGGAATTACTAGTAAGTTGGACTATCTAGCTAAGTTAGGAATCACAGCGATTTGGCTTTCTCCCGTTTATGACAGTCCGATGGATGATAATGGCTATGATATTGCCGATTATCAAGCGATTGCTGCTATTTTCGGAACCATGGAGGACATGGACCAACTGATCGCAGAAGCTAAGAAACGTGATATTCGTATCATCATGGACTTGGTGGTCAATCATACCTCGGATGAGCATGCTTGGTTTGTCGAGGCCTGTGAAAATCCTGACAGCTCTGAGCGAAACTACTATATCTGGCGGGATGAGCCCAACGATTTGGATTCCATTTTTAGTGGGTCTGCTTGGGAATACGATGAAAAGTCAGGTCAATACTATCTCCACTTTTTCAGCAAGAAACAGCCTGATCTCAACTGGGAGAATGAAAAACTTCGCCAGAAAATTTACGAGATGATGAACTTCTGGATTGAAAAAGGTATTGGTGGTTTCCGTATGGATGTCATTGATATGATTGGTAAGATTCCTGATGAGAAGGTAGTGAATAATGGTCCTATGCTCCATCCCTATCTCAAGGAAATGAATCAGGCGACCTTTGGGGATAAAGATCTTTTGACGGTGGGAGAAACTTGGGGGGCAACGCCAGAAATTGCCAAGCTTTACTCGGATCCAAAAGGACAAGAATTGTCTATGGTCTTCCAGTTTGAGCATATCTGTCTTCAGTATCAGGAAGGGCAACCTAAGTGGCACTACCAAAAAGAGTTAAATGTAGGGAAGTTAAAAGAAATCTTCAACAAATGGCAGACAGAGTTAGGTGTTGAGGACGGCTGGAATTCCCTCTTCTGGAACAACCATGACCTCCCTCGTATCGTCTCTATCTGGGGAAATGACCAAGAACACCGCGAAAAATCTGCCAAAGCCTTTGCAATCTTGCTTCATCTCATGAGAGGGACTCCTTATATCTACCAAGGTGAGGAGATTGGGATGACCAACTATCCTTTTGAAACACTGGATCAAGTAGAAGATATTGAATCCCTCAACTATGCGCGTGAGGCACTTGAAAAAGGTGTTCCGCTCGAGGAAATTATGGACAGTATCCGTGTCATCGGACGTGATAATGCCCGTACCCCGATGCAATGGAATGAAAGCAAAAATGCTGGTTTCTCAACTGGTCAGCCTTGGTTGGCAGTTAATCCAAACTATCAAGAAATCAACGTTCAAGAAGCACTAGCAAACCCAGATTCGATCTTCTATACTTATCAAAAACTCGTTCAAATTCGTAAGGAGAACAGCTGGCTGATTCGAGCTGACTTTGAATTACTCGATACTTCTGATAAGGTCTTTGCTTATATCCGTAAGGACGGGGGTCGTCGCTTCCTAGTTGTGGCCAACTTGTCCAATGAAAAACAAAACTTTTCAGTAGAAGAAAGAGTTAAATCTGTCTTGATTGAAAACACTGTGACTCAAGAAGCAGTTGAAAAACAGGTCTTGGCTCCATGGGATGCTTTCTGTGTGGAACTAACGGATTAAAATAAGTGAACCTCAAGCATTTGATGCTTTGTACTGACTCCCAAAAGTTAGACAATTTATTTATCCGAAGGATTTAGTTCTGTATTGAACAGAGCTAGATCCTTTTAGTTTAACTTTGATTCGTTTGTTATTGTAGTAATAAATGTAGTTCACAATTGCTTGTTCAAGGTCTTCTAAAGACCTAAAGTGCTTCTCATAACCGTAAAACATCTCCGATTTCAAAATACCAAAGAGGGACTCCATCATACCGTCGTCTGGGTTGTTACCCTTGCGCGACATGGATGGCTGAATTTCCTTATTCTCTAGAAACCGATGATAAGAATCATGTTGGTATTGCTGGCCTTGATCTCTATGAAGAATCGTATTTGTGTAATGATTCTCACTGAAGGCCTGGTTTAACATAGCTTTCACTTGTTATAAATTTGGTAAAGTTGAAAGATTATATGCGATAAAAGTGCGAGACAATCAAAATGGATGGTACACATGGTAGTGTGTGGAAGTAGGAGAAGTCGAGAAAATTGATATCATCGGAAATGTTGATACAGTAAACTCCACACGCTTCTTGGGACAGTTTCCTTTATGCTCAAAAAACAATTATAAGACATAGTATTTTAAAATAATGCATTGTGATACAGGAAAAAAACTAAAAAGAATGTAGGGTTTATTCCCCTACATTCTTAAAATAACTTAGTACATAAATGATAATGCTGTTGCCGCCATCAATATTGCAAGAACTATTTTCCAAATTTTTTTATTTTTTCCAAAAATCTTATCAGGTAACAAGCTTATTACAAGAAAGGTAATAAACAACACCAATTTTGTATATATCATTAGAATTCTCCTTTCTATAAACAAATTGGAACCGAAAAACTAAAGTGATGAATTCTATTAGTTCACCTACTGAATTAGTTTTTATGTATACGCTTACATTATACCGTAAAATATTATTATTTCAAAGAAAACGAACTAAAAAGGAATTGTGGGGTGAGGGAGATTGGGAACTCCCTCAAAATTTAAAAGGGGTAAAAAAGGCATTTGGGGTGCAGTACACTTGAGGTTCTTTCACTAAAAAATATATAGAAAAGTCTTTAAAAAATATTTGTTAGAATTTTCTAAAAAATCTGGCGAAAGTCCTTGCTTTTATGAAAAAATAGGGTATAATGGTGAAAACACTATCTTTAAGGAGATTACTTATGAAATCGAAAAAGTGGCTCTTAGGAGCAGGTGCTGTTTTGAGTGCAGCCCTACTGTTAACTGCTTGTGGGCAAAGTGAAAAGAAAGCGGATGCTCCCAAGACATTCTCTTATGTCTACGCTATGGATCCGTCTTCTTTGGACTATAGTGTGACGAGCAAGAGCTCAACCTCTGACGTTATAGCAAACGTTGTTGATGGTCTTTTGGAAAATGACAAGTATGGGAACTTGATTCCATCACTTGCAGAAGACTGGTCTGTTTCAAAGGATGGTTTGACTTACACCTACAAACTTCGTAAGGGTGTAAAATGGTATACTTCTGATGGAGAAGAATACGCTGAAGTTAAGGCCAAAGACTTTGTTACTGGGCTTAAACATGCTGCTGATGGAAAATCAGATGGTCTTTCTTTGATTCAGGATTCTATCAAAGGTTTGGCAGAGTATGTTAGTGGTGAGAGCAATGATTTCTCTACCGTAGGAGTTAAGGCTGTTGATGATTATACGGTAGAATACACGCTCAACAAACCAGAAAGTTTCTGGAACTCTAAGGTCACAACGGCAACCATGCTTCCAGTTAATGAAGAATTTTTGAATTCTAAAGGGAGCGACTACGGTGCACCAACTCCATCGGGTATCCTATATAATGGTCCTTATTTCTTGAAATCATTGACTTCAAAATCAGTCATCGAGTATGAAAAGAATCCAAACTACTGGGATAAGGACAATGTCAAGATTGATAATATTAAACTAACTTTCTACGATGGATCAGACCAAGAATCTTTGATTCGTAGCTTTACACAAGGAGCTTATACAACAGCCCGTCTCTTCCCAACAAGCTCAAACTTTGAGTCAACTAAACAAGAGTATGGCGATAAGATTGTTTACAGTCCACAAGAAGCGACAAGCTACTACCTCACTGTTAACGTAAACCGCCAATCTTACAATAAAACAGCCAAAACAGACGAAGCTCAAAAAACATCAACGAAAGAAGCTCTTCTCAACAAGAACTTCCGTCAGGCGCTGAACTTTGCCCTTGACCGTCACTCATACACTGCCCAGTTGAATGGTGAAGAAGGTGCGAACAAGATTATCCGTAACAGCCTAGTGCCTCATGACTACGTTCAAGTAGGTGAAAAAACCTTTGGAGAGTTGGCGCAGGCAGAGCTCGTTTCATATGGTGACCAGTGGAAAGATGTGGCCCTTACAGATGGCAAGGATACGATTTACAGTCCTGAAAAAGCTAAGGCAGCCTTTGCTAAAGCCAAGGAAGAATTGCAAGCCAAGGGTGTTACCTTCCCAATCCATTTGGATATCCCCGTTGAACAAACAGATGTAATCGCGGTTCAACAAACCAACTCACTCAAGCAGTCTATCGAATCATCACTTGGTACTGAAAATGTCATTGTTGATGTCCTTCAAATGACCGATAATGAGAAAATAAGCATTACGTCTCAAGCCAAGGTTCCATCCCAAAAAGACTATGACTTGAACGGAACTGGTTGGGGACCAGACTATCAAGACCCAGCTACCTACCTCAACATCCTTGATGCTAAGAAGGGTTCTGCCCTTAAACACTTGGGGATCACTCGTGGAAAAGATCCAGAAGTGATGGCTCAAGTCGGTCTAGACGAATACAAGAAACTCTTGGATGATGCCGCAGCTGAAACAAGCGACCTCAATAAGCGTTACGAAAAATACGCTAAAGCGCAAGCTTGGGTATCTGATAGTTCGCTTTTGATCCCAGTTGCTTCTTCAGGTGGTTCTCCAACTGTTAGCCGTACTGTACCATTCACAAAAGCATACTCTCAAGTCGGAATCAAGGGAGACCCATTTGTGTTCAAAGGTTTGGAATTGCAAAATGATGTTGTGACTGCAAAAGAATACGAAGAAGCCTTCAAGAAATGGCAACAAGAAAAAATCGAAACAAATGCCAAATACCAAAAAGAACTTGAAAAACACGTCAAGTAATCTATAAACAGAAAAGGAAGTTGCAGGAAACTGTGCTTCCTTTTTTTGTTTTGAGACACCAGTTGTCATAAAAGTAGTAACTTTACATTTTTGAATAAATTTGATAAAATATAGTTATGTTATAAAAAGTGACATAAAGGAGCGAATGATGATCAAACTGAAAAAAAGACTAATCGGGACAGGTCTCGTCTTAGCGACAGGGATTTTGCTCTCTGCATGTGGACAGTCCAACACAGATACTAGCACTTATTCATCAACATTTAGTGCGAATCCAACAACTTTTAACTATCTCCTAGATTATTATGCAGATAACACTGCCGTTATTACCAATCTTGTAGATGGTTTGTTAGAAAATGACAGCTATGGGAACCTCGTACCTGCTCTTGCGGAGGATTGGTCTGTTTCAGCAGATGGTTTGACTTATACCTACAAGCTTAGAAAAGATGCCAAGTGGTATACAGCTGACGGTGAGGAATATGCTTCAGTCAAAGCTCAGGATTTTGTCACTGGGATCAAATATGCCGCGGACAACAAGGGGCAAGCCATGGATCTGATCCAAAATTCAATCAAGGGATTGAATGACTATGTGACGGGTGTGACCAATGACTTTTCAACTGTCGGTGTCAAAGCCTTGGATGATTACACAGTCGAGTACACTTTGACTCGACCAGAACCGTATTGGAATTCAAAGACAACCAATAGTATTCTTTTCCCAGTCAACGAAGAGTTCTTGAAATCAAAGGATAAAGATTTTGGTACCTTGACACCAGACAGCATCCTTTATAACGGTCCCTATCTGTTAAAAGATTTCACATCAAAATCTTCGATCGAATATGTGAAGAATCCACACTATTATGATCATGATAAAGTAACCATTGAAAAAGTTAAGTTAGCTTACTTTGATGGGTCAGATCAGGAGATGACCATTCGAAACTTTGAAAGTGGTGCTTACTCGATTGCAGGAGTCTATCCAAATAGTTCGAACTATGCTAAGACAAAAGAAAAATACCAAGACAATATCGTCTATAGCTTACAAGATAAGACATCTTGGTACTTTAACTTTAACGTCAACCGCAAAACCTATAATCATACCGCTAAAACAACGGACGAACAAAAGAAATCAGCTCAAACAGCTATCTTAAATAAAAATTTCCGTCAGGCTATCAACTTTGGTATTGATCGAACAGCCTACTCTGCTCAATCTAACGGTGAAGAAGCAGCGAGCAAAACCCTTCGTAATACTCTAGTTCCTCCAATATTTGTCCAGGTGGGAGATAAGACCTTTGGAGAAGTAACAGCTTCTAAGCTTGTGAACTACGGAACTGAGTGGTCAGGTATCAATTTGGCAGATGCTCAAGATGCCTACTTTAACAAGGAAAAGGCCCAAGCAAAATTTGCGGAAGCTAAAAAGGAATTGGAAGCCCAAGGCGTGACTTTCCCAATCCATTTGGATGTCCCTGTTGATCAGACGAATAAAAATGCGGTTTCTGGTATGAACTCGGTTAAACAAACCCTTGAAACAGTACTAGGTTCTGACAATATCGTCATTGATGTTCAACAGCTTTCTACAGATGACTTTGGAAATGTTGCCTTCCTAGCACCAAATCCAGCAGCTCGTGATTACGACCTAAACTTTGATGGTTGGGTTGGTGATTACCAGGATCCATCAACTTATCTAGATCCCTTCAATGCTGAAACTGGTTTCTATCTCAAAATTTTTGGTCTTGATGCCAAGGAAGACCAAGAGCTCATTAAGAGTTTGGGGCTCGATACCTATACACAACTCCTGAAAGAAGCAGATGCAGAGAACAAAGATGTCGCTAAGCGTTATGAAAAATACGCTGAAGCTCAAGCTTGGATGATTGACAATTCTCTGGTCATGTCTGCTATGTCAAATGGCGGTACAGCCTCTGTAACTAAAGTAACTCCGTTTACACGTGCCTACTCCCTAGTAGGTATCAAGGGTGACGGAAATAATTATAAGTACATGAGATTACAAAAAGATCCTGTTACCAAGAAACAATTTGACGAAGCCAAGGCTAAGTGGGAAGAAGAAAGTAAAAAAGCTGTCGAAAAGAGTCAAAAAGAGTTTGAAAACCACGTAAAATAAGATTACAGACAAGGTTGCCCCTGAGCGCCTTGTCTTTTTGTGCAGAATGGCATTCGGAACTTTGCTTATATTTCAGAGCAACTTAAGAGAACAAAAGCGAATGAAAACGCTGAAAATAGCAAGGATGGATGGAATTTCCATCATGATTGTGATATAATATTTATAACTATTAACGTGTATAGGGGATTATCATGAGTAGACGTTCAAAGAGAGCTCGTTCTGGCAACATGAAACGAAATATTAACATAGTCTTATTAACCATTTATCTACTGTTGGGTGGTTTTTTGCTGTTCTTGATTTTTAGACACAACATTTTAGCCTTTAAATACTTGAATATTATTTCTGCAGTTCTCATTTTATTAGCTGCTTTAGTAGGACTACTGCTGATTGTTTATAAAAAAGCTGAGAAGTTTACGGTCTTCTTTTTGACGCTTGCCATCTTAGTTAGTTCAGTTTCTCTCTATGCTTTGCAACAGTTTGTCGGTTTTACCAATCATATCAATTCGACGTCAAATTACTCAGAGTATTCAATCAGTGTGGTCGTTTTGAAAGATAGTGAGATCAATAATGTGACTCAACTGGATACGGTTACGGGGCCAACAGAGACAGACAATGACAATATTCAAAAGTTGTTAGCAGATATTAAGACCAGCCAGAGTAAGGACTTGACAGTTGAGAAAGCGACTTCTTACCTAGCAGCTTATAAGAGTCTGCTTTCTGGTGAAACGAAAGCAATTGTCTTAAATAGTGTCTTTGAAAATATCATTGAAGTAGAGTATCCAGATTATGCTTCAAAAATCAAAAAAATCTATACAAAACAATTAACTAAGGATGTTGCGGCACCAAAGGTATCGAAGAATAAAGCTTTCAATATTTATGTGAGTGGTATTGATACCTATGGTCCGATTAGTTCAGTTTCGCGTTCAGATGTAAATATTTTGATGACAGTGAACCGTGATACCAAAAAAATCCTTCTCACTACAACTCCTCGTGATTCCTATGTTCCGATTGCGGATGGAGGAAACAATCAAAAGGACAAATTGACCCATGCAGGGATTTATGGAGTAGACTCGTCGATTCATACCCTGGAAAACCTATATGGTGTGGATATCAATTACTACGTCCGTTTGAACTTCACTTCTTTCTTGAAGTTGATTGACCTTTTAGGTGGCGTAGATGTTTATAATGACCAAGATTTCACATCTTTACACGGGAAGTTCCATTTCCCAGTTGGGAATGTTCATCTAGACTCTGAGCAGGCTCTTGGTTTTGTCCGTGAGCGCTACTCTCTAGCAGATGGAGATCGTGACCGTGGTCGAAATCAACAAAAGGTTATTGTAGCTATTATTCAGAAGTTGACGTCAACTGAGGCTTTAAAAAACTACGATAACATCATCAAGGGATTGCAAGATTCTCTTCAGACCAATATGCCTTTGGAAACCATGATGGATCTGGTTAATACTCAATTGGAGAGTGGTGGGAACTACAAAGTCAACTCTCAAGACTTGAAAGGAACTGGACGCACGGATCTTCCTTCATACGCTATGCCAGATAGTAACCTCTACATGATGGAAATTGATGAAAGTAGCTTGGCCGCTGCGAAAGCTGCTATCAATGATGTGATGGAGGGCAAGTAGCATGATCGATATTCATTCGCACATCGTTTTTGATGTGGACGATGGTCCAAAGTCGATAGAGGAAAGTAAAAAACTTCTTAGAGAGGCCTACAGTCAAGGAGTGAGGACAATCGTTTCAACTTCGCATAGACGAAAAGGGATGTTCGAAACTCCTGAAGAAAAAATCGCGACTAACTTTCTAAAGGTGCGAGAAATGGCTAAGGAAGTTGCGGATAACTTAATCATTGCCTATGGGGCAGAAATCTACTATACGCCAGATGTTGTTGAGAAGTTAGAAAAGAAATTAATCCCGACCCTCAACGATAGTCGCTATGCTTTGATTGAGTTTAGTATGAATACACCCTATCGGGATATGCATAAGGGGCTGAGTAATATTCTAATGTTAGGCATTACACCCATCATTGCCCACATTGAACGTTACGATGCTTTAGAAAACAATGAGCAGCGCGTGCGAGAGCTGATTGATATGGGATGTTATACTCAAGTCAATAGTTCTCATGTCTTGAAACCTAAACTCTTCGGAGAAACTTATAAATTCATGAAAAAGAGAGCTCAGTATTTCTTGGAACGAGATCTGGTTCACGTGATCGCAAGTGATATGCACAACTTGGATCACAGACCTCCTCATATGGAGGAAGCCTATGATATCATTGCCAAAAAATACAGTGAAGATAAGGCTAAGGAACTTTTTAAGGATAATCCCCGAAAAATAATAATGGATCAATTGATTTAGGAGAAAAAATGAAAGAACAAAATATGATGGAAATCGATGTATTTCACTTACTTAAAATCCTTTGGAAACGAAAATTTTTAATTGCTTTGGTAGCATTCGTGACAGGGACAGTAGCATTTGCCTACAGTAGTTTTATTGTGAAGCCGGAGTTTACGAGTACGACCCGAATTTATGTGGTCAACCGTAATCAGGGAGATAAGCCAGGTTTGACCAACCAAGACTTGCAAGCTGGATCTTACTTGGTAAAAGACTATCGTGAAATCATTCTCTCGCAAGACGTTTTAGAAAAAGTTGCGACTGATTTGAAACTAGATCTCCCTCCAAAAGGTCTAGCTAGTAAAATTAAGGTAACAGTTCCAGTGGATACGCGTATTGTTTCTATCTCTGTGACAGATCGTTTGCCTGAAGAAGCGAGCCGCATCGCTAACTCTTTGAGAGAGGTTGCTGCCCAAAAAATCATCAGTGTCACGCGAGTTTCAGATGTGACAACGCTTGAAGAAGCTCGTCCTGCAACATCCCCATCGTCTCCAAATATCCGTCGCAATACCATGGTTGGATTTCTTGCTGGCGCAGTTGTAATGGTTGTTACGGTTCTCCTAGTTGAGCTCTTAGATACACGAGTGAAACGTCCAGAAGATATCGAAGATGTGATGCAAATTGCGCTATTGGGAGTAGTTCCAAATTTGGATAAATTGAAATAGGAGAGAGAGATGCCAACATTAGAGATTGTACAAAAAAAATTAGATTTGGCAAGAAAAGCTGAAGAATATTATAATGCGCTTCGTACCAATATACAGTTGAGTGGGAATAATTTGAAAGTTATTTCGATCACGTCTGTGAAACCGGGTGAAGGGAAGTCAACTACTTCTACAAATATTGCTTGGGCTTTCGCGCGTGCGGGCTATAAGACGCTGTTAATCGATGCCGATATTCGTAATTCTGTCATGTCAGGTGTTTTTAAATCACGCGAGAAGATTACTGGACTAACAGAGTTCTTATCTGGGACGACAGACCTATCACAAGGCCTATGTGATACCAATGTTGAAAACTTGTTTGTTATTCAAGCGGGTTCTATATCACCCAACCCAACAGCCTTGCTACAAAGTGAAAATTTTGCAACCATGCTTGATACCTTGCGTAAGTACTTTGATTACATCATTGTGGATACAGCGCCAATCGGAGTTGTCATAGATGCAGCTATCGTCACTCAAAAATGTGATGCTTCTGTTTTGGTAACTGCTGCTGGTGAAACAAATCGTCGTGATGTCCAAAAAGCTAAAGAACAACTCGAACAAACAGGAAAACCATTCTTAGGAATTGTGCTTAATAAACTCAATACTTCAGTTGAAAAATATGGCTCCTATGGAGCATATGGAAACTATGGGAATTATGGCAAAAAATAATAAATAGTTTAGGGAAGATATTATGGAAGAAAAGGGATTGAAGATTACTTTGGCGGCAATCCAGAGTTTTCTTGTCATTTTATTAGCATATTTACTTAGTTTTGTAAAGGAAACAGAGATTGTAAATACTTCTGTTATTATCTTGTTCATTCTTCATTTTTTTGTGTTTTATATCAGTGATTATGGGCATGATTTTTTTAAAAGAGGCTATTTAGCAGAGTTTATCAACACTACAAAGTATATCGTGTTCTTTGCTTTAGCTATCAGTATTTCGAATTTTTTCTTAGAAGGTCGTTTTAGTATTTCTAGACGAGGAATGATTTATTTTTTGACAATACACTCTATTCTGTTGTATTTGTTGAATCTGTGCATGAAACGCTATAGAAAACGCATCTTTCCAAGTCTCAAGGGGAGTAAGAAGATATTCTTGATAACAGCGACCTCTAGGGTTGAAAAAGTCATCGATAGGTTGATAGAGTCGGGAGAAATTTTTTGGAATTTGGTGGCGGTCAGTGTTTTAGACCAACCTGATTTTCAGCAACAATCCTTAACAGTTGTACCTGCTGAGAACATCTTAGACTTTGCTACTCATGAAGTTGTTGATGAGGTCTTTATCAATCTACCAAGTGAAGAGTACGACATCGGGGAGTTTATCTCACTTTTTGAGACAATGGGAATTGACGTGACAGTTAATCTCAATGCTTTTAACGATAATTTAGGTAGTGATAAAAAAATTCGTGAAATGGCAGGTTTGAATGTCGTAACTTTTTCAACAAAATTTTATAAGACGAGTCATGTGGTCGCTAAACGGATCATTGATATTGTCGGTTCGATTGTTGGATTGATTATTTGTGGTTTGGTGAGCATTGTTTTGGTTCCAATGATTCGACAAGATGGTGGGCCAGCGATTTTTTCTCAAACGCGTATTGGAAAAAATGGTCGACATTTCACTTTCTATAAATTTAGATCCATGTGCGTGAATGCTGAGCAGAGGAAACAAGAACTTTTGGCTCAAAATACCATGCAAGGTGGTATGTTTAAGGTTGATGATGATCCTCGTATCACACCAATTGGTCGCTTTATTCGTAAGACCAGCCTAGATGAGTTGCCACAGTTTTGGAATGTTCTCATGGGAGATATGAGTCTGGTTGGGACCCGTCCCCCAACAGTGGATGAGTATGAAAAATATACACCTGAGCAAAAACGTCGATTGAGTTTTAAACCTGGGATAACAGGCTTGTGGCAAGTCAGCGGGCGAAGTGAGATCAAGGATTTCAATGAAGTTGTCAAATTAGATGTGGCCTATATTGATGATTGGACTATTTGGAAAGATATTGAAATATTGTTAAAGACCGTTAAAGTTGTATTTATGAGAGATGGGGCAAAGTAATTTCTGCCCTTCAGTCCTGTTAGGAGAGAGATGAAAAAGTCAGTTTATATCATTGGTTCAAAGGGGATTCCTGCCAAGTATGGAGGATTTGAAACCTTTGTTGAAAAATTAACCGAATATCAAAAAGACAGCAACATACAATACTATGTTGCTTGTATGCGTGAAAATTCAGCCAAGTCTGGTATTACGGAAGACCAGTTTGAGCACAATGGAGCCATTTGCTTCAACATCGATGTACCCAATATCGGACCGGCCCGCGCCATCGCTTACGATATTGCAGCGGTCAATAAGGCTATTGAATTGGCTAAGGAAAACAAGGACGAGGCTCCCATTTTTTACATTCTAGCTTGTCGCATCGGTCCTTTTATTTCTGGACTTAAGAAAAAAATTCGTGCGATCGGTGGCTCTTTGCTGGTAAATCCTGATGGCCATGAATGGCTGCGAGCAAAGTGGAGCCTGCCAGTTCGTAAGTACTGGAAATTTTCAGAGCAGCTCATGGTCAAACATGCAGATTTACTGGTCTGTGACAGTAAAAATATCGAACAATATATCCAAGAGGATTATAAGCAGTATCAACCAAAGACCACCTATATTGCCTATGGGACAGATACAGCCCCTTCAATCCTGAAGGCAGAAGATACCAAAGTTCGGAACTGGTATCAGGAAAAAGGAGTTAGCGAAAATGGCTATTATCTAGTAGTGGGACGATTCGTTCCTGAAAACAACTACGAAGCCATGATTCGTGAATTTATCAAGTCCAAGTCCAAAAAGGACTTTGTTCTCATCACAAATGTGGAGCAGAATAAATTTTACGACCAGTTGTTACAAGATACTGGTTTTGATAAAGATCCTAGGGTCAAATTTGTCGGGACTGTCTATGACCAAGAGTTACTCAAGTACATTCGCGAAAATGCCTTTGCCTATTTCCATGGGCATGAGGTTGGAGGAACCAACCCTTCTCTACTGGAAGCTCTAGCATCCACAAAACTGAATTTGTTGCTAGATGTTGGCTTTAACCGTGAGGTTGGTGAAGACGGGGCCATTTATTGGAAAAAAGATGAGTTGGCTCGTGTCATTGAGGAAGTAGAGGGATTTGATCAGGTAGCAATAACTGACTTGGATTTCAAGTCAAGTCAAAGAATCCTCTCGGCTTTCACATGGGAAAAGATTGTGTCAGATTATGAAGAAGTGTTTAAAGGATAGGGAATGAAACGGATTTTATACTTGCATGCTGGTGCAGAAATGTATGGAGCAGATAAGGTTTTATTGGAATTGATCAAAGGATTGGATTCCAAAGAATTTGAAGCTCACGTCATCTTGCCAAATGACGGTGTTTTAGTCGAGGCTTTGCGCCAAGTTGGAGCTAAGGTCAGCGTGTTGGATTATCCGATTTTACGTAGAAAATACTTTAATCCTAAAGGCATTGCTGACTATATTCGCTCTTATAATTTCTATGCTAAGCAAATCGCCCTCTATGCTCGAGAACACAGTATAGATATGGTTCACAATAATACAGCGGCTGTTTTGGAGGGCATCTATTTGAAACGCAAGCTCAAGCTGCCTTTGATTTGGCATGTTCATGAGATTATCGTCAAACCCAAAGCTATTTCTGACTTTATCAATATGCTCATGGGACGATATGCAGACAAGATTGTGACGGTGTCCCAAGCGGTCGCTAATCATATCAAACAGTCTCCCTTTATCAAAGATAGCCAAGTGGAAGTGATTTATAACGGTGTCGATAATGCTGTCTATTATCCAATGGATGCGTCTTCTATTCGTGAAAAATTTGACATTGCGCAAGATGCACTTGTGATTGGCATGATTGGTCGGGTCAATGCTATAAAAGGACAAAATGATTTCATAGAAGCAGTCGAGCCACTTTTGGAAAAGAATGAGCAAGCGGTGGCTTTCCTAGCTGGAGGTGTTTTTCCTGGTGAAGAATGGCGTTTAGAAGAACTAGATAAGAGAATAGCTTCTTCATCTGTTGTATCACAAATTCATCGTATTGATTACTACGATAAGACTTCTGAACTTTATAATATGTTTGATATCTTTGTCTTACCAAGTATAAAACCTGATTCCCTACCTACAGTAGTCCTAGAAGCCATGGCTTGTTCAAAACCAGTTGTTGGTTATAACAATGGGGGAATAGCTGAAATGGTAGTAGATGACAAAAGTGGTTGCTTAGTCAAACCAAATCGTCCTCAAGAACTTTCTAATGCCATTTCTCTCTTACTAGATAGTTCTGAAAAAAGAGAAAAATTTGGGCGAGTAGGATATCAGAGACAAAAAGAGCTGTTTTCTTTGGAGAGTTACATTAAGAACTTTTCGGAGTTGTATAAAACAGATAGAAAAGATTAGTTATGAATAAAATAGATTTTGTTGTTACTTGGGTTGATGGGAATGATCCTGTGTGGCAAGAAAAAAAATCAAGCTATGATGGCTCGGTTAATACTTCTAAACAGAGTATGAATTCAGTCAAGGCTTACCGAGAATGGGGGACCTTTAAATATTGGTTTAGAGGAGTTGAAAAATTTGCTCCTTGGGTCAATAAGGTCTACCTCGTGACCGACCAGCAAAAGCCAAGCTGGTTAGATATAAATAGTGAAAAATTGGTGTTGGTAGATCATACAGAGATTATCTGTAATGACTACCTGCCAGTTTTTTCTGCCAATCCTATCGAAAGTAACATCCATCGAATCCCTGGTCTCTCAGAGCATTTTGTTTTTTTTAATGACGATATGTATTTGACAGCTCCAGTCGAGCCGACAGATTTTTTCTCAGAGGATGGTTTACCTAAATATAATACGGCTCTTTCACCGATTATTCCTGAGCGATATGGAACGGGGAATTTTCAGATAAATGACATGGAGATTGTCACTAGCTATTTCAGTCGAAATGAAATTTTGAAGAATGGCCAATTCTTTGATCCAAAGCAGGGATTAAAAAGTATCGTTAAGTCGCTACTATACAGAAATAGTCAGTTTATCTGTGGTTTCTGGGAGAGTCATCTGCCCTATCCTCTACTAAGATCAACGATGAACTTGGTATGGGAAAAGGAAAAAGCTGTCTTGGAAAGAACCTCTGCTAGTCGCTTTAGAAATCCTTCTGATACCAATGTTTGGCTCTTTAAGTATTGGCAGATTGCCAGTGGTAAATACGCTATCGGAAATCCTAAGTTGGGAGGACTCTTTTCTTTGGATAATGCCGGACCAGATTTTTGGAAGATACTAAATTCTGGCAAATACCAAATTATGTGTATCAATGATGGATTTAACATTCAAGACGAGGAGCAGGTGATGACAGACTTTATCAAGGCTATGGATCAACTGCTTCCAGATAGAAGCTCATTTGAGATTTAAACTGTAAAACTAAGTAAGAGAAAGAAAAGAAAATATGATTTCGGTAATTGTGCCTGTTTATAATGTGGAGGACTACCTTCATTATGCCATGGAGAGTTTGGAACATCAGACTTACAAGGATATGGAAGTCCTCTTGATTGATGACGGCTCGAGTGATGGCTCAGGACACTTGTGTGACCAGTATGCCCAGCAATATGATTGGGTGACTAGCTACCATAAGGTCAATGGTGGCTTGTCTGATGCTCGGAACTATGGGGTCTTGAAAGCCAAGGGCGACTGGATTACTTTCCTAGATCCAGACGACTATTTGGAACCTTGCGCCTTGGAATTGCTAGCAGAGCTACAAGATCGTACCCAAGCAGATATGGTTAGTGGTAAAGTAGAGCCGACAGCTCACTATCATCGTTATCAGAACTTCCACTTGGATCAGCTTGATCTAGATCAAGTTAAGGTTTATGACAAGGCAAAGGCTCTGACTGAGATGCTCTACGGAGACCTTGTAACGGTCTCTGCTTGTGGGAAACTCTATCGGAAAGAACTTCTTGAGAAAGCTCCCTTCCCCAAGGGGCGCATCTACGAAGACCTCTATGTGATCAGTGAGCAACTCAACCAAGCCCAATCCGTGGCTTTGTACCATCTTCCGATTTACCATTATTACCATAGACCTGGTAGCATTACTGCCTCGGCTTTCACACCAAAACAATACGAGTTTTACGAAGCAATCGATCATTTAAAAGAGGTTGTGAATGCAACCTATCCTGAGAGTTCAGAACTCCAAGAAGCTATCATTTCACGCTTCTTTACAGGAAGTCTTCTTATCTTTACGATGATTAAGGATGGGGATTCAGTAGAATTCAAGAGACTTCAGGAGAAGATGAGGCCATATTTGCCTCTTGTTTTGAAGAATGCTAGAGTTAGTAAGAAACGTAAGATTCTCTATGTTTTGATTAGTAGGTATCCGCGGCTCTATTATCAATTTAAAAAGTTAAAAAAATCCTAAGTAAGAGTTAGGGATGAAAGAAGAAAAGGAAAAAGAAAATGTTAAAGTTAGAACGTGATAAATTGCTAATTGCAGCAGTTTTAATAGTGGTTGTCTCCATAGATATGATCAATACGTCTATGTTAGCTCCTGTTTTACCTAATATTCCTAATGTAGTTCCTTTTTTTGCGGTCCTGTTACTTGCTATGCGATTTGCTTATATTCATCACTACTCTATAAGCTATCTCATCTTTGCACCAATTCTTCTTTTTGCTGGGGGCATGGTTTACTATAAGACTGGGAACCTTAATGCATTGATGTATATGTTTCTGCTTGTCTTTCTTTACAAGGCTGAGATGGAAAGTGTACTTAAAATATACTCTGTTGTAGCCTTGTTTTTTATTGTATTGATAGTGTTCTTGGCTGTGATTGGTGCTATTCCAAACTTGCAATTTGTCCAATCACGATCTGCGGGAGTCGTTGTTCGAAATTCATTTGGCTTTATTTATCCAACTGATTTTGCTTCTCACTGTTTTTATCTATATACAGCTATATCGTATATCTTTAGAAAGAAATTCATTGTTTTACGGACTGCCTTAGGATTTGGTCTGGCTTATTTCATTATTCGATATTGCGATGCGAGGCTTAATGCCGCTTCTATTACTGTAATGGCGCTCATTTTTCTGTACTTTTATTTCCGAAATGATAAACAGCGACGGCTTTTTGCTTTACTTCCTTTATCGGCTGGTATAGCGTCTTCAGTAATGATTTATCTCTCTTCTAAATTTACCTGGTCTCATCCAATGTATGTGGCTCTAAACAATTTTTTTAGTATGAGATTACACCTAGGACATGAGGCACTAAAAAAATATGCAGTGCAGTGGTTTGGGATTCGGGGCATATCATTTGTCGGTTATGGGGGGCGTACAGAATCCGTTTTGAGCTACGACTATGTAGACTCTTCCTACGTTCAGATGCTCTTTACCTATGGGATGATTCCAGTTCTCTTATTGGTCGTGTTATACATAGTTAGGTCTTGGTCACTTTATCGCAAAAAGAATTATTTGCTATTGACGGCCTTATCCTTAATAGCAGTCAACTGTATGTTTGAGGCCTTCTGGGTTCGCCCGTCTTATAATATTTTTATGTTTACTCTATTTGCAACCTTGCCAGTTATTGAATTTGAATCGAAGAAATCTACAACGAGGAACTCCTTGTGAAAGTATTAAAAAATTATTTATATAATCTTTCTTATCAGCTGTTAGTAATCGTTTTACCAGTCATTACTACACCCTATATTACTCGGGTTTTCTCATCCAATGACTTAGGTTCCTATGGGTACTACAACTCAATAGTAACTTACTTTATACTCTTAGCGACACTTGGGGTGGCCAATTATGGGACAAAGGAAATTTCCGGCCATCGTAAGGAAGTCGAAAAGACCTTCTGGGGTATTTACAGTTTACAAGTCCTTTCAACCTGTTTAGCGGTTACGCTTTATATAGTTGTCTGCTTGCTTGTGCCGTCGATGAACAATCCAATTGCTTATATACTTGGCTTTAGTTTGCTGTCTCGTGGTTTTGATATTTCTTGGCTTTTTCAAGGGTTAGAAGATTTCAAAAAAATCACAGCTCGTAACACAATGGTCAAACTTCTAGGTGTTGTTTCGATATTCCTATTTGTTAAGAAACCATCCGACTTGTACTTGTATATCATCCTCTTGGTTGCCTATGATCTACTAGGTCAGTTGAGTATGTGGCTTCCTGCTCGGGAGCACATTCGCAAGCCGCATTTGGATATAGCCTATGCCAAAGAGCATATTAAACCAGTCATTCTCTTGTTTCTGCCACAGATTGCCATTTCACTCTACATCACGCTAGATCGCACCATGTTGGGTGCCTTGTCTTCGACCAAGGATGTCGGGATCTATGATCAAGCCTTGAAATTATTGAATATTTTGTTGACTTTGGTAACGTCGCTTGGTAGTGTTATGTTGCCTCGGGTCTCCAATCTCCTCTCATCAGGCAATCAAAAGGCGGTTAACAAGTTACATGAAATGTCTTTCTTAGTGTATAACTTGGTTATCTTCCCGATGATTGCGGGGATTTTGATTGTTAACAAAGATTTTGTTAATTTTTTCCTGGGGCAAGACTTCCAAGATGCTCGCTATGCGATTGCCATCATGGCCTTTAGAATGTTCTTTATTGGCTGGACCAATATAATGGGAATTCAAATCTTGATTCCTCACAATAAGAATCGTGAATTTATGCTATCAACAACTATTCCAGCTGTTTTTAGTGTGGGCTTGAATCTCCTCTTGATCCCGCCTCTGGGCTATATTGGAGCTTCAATTGTATCTGTTGCGACTGAAGGTTTGGTCTGGCTGATCCAACTCTACTTTACACGTTCGTATCTAAAAGAGGTCAAGATCTTTCCATCTATGCTGAAAATACTTCTAGCAGCACTCCTGATGTACGGCGCCTTGTATTCTGTACAAGCTTTCATGCACTTCTCGTCTGTTGTGAATGTCTTGATCTATTCTCTGCTTGGCTTCCTAGTCTACGGTGGCTTGGTTTTGGTCTTACGTGTCTTGGATTTTCAAGAACTAAAAAGTGTTTTAAAGAAATAAGGAGATTTTATGTACGATTATTTGATTGTCGGTGCTGGCTTGTCAGGTGCAATCTTTGCCTACGAAGCTAACAAACGTGGCAAGAAGGTGAAGGTGATTGATAAACGAGAACATATTGGTGGGAATATCTATTGCCAATCTGTTGAAGGAATCAATGTCCACAAGTATGGGGCTCATATCTTCCATACATCTAATAAAAAGGTATGGGAATATGTCAATCAGTTTGCGGAGTTTAACAATTATATCAATTCTCCTATTGCCAACTATCAAGGACATCTTTACAATCTGCCTTTCAATATGAACACTTTCTATGCTTTGTGGGGGACAAAGACACCCCAAGAAGTCAAGGACAAGATTGCTGAGCAGACGACACACATGCAAGATGTTGAGCCTAAAAATTTAGAGGAACAAGCCATTAAGTTGATTGGTACGGATGTTTATGAAAAGCTAATCAAGGGCTACACCGAAAAGCAATGGGGGCGTTCTGCTACTGAACTACCACCCTTTATCATCAAGCGTTTACCTGTTCGATTGACCTATGATAACAATTATTTCAATGACCGTTACCAAGGGATTCCAATTGGTGGTTACAATGTCATCATCGAAAAGTTGTTGGAAGGAATCGAAGTAGAGCTTAATATAGATTTCTTTGCTGATCGTGAGAACTTGGAGGCTTCAGCGAATAAGATTGTTTTCACGGGGATGATTGATCAGTTCTTTGACTATAAATTTGGTGAACTTGAGTATCGCAGTCTCCGTTTTGAGCATGAGATTCTGGACCAAGAAAATTATCAAGGAAATGCTGTAGTCAACTATACTGAACGTGATATTCCTTATACGCGTATCATCGAACACAAACATTTTGAGTTTGGGACTCAGGACAAGACGGTTATTACTCGAGAATATCCAGCAGATTGGAAAAGAGGAGATGAACCTTACTATCCAATCAATGATGCCAAAAACAATGCTATTTATGAGCAGTACCTAGCAGAAGCTGAGAAAAATGGCCACGTTATCTTCTGTGGTCGCTTGGCAGATTATAAATACTATGATATGCATGTGACTGTTGAACGTGCATTGGATGTGGTAGAAAAAGAACTCGGGAGTATATAAAAACATCACGGATAAAGGGGAGAAAAGGTGAAATATTATCTGAAGGATTCATTTCTGCATAATGCACATGAAAAGAATGCAGGGAGTAAGGCGCGAAATGACGTGGAAGCTATTCTAATCTCAGAGGGTTATGAGGGGTTGGAGCTCAAGGTTGAGAATTGGTATAAGATGAATTTCTTTAAAGCTCAACAACACAAATATCGTGCGACCAAGTCTGTGTTTGATCAGTTGGGAGCCGGAGATGAATTGGTGATTCAGTTCCCTATTATCCACCATACATTTTTCATCTCACAACTCATTAAGCAGGCGCAAAAAAGAGGAGCAAGATTCTATCTGTTGATCCATGATATTGAAACCTTGCGTCATGCAGCAGGTTCAGAAGTGAAATTTCGTCATAAAGTGCGCAATTACTTCCAGGAAAAGAAAGCTTTGATGTCAGTGGATAGCATTATCGTTCATAACGATATCATGAAGAAAGTTCTGGTAGGTCAAGGAGTGCCAGCAGATAAAATGGTTAGCTTGGAGATTTTTGACTATCTGATTCCAAACTTTGCTGAAAAATCAAATCTCCAAAAAGACCAGCCTATTATCGTAGCTGGAAATTTGAACCCTGCAAAGTCAGGTTATCTTTATAACTTGCCAGACCAGCCAGCCTATAACTTGTATGGAGTGGGCTATGATGAAAGTCGTGCATTGAAAAACACTAGCTACTTTGGTTCCTTTATGCCAGATGACCTCCCAGCTGCTCTTGAAGGTAGTTTTGGTTTGGTCTGGGACGGAGACAGCTCAGAAACCTGCCAAGGTTCTTACGGAAACTATCTACGCTTTAACAACTCGCACAAGGCCTCTCTTTATTTGGCTTCGGGCTTTCCTCTAGTGGTTTGGAAAGAGTCTGCCCTCGCGCATTTCGTTCTGGATAAAGAGTGTGGTCTAGCAGTTGATTCTCTACACGACCTCCAAAAAGTACTAGATGATTTGACACTTCAAGACTACAAGGAACTTTCAGAACAAGCTAGGAAAGTTGGAGCTGCTCTTCGAGATGGAGCCTATTTAAAAGCTGTATTATCCAAATTGAAGTAAATTCCGTAGGGAATTTGGGACAAGATGAAATATAATATAGGATAGGTAATTAGCCAGAAAGGAAACCTACTATGAAAGGTATTATTCTTGCGGGTGGTTCGGGAACGCGCCTGTACCCACTTACTCGAGCTGCGTCAAAACAGCTGATGCCGGTTTATGATAAACCCATGATTTACTATCCTTTGTCAACCTTGATGTTGGCTGGGATTAAGGACATTTTGATCATCTCAACACCACAGGATTTACCCCGTTTTAAGGACCTGCTCTTGGATGGCTCCGAATTTGGGATCAAGCTTTCCTATGCGGAACAGCCTAGTCCCGATGGACTTGCTCAGGCTTTTCTTATCGGTGAAGAATTTATCGGTGACGATAGTGTTGCATTGATTTTAGGCGATAATATCTATCATGGGCCTGGTTTGAGCAAAATGCTTCAAAAGGCAGCCAAGAAAGAGAAGGGTGCGACTGTTTTTGGCTACCAAGTGAAGGATCCAGAGCGTTTTGGTGTGGTCGAGTTTGATACAGACATGAATGCTATTTCTATAGAAGAAAAACCGGAGAATCCTCGCTCTAACTATGCAGTAACAGGTCTTTATTTCTATGACAATGACGTCGTGGAGATTGCCAAACAGATCAAACCGAGTGCTCGTGGCGAGTTGGAAATCACAGATGTTAACAATGCTTATTTGAAGCGTGGGGATTTGTCAGTTGAAGTTATGGGACGTGGTTTTGCCTGGTTGGATACTGGGACACACGAGAGCTTGTTAGAGGCTTCCCAATATATCGAAACGGTTCAACGAATGCAAAATCTCCAGGTTGCAAATCTGGAAGAAATTGCCTATCGAATGGGTTATATCAGCCATGAAGATGTACTGGAATTGGCGCAACCTCTTAAGAAGAATGAATACGGACAATACCTGCTCCGTTTGATTGGAGAAATCTAGATGACAGATAATTTTTTCGGCAAAACACTTGCAGTGCGTAAGATTGATGCCATTCCAGGTATGTTAGAGTTTGACATTCCAGTTCATGGAGACAATCGTGGCTGGTTTAAGGAAAATTTTCAGAAAGAAAAGATGCTACCGCTTGGTTTTCCTGAAAGCTTCTTTGCTGAAGGAAAACTGCAAAATAACGTCAGCTTTTCTCGTAAAAATGTTCTTCGAGGACTCCATGCTGAACCTTGGGACAAGTACATCTCAGTAGCAGATGGTGGCAATGTTCTGGGTTCTTGGGTTGACCTACGTGAAGGTGAGACTTTTGGAAATGTTTATCAGACCGAGATTGATGCAAGTAAGGGAATCTTTGTTCCTCGCGGCGTAGCCAATGGTTTCCAAGTCCTCTCGGATACAGTTTCTTATAGCTATCTGGTCAATGACTACTGGGCACTTGAACTCAAGCCTAAATATGCTTTTGTCAACTATGCAGACCCAACTTTGGGCATCCAGTGGGAAAACCTAGCAGAAGCAGAAGTTTCGGAAGCAGATAAACATCATCCACTGCTAAAGGATGTCAAACCACTAAGAAAAGAAGATTTGTAAAAAAGTTAAGGAATAAAAATGACTGAATACAAAAATATCATCGTGACAGGTGGGGCTGGTTTTATCGGTTCTAACTTTGTTCATTATGTCTATAACAACTTCCCAGATGTCCATGTGACAGTATTGGACAAGCTGACTTATGCAGGTAATCGTGCCAATATTGAAGAAATTTTAGGTGATCGTGTTGAGTTGGTTGTTGGAGATATTGCTGATGCAGTCTTGGTAGACAAGCTGGCAGCTGAAGCAGATGCCATCGTTCACTATGCGGCAGAAAGCCACAATGATAACTCGCTCAATGACCCGAGTCCATTTATCCACACCAACTTCATTGGGACTTACACTCTTTTGGAAGCTGCTCGTAAATACGACCTTCGTTTCCACCATGTGTCAACTGACGAAGTCTATGGGGACCTGCCTCTGCGTGAAGATTTACCAGGTCATGGAGAAGGTCCAGGTGAGAAGTTTACAGCTGAAACCAAGTACAATCCCAGCTCGCCATACTCATCAACCAAGGCGGCTTCAGACCTGATTGTCAAAGCTTGGGTGCGCTCATTTGGTGTTAAAGCGACTATTTCTAACTGTTCAAACAACTATGGTCCTTACCAACATATCGAGAAGTTTATTCCGCGCCAGATCACCAATATCTTGAGTGGTATCAAGCCAAAACTCTATGGTGAAGGTAAGAATGTCCGTGACTGGATTCACACCAATGACCATTCATCAGGTGTTTGGACGATTCTAACCAAAGGTCAAATCGGGGAAACCTACTTGATTGGTGCGGATGGTGAGAAGAACAATATGGAAGTCCTAGAACTCATCCTCAAGGAAATGGGGCAACCAGCTGATGCTTATGACCATGTGACGGACCGAGCTGGTCACGACCTTCGCTATGCTATCGACGCTAGCAAGCTTCGTGATGAACTAGGGTGGAAGCCAGAGTTTACCAACTTTGAAGCAGGCCTCAAAGAGACCATCAAATGGTACACAGACAACCAAGACTGGTGGAAATCTGAAAAAGAAGCAGTCGAAGCTAACTATGCTAAGACACAACAAGTAATTAAGTAATCAGATACTAAAAAGCAAGAGAATTTAAAGCCTCTTGCTTTTTATATATGTCGTAATCTGTTATTTTCTTACTTCTTGTTTATAAAACTCTTTAAGGGCATCTTGCCAGGTTGGAATGACGAAACCTGTCGCCTTCGCTTTGGCCAAACTCATGGTTGAGTTGAGGGGGCGTTTAGCCTTGGCAGGAAACTTGCTGGAGTCTACTGGTACTACTTCGACATCACTGTCTTTAAGAATCTCGACAGCAAAGTCATACCAAGTGGTATCTTCAGTGGAGTCATTTGATAAGTGGTAGTAACCATACTCTTTTTGATTATCAGTCAAATAGGTCATGAATTCGGCCAAGGTTCGTGTCCAAGTTGGACGACCGTGTTGGTCGTTGACAACAGTGAGAGTTTTATGGGTTATGGCTAGATTTTGCATGGTAAAGACAAAGTTTTTTCCATAATTTCCAAAGACCCAAGCAGTGCGGATGATATAATGCTGTGACGTAAGGTTTTCAACAAGTTCCTCACCCATTCTCTTGGTACGTCCGTACTCTGTTTGCGGATCAGGTAGGTCATCGACTTCCCATTCTTGTCCGACGGGTTTCTTCCCATCAAAGACGTAGTCTGTTGAGATATAGACTAGAGTAGCTCCGTATTTCTCAGTGGCCTTGGCTACATTTTCAGTTCCAGTTACGTTTATAGCAAAATCCAGTTCTTTTCCCTCATCTTCTGCCGCATCAACAGCAGTATAAGCTGCACAATGATAGACCAGAGTTGGATTAACCTCGGCAAAGACTTTCTCAACCATTTCAGCATTGGTGATATCCATTTCGGCCACATCCACTGCAACATAGTCCACATTTCGTTCATCTAGTAAATAACGTAGTTCAGTACCGAGTTGACCATTCGCACCTGTAATTAATATCATTGTCTTCTCCTTAACTTTTCTTCTATCTAATCATAGCAAAAAAATGATAAAAAATCTGATTTTCGGTCCTTATTTTGATGGTTTAAGATATAAAAATATAGTATTAGAGAATCATAATTTTATAATAGAAAACTTATTTTTCAGAATTTACCAAATTAATTCAAAAATTCTGAAAATTATATTGACATGTTTCTGAAAAGGGACTATAATGGGGTGAAAGTTTTAAAGGAGAAAACAATGAAAAGTTCAAAACTATTTGCCCTTGCGGGTGTGACGTTATTGGCAGCTGCGACTCTTGCAGCCTGCTCTGGATCAAGTTCAAATGCTAAAGGTGAGAAAACATTCTCATACATTTACGAAACGGATCCTGATAACCTAAACTATTTGACAACTGGTAAGGCAGCTACAGCAAATATTACTAGTAACGTTATCGATGGCTTGCTTGAAAATGACCGCTATGGTAACTTTGTATCGTCTATGGCTGAGGATTGGTCTGTATCTAAGGATGGATTGACTTACACGTATACACTCCGAAAGGATGCAAAATGGTATACATCTGAAGGTGAGGAGTATGCAGAAGTTAAAGCTCAAGACTTTGTAACTGGTCTTAAGTATGCTGCTGATAAGAAATCAGATGGTCTTTACCTGGTTCAGGAATCTATCAAGGGATTGGATGCCTATGTCAAAGGAGAAATTACAGATTTTTCTCAAGTAGGAATCAAAGCTCTTGATGATTATACCGTTCAATACACATTGAACAAGCCAGAAAGTTTCTGGAATTCTAAGACAACAATGGGTGTTCTGGCTCCTGTTAATGAAGAATTTTTGAACTCTAAAGGGGATGACTTTGCTAAAGGTACGGACCCAAGCAGTATTCTCTATAATGGACCATTCTTACTCAAATCAATCGTAGCCAAATCATCAGTCGAGTTCGAAAAGAATCCAAACTATTGGGATAAAGACAATGTTCATCTTGATAAAGTGAAATTATCCTTCTGGGATGGTCAAGATACTAATAAGCCAACTGAAGCTTTCAAAGACGGTAGCTTTACAATGGCTCGTCTCTTCCCAACAAGTGCTAGTTACTCAGAGACTGAAAAAACATTCAAAGACAATATCGTTTATACCCAACAAGATTCTACTACTTATTTAGTAGGCACAAATATCGATCGTCAGTCTTATAAGTACACTTCTAAGACAACAGATGAGGAAAAAGCATCAACCAAGAAGGCCCTTTTGAATAAGGACTTCCGTCAAGCTATTGCATTTGGTTTTGACAGAACAGCCTACGCTTCTCAAGTAAATGGTGCAAGCGGGGCTACTAAACTGCTTCGTAACTTATTTGTTCCTCCTACATTTGTACAGGCAGATGGGAAAAACTTTGGGGAATTAGTTAAAGAAAAATTGGTGACCTATGGAGATGAGTGGAGTAACGTAAACTTGGATGATGCCCAAGATGGACTCTACAGTCCTGACAAAGCCAAAGCAGAATTCGCTAAAGCTAAGGCGGCCCTTCAAGCGGAAGGTGTGAAATTCCCAATCCACTTGGATATGCCTGTAGATCAAACCAATACAACAAAAGTTCAACGTGTTCAATCTTTTAAACAGTCAGTTGAAGAAAATCTAGGATCAGATAATGTGGTTATTGATATCCAACAGCTCCAAAAAGATGACGTTCAAAACATTACCTACTTCGCTGAAACTGCGGCTGGAGAAGACTGGGATATCTCAGATAACGTGGGTTGGTCTCCAGACTATATCGATCCATCTACTTATCTTGATATTATCAAGCCTTCTGTAGGAGAAAATACGAAAACATATCTAGGATTTGATTCTGGGACAAACAACGCTGCGGCTAAGCAAGTCGGTTTAGAAGATTACGAAAAAATGGTTGTGGAAGCTGGTGAAGAAACTTCTGATGTTTCAAAACGTTATGAGAAATATGCTGCTGCCCAAGCTTGGTTGACAGACAGTGCCTTGCTCATTCCAACAACTTCTCAAACTGGTCGTCCAATGTTGTCTAAGATGGTACCATTTACACTTCCGTTTGCATACTCTGGTAACAAGGGTATGAGCGAAGCCCTCTTGTATAAATACCTAGATGTACAAGATAAACCAGTAACAGCGGAAGAATACCAAAAAGCTCAAGAAAAATGGTTGAAAGAAAAAGAAGAGTCAAATAAAAAGGCCCAAGAAGATCTCGCAAACCATGTGAAATAACTTTAAAAAAGTAAAGGATTTAGCCATCGACATGATGGTTAAGTCCTTTTTTATCTTTGTATAAGTCCCTGAATGATGAGAGACAGAATTTTTCAGAAAAGAGAAAATTTTAGTGAATTTTACCTATTTCCTATTGCTTTCTGCCTTTTTATTTGTTATATTAAAAGTACAATTAATTTTTATTTATAACAGTTAAGCAGAGCACTTTCAGAGAAAGGAGTATTTTTTAAAAAAGAAATGTAAACGCTTACTGGAAAATGAAAGGATTTAGGAGTTCATGGATAAACGATTTTTTGAAAAACGCTGTAAGTTCAGTATTCGTAAGTTTACGCTTGGAGTAGCTTCGGTGATGATTGGAGCGACTTTCTTCGCAGCTAGCCCAGTATTAGCTGATCAAGCAAGAGTTGGTTCAACAGATAATTTGCCGAGTGAACTAGCTGATTTGGATAAGAAGGCTAGTGATGAGGGGCACGATTTTGACAAGGAAGCTGCCGCTCAGAATCCTGGTTCAGCTGAAACTACTGAAGGCCCACAAACAGAAGAAGAGTTGTTGGCTCAAGAAAAAGAAAAGTCTGAAAAGTCAAGCAATCTGCCAAAAGAATTAGAAGATAAGTTGGAGAAAGCCGAAGACAATGGGCGCGAAGTTGACAAGGATCAATTGGCCCAAGATACAGGGAAGCTCGTCCCAGAAGATGTGGCTAAGACTACCAATGGGGAATTAAACTATGGCGCGACTGTTAAGATTAAGACGCCATCAGGAGAAGGTAGCGGTATTGTCGTTGCAAAAGACCTTGTCTTGACGGTTTCTCATAACTTTATCAAGGACAGCCAAGACGGCAATATCCGTAAGGTTGTGGATAATGACCAAGGGGATGGAGATATCTATAGCATCTCTTATCCAGGATTGCCAGATGTCAAGTTTAGTAAGAAAGATATCATTCATTGGGATCGTGAAGGCTATCTGAAAGGCTTCAAGAATGATTTGGCCCTTGTGAGATTGCGTACAGTTCTAGAAAATACGCCTGTTGAAGTAACTAAAAAGCCAGTGGTTAAGAAAATCGGAGATAAGCTCCATGTCTTTGGTTATCCAGAAGGAAAATTGAATCCGATTGTCAATACTACAGTTGATTTTGCGGAACCATACGGAGAAGGTGTCCAAGGGATTGGTTACCAAGGAGGAAAACCGGGTGCTAGTGGCGGCGGTGTCTTTGATACAGAAGGCAAACTAGTCGGTGTTCACCAAAATGGTGTAGTTGGAAAACGGAGCGGCGGCATTCTCTTCTCACCAGCTCAACTAAAATGGATTCAAGACCACATGCAGGGAATTTCAAGTGTGAAACCAGCAGACTTGGAAGAGAAAGAAAAACCGGCTGAAGAAAAACCAAAAGAGAATAAACCTGCAACTGCGAAACCTGAAACACCTAAGACAGTAACTCCTGAATGGCAAACAGTAGCGAATAAAGAGCAACAAGGAACCGTCACTATTCGTGAAGAAAAAGGTGTTCGCTACAATCAATTGTCTTCAACTGCACAGAACGACAATGGCGATAAACCAGCCTTGTTTGAAAAACAAGGATTGACAGTTGATGCTAATGGAAATGCGACTGTTGATTTAACCTTCAAAGATGATTCTGAAAAAGGCAAATCACGCTTTGGTGTCTTCTTGAAATTTAAAGATACCAAGAACAATGTTTTTGTTGGTTATGACAAGGACGGCTGGTTCTGGGAGTATAAATCTCCAACCGATAGCACCTGGTATAAGGGGGGACGTGTAGCAGCGCCTGAGACAGGATCAATTAACCACCTATCAATTAACCTCAAGTCAGATGGACAACTCAATGCAACGAATAATGATGAGAAACTCTTTGATACGGTCACTTTGCCAGCAGCTGTTAATGAAACTCTCAAAAATGAGAAGAAAATCGTCCTAAAAGCTGGTTCCTATAGCAATGACCGTACGGTTGTCAGCGTTAAAACAGACAATCAAGAAGGTGTAAAAGCGGATGATACTCCTGCCCAGAAAGAAACAGGTCCGGCTGTTGATGATAGCAAGGTGACTTATGATACGATCCAGTCTAAGGTCCTCAAGGCAGTGATTGACCAAGCCTTTCCACGCGTGAAAGAATATACTTTGAATGGGCATACTTTGCCAGGACAGGTGCAACAGTTCAATCAAGTCTTTATCAATAACCACCGAATCACCCCTGAAGTTACTTATAAGAAAATCAATGAGACAACAGCAGAGTATTTGATGAAGCTTCGCGATGATGCTCACTTAATCAATGCGGAAATGACAGTACGCTTGCAAGTTGTGGATAATCAATTACACTTTGATGTGACCAAGATTGTCAACCACAATCAAGTTACTCCAGGTCAAAAGATTGATGACGAAAGAAAATTGCTTTCAACTATTAGTTTCCTTGGTAATGCTTTGGTCTCTGTTTCGAGTGATCAAGCTGGTGCTAAGTTTGATGGGGCAACCATGTCAAACAATACCCATGTCAGCGGGGATGATCATATCGATGTAACCAATCCAATGAAAGATTTGGCTAAGGGTTACATGTATGGATTTGTTTCTACAGATAAGCTTGCTGCAGGTGTTTGGAGCAATTCTCAAAACAGCTATGGTGGTGGTTCGAATGACTGGACTCGTTTGACAGCCTATAAAGAAACAGTTGGAAATGCCAACTATGTCGGAATTCACAGCTCTGAATGGCAATGGGAAAAGGCTTATAAGGGCATTGTCTTCCCAGAATACACCAAGGAACTTCCAAGTGCCAAGGTTGTTATCACCGAAGATGCCAATGCTGACAACAAAGTCGACTGGCAAGATGGTGCCATTGCTTATCGTAGCATCATGAACAACCCTCAAGGTTGGGAAAAAGTTAAGGATGTCACTGCTTACCGTATCGCGATGAACTTTGGCTCACAAGCCCAAAACCCATTCCTTATGACCTTGGATGGTATCAAGAAAATCAATCTCCACACAGATGGTCTTGGGCAAGGTGTTCTCCTTAAAGGTTATGGTAGTGAAGGTCATGACTCTGGACACTTGAACTATGCTGATATTGGTAAACGTATTGGTGGTGTTGAAGACTTCAAGACCTTGATCGAAAAAGCGAAGAAATATGGAGCTCATCTTGGTATCCACGTGAACGCTTCTGAGACTTATCCTGAGTCTAAATACTTTAATGAAAATATTCTTCGTAAGAATCCAGATGGAAGCTACAGCTACGGATGGAACTGGCTAGACCAAGGTATCAACATCGATGCTGCTTATGACTTGGCGCATGGACGCTTGGCTCGCTGGGAAGACTTGAAGAAAAAACTGGGTGAAGGTCTCGACTTTATCTATGTGGACGTATGGGGCAATGGTCAATCAGGTGATAACGGTGCCTGGGCTACCCACGTTCTTGCTAAAGAAATCAACAAACAAGGCTGGCGCTTTGCGATTGAGTGGGGTCATGGTGGTGAATACGACTCTACCTTCCAACACTGGGCAGCTGACTTGACCTATGGTGGCTACACTAATAAAGGTATCAACAGTGCCATCACACGCTTTATCCGCAACCACCAAAAAGATTCATGGGTTGGGGACTACAGAAGTTACGGTGGTGCAGCCAACTACCCACTTCTAGGTGGCTACAGCATGAAAGACTTTGAAGGCTGGCAAGGAAGAAGCGACTACAATGGCTATGTAACCAACTTATTTGCCCATGATGTCATGACTAAGTACTTCCAACACTTCACTGTAAGTAAATGGGAAAATGGTACACCAGTTACCATGACCGATAATGGTAGCACCTATAAATGGACTCCAGAAATGAAGGTTGAGCTAGTCGATGCAGCAGGTAACAAGGTTGTTGTGACTCGTAAGTCAAATGATGTCAATAGCCCACAATACCGTGAACGTACAGTAACGCTCAACGGACGTGTTATCCAAGATGGTTCAGCTTACTTGACTCCTTGGAACTGGGATGCAAATGGTAAGAAACTTCCTACTGATAAGGAAAAAATGTACTACTTCAATACGCAGGCCGGTGCAACAACTTGGACCCTTCCGAGCGATTGGGCAAAGAGCAAGGTTTACCTTTACAAGCTAACGGACCAAGGTAAGACAGAAGAGCAAGAACTAACTGTAACAGATGGTAAGATTACTCTAGACCTTCTAGCAAATCAACCATACGTTCTTTACCGTTCAAAACAAACCAATCCTGAAATGTCATGGAGCGAAGGCATGCATATCTATGACCAAGGATTTAACAGCGGAACCTTGAAACACTGGACTATTTCAGGAGATGCATCTAAAGCAGAAATCGTTAAGTCTCAAGGTGCAAACGATATGCTTCGTATCCAAGGCAATAAGAGCAAGGTAAGCCTTACTCAGAAACTGACTGGCTTGAAACCAAATACCAAGTATGCTGTTTATGTAGGTGTCGATAACCGTAGTAATGCTAAGGCAAGTATCACTGTGAATACTGGTGAAAAAGAAGTGACTACTTATACCAATAAGTCACTCGCTCTCAACTATATCAAAGCATATGCTCATAATAATCGTCGTGACAATGCTACAGTTGACAATACAAGTTACTTCCAAAATATGTACGCCTTCTTTACAACAGGATCGGACGTCTCAAATGTTACTCTGACTTTGAGTCGTGAAGCTGGTGATGAAGCAACTTACTTTGATGAAATTCGTACCTTTGAAAATAATTCAAGCATGTACGGAGAAAACCATGATACAGGTAAAGGAACATTTAAACAAGACTTTGAAAATGTAGCTCAAGGTATCTTCCCATTTGTAGTAGGTGGTGTTGAAGGTGTCGAAGACAACCGCACTCACTTGTCTGAAAAACACGATCCATATACACAACGTGGTTGGAACGGTAAGAAAGTTGATGATGTTATCGATGGAAATTGGTCACTCAAGACCAATGGACTGGTTAGCCGTCGTAACTTGGTTTACCAAACCATCCCACAAAACTTCCGCTTTGAAGCTGGTAAGACCTACCGTGTTACCTTTGAATACGAAGCAGGATCAGACAATACCTATGCCTTTGTAGTCGGTAAGGGAGAATTCCAGTCAGGTCGTCGTGGTAGTCAAGCAAGCAACTTGGAAATGCATGAATTGCCAAATACTTGGACGGATTCTAAGAAAGCCAAGAAAGTAACCTTCCTCGTGACAGGTGCAGAAACAGGCGATACTTGGGTAGGTATCTACTCAACTGGAAATGCAAGCAATACTCGTGGTGATTCTGGTGGAAATGCAAACTTCCGTGGTTATAACGACTTCATGATGGACAATCTTCACATCGAGGAAATTACCCTAACAGGTAAGATGTTGACAGAAAATGCTCTGAAGAACTACTTGCCAACGGTTACCATGACCAACTATACGAAAGAGTCTATGGATGCTTTGAAAGAGGCGGTCTTTAACCTCAGTCAGGCAGATGATGACATTAGCGTGGAAGAAGCGCGTGCAGAGATTGCCAAGATTGAAGCCTTGAAGAATGCTTTGGTTCAGAAGAAAACAGCTCTGGTAGCAGAAGACTTTGAAAGTTTGGATGCGCCAGCTCAACCAGGTGAAGGTCTTGAGAATGCCTTTGATGGTAATGTATCTAGCCTATGGCATACATCTTGGAATGGTGGAGATGTAGGCAAGCCTGCAACCATGGTCTTGAAAGAACCAACTGAAATCACTGGACTTCGCTATGTTCCACGTGCCTCTGATTCAAATGGAAACTTGCGTGATGTGAAACTGGTTGTCACAGATGAGTCTGGTAAGGAACATACCTTTAACGTAACAGATTGGCCAAATAACAACAAGCCAAAAGACATTGACTTTGGCAAGACAATCAAGGCTAAGAAAATTGTCCTTACTGGTACCAAGACTTACGGAGATGGTGGCGATAAATACCAATCTGCAGCGGAACTCATCTTTACCCGTCCACAAGTAGCAGAAACACCTCTTGACATGTCTGGCTATGAAGCAGCTTTGGCTAAGGCGCAGAAATTAACAGACAAAGACAATCAAGAGGAAGTAGCTGGAGTTCAGGCGAGCATGAAATATGCGACGGATAACCATCTCTTGACGGAAAGAATGGTGGCCTACTTCGCAGACTATCTCAACCAATTAAAAGATTCTGCTACGAAACCAGATGCTCCAACAAGTAGCAAGGGTGAAGAACAACCACCAGTTCTTGATGTACCTGAGTTCAAAGGCGGCGTCAATGCAACAGAAGCAGCTGTACATGAAGTCCCTGAGTTCAAAGGCGGCGTTAATGCGGTTGAAGCCTTGGTTCACGAATTACCAGAATACAAAGGCGGAGCCAATGCGGTCCTAGCGGCTGCAAATGAAGTTCCAGAGTATAGAGGTGGAGTCAATGCAGTTGAGGCCTTGGTAAATGAAAAGCCAGCCTACACAGGTGTATTGGCTACAGCTGGAGATCAAGCAGCTCCAACAGTTGAAAAACCTGAGTACCCGCTCACTCCAAGTCCAGTAGCTGAGACCAAAACTCCGGGAGCGAAAGATGAAGAAAAACTACCTGCTACAGGGGAGCACAGCTCAGAAGTAGCCCTCTTCTTAGCAAGTGTGAGTATCGCTTTATCTGCTGCTGTTCTTACGACAAAACGAAAAGAAGACTAAACAGATTTGGTTTTAGAAGTCCAAAAGAACTAGAATCAAATAGGATTAAACAGCCGGAGAGGACCTCTTGGTTCTCTCCTTTTTCAAAGGAGAAATGATACCGCTTACTCATGTACGCGGATGAAAGGAATAGGAGAAAGATGGATAGACATTTTTTTGAGAAACGCTGTCACTATAGTATAAGAAAATTTGCAATAGGTGCAGCCTCCGTTATGATTGGTGCTAGTATCTTTGGAGCCAATATGGTTCAGGCAGCAGAAACTGCAGCACCTTCAGAAACAGAGGGAAGCATCACCCATGTTCAAGCACTGGATAAGTTACCCGATGATTTAGCTGCTGCGCTTGAAAAGGCGGATGCAGAAGCTGCAACAGAAGCAAGTCATGAAGAAACTCCAGCGACTGATGAGGGAACCAATCCTACAACAAGTGAAGAGGCAAAACCAGAGACAAGTCCTGCAAGTCCCAAGCCAGCAGAAACGCCGAAACCGGTTGAAACACCAAAGGCAGACAATCAACCTTCGGAAACCACTACACCAGCAGTAAAACCAGCTGAAAAGCAAATCGAAGATAGAGAAGATGTCAACCATCTCGAAGGTGCTACTGCTCAGGCGAGCAACCATGAGACTGGTACCAACTTTACTGCGGATAAGGCTATCGACGGAGATGACAATACTCGTTGGGCTACAGACAAAGATGTACCAAAACCAACTTTTGAATTGACCCTTCCTAAGACAACCTTGATCAAACATGTAGAAATTGACTGGGATCGTCGTCTTCGCAATGGGCAAAATGACCCCAATATCAAATCTTGGAGTCTCTACTATGCAGGTCAAGAAGACGTGGGCGCTAATGGAGAAAAGCAATGGAAACTCGCTCATACCAAGACTGGAGATCCTGTTTTAGACGAGAAAGTAGACCTAGCTGATAGTATCAAAGCTAAATATCTCAAACTTGAGGTCAATGATTACCAAGCGGGAACCATGAACTGGAGAAACGTTGGAATCCAAGAAATTCGAGCGTATTCTAACGTTCCGGACCATAGTAAGGTAACGGATATCCGCCAAGTAACCGAACTAACAGTAGCAGAAGACGGACAGTCTCTTGTCTTGCCTAGTCTACCAGGGGAAGTTAGTCTTATCGGAAGCAATAAACAAGGTGTAATTGACCTTCAAAATCGTATCCATAAACCTCTGACAGATCAACGCGTCAAGGTTATGGTGCAACAAATCAAAGACAGTCATACCTTCACTAAGGAATTTGAAGTAGTCATCAAGGGGCTACATCAGGACGAGGGTGTGGGTGTAAAACCAAAAGTAGCACCAGCTGTTCAACAATGGTATGGAAAAGAAGGTCAATCTTCTATCACTTCAGATACAGTTCTTGCGACAGGAGATTCAGGCTTTGATCAGGCTGCAACCTTCTATCAGTCAGACCTTGCCAGTCGTGGATTGGAACTAGCAACAGGTGACAAGCAGGCTCAAAAACGAATCGAATTTAAAAAAGTTGAAAACAAGGGTTATGGTAAAGAAGGGTATGGTATCACTATCCAAAATGATGTGATTACCATCGAAGCTGCCACAAACACAGGAGCCTTCTACGCCACTCGGACTCTTCTTCAAATGGGAGAAAGTAACCTCCAAAATGGCGAAATTCGCGATTTCCCAAGTTTCAGCCACCGTGGCTTTATGCTAGATACAGGTCGGAAATTTATCCCTTATGACACTCTTGTAGACATCATGCTCAACATGGCTTACTACAAGATGAACGACTTGCAGTTGCACCTTAATGATAACTATATCTTCCTAAAGGAACACTTGGCAGGTAAGAGCTTAACACCAGAAGAACAACTCAAGTATGTTCTTGAACATGCCAAGACTGGTTTCCGTGTGGAGACAGACATTGTCGGTAAGAATGGTCAAAAACTAACATCAGATGAGCATTATACCAAGGAAGAAATGCAAAATCTGATTAAACTTGCCAAGGCCTTGCATATCAACCTAGTGCCAGAAATTGACACACCAGGTCACGCCTTGTCCTTTGTCAAAGTCCGCCCAGACCTCATGTATCAAGGTAGTTTGAGTGATTATGCTGGCAAACACAATGTTGAACGTGTTGCCATGCTCGACCTAGATAATAAATACGATGAAACGCTAGCTTTTGTCAAATCAGTCTATGACAAACTCCTCGATGGTCCAGATGCACCGCTTCATGGTGTGTCCACTGTTCATATCGGAACGGATGAATACTATGGTAGCAGAGAAAGCTATCGTCGCTATGTCAATGACTTGATCCAGTATATCAAGTCTAAAGGCTACACCCCTCGTATCTGGGGCTCACTCAGTGCGAAACGTGGGAACACTCCTGTTGATTGGAACGGAGTAGAGGTTGATATCTGGAGTATCGGATGGCAACGACCAAATGAAGCCATTGCTCAGGGAGCTAAAATTATCAACATCACAGATGTACCGACCTATAGTGTGCCAAGTGGAAGCAATAGTCAAGCAGCTTACGGGGACTATGCTAACTACGAACGTCAGTACAATAGCTGGACACCGAATGATTTTAGAACAGGTGGAGGTCCACTTCTACCAGCTTCTCATCCAAGTATCCTTGGTGGTGGTCACGCAGTTTGGAATGATAATATCGACCTTCATGAAACCGGTTTGACCTCTTATGACATCTTCAAACGCTTCTTCAAGAGCATGCAAACCACTGCAGAACGCACCTGGGGATCTGACCGTGCAGCTGCGACCTTTGCAGAACGTACCCTACCAACGAGCCCTTATGCGCCACAGTCAAATCCTGATAAAGAGATTAATCAAAGCGACTTGTTTACCATCAATTCTGAAACAGTCAAGAACTATGCAAGTAAGAAAGTGAAGGCAAGCGAACAGGGATTGGCTTTTGAGAAAGACAGCAGTATCGAAGGCTTGGCTGGTGATGTTGGTCCAAGTCACGTCTTGAAGTTTGATGTGACTGTCACTGGAGATGGGGAACAAACCTTCTCAACAAGTGGCGACAACCGTATCTATCTAGCTGATAAAGACGGCTATCTTGCTTATAAGTTTGAACAGTTCCATATCCAATTCAACAAAAAACTTGAAAAGAACAAACGTTATCAAATCTCCATCGTAACCAAACCACAATCTACAGAAGTCTATGTGGATGGTGAAAAGATTGAGCGTATAGCAAATCCAGCCCACCCTCGCTTTGCCCACAATAGCTTGGTTCTACCGCTTGAAAGCATCGGTGGTTTCAAAGGAGTCTTGCATAGTGCAGAGTTGTCAGACAAACCATTTGTAAATCCTCGTTTGATTTCAAATGATAAGATTACGGCAACCGCAAGCAGTCAGCAACTTCCAGGAAACGCGACTGAAGGCGCTGTTGAAAAGGCCTTTGACAATGATCCAAATACCTTCTGGCATACTAAGTGGACTGGTGACACTGCGCCATTCACCCTTACGATGACCTTGAAAGAAGCAGAAAAAATCAATGGCTTGACTTATCTCCCACGTCCAGGTGGTGGAAATGGTGTCGTGACGCGCTACGAAATCTACGCACAAAAAGATGGCCAAATGGTCAAGGTTTCAGAAGGAAGCTGGGACAATAACGCCCAAGAAAAAACAGTCAACTTTGCGGCGGTAGATACCAACAAGATTGAGTTGAAAGTATTGGAAGGCGTTGGTGGTTTTGCAAGTGCAGCTGAAGTTCATCTATTAAAACCTGTCAAAGAAGAGCAAGAAACGCCTGCACCAAGTCAACCAGAAAAACCAACTACACCAGAAAAACCAAAAGTAGAGCAAACAGGTGATGGAACAGTTGAATTGGCAGATCAATTCACTGCAAGTAAACCAGCTAGCGAAGACAGCATTGCCACTGCCAGCAAGAGCGCAGACTATCTCAAGAAAGAGTACAAGGTCTTCCCAACTCCACAAAAAGTGACTTATGGAGAAGGAGTCACAGCCCTTCGCAAGCAAGTCAATCTGGTCATGGGCGATCAACTCGATATCTATACTCGCAATCGCTTGAAGAGTGTCTTGCAGGACAATCAAGTATCTTATACAACTGGTAAGGCAGCAATCGCTGGCGCAACCAATATCTATCTTGGAGTGCATGGACAAGGTTCACAAGCAGAGCAAAACTTGTCCAATGTTTCAGCAGGTCTCTTTGACAAGATTGACGCCTATGTCTTGAGTATCAAGGATAATTCGATTTCTATCGTCGGAAAAGACACTGATGCAGTCTTCTATGGTTTGACAACCTTGAAACACATGCTCAAGGAAAGCCAAGTACCAGTCCTTCGCAATGTAACAGTAGAAGATTACGCAGAGCTCAAGAACCGTGGTTTCATCGAAGGATACTATGGAAACCCATGGTCGAATGCCGATCGTGCAGAACTCATGCGTTTTGGTGGCGATTTGAAATTGAACCAATACTTCTTTGCACCAAAAGACGATCCATACCACAACAAGAAATGGCGTGAACTCTATCCAGAAGAAAAACTAGCTGAAATTCGTGAACTTGCTCGTGTCGGAAATCAAAGTAAAACTCGCTATGTCTGGACCATCCATCCATTCATGAACAACCGCATCCGCTTTGGCAATGAAGCGCATTACCAAGAAGATTTGGCAACCATCAAGGCCAAATTTACCCAGTTGATGAAAGTGGGTGTCCGTGAATTTGGTATCCTTGCAGATGATGCTCCAAGCCCAGTCGGAGGCTACAATAGCTACAACCGCTTGATGCAAGATATGACCAAGTGGTTGACTGAAATGCAGGGAACCTACAGCGGTCTTCGCAAAGAAATGATCTTTGTTCCTGGCCAGTATTGGGGTAATGGACGTGAGGATGAGTTGAAATCCCTCAATGAAAATCTCCCAAGTTCAACATCCATGACCTTGACGGGTGGTAAGATTTGGGGCGAAGTCTCTGAAAGCTTCCTTTCAACTCTCAAGAACAATCTATCCGCAGGTGGAAAGACCTATCGCCCAGTTTCACTTTGGATTAACTGGCCTGTAACAGATAACTCTAAACAGCACTTGATTCTAGGTGGTGGTGAGAAATTCCTTCATCCAAATGTGGATCCTAGCTTGCTATCTGGTATCATGTTGAACCCAATGCAACAGTCTGAACCATCTAAGATTGCCCTCTTTGCAGGAGCTCAATACTCATGGAAACAGTGGAAATCAGAGGAAGAAGCTAAGAAAATCAATGATATTGCCTTCAACTTTGTAGAAAATGGTCATTTTGAAGATAGCAAGGTATCAGCAGCCTTCCGCGAACTTGGTAAACACATGATCAACCAAAACATGGATAATCGTGTCGTCAAACTAGAAGAATCTGTAGACTTGGCTCCAAAATTAACAGACTTCATGACCAAGCTCAAAGCAGGTCAGGATGTGACTGCAGAACGTGTAGCCTTGCGTGCAGAATTTGCCAAGATTAAAGAAGCAGCCGAACTCTATAAAGCATCAGGCGATAAAAAAATGGTTGCCCAAATCCACTATTGGTTGGATAATGCAATCGATCAAATGAATGCTCTCGATGCCTTCCTTACAGGAACTGAAGCCATGGCTACAAACGATGCAGCCAAACTTTGGGATAGCTACTATAAAGGTTTGAAATTGTACGAACAGTCTCAAACTCACACCTTCCATTATGTAGACCATATGGAAAAGGCTGAATTGGGTGTTCAACATATTCGTCCATTTATCCTATCCCTGAAAGAAGTTCTAGCGTCTGAAGTTCAAAAAGTCTTGCATCCAGACCAAATCATCAGTACCTTTATCACCAATCGAACAGGTGTAGAAGGTAGTTTAGCAGAAGTAACGGATGGCGATTTGGCAACTCATGCGATTATTAAATCACCAAATAGCATCAAGACAGGTGATTATATTGGTATGAAGTTCAACAAGCCAGTAGCGATTCAAACCTTGACCTTTGCTATGGGAACGCAGGCAAATCCGCGTGATACTTTTAGTAAGGCAGAAGTGCAGTATCTAGATGAAAATGATAACTGGGTAACCTTGAAAGAGCCAAGCTATGTCGGAAATGAATCCCTGCTTAAGTTTGAGAATCTCAACATCAAGGCCAAGGCAGTTCGCATGATTGCGACAGCAGACCGCGAGAACACTTGGTTTGCAGTTCAGGAAATTGCAGTCAACCGTCCAGTTGAAAAAGCTCGTAGCCAACAAGCAACGACAGTTAGTCTAAGCTCAAATCTAGTTTACAAACTAAATACCTCAGCCCGTCAAATCACTGATGGCAAGGACAATACAGAAGCCATGATGGCAAATGCTGATGGAAGCAATACAACACCAGTAGATGCTTGGGCACAACTGGACCTCGGTGAAGTCAAGTCAGTTACTAAAGTTCGCCTTCGCCAAGGAACGGGTGATAAGCTTGCCGCAGGTGTACTTGAGTACTCTACAGATGGAACTGCATGGCAAGAGTTGGATCGCCTATCAGGAGAACAAACCAAGGAAGTGACCAGAGCTATAAATGCTCGCTACATCCGAGTCCGCAATACTAAGGCACTCGACCTCTGGTGGCGTATCCAAGACTTCTCTGTTGAGACACGCTCTGGAAACAGTGAGTTAACGGACACCAACGTCGATGCCTTGAAGGAAACGCCGGTAGTGGATAGCTTGGGACATTATGAACTTCAAATTCCAGCTGGAACCAAACTCCCTGCTCATAGCTATCTAGGTATGAAACTTGACCGTATCCATCAAATCAAGAGCATCCAGCTCAAAGGTCAGGCCAACCCTGCTCTTACTCTAGAGTACTCTGCAAATGCTCAAGAATGGATGCCAGCTAGCCAGTTGACTGATAGATCTGCAGCAAGCCACTTAGTACGTTATGTGCGTTTGGTCAACAAAACAGATCAGGAACAAGCTGTGACAGCCACTTCTCTCCTTGTGACAACCAAAGAAGTGCAACCAACCAAACTAGAATCTACAACTATGGGCATTCATCCAACATACGGAAGCAATGATGTTCGTAAGCTGAACAACCTAGATCAACTATTTGACAGTGTTTATAACAACTTCGTTGAGTTTTCAGACTATGCCCATAAAGATGGCCACGTAACCTTGAAACTTGGCAGCGAACGCACCATCAAGAAGATTAGAGCCTATATCCAAGACGGAACACAAAACTACCTTCGTGATGGTAAGATCCAAGTCAGCCAAGACGGTAAAACTTGGACAGATGTTGTGACAGTAGGAGATGGTGTGGCCAACAGCCAACACGATGATTCGTTGACAGATGGTTGGACACACGATTCTAAGATGCCAGGAAATCGCTATATCGAGGGTGAATTGACGACACCAGTCAAAGCTAACTATCTCCGTGTCCTCTATACAGCAGACTATGATGCCCGTTTTGTAGGATTTACAGAATTAGTCATCAACGATGGTGAATTTGTCAAACCAATCAATGATCCAACAGTAGAAGGAAGTAGTGGAGAAAGCCAGGGCAATCTTTATAATAATCTTGTAGATGGCAAAGTCTTGACCAGCTACAAGTCTGAAAAAGACAAGGGCGAATTGGTGTATCACTTGTCTGAACCAACCAAAGCTAACCATCTTCGCCTTGTTTCTAGTCTTCCTGAAGGAGCGCAAGCACGTGTTCTTGCTAGAACACTTAAGGATGGCCAAGACAGTTGGCTAGACCTCGGTGCCATTACATCAAGCCTCCAAACCTTCGCTATCCGAAATGGTGGCACTCTTCTAGATGTCAAATTAGCCTGGAAAGGTGGCAAGGCCGAGTTTTATGAATTGGCGAGCTTCTATCAAGAATTAACAGAAGAACCGGTTCAGTCAAGCAAGGGCGAAGAGCCAGCACCCGTTCTTGAGGTTCCTGAATTCACAGGTGGTGTCAATGCAGTTGAAGCCCTAGTACATGAATTGCCAGAGTACACAGGCCTGGTAGCGACAGTAGGAGACCAAGCTGCTCCAACAGTAGAGAAACCTGAGTTCAAGGGTGGTGTCAATGCAGTGATGGCTCTAGTGCATGAATTGCCAGAATACACAGGGCCAGTAGCAACAGTAGGCGACCAAGCTGCTCCAACAGTAGAGAAACCTGAGTTCAAGGGCGGTGTCAATGCAGTGATGGCTCTAGTGCATGAATTGCCAGAATACACAGGCCCGCTAGCAACAGTAGGTGATCAAGCTGCTCCAACAGTAGAGAAACCTGAGTTTAAACTTAGCTCACTTGCTTCAGATGAAGGTAAGGCACCGGCACCGGAACTAAAACAAGAAGTGACGAAGCGAGAAACAGCTGAACAAAGCTTGCCAGCAACAGGTGAGAGCCAATCTGATACAGCCCTCTTCCTAGCAGGTGTTAGCCTAGCCCTATCTGCTCTCTTTGTAGCAAAAACAAAGAAAGACTAGTATTTAGTAAAACCTCTTAACAAGATTACGAAATCCGTTTCCTATCTTTCCCAATGAGGTTTATAGTACAGAAAAAGCCTGAGAAGATGTCTTCTCAGGCTTTTGTTAAGCACATAAATGCAATAGAGCTATGAAAAAATCACCCAGAAAAATCTGGGTGATAAATGTTATGGTTGTGCTGGTTGAGGATTCTGATTTTGGTTCTGGTTTTGTTGACCAGGCGTTGTATTTGGTTGCTGGTTATTGGTATTATTGTTTGCACTATTATTCGTACTTGGAGTAGTTGAGCTTGACTGTGTAGTTGAACTTTCTGATGTCGAGCTCGAACTTTCAGGTGTTGGGGCCTGTTGCGGAGCAGGGGCAGTCCATGCAGAACGAGCACCGTTTTTAAAGACGAACTCACCACTTCGATAGAGGCCTTCTGGCATAGTCCAGTCGCCAGGGTTGTTATCCTCAGACAGATAAGTCATCATTGAACGGTAAACCTTAGCTGCAACATAGAAGCCATCACCAACGATAGGAGTAAGGCGGTTTGAGTAACCTGTCCACACAGCCATTGAATATTTGCGAGTATAACCAACAAACATTTCGTCTGGAGCTACATAACCAGTATTTTTGATGTAGTTTTCAATTTCATCATCTGTATAGTTTGATGTACCAGTCTTACCAGCTTGAGGTAGCCAAGGGAGATAAGCACCACGACCAGTTCCGTATGCCAAGACAGTCTTCATCATTTCTGTCATCATATAGGCGGTCGTCTCTTTCATGGCACGAGTACCAGGATCAGCGTATTCTTTTGAGCTACCATCGCTAAAGACGATTTTGTTGATATACATTGGTTTATGGTAGATACCACCGTTAGCAAAAGCAGCGTAAGCAGCAGCCATTTTCTCACTACTTGCTCCATACTTTTTGTTTGACTCAGTCGTATTACTTGAAATCGCGTTGGCATAGTGCATATCTGGATAGTCAATGCCGATTCCATTTAGGAAGGTCTTGGCTCTATCCAAACCGACTTTGTTCAAGGTTTCTACAGCTGTAACGTTCCGTGATTGTTGGAGCGCATATTGGATGGTAATATTTCCAAAATAACTTCTATCCCAGTTGTAAACAGGGGTATCTGTTCCAGGATAGTTGTAAGGAACATCATGTACAATCGAAGCAGTTGAGTCGTAGATGTCATACTCCAAGGCAGGAGCATAGTCTGTGATTGGCTTCATGGTAGAACCCCAGTCACGGTTGGTTTCAACAGCTTGGTTGATTCCGAAGGAAACATTGCTTGATTGGTGACGAGAACCTAACTGAGCAATGACTTTCCCATTTGTCACATCCACAATCGTTGAAGCTACTTGCATTTCATCATCTGGATAGTTGACATACTCGTCGGTATTGTAGATATCCCAGAGATGTTGTTGAACTTTAGGATCAACGTTGGTGTAGACGTCCATACCAGTCGTTAAGAGGTTGTAGCCTGTTTCTTGTTCGACTTGATCGATTACCTCTTTGAGATAGTTGTCCATGTATGGAGGATAACTATTAGCCGATTTTAGACTTTGAAGTCCATCTGTAATCGGAGTATTAATCGCTTTTTCATATTGCTCAGCTGAAATGTAACCTTGCCCCTTCATCTCAGAGAGGACGAGATTACGACGTTCTTGAGCGGCTTCTGGATGCGAGTATGGATCATACTGGTTTGGAGCCTGAGGCATACCAGCAAGGAGAGCCAGTTGAGGAATACTTAGATCTTTGAGATCCTTGCCATAGTAACTTTGGGCAGCTGTCTGCATTCCGTAATTACCGTTTGACATGTAAACCTTGTTGATGTAGTAGGTCAAGATCTCTTGTTTAGTCGCTTTTTGTTCTAACTGAACGGCTAACCAAGCTTCCTGAGCCTTACGAGAAAGAGTTTGATCAGAAGTTGACGTAGAGAAATAGGTTAACTTGATCAACTGCTGTGTCAAGGTGGAAGCTCCTTGCAGACCTCCACCACCACGAAGGTTTCGTAGGGTAGCACCTAGGATACGGATCGTGTCGATTCCTCGGTGATTAAAGAAGCGATGGTCCTCAATCGAAACAATAGCGTTGACCAAATCTGTCGGTATTTCGTTTGCTTGGGCATTGACCCGACGTTCCGATCCAAGATCAGCGATAAGTTCATCATTGCTATCATAGATCTTACTTGACGTTGTAGCGACTAGTTTACTTTCAGAAAGTTCTGGAGCCTTGCTAACATAGTAGAGGAAGAGACCTCCACCAAGCATTACAGCTGCGATAAATACAGTTAAGAGACTGATGCTGACATACTTAGCTATTCGCAGAAAAGTTTGTTTGTTCATCTTGTTTTACCACCTAGTAAATGTTCTTTGATAACGTCGAGGTAGGGAATTTGAGGAAAGGCCCCAGGCTCAATCCTATATCCATTTTCTCGAATATATCCAAGTGGCATTGACTTCTGTCCCTTATCTTGATGATAGAAACGGATGAGATCAATAGCCGGTAATAAGTAGGTTTCTTGCTGAGAAGAAAAGTGAAGGAGTACAAAGCAGATTCCTTGCTGGGCAAGGACTTGTTCCATATGCTGGATCTGATGGAGATGAAAATTCTTCATCGGTATCGCATGTTTTTGCCTGGTTTCCTTTGCTTCAAAGTCGATGTAGTATCCTTCATAAACCCCTGAATAGTCAGTAGTTGAGGCTTGTCTAAAGTAGGCTTCAACGATCTTGGCTCGACTTCTTTGGGGATAATCGACACGTACGATTTGGATGGGAGTCGGTTTCTTGTGGATAACAGCCAGCCCATGCGACAAGTAGTAGTCGTTCGTAGCATTGATCATCTTTTCAAAAGACATTCCCCGATTTGCGAAATTTTTAGTTTGTGACAGGGGTGCTTGTCTCTTTTGAGATGAAATTTTATGTGGATAGTTGACCATAATTCTCCTTATTGGTACAATAACATCACTCTATTATATCATAAATTTACAAAGAAAGGGTTAAAAATGACATCAGCCTTGATTTTAGGCTATTCAGCCTTCGACCTTGGTCTCTTTAATGACAAGGATATTCGCGTTGATATTATCAAAACAGCTATTCGGAGAGACTTGGAACGTCTAGCAGAGGATGGGGTGACTTGGCTTGTCTTTACAGGGACTTTGGGCTTTGAGTACTGGGCGCTTCAGGTGGCAAAAGACATGAAAGCAGACTATGGATTTCAACTGGCGACCATTTTTGATTTTGAAACCCATGGTAGTAACTGGAATGAAGCAAATCAAGCGAAATTGAGTGAGTTCAAGCAGGTTGATTTTGTCAAATACGCCTATCCACAATATGAGCACAAGGGACAATTACGCGATTATCAAAAATTTCTGCTGGAAAATACAGATACTTGCTACCTTTTTTACGACGAAGAAAACGAAACCAAGTTACGATATTTTTACCAAATGATAAAAAATCAAGCGGACTATGTTACAAGAAGATTAACATTTGAGGACTTGAATGAAATAGTAGAAAATTTTTCAGAAAAGTAAGGTTTTGACCTTGATTTTTACTTGTCTTTTTTTATATAATAATACTAGTAACCCAGAATGGAGAGAGACATGGCAAGTATTATATTTTCAGCAAAAGATATTTTTGAACAAGAATTTGGACGTGAAGTACGTGGATACAGCAAAGCAGAGGTAGACGAATTCCTAGACGATGTGATTAAGGATTATGAAACCTACGCAGCTTTGGTCAAATCCCTTCGTCAAGAGATTGCTGATTTGAAGGAAGAATTATCTCATAAACCACAGGTAGCGCCAACTCAACCAGACTCTATTGAAGTAACAGCTTCTACTTCAATGACAAACTTTGATATTTTGAAACGCTTAAATCGTCTCGAAAAAGAAGTATTTGGTAAGCAAATCTTAGACAACCAAGATTTATAATTGACTAAGGAATGAGTGCAATTTTTGGATAATCGCGTGAAGAGGATCTCTTTTCATGAGGAAAGTCCATGCTAGCACAGGCTGTGATGCCTGTAGTGTTTGTGCTAGGCGAATCCATAAGCCTAGG